>Ga0068707_1000114_pt1 | contig 42076 bp, 36 predicted proteins | sample YNPNPMetaG_FD_66600 | JGI IMG/M metagenome (GOLD analysis project Ga0068707, IMG submission 66600) | Anoxygenic and chlorotrophic microbial mat microbial communities from Yellowstone National Park, USA - YNP NP MetaG | ecosystem: Environmental > Aquatic > Thermal springs > Hot (42-90C) >... | reverse complement strand
TAGGACCTGGTGCAGGACATAACGGTGGACGAATTGTCGCTCAGGGAAGATTCGAAGATCTTCTTTGCCGGGAAGGAACTCTTACCGGCCGATCCTTCAGCACAGAAACCTGCTTTGATGAACTTGAAGCAAGAAGAAGACCGGTGAGCTCTTCGCATAAAGACTGGCTGACTCTTAAGTCTATTTCCATAAGAAACCTTAGGAGCGTTGACGTATCCATCCCGTTGGGGACTCTTACCTGCATTACGGGAGTTTCCGGTTCGGGTAAAAGCACTTTGCTTTTCGATGTGGTAAAAGTTGGGCTGGAACGAGTTCTTTCTGCTGAGAAAGGCAATCTCCGATACGACGACTTGCCTTTTGCTTCCATTGAAGGTTATGAAGGTATCTCACGAGTTCAGGAGGTTGATCACCAACCGATCGGACGGACATCTCGCTCTACACCTGCGACGTATATCGGAATATGGGACGAAATTAGAAGGATCTTCGCATCTCTTCCGGTGGCGAAAGCTCTTGGTTTTACTCCTGCTCATTTCTCGTTTAACGTTGAAGGAGGAAGATGCGAAATGTGCAAAGGGCAGGGGGTAATTGTTGAAAAGATGGGATTTTTACCGGACGTTACAAAAACCTGCCCGGCCTGTGGAGGAACCAGGTTTAGATCCGATGTGCTTTCGGTGCGTCATCGAGGTTGTTCCATCGCTGATGTGCTTTCTATGACCTTTGATGAAGCGGGGGAACATTTTAAAGCCTATGGACTTATTGCCAAGCCTGTTGAAATAGTGAAAAAGCTGGGACTGGGGTATTTGACTCTCGGGCAGTCGAGTTCAACTCTTTCGGGCGGGGAAGCTCAACGGATAAAGCTTGTTAAGGAACTTCAAAAGCAAAGCCGTCCAACGGTCTTTATGCTGGACGAACCTACCACCGGGCTTCATCGAGCGGACATTGTGAAGCTTATAGGTGTGCTGAGAGACCTTGTTGATCGAGGTCACACGGTGATTGTTATTGAACACAACATGGATTTTGTTAGACTCAGCGACTACATTATTGATATCGGTCCGAGAGGAGGCGTGCACGGAGGAAGAATTGTGGCTTGCGGGACGCCTGAAGAAATGGGGGCTTTTGTGAACGTTTCCAGAACGGCGCAGGCTCTTTGGGGTTCAGAAAATGGGAGGACAGGAGAAGGCCTTGCCCTGTCTTCAACCGTTCTCTCCGCCTGAGATTCTGGGATGTTGGTTATAGGTGAATCGAAGGGTAAGATAGAGCAAACAATCATTACAGGGGGTTAGAGATATGCCTATTAAGGGAGTTCCTCAGCTTGTTGAGATAGTCAAAAGGTGCGAAGCTATAATGGCTAAAGTAGAAAAGGGCGAAATTGGAACTAATGTAGCCCTTTCGGAAATAGCGAAATTTATGGGGCATTTTCAGAAAATTGCCGAACAGGCAGGGCTTGTTGCTTTGAGAAGGCTTGGACGGGAAATTGAGAAGTTTGTGAAAAATCCAAACCTTAATCCAGAGGAACTTACTGCACTTGCCTTTGTATTTCCAACTATACGTGGTGGCTTGGAGACAGAAACAATAGAAGACATTCGTGTGGCTGTGCTGGAATCTTTCGAATTGCTTAATCTTCCTATTCCTACGGACTGGCAAACAAGCACCTTTGTCGTGGTTGAGGAAAAAGAACAGAAGCCGAAAGAGGAAGTTAAAAAGCCCGTCCATGAGCCGGAAGAAATTGTAGAGGAGCGAGCCGAGAAGTTAGAAGAGAAACCAATTCCTGTTAAAGGAATTGAGCGAGAGGTAGAGTCGGTTGACCGGGTGGTGAAAAATATAGGCGGTGTTGTAAAGACAGACGAAAAGGGTAATGTGACTATCACTCTTCCGCCTGATCAACTTCCTAAGCTGCAGCGACTTGTTGCTCCCGCAGATCCGGAAATAGACCTTTCGGAAACTATACCGGCGGAGACAGAAACTGAGAAAGAAGTCCTAGGCCGGATAAAAGAATTCATGGCTGCTTTTTCTCAGGGTGACTTTGAAAAGGCTCAGGAAATTTTGGAAGATCTTTCCCAGGTTAAAGAAGGAAGTGAGATTTTCAAAGAGATTGGACGGATTGCAAGACAGCTTCATTCTGCCTTTAAGGAATTCATGCAGGCCCTGGATCCTGCTCTTAAGGAGCTTGCCCTGGATTATCTTCCCGATTCTGAAAGCCGACTCCAGCATTTGATAAAACTTACAGAAGAAGCCGCCAACACAACTCTGGACTGCACCGAACGGATGACCGAAAGGAACGCTCGGGATATGGAACTTATAGAACGTCTCAAGCACCACTTTGCCCGCCTTAAACCTATTGGAAAAGGTGCGGAAGATCGGGTGGGAGAAATTGAAGCCATTATTGCGAGCCTTGAGGAATCCAGAGCATCGGACAAGAACGATATTGCCACAATTCTATCAGCCCAAAACTTCCAGGATCTCAGTGGCCAGACAGTTATGAAGGTGATGGATATTATGAGAAATTTACAGGATCGTCTTATCGGGATCATCAAAAGCTTTGGTATAAAGACAGAAAAGAAGGAGAAGAAAAAAGAAGAGCTTTACGGACCAGCTCACGAAAAGGTCGAAGGAGCTTTGAAATCTCAGGATGAAGTGGACGCTCTACTTGCTCAATTCGGCTTTTAAACTGGGGCTGGTTTATGCTCAGAGTTTTCATAGACACGATTCTTCCGCTTTTTGCGGTTATTGTTTTGGGTTTTGTCCTGAAGAGAAGAGAAATTTTGGGAGATGGATGGGCAGGTCCTGCAAACAAAATTACCTATTACATAGCGGTACCTGCAATTCTTTTTAAGTCGCTGGTTGAACAGGATATTAAAGGACTTTTGTCCCCGCAGTTGTTTGTTGCTGTAATAGCACCTCTTCTGTTGACCCTATTTTTGAGTTGGCTTATTGTGCTGGTCTTTTTCAGACATCTTCCTGGAAACGTCAGGGGCACCTTTATTCATTCGAGCATACACGGGAACATCGGTTATATGGCCTATGCGGTTTCCTATTATGCTCTGGGGGAACGCTTGTTTTCAAACGTTGTGATCTTCAGCTCTATTCTGATTTTGGCTCAGAATATTATGGGGGTCGTCGTTCTTACACTTCATAGCAGATCGTGGTCGTGTCGGGAATCATTCAGGATTCTTGGATTATCGCTGTTTAAAAATCCCATTATCATTGCGGTATTTATGGGCATTGTTATATGCCTTGCAGGGGTTAAATTGCCTGTCTTTTTTATGAGACTTATAAAAATTCTAGCCGACATGGGGCTTCCTACCGCTCTAATTCTTGTCGGAGCTGGTTTGATATTTGATGATGTTCGGCATTTTTGGAAGGAAATGGTTGCTGTTGGAATCCTTAAGCTTGTTATATTGCCACTTTTGGGAGCACTGGTTTGTCAATTCATGGGCTTTCCTAATGCCTTTACACTTCCCCTTCTTGTTCTTCTTGCTTCTCCTACCGCAACAGTTACCTATGTGATGGCCACACAACTTGGGGGTTCTCCCACTCTGGCTTCCGCTATTGTTTCTGCTCAAACCATAGCCTGTGCTCTGTCCTACAGCTTTGTAATCGGACTTTATTCATAGCAATTAGCAATTTATTACCCCACGTTTCATCGCACTAACCTATTTGCCAAACCAGGTTTTCCCCGATTATCTAAGTATTTCCTTGATAATTTTGTGCAACTAGCCTGTCAAAAATAAAAAGTATGGAGGGAAAATTATGGGAAGTGCCTATGATGCCATGTGGGAAAGACTAAACCTTGATTTGAATGCTCATGCCGCTCTTCTGGAAGTGCTCGGAAAATTCTACGGCGATATTTACCTTAACCAGCAAGGTCGCCTTAAAGGTATGGAATACCTTGATTTCGTTATTTCCGAGATTCACGGGCTTCGCATTAAAGAACTTCAAAAAGCAAAATCTCAGGGACGAAAGGTAGTGGGCACCTTTTGTGTTTTCGTTCCTGAAGAAATTATTTGGGCAGCGAACGGTATTGCTGTTGGATTGTGTGCCGGGGCAGAAGCCGGTAGAGACAAAGCGGAGGAAATTCTCCCGAGAAACCTTTGTTCGCTTATAAAGTCCTTTGTAGGTTTTAAGCTAGCCAGACTATGCCCGTTCTTTGAATCATGCGACCTTGTTGTTGGCGAAACTACCTGCGACGGTAAGAAAAAGACCTATGAGATTTTTGGGGACTACGTGCCCATGTATGTTATGGAAATTCCTCAGATGAAACAGAAAGCCGACCGAGAATTGTTGCGAAAAGAGATACTCAGATTTAAGGAAAAGATTGAGTCGTTTACCGGGAATGCCATTACTTTCGAGGCTCTAAAGAAAGCGGTGAAAATGCTAAACGATAGAAGGCGTGTTCTGCGAAGGCTTAATAAAATTCGCCGTAATCATCCTGTTCCGATATCTGGCCGGGATGCTCTTTTGATAAACCAGATAAGCTTTTATGACGATCCAGAGCGGTTTACTCAGCAGATTAGTAAACTTTGTGATGAACTAGAAGAGCGAGTTCGCCAGGGCAATGGAGCAGTGCCGGAGAGCGCTGTTCGAGTGATGATTTCTGGCTGTCCCATGGCCATACCTAACTGGAAACTTCCCTATGTGATAGAATCTTCCGGGGCTGTTGTGGTCTTTGAAGAATCCTGCGTAGGGAGTCGAAACACAAGAGGCCTTGTTGATGAATCGGCAGAGACCATGGACGACTTGATTGATGCTCTTGTAGATCGTTATTCCCGTATAGACTGTGCCTGTTTTACTCCTAACGAAGAAAGAATTGCGAATATCATCAGTGCTGCAAAGGAGTGGAACGTTCGTGGAGTCATCCATTATCATTTGAATTTTTGCCAGCCCTACGAGATTGAAAGCTTTAGAGTGGAGAAGGCTTTAGCTCGGGAAGGAATACCGTTTATCAGCATTGGGACAGATTACAGTATGGAAGATGTGGAGCAGCTTAAGACACGAGTTCAGGCTTTTATTGAGATGATCAGTGCATGAGGAGTGGTTTTGAAATGTTTTGGGGCATTGATGTTGGATCCCGCTCTATTGAGCTTGTGGGAATTGATGAAAGCGGAAGAATTGAGACTATAAGATTTGTTCCCACTGCTTATAATCCAGTGGGACAGATGAAAGTGATATTGGATGGAGTGCCTAGGAGCGACCCTATAGTCTCCACAGGCTACGGAAGAAGTCTCTTTATGGAGCATATTTCTTGGAACGGGCCAAAACGGTCGGTTACGGAAATCCAGGCTTACGCAAAGGGAGCTCTGGCTTTTCATCCCGAGGTCAGAATGGTTCTGGACATTGGCGGTCAGGATACTAAAGCGATTGCTTTGGATGATCGAGGACAGATTGTTAAATTTGAGATGAACGACCGCTGTGCTGCTGGAACGGGGAAGTTCTTGGAGTTTATGGCGGCGGCTCTTCGGGTTCCGTTAGAAGAATTCGGAGAGTTTGCCATGAAAGCCACAAAAAAGCTGCAAGTAGCGAGTTTGTGCACGGTTTTTGCCGAATCTGAAGCCACTTCTCTTATGGCAAGGGGCGAGAAACCGGAAGATATAGCAAGAGCGCTTCACGAATCTATAGTTTCGAGAACAGTTGCGATGATAAGACGGGTAGGCTTTCGAAAGCCCATTCTTTTTGGAGGCGGAGTGGCTCGTAATAGATGCGTGGTAAGCCTTATCGTAGAGGCTCTCGGTTGCGATCCTGTTGTTCCTGATAAGCCCGAGGTTGTTGGTGCTTTTGGAGCCGCATTGATTGCCAAAGAAAGTTACAGTGTCTAGAATTTCCTGAGGAGACTGATTTGCCGTTTTTTTATGCTGTCAAGGGAAGGAATGTTAGGGTGTGGGGATGTTCGGAAAGTATTATGGCATTTTCTAATTTTGTTGTGGTCAACTTTTGGCTGGATCAATCGATTCGCCAACCCGTAGGTAGTGCGTATTCCGTCCCCCGTTCCGCTCCTACTCGAGGAATAGAAAATGGTGTTATGCGACCTGGCATCCCCACCTTTTACTTGACTTTTTGTCGAGCTTTTGGTAGCGAGATAAAGCTTTCTTGTGGGCCGTTAACTCAGCTAGGTAGAGTATCTGCCTTTTAAGCAGAGAGTCGCTGGTTCGAGTCCAGCACGGCCCACCACCTAAATAACCTCAGCAATCCTGTTAAACAGCATCTAATTCCACTTACGGCATGATTTTTCGGCGATATAATTCTTGAGCTCTTTGGAGCTGTTCTGGAGTGTCCACACCCAGGACTTCTTCTTCGCTTGCCTCTACGAAGGAAACCGTAAGATCCTGCTGATCCATAATCTCTACAATGTCTGTCAGGAAAAATTCCTCGAAAGTGACCAGTTTGCCGTTGACGTTTTTCTGCACTGTATGTGGTTTTTGCGAAAGAAGGGGTAGAAATTCCAGGAGTAATTCCCTCCGAAAGGCATAAATTCCAGCATTGCAAAGTTCCGAAACTTTTTCCCCTTTGGCTTCTAGATCTTTCCAGTACTTCCACTCAATTATGGCTTTGACTCGATGGCCTTCTGTAACCAGGCAGCCATATTGTCCTTTATTGCTAGGACGGAAAGCCAGAACGGTTGCTGCTGAATCCGTCTTTATCGTCTGTTCTAACAGGCAGGAATAGGTGTCTCTGGAGATAAGCGGGACGTCTCCCATCGTAATAATGCAAAACTCCGAAGATACGCTTTCGAGAAAGGCTTTTCCTGCAAGAACGGCTCCCCCCGTTCCGTTTAACTCCGGCTGCCATATAAAAACGGGTTGTAGATTCTGCGGCACATGAGTTTTTACAATATCTCGTATTCGGTCGGCATCGTGGTGAATGACGATGGCTTTAGGTCCCGAAGGCAGTTGCTCGAGAATTTCCAGAATAAATGGATGCTCTCCTTCGTAAATCTTGTGTGCACCACTATCTGGTTTTTCCGATGGAATAAGCGGCAGTAAAGCCTTACATCCCCCGTATCCCACCATTCTTGTGCCTCGCCCTGCCGCAAGAATCAAGCTTGCCACTTCCATCAGTTTTTTCCTCCGGAGCCATCGTTCATGCTGGCGGCTATTTCTCGAATGGCTCGCAGGTGTTCTTCGTAGGTTGTGGAAAATCTATGACTTCCTCTATGATCGCTTACAAAATAAAGATAAGAAACACTGGCAGGGAAAAGCACCGCCTTTATCGAAGCAATGCCAGGATTACAGATGGGGCCTGGAGGAAAGCCCTTAATCAAATAGGTGTTGTAAGGTGAAGGTCGAGTTAGATGGCTCTTCAACACAGGGCCTCGGAAATTTTCCAGATCATAAACGGCTGTTGGGTCGCTTTGAAGCGGCATTCCTATCTTCAGTCTGTTAAAGAACACACCTGCGATTATGGCACGTTCTTCATCTTTTACGGCTTCCTTTTCAACCATGGAGGCAAGGGTTATTACCTGATGAAGAGAAAGATTCATATCCCGTGCTCGCTGATACCATTCAGATTTGAACCGCCTTTTGAATTCTCTGACCATTCGCTTTAAAGCCGTTTCGGCCGTGTCTTTTTTCGTGAAGTCATAGGTTGCGGGAAAAAGGTAACCTTCCAGGCTTGGAGCATCATAAAATCCCAGGGAATTTACAAAGTTCTTATCTTTGGCCAATCTGATCACTTCATCCTTTCTGGCAATGCCGGAGCGATCAAGAACTTCTGCTACATCAAATATTGTCGCTCCCTCGACTATTGTAACGAAGTGATGAACCACATCGCCCTTAACGATCTTCCTCCAAACATCAAGGTGATTCATAGGAAAATTAAAGGCGTATTCTCCGCTTTTTAGCTTATTGTGCCATTTCATAAAAAATACGGCGACGACGGGTCGGTATGGATCAGTCTCCACGCCAGATTTTACGAGAAGCTTGGCAATATCGAACACTCCTGCACCTTGGGGTATGAGCACTACTTGAGGAGTTTTCAGGGTAAGAGGTTCATGAGCCCAGAAGAAAGTAGGGACAACCACAAAGGTGAACACAAACACAATGGCCGTTAGGATGGTAACCGCTAACCAACCAGCTACACGCAGTATAGTTTTGATCATACATGATTCCTCAGGCGAAGTTCAATTGGGTGAGGGTTCAGGTAATACTGGGTTTCCAGATAGGAGGGTTTGTATTTTCTCACGTAGTGATTTATGAGCGTAATCGGAACGATGAGCGGGACGTGCCCTGCTCGATAGGCTTCTATGATTTCTATCATCTCCTGCTTTTCGTCGGCGGAAAGATTCTTTTTGAAAAAACCCATGCAGTGGTAAAGGACGTTTGAATGCTTTCTAGGAGTTGCAAGAAGTTTCATCGCCTTCCAGAGCAATGCTTCGTATTCTTTTAGTATGTTTTTTCCGAAAGATCGGTCTGAACAAGATGCTACAATACGCCCAAGCTTACGAAGCATCTCCGGACTGTGGGACATTAAGATAAGCTTGTGGCGTTCGTGAAATTCAATAAGATGCTTCAGGCTTCGACCTGGATTTGCTACCTTTTGCCATCGATGGAACACGAAAATTCGTTCTATGAAGTTTTCCCGAAGTTTGGGATCATTTAACCTACCTTCATCTTCTACCGGGACATAGGTAAAGCAGTCCATGAACATTTTTGCAAAGATGCCTGAACCCTGACCAACAACGCTTCCAGATTCGTTATAGATTTTTACTCGTTCCATGCCACAACTTGGAGAGCGGCTCTTGAAGATAAAACCGCAAAGATTTTTACTTTCTAGCTCAGCAAGTTTACCTCTAGACCATTCAACCATACGGTTGGTGAAGTCTTTTCTTGATTTGTGAGTAACCAGACGTGGTAGAGGTGAGTTTTGCTCAAGTCTCATGGCTTCTCGAGGCACTCCCAACCCGCATTCCACTTCAGGGCATACCGGAACGTATTCCACAAATGTTCCCAGCATGTCCACCACAAATGGGTCACGCTGATGGGACCCATCATAACGCACCTTTTGCCCCAACAGGCAGGCGCTAACTCCCAGCCTTATTTTTTCTGGCTCGCCGGTGTCAGTTGCTATTTTGACCATGGTTTCCGATTCCCCATTTTAGGTTCTTTCTGGCACCTTAGGCATGAGGAGCTTGTAATCTCCCTCGTCGATAAGTTCGTAGTCCTTTCCACCCACGGTGAAATGGTTTTCATAGCCGAAAGGTAAGTGCATATCTTCCGCTACAGATATAGCCTCAAGAAGCCAGCCGATCACATGAGCGTAATCTTCAAGTCTGGTCAGGAAATCGCCGGGGCGAATTTTTATTTCTTTTACATTAAAAAGATCCTTTAGCCCCTTTGTTACGAATGTTTCCATGTTTTCGTCCCAGTTGACTTCCACCACCTGGGTGAGGTCTTTACTGTTCTGGATTCTTAAAAGAGTCTTTGTGTCTTGCATGGATTGATTCTCCTTTGTTGTGTTTTCTGTGGGACGAACCCGTCTTCCGCAGTAGGCGGGACGGGAGACGCCACCCATACTAATTTTGACCCCACCCCGTATCTAGCCTTGTCGGGATTCATTATTCAAATGGCAATAGCAGGGAAGGATCGTAAATCGACGGCGGATCAAAGCCTAGCAGTTGAAAACAGGTGGAAGCTATGTTCGTCAACCCGGGCTTTTCCAGTTCAGAATTGAATCTGATGATTTGTTCCCCGAGTTTCATGCCCACCGGGTCGTAAATGATAAAGGGAACGGGGTTCAGTGTGTGAGCCGTTTTAGGCTTTGGCTTGCCTTCGCTGTTGTATTTTACCTTACCGGTTTTTTTGTCGAGTTCATACATCTCTTCGAGATTACCATGATCTGCTGTTACTATGAGTATGCCGCTGGTTTCTTCCACAACAGGGATAATTCTTCCAAGGCATAGATCGACCGTTTCCCCGGCAATCAAAGCCGCCTGATAGATTCCCGTATGTCCCACCATATCGCCATTGGCGTAGTTGACTCGAATGAAATCGAAATCTCCTGAGCGAATGCCTTCAAGTATCCTATCAGTAACTTCGGCAGCTTTCATCCATGGTCTTTGTTCAAAGGGTACCACATCGGATGGTACTTCAATGTAGGTTTCGAGATGCTCATCAAATTTTCCCGAACGATTGCCGTTCCAGAAGTAGGTTACATGTCCGAACTTTTGAGTTTCCGCAATCGCCATCTGCCTGACGCCTCTCAGGCAGAGTAGCTCTCCCATTGTTTGTTCTATATGCGGAGGCTCCACAAGATAAAGCTTCGGGATATGAAGGTCACCATCGTATTCCATCATGCCTGCATACATTACCTTGGGATAGGGCTTTCGGTCGAATTTGGAAAAGTTTTCTTCTTCAAAGGCACGGGAGATTTCGATGGCTCGGTCTCCTCTGAAGTTGAAAAATATGACCGAATCGCCATCCCGAATAGGGCCTACCGGCTTTCCTTCTTCGCCAACTATAACAAAGGGTGGAAGATCCTGATCTATAACACCAGGGATTTCTTTACGGTATGTTTCAATGGCTTCCTGAGCCGACCGGAAACCTCGACCTTCCCCGGCAACATGAGTTTTCCATCCCAGAGCCACCATGTCCCAGTTGGCTTCGTAGCGATCCATGGTGATCACCATACGTCCTCCACCGCTTGCTATCCTGTAATCTCCACCTGTTCTTTGCCTTAGGTCGGCTAGAAATGCTTCGAAGGGGAGGACGTAATCTAAAGCCGAGGTTTCACCAACATCTCGCCCATCCAGCAGGATGTGGATACGAATTCGCTTGATATCTTCCTGAGTGGCGGCGTGTTCTATCATTTTCTTCAGGTGGTCGATGTGACTGTGGACGTTTCCGTCGGAAAGAAGGCCGATAAAGTGAAGTATTCCGCCGTGACTTTTGCAAAATTCAATAATGGTGCGCCATCCCTTACCCTGGAAGAGCCTTCCGGATTCTAGAGCTTCGTTCACCAGCCTGGCGCCCTGAGCGTAAATTCGTCCTGCTCCAATGGCGTTATGTCCAACTTCGGAATTGCCCATATCGTCGTCTGAAGGGAGTCCTACGGCCGTGCCATGAGCTTTCAACAATGTATGAGGGCAATTGTTCCAGAGAAAATCAAAATGCGGAGTGTAACCGTTCAGGAAAGCATTGCCTGCACTGGCTTCTCTGTAACCAATACCATCCATGATAACCATAACAAGAGGACCGGGACGGAGTCTTTTGTTCATAACCTTCTCCTTGTTTTATCAATACCCACCGTTGGCGCGACGTTCTCCTAGTTGAACGGTTATGCGAGATGAACCGCCGCTCCAGTGAACCACATCGAGAGCAATTTTATCCCCAGGGCGGAACTGCCGAATGAATCTTATAACATCCTCAGCCTCTTTTACAGGCTTTCCGTTGACTTTTGTGATGATATCTCCCCCCACAAGCAGCACAAAGTTTCCGACCAGAGCTTTTTTGTTTCCGCCTCGCAGACCAGCTTGATCTGCCGGGCCTCCTGGAGCCACATCCACTACCATTGCGCCCTGATCTACGCTAAGTTTGAACATTGTAGCTATGTCGGGAAGAAGTGTCATAAGAGTTGCGCCGAGCCATGGGTGGCCGTAGTGACCTTTGGCTATTAGATCGTTAACCACTCGTTTAACCGTGTTAATAGGAATGGCAAAGCCAATGCCTACACTGGCTCCCGTGGGGCTGAAAATAGCCGTCGTTATACCGATAATGTTTCCAGATGTGTCGATAAGTGGACCACCGGAATTTCCGGGATTTATTGCCGCATCGGTCTGGATGATGTCCTCAACCAGTGCTCCCGTTGGAGACCTGAGAGTTCTACCCAGAGAGCTTATAACGCCGGTCGTGAGAGTCTGCCCCAGTCCGAAGGGATTTCCTATGACCATTACCTTCTGTCCCACCTTTAGTTTGCTTGAATCGCCCATGGGTAGCACGGTAAGACGAGCGTTTCCGGGGTTAATCTTTATAATGGCTATATCAGTGTCAGGGTCGGAGCCGATAAGTTGAGCTGTGTATTTTTTCCCGTTAGCTAGAGTAACCTCCAACTTGCGAGCGTCCTCTATGACGTGGTGGTTGGTGATGATGTATCCTCTGGCGTCAATAATAGCTCCTGATCCCACACCACGTTTTGGAATTATGTTGAAGAAGAAATCCCGTTCAAGAACCGTGCTGGAAATATTTACCACTCCCGGAGCAAGTTTCTCGTATAAAGAGATAATGGTTTCTTCTTCGGGAGTAAGAGCCAAAGCAAAGTGACTACAAAAAAATAGCGTCATTAACGCCATAAAAGGTGCGATTAGCTTTTTCATACAGCCATTCGTCTCCTTTTGTTTTGTAAGGTGAACGACCATCGGATTTTCTTATAATGATTGTTCGCTCATCAGGGAAGATCTAAATCGCTTTAGTGAGGATAACCTTTGCGTTGGTCTAGTGGTTTGAACCATCTGTAAGTTCTATGTCGCCGTAAAAGCCGATGAATTGTTCGACAATGACGACAATGGCCGTGATTTTGGGATGAGATCCCCACCGATTGAGGACCGGTTCTATGTCTGACGGGTTTTTCAATGAATTGGCAATAGCCGTAGCAACGGCATCGGCGAAGGCTCCGTCTTTGGAAAAAACTGTTGCGGCATGAGCTTTTCCGAAGCTCAATGAATGTCCAATAAAGGACGATGATGTGCAAACTGAAATGGGGAGTTGGTCTCGACGTAGTTTGACCATGATTGGTTTGGCCAGTCGGGCTTTTTTCCCGCCATAAACGCCCACAACAACGTTTTCGGTGGAGTAGATAAAACAATCTCCTCCGTTTTCCACTATGACATCTGATGGACTCATATTCATAAGCATTTTACCCACTCGTTCTGCAATAGCTCCCGCAACCGCTGCCATTGGACCAACTCCTGCTTCGCTCGCTGCTCGAAGCATGGTTTTTACGATAGGAGGCGCTGTATCATCAAAGGGAAGGGGAGTCAAAGCGCTCAAGAATCTGGGTTCGCGACCTGCATAAGCTAAAATCTCGTTATGAGATTTAATCACCGTGGCAAGGATTTCTTTCTGGAAGATTCCTTGACTGCGCACCCACAGGTTGGTCTGTCGATAATGCACTTCATAGGAATTTAGCGAAGATTTTTCCGATGTTCCCGATTGAACTTTACGGTGCCAGTAACGGTAAAATCGTTCTTCGTATATAGCAACCACCTCCGGTAGAAAATATCACTCTTCCATGTTGTCATTTTGTCCTCTAGCAGGCTTGGAATTATAGGTCAAGTAAAGGGGAAAATTGCCTGCTGTTCGGTTCGTTCCTTTTTTCCAGAATCGAAAACCGTGGTTCTTCTCTTCTTTGCAGCTAAATTTTTTCATGATACATAGGCTGATGAAAGCTGATTTTTGGTCACTGCGTAATTCCTGTGTGCTAAAAAGAAGTAACCAGCGTCGTAACGGGAAGTTTTAACTGGTTCCGGTTAGAGTAGCGGGGATAGCTCGTGTTATGAAGAGACTACGTTTTGCTATAAACGCCCTCTTTGTGAGCATCTTCTTCTCGATAACGATTCCCTGCGCTTTCTCTGCTGACGAAGAATCCCGGAAAAACGTCAACTCAAGCATCTGGGATAAAATAGTCGGTGGCATTTATACTCTTTGCCCCAGTTGCAACAAAAAGACTTCCCAGGAAAATCCTGAACCTGTTCGGAAGAAACCGTCTGTTGAAGTTAAAGAAATTATATTCCACGGAAATGCTTCCTTCATGGCGTCTCACCTTAAGAAAATAATGGATACAAAAGAAAAGACCATTCTTCACCCTTTTCAGTATGCCCCCTTCGATGAAGACGTGCTTAAGGAGGATGTTGAGCGTTTACGTCAATTTTATCAGAGTGAGGGGTTTTACGACGCAGGGGTAACCTATAAAGTCGAAAAGATAAGCTCTAGCCTTGTGCGGATAGTAATCGATATTTCTGAAGGGAGCCCCGTAATAGTTCGCCACGTGTTGTTAAGCATGAAAGGTGAAGAAGCTAAGCTGGAGAAGTGGAAAGAGGAACTGGAAGGCCTTATTCCGCTGAAAGAAGGTAAGATCTTTAGAACCGAAGATTATAGAGAATGCGAAAAGGTGGTGCTTCGATACCTTGCCGAGAAAGGACATCCAAAGGCTAAAGTGGAAACACTTGCCAGAGTTTTCAAGGAAGAGCACAACGCCTTTGCCTGGATTGACGTTGATATAGGCGATCGATGTACGTTTGGCGATTTGAAGATCGAAGGCCTCCAGTCGATAAATCCCAAGGAGGTAAAACGTCTTTTGACCTTTCACAAAGGTGGGGTTTTTAAAGCCTCGAAAATAAAGGAAAGTCAGAAGCGATTGTGGGATTCGCAGCTTTTTTCTTTTGTCGATATTACCGTGCAGGGGCTTGATTCGGACGAAACAGAACTTCCCGTTGTCATTAGCCTCAAAGAAGCAAAGCCTTACACAATAAAAGCTGGTGCCGGCTATGGGACAGAAGATGGACTCAGGGGTAAAGTTGGCTTTGAAGCTCGGCGATTTTTGGGAGACGCCAGACGGCTCAGTCTTCAGGCAAAGGCCAGCAGTCTTACTCAGCAGTTAGAAGCACAATTTATTCAACCTCATTTCCTTTTGGACCCGTGGTGGTTCGACCTGCGAAGCGGAGTCGGTCATAATGATGAAAAAAGCTACGAAACCGAAACCATGTTTTTCACGCCTCAACTCAACATTCCCATCACTGCGACTCTAAGAGGCTTTGTGGGGCCAAATGTGGAAACGAACAAAATTACCAAACTCAACATTTATCCCTACGATCCAACCATTCCCGAAAGACAAAGGGATAACTACTTTATTTCTTCGCTCATTTTCGGTCTTGCCAATGAGAAGGTGGATGATCTTCTCGATCCCAGGAAAGGGTTTAGAGCCTTTGCTACCACGGAGTGGGCTTCCGATGCTGTTGGGTCGGATATAAACTACGTTAAAACCGATCTGGAGTTAAGAACCTATCTGCCTGTTAGAGATGATTGGATTTTCGCTACTAGAGTTCACTGGGGTGTTATATCAAATCCCGAGCAGGGGCCTAGCATTCCCATATTTAAAAGATTCTTCGCAGGTGGGAGCAATAGCAACCGAGGCTACGCCTATCATAAGCTGGGACCACTCGACGAATGGGGAAATGCTCTGGGAGGACGAAGCATCCTTGAATTTAACTCGGATCTGAGATTTCCACTCCGGTTCATCACCAAAGACATTGAAGGAGTGATTTTCTTCGATGCCGGGCAGGTTTTTCCCAAGGAAGATGTTTATCTGGACGAGCTTAGATACGCCGTGGGAGCTGGTTTACGGTATAAAACCATAGTAGGACCTATTCGGCTCGATCTGGGCTATGCTCTCAATCCCCCCGAAAATAACCCATCCGGTGTTTTCCAGTTTTTCTTGAGCATAGGACAGGCGTTTTGAGGGATGATAGAACAAAAAAGTCTTGAGGACTTTTTCCATCAAGTCTGTTCAGCTTCGCAGGATGAAAATCAGTGGTGGTGTACGGTTCCTCAGCCAATTCAAGAAATCCTTATTGCGCTTTCTCTTTCGAATGCCGTTACTTCTGCGGCCTACATACAGGAGCTGGGTAAAGAGTTAATGTTTTGCGGGAAATCAAATCTCAACCTACCAGAAATTCCTGTAAAGAACGTGGATTGTTTGCAGAATAAAGCCCGGCAGTTGATGAATCTCGGGGTAGGAGTGATCTATCTGGAAAAGGCGAAGTGTAATCTGGCTTCTACATCGGAACCTGAAGGTCTTTTTCTGTTTGTTAAAAATATCGAGCTGTTGCCGTTTTTGCCTCCAGTGAGGGCAGCCTTTTTCCAATCTCGCACGTCCCGCCAAATTGACCCTTTCGATGATTGGCTTCAGGCTTTTGTCTATGCTCTCGATGTGTCCCGTAAGACCAGCATAACCTATGTTTCGAGCAGTGGGACTGCGGGATATGATATTGTTACAACATGGTGCATGGATCGGCTTCAGCCCATTACGATGTCCGGCAAAACTTTTCTTCCTTTTATCATGATTCATCCATTCGCTTTGCCTTTGAGTGTTTGCGTTGATGAAGATAGGTCTTCGGTTTTTTTAGAAGCTTCCTGTGTCTTCGGTGAAGCTTCCTGTCATAAAAGGCATCTTCCAGCCTGTCGGGATCTTATCGTTTCCAGTGTTAGCTCTCACCAAGTGGCAATTAAACTGAGACCTAACGGAACTCTTGCAAAGTTATTGACTCTTCGGTCAGATTCAAAACTCAAGGCGTTCTGGTTAGGTTCGTGGAAGGCTATTGAAAATGTGACTGCTGGTGCGCCTTCATCAGAAAATTCTATAATGTTTTGGGAAGTGCCCCAGGAATGGAAGCGAAAACGTATTAAGACAACCTCTCAGAGTGTTTCCACAGAGGCAAAGCTGGTAAAGCATCAGATTGATTGGTCGCGCTACCTTTATCACTACACGAGAGGATCCCAGGGGCCTTTAAGTGGAGAAACCAGGAGGGAATATATCAGGCGGCTTCTTTCTGGTGATCCCCTTTCAGGAAACAAAGCCATTGATGTGTTGATAAGCATTGCAAAAGACGGAAAACTTAGAGCGTCCAGTGGTATGCATGGAAAAGCCATTGTTCGTGGTGGAATTCCGGTAGTGTGCTGGACGGCTGTTCCGCCTGTAGAGATTCATCTGTTAAGGCGCTGGAACAGGACTCTTGCTCGATGGACGGTCGAACCTTACGGCATAGCCGTTTTGAGAACTGTTTTGAAAAGATTTGGAACCAGGCCAGTCTGTTACCTTCCAGCACATGCTTTTGACTTGCTGCCGAAAGCCGATCAGTATCGTTTTCAAAAACACGAACCTCCTGGCTCTAACTGGAAACATGAACGCGAATGGCGAACTCCCTGTGATGTGCCAGTTGATAATCTAAAGGCTGATGAGGCTTTCTGGTTTGTGGCCAGGCTGGAGGACGCTTTGAAGTTTGCATCCTTTGCCCCAGTTCATGTGCCGATTTATGTGATGGAGCGCGGCGAATTTTTAAAAGTATGATAAAAAGCGAGGGGAAGAGTGTCCCTTCGCTTTTCCTCCAGAAATTTTTTCGATTCGGTTTTTTCTTTTAAAAGGCTCTTTCCAGAGATGCCAGTTCTTCCTGAGTGAGAACCTGATCGATATCCAGCAGGATTTTTACCGAATTGTCGGTTTTTGCCATGCCCAGGATGTAACTCGTGTCCAGCGATGTTCCAAAGGAAGGAGTCGCTTCAAGTTCTTCTTCTTTGATCTGGGAAACTTCAGATACGGCATCAACCACTATGCCTATCGATATTGGTTCATTTGCCAGTCTGACTTCTACCACAATGATACAGGTTCGTTCATTGTATGGCACTTCTTCCATCTGGAATCTGCGTCTCAAATCAATGACTGGAATGACCTTTCCTCTGAGGTTAATCACGCCTTTGATGTAATCAGGCGTTTGGGGAATGGGAGTAATAGGCATCATGCCGATGATTTCTTTGACTTTGAGAATTTCAATGCCGTATTCTTCATTTCCAAGCCGAAAAGTTAAATATTTCCCTGGCTGGGCTCTTTTGGTTACCACTTCAGTTCTTTCAATCGCCTGAGCTGCTGACTGGCTCATAAATTCTCCTCCTCTTCAAGGCGTTTATTCCCATTCACATGCCTTTTTGCTTAAAATACGGAAACAAACTTCAAGGGTCAAACAGAATGTTTATTTTTTCTTGCCTTCCTGTGCGATGGTGGATAGCTTATAAACTTAAATGCGGTGTTTTAGAAAGGTAAAAGGAAAATGTAAGTTGCAGGTGAGGGGACAATGAAAGTTCTTATTATAGGCACGGGTGCAATAGGGGGACTTTTGGGTGCCAGGTTTATCGAAGCTGGTGAGAAGGTTTATTTTTGTGATCCCAAGGCCGATCTTATGTCGCAAATCATGTCCCGGGGACTTATTGTTAAGGAACTTGATGGTCGGGAAAGAGGATTTTTTCCACAGGGAACATGCACCGATCCGGTTGATTTAAAGGACCCCTGCGATCTTTTTGTCTTTGCCGTAAAGAGTTATTCTACCAAAGTTGCTGCTGAACGTGCTGTTTTAAGTCCTGCTTTGACGCCTGAAACCCTTGTGCTGACACTCCAAAACGGGCTTGGTAATGCCGAAATCCTTGCCGACGTTTTCGGTCCAGAGCAACTCATTGCGGGAACTACGGCTCAGGGAGCCACTTTGCTTGAACCTGGTGTGGTTCGCCATGGTGGATCAGGTCCGACTTTTCTTGGTCCCTGGAAGCCGGACAATATGGCTGTTGTTGAGCCGGTTGCTGATGTGTTTCGTAGAGCAGGCCTGGAAGTTTATGTAAAAAGCGACGTAAAAACTCTAATCTGGGAAAAGCTTCTTATCAATGTGGGAATTAACGCCATTACTGCTTTAACGGGTATTTTGAACGAGGGAGTATATCGCTACGAGCCCGCCAGTGAACTATCTAGGAAAGCCGTCAGAGAAGCGGTGGAGGTGGCTAGGCGACTCGGTGTTCATGTGCGGGAGGATATTGAGGATCATGTTTTGAATGTCGCTCGAGCCACAGGACGGAATCGTTCTTCAATGGGACAGGATGTGGATCGTAAACACCGTACAGAAATTGATGCTATAAACGGGGCTATAGTAAGACTGGGACAGGAGCTAGGTATTCCTACGCCTGTAAACTGGACGCTGGCTCAGCTTATTAAAACTCTTGAACTTGGGTATGGTGTCGGTATGTAACCAAAAATTATGGGGGTGGGACGATGAAGAAAGTAACAGTTCCCGACATTATCGCCGCTAAGGGGCAGAGGAAGCTCACCATGGTCACCGCTTACGATTATGCCACCGCTGTATGGGTTGATCGAAGCGGGATTGATATGATTCTGGTGGGTGATTCTCTGGCTATGGTTATGCTCGGTCATGAGGATACGCTTTCGGTGGGAATGGATGAAATGATCCATCATACTCGAGCTGTGACTCGAGCGGTTAAGCGAGCGCTCGTGATAGGTGATATGCCCTTTCTTTCCTATCAGGCCAGTGTTGAACAGGCGGTGATCAATGCCGGGAGATTTCTAAAGGAGGGGCGAGCTCAGGCGGTAAAGCTTGAAGGGGGTGCATCGGTAATTGAGCAGGTGAGAGCCATCGTTAAGGCTGGAATACCAGTGCAGGGACACTTGGGACTTACTCCTCAGAGTATCGCTCAGCTTGGAGGTTTCAAAGTTCAGGGTAAAGATGCAGAGACGGCAAAGCGGTTGATAGATGACGCTCTAGCCCTTGCCGATGCAGGTTGCTTTAGCATTGTTCTGGAACTTATTCCGGCACCGATTGCCGAGCGCATAACCGAAGCTGTTCCTGTCCCGACAATTGGTATTGGAGCCGGTCCTAAGTGTGATGGACAGGTTCTCGTGTTTCACGATATGGTAGGGCTTTTCGACCGCTTCGTTCCTAGATTTGTCAAGCAATATGTTAACCTGGGACAGCAGATCGTTGAAGCCTTGCAGCAGTACAAGCGAGAAGTGGAAGAGGGCGTTTTTCCAGGTCCTGAACATAGCTTTGGCATGGCTGAAGAAGAACTAAAAAAACTGGAGTAAACGCAAGTGGATTCCACAAAGACCAAAACCCGTGAAAATTTAGAAATTGCCTTTGTTGGAGAGATAAAAGCTTATTTTCGACTGCTTAGCTTTGCGAAGAAAGCAGAAGAGGAAGGCTATCCACAGACTGCTGCACTATTTGAGGCTGTGGCAGAAGCGGAGTTTGTGCATGCGAGAAATTATTTTTCGCTTATAGAAAAGGTGGGAACAACAGAGGAAAACCTTAAGCGATCTTTTGAGAACGAGACCTTTGCAAGTGAACTTGCCTATCCTGAGATGATCAAGCAAGCCTGGCAGGACGATGACAAGGCGGCTATATGGTGGTTTACAGCGGCAAGGAATGCTGACGAACGACATGCCAAGCTTTACAAATACGCCATCAATCACATGCTTTCCGAAAGAATGACCGTTTATTACGTCTGCACTCACTGTGGGTGGATAGAAGACGGACTCCTTCCCGAAAAATGTCCAAATTGTGGAAAAGATAGGGAATGGTTTAAAAAGATCGAGTAAAAGCCCAAAATGTTAGTAAAGACAAAAGGAATTCGCTCATTTGATTCCGAGAGGACGCTCGCTCGTGCGTGAAGGAATTATAGCGAAATGGAGAGTGTTATACGAGAGAAAATAAGCGTTGGCTCATTTTTGCTTGTCAGGATTTCCGCATGGCTGAACTGGCAATGGCGGAAGGACTGTGCAACCAGGTCTGTTTCCACTCCCAGCAATGCACCGAGAAGCGGTCAAATAATTAAATGATGTAACTGGCGTTGATCCTACCCGAGTATAGCTCGAAAATTGAGAATGCTATTGACCTACCTGTAACTGAGCAAGTTCTTCTAGAAGTATAGCCGCCGATTTCGTGCCATTTCGGAGGTTTTCTATAACAAAGTGTTCGTTGGGACCATGAGGACCATCATCAGGATCGCCCCATCCAAGAAGAAGTATTGAGTTTATGCCGAGAACCTCCTTGATGGTGGATACAACGGGGATTGATCCTCCTTCGCGAATGAATACAGGAGAACGACCAAAGCCCTTATGAATAGCCTTTTGAGCTGCTTCAATTTCGGGCAAATTCCTGGGAACGATTACCGGGTCCGTGCCGTGCAAGGGTTTTACAGAAACCTTGACTCCTGAAGGAGCGTTTTTAGTGAGAAAGTCCGAAACAAGAGCATCTATACGTTTCGCAGATTGATTGGGCACAAGTCTCATGCTCAGTTTTGCTCCCGCTTTAGACGGAATGACCGTTTTCGCTCCTTCCCCCTGATAGCCTCCCCAAATGCCGTTTATATCAAAAGTAGGCCGTGCAGTTTTGCGTTCAAGTGCAGAGTAGCCTTCCTCACCGAGGAGCGCATCTACTCCAAGGTAAGCCCTTAGTTCGCTTTCATTTAGAGCAAGTCGAGCCATCTCTTCTCGTTCCCAGGGTTCTAGAGGTAGCACATCGTCGTAAAATCCGGGTATGGTTATACGTCCCTTATTGTCGGTGAGTTTAGCCAGCAGTTGAACTAGAGCATTTATCGGGTTTCTAACAACACCACCGTAACTTCCTGAGTGAAGATCAATGCGAGGTCCCGTGACTTCTATTTCGAGATAAGACAGGCCTCTCAGCCCGTAGGTGATGGCTGGAATGTCGCGGGAGTATTTTGACCCGTCGGATATAGCAACAGCATTTGCAGAAAGGCGTTCTTTGTGTTCCAAAAGAAAAGCATGCAGATTAGGGCTTCCGATTTCTTCTTCACCTTCTATGAGAACTTTTATGTTGAGGGGAATAGAGCCCGTTACCTTCTTCACCACTTCCAGCGCCTTAATCCATGTAAATAGCTGTCCTTTGTCGTCGGTTGCGCCTCGAGCGTAGATTAAGCCGTTGCGAATGGATGGCTCAAAAGGTGGTGTTTCCCATTCTCCCAGCGGGTCCTCGGGTTGAACATCATAATGGCCGTAGATTAGAAGAGTCGGACGTTCAGAATAAGGGCACAGGGAAGCAAAAACTACAGGATGTCCTGGTGTATGATATATGTAGGTTTCCATGCCTAATTGATCGAGCTTTTCCTTTAGCCAGCGAGCAGCCCGGATCATATCTTCCCGGTGTTGTGATCTGGCACTTACACTGGGAATTCGAAGAAATTCGCAAAGTTCTGCAATAGATTCATCGAGAGTTGCATCTACCATTGCTAAGATTTTATCTTCCATCGGTGCCCCCTCTGTCTGGCGTTTTTATTTTACGGCAAGCGGATTATTGCGGAACGACTGTTATGGTTTCTTCTCTAGGACGCACTTTTTCAATTTTTACCGGTACAACTTGCCCGAGAGCCAGGGTGCGAAAAGCCTTTTTGGGGATAAAAGTTTCCAGCATGAAATCTGGAAGCACTACATGAACACTTCGGTCATTGTGATCCAGTATCAATGCAGTGGTTTCCTTAATGTTTTCTTGCTCGATATACCGAAGGATCCAGTATCGATTCCATCGGCGAGTAATCTGGAAAACCTTGGGAAGTATCTCATTCATGTCGGTTATTATGGCGTCCAGGTCATTGATTGAATAGGCTGGCGGTTGTTCCAGAAAATAGGATCTAAGCTGACGTTGAAGCACAAGATCCATATACCTTCTGATGGGGGATGTGATGCTGGAGTAACACTCTAATCCTAGGCTGCAGTGCCTTTCTGGCACCGTAGCAAGTTCGGCTCTGGCAAAAAGACGTCTTTGTCGGAAGAGAATGAACAGCGGGTGTACGTTCTCTCCGTAGGATTCCTCGTCTTGCTTGGCTTCTCCTTGGGCTCGATAGAGGGCAGGGATCTCCTGTTCCATGAAGAATTTTGCGACCAGAGCGTTTGCCGCAATCATACATTCTGCAACGATTGTTTGACTTGGTTCTTGCTGATTATATTGTTTTATGTGAATTACCCCCTGCTCATCCACCGTAGCATACACTTCCGGCATGTGTAAAATGATAGCTCCCCTGCGCTTGCGCTCTTCCCTTAATGCGGACGCAATATCGTGAAGCACCTTCAAACGTTCGTCGCCATGTTTAAGTCTTTCATTGACTTCGTCATAGGTGAGCCTTTCTTTTACTCGGATGAATGATGGAGTTATTCGAGTCTCTACTACGACGGAACCGTGGGGATCCACGGTGAAGAAAAAAGTGATGGCTCGCTTGTCTTCACCGGCTATCAAACTACACAGGTTCTCTGAGATAATGGGCGGAAACATTGGGATTTTTTCGTCAGGCAAATAAACCGATGTCATGCGGGATCTGGCTTCAACGTCCAGAATGTTATCTCGCTCAATATAAGCCGCTACGTCCGTGATGTGAACCCCAACTCGTAGCAGGTTCGAGTCGAGCTCTTCCAGTGAAATGGCGTCGTCAATATCTTTAGTTTCTTCGCTGTCGATAGAAATAGTCCATAGATGTGTTAGATCTTCTCGTTTTGCATCCAGAGGATCTACTATCGCAGTAGGTTCGGAAACCGCTTTTGCTATGACCAGATTTTCTGCGCAGGAAATCACTTCGGGGGAGAAATGGCGAGGGATGCCGAACTTGTATATTAACAGGTTTTCGTCAGGCTTCCACACGCCAAGGTTAACGAGAAGGCGGAAGGCTATCTGTGGGTCAAGATTGAGTTCTGCTCTCCTGAAAAGCTCCTTTATGGTGTTCAAATGTTCTGATTCGTTTCCCTCTACGGCGAAATCTTTAAGTTTCTCAATAATATCCTGCTGTTCTTCAGAGAATTGCCCGGATGGGATAGCACCTGGTTCATTTTTCCACACCTCTTTGAGCCATAGACTACCTCTTTGTAACATCAACTCTCTTCTAGCTTCTTGCTCAGCCTGAATTTTCAGTTGTTCCACATTTTCTTTCGACCTAGGTATGTATAGACTGTCTTTGTTCTGGAAGTAAAATCGGTCAGCAAGAAGAACTCGTTCTAGTGCTGCAAGCTGGTTATGGTCTGGTGCATTAAAAAGGAAGCTGGCTAGATCCTTGAGAGAATAACTTCCTCCGCCTTCTTCTTCAAGCAGTCCCCAAAGTTCTTCAATGTTAATTTGACTGGCGAGTTCACGTCTTCTAGCACTAATTTCCTTTAACTTTGCCACAAGAATGTCTCGATCTTCTTTTACATCTAGAACAGGACCGGTCGTTTCAAGGGTGCGGTTTTGAGAGATGTTCATTTCTCGGTTCTGTTCAGAAATGACAAATAACCGTTGCCCTTTTGTGGCCAGGACCACTCCTGTGCAGATGGTCTTTTCGTTGTAAAATTCAACTATTGTTCCGGAAGCAAGTTCTTGCTGTTCTCGCATTTAAAACACCGCCTTTTTATTTTAAGGGCATGTCCCCGTCTTTTCCTTTATGGACCCGCATTGTGGATGTAAGGGATACCTTTAGTATCGTCTTTATCATATTTTTCTTTGCCTGTATTTGAGTCAACATCCATCTTGTTTTCTTGCGCCACATTGCCTCGATGTGCCTCTTTCGCATGTAGTTTTACTCCCTGAATGATGCCGTTTGCAACCGCTTGAGCAAATTCCTGAGAGCGAATCATCGTAAGTTCTTCCTTATTGCTGATGAATCCAGCTTCTATCAGAATGCCTGGCATGGTGATTCCAAAGAGCACATAGAAAGGTGCGCTTTTGACTCCAAGGTCTCTAATGTCAGGCGATAATGACTTGAGGGAATCCACCATGTGGTTGTGAACTACACGAGCAAGTTTTGCCGATTCGGCTATGGAGCTGGCTTTAAGAAGATCCTGGAGTATGGCTTCAAGATCTGTCATTTTTCTTTTGAGAACAGCGTTTTCTATAGCGGCAACTCGAGCCGACTCTTTGTCCTGAGAAATGTTGAGATAATAAGTCTCAATGCCTCGAACTGAGTGATTTTCATGAGCGTTAAAATGCAGCGAGATGAAGAGGTCGGCTTTAAAAGAATTGGCTATTTTCACTCTTTTCTCGAGCGATAGGTACTCATCTCGGTATCTTGTAAGTTCAACTTTCGCATACGGAAGTGTTTTTTCGATCGCACGTTTTAGGGAGTAAGCCATCATGAGAGTAAGGTCTTTCTCATAAACGCCATTAACGCCAGTTGCTCCCTTGTCTTTTCCGCCATGACCCGGGTCTATGACAATGATAAGTGGTAGTCCTTGACGATCCCGCTCATGTTGATGTTCCGTTGCAGGGGGCATTTGCATCTGGGCGGATATAGAATTAGCATTGGTAGGCTCTTCTACAGCGGTTGCGACTGCCTGATCGTTCTTAACGCCTGTTGATGTTGAAACGGGCGTTTTTGGAGAAGTAACACGTTGAGAAGTATTTACAGCATCTTTTTGGACAGCGGCACTACGGTAAGCAGAATCAGTGTTGTTATTTTGGCTAGATCCTGCCTGTGGACGAGATTCGGTTCTAACCATTGTTACCACGATACGGAAAGGATCTGCCGCTTCTGACCACCTGAACTTAACATCCTGATATGAAGAAATTGTTATAAGAGTCGAAATTCCGGATCTGGCTTTGTAATTATTGGTGGCGTTCAGTGCGGCAATAAATTTTTTGTCTGGTTCGATACGTTCGAGTCGGGGATTTACTACACAATTTTCGATCAAAATGGTTAACTGCTTTCCTGTCTTGCCGCTGTTTCGTTCAGATATTCGATAGGACACAGGACCGCTGAAAACCAGGGTGAGCTTAGCCGAATCGGGAGTTTTGGTGAAAGCCACGTCTTTAAGATAATGTAGCGATCTGGATGAAGTTTCTTTTTCTTCTGCGCCATTAGAAGTGCCACTAAGGATTGCAAATAACATAAAAAACAAAGTAGCGGTTCTGAAAAGCGCTTTCATGGCTTCTGTTCCTTTTTGAGACGTTCCTGGATTGCATAAAGTATTTGTAGAGCGGCGAGAGGTGTTGTGCGATCGAGGTCTAAAGCCAGCAGTTGTTGTTTCAACAATTCTTCGGTCAAAGCCATAATGGGCAGTTGAAAACCTGCTTTAGGCTTTTTAATTTCCTTTCGCTGGATTTTTTCAATTGTTCTGGTCTGTTCTTCAATTTCATCTTCATCCCGCTGGGAATGGGAGCGGGCTTCAAGTTCTTTGAGTATAACCCTGGCTCTTTCTATAATGCTTTCCGGAAGACCAGCCAGCTTTGCTACGTGAATGCCGTAGCTTTTATTGATTTTTCCGGGAACCAGACGGTGAGCAAAAACAACCTGATCCCGCCATTCTTTAACTGCCACACTGAAATTTTTTACTCGCGGAAGCTGTTCCGCCAGTTCTGTAAGTTCGTGATAATGAGTAGCACATAGGGTTTTGACTCCGGTGTTTTGAACATCATGCAGATATTCAATCACCGCCTGCGCTATGCTCATGCCGTCGTAAGTGCTTGTACCTCGCCCGATTTCATCCAGGATGACGAAGCTCTTCGGTGTTACTCGATGAAGAATTGATGCCACTTCTTGCATTTCCACCAGAAAGGTTGATCGGCCTCTAGCCAGGTCATCGGAAGTACCGATTCGAGTGAAAATGCGATCCGCCAGTCCTATGGTTGCAGCCCTGGCCGGAACAAAGCTTCCTACGTGAGCAAGCAAAACAATGAGAGCCGTTTGCCTTAGAATTGTTGACTTCCCCGCCATGTTCGGTCCTGTGATAATCAAAATCTGCTGGTCGGTCATGTTGAGTTCGATGTCGTTGGGAACAAAAGAGCCTTTGGGAAGGTATTTTTCGACGACAGGGTGTCTTCCTTCTTTTATGATTATGGAGCCGTCTGTGGTAAGGATAGGTTTGGAGTATCGTTCGGTTATGGCCAGTTCAGCCAGTGATGTTATGCAGTCCAGAGTAGCAATAGTATTTGCCATGTGATAGATGCGATCCCGATGGGATAGGACTTCTGCCTTTAATCTTTCAAAGTGTTCACGTTCAAGCTCCTGCCGTCTGTATTCTGCTTCCAGCACTTTTGTTTCAAATTCCTTCAACTCTTCGGTGATAAACCGTTCTGCATTTGTAAGCGTTTGCTTGCGATGGTAATGAGGTGGAGCTTGATCCGCCTGACTTCTGGGGAGTTCAATGAAATAGCCGAACACCTTGTTATATTTGATCTTCAGGGACGAAAGGCCTGTCCTTGCCCGCTCTTGCTGTTCAAACTTTAGAAGCCATCCTTTGCTGTCTCTGGCTATCTGGCGATATTCGTCAAGTTGTGGATCCACACCTTCTTTTATAATCGAATGAGAAGACCAGTTTAGAGGAGGATTGTCAACGAGAGTGGAATCTATCAATGATGCTACGTCTTCAAGACTGTCCCATTGAATTTCTATTTGTCTGGGTAACGAACTATTGCATGAACTGATGAGACTACGGACGGCAGGGAGAGGGATAAGGGATGTCTTGAGGTTATGGAGGTCTCTCGGAGTTGCCGATCCAACTGTTATTCGGCTGAGGATTCTTTCCAGGTCACCGATGGATTCGAGTTGATGACGTAGTTCCCTTAGCAATTGAGGATTGCGCACCAGTTCTTCAACGGCGTTTTGCCGTTCGAGGATGTCGGATTTTTTCAGGAGAGGATAGCGAAGCCATCGGTTGAGCATTCTTCCGCCCATGGCAGTGCAGGTTCGATCGACAATTTCGATGAGGGATCCCTTTCTTCCTCGAAAGCTCTGGGAGTAAAATATTTCCAGATGTTTCTCGGTATTTTCGTCGAGGGTCATGAAATCGGATCGGCTATAGGGTGTGAGATTTTTTATGTGAGTAAGAGGAAGGCGGTTGTCTTCAGCGTAGCGCACCACTGCTCCCGCTGCTCCGATAGCGGCTGAGAATCCTTCTAAACCGAAACCTTCGAGAGAATAAACCGAGAACAGACGGCATAGGCGTTCACGGGATAGTTCTTCATCGAAGTAGTCTGTCGAAAGCGTTTGAATCGAAACGGGAATGGCTTTTTTTATTTCTTCTACTAGGGACTCATTGATTCTGCCATAGGCTGGATCCGGTATGAGAAGTTCTTTCGGCTCTATCCTGCAAATTTCTTCAAGCAGTTCATTGTCATTCGATACTTCAACGGTTCTGAATTCCCCTGTTGACACATCCATATAAGCAATGCCCCAGGTGCGGCTGTTGCGAGCTATGGCACAGAGGTAGTTCGGTAGTTTTGCCGATAGATTCTGCTCTTCGACTATGAGCCCTGGCGTGATAACTCTGGTAACTTCCCTTTTTACAATTCCTTTTGCAAGCCTCGGATCTTCAACCTGCTCACATATAGCCACCTTATAGCCTGCAGACACAAGTCGGGCGATATATTGTTCTGCGGCATGATATGGCACTCCGCACATAGGCACGGCGTTTTCGGTATTTTTGTCTCTCGATGTAAGAGCGATGTTGAGAATACGGGAGGCCGTAACGGCATCGTCCATGAAGAGTTCGTAAAAATCGCCAATACGGTATAAAAGAAGGGCGTCGGGATACTGAGACTTTATGGCAACGTACTGTTGCATCATTGGAGTTAGGGACAATGTTACTTCCTGATTTCGCTCTTCCATCGTCGCAGTGTAACTCCTAACATGATGTCAATATTTGCTGTTTTAGATCATTCCACCTTTTTTCGTAGTCTCTGTTGATAGTCGTAAATGCCGGTGTTTCTTCTGGGATTACGAGGATTGCATCACCGCTTATCTCTTTTTCTGCAAGGCGAGCCGAAATTTTGCGGTTTATATCTTCTTTTAGTTTTTCTGCTTTTTCGATGTAACGGCGCTGGATTTCACGAAGTTCTAGAATTTGGTGTAGCAGAGGATCTTTTTCGTCCATAAGCTTTTGTAGGAGCGCAAATATGGAAAGCTCCGTTTCAAGGTTGATTCTCTCCAGAGTGGCTTCCAGAAGCTTTTTTCTCGCTTCTTTGCGATAACCTTCGGGAATGTTTTTATAAGCGGTGATGACAGTTTCTTCAGAAATTGATCCGTCGAGGAATTTTTGTATATGACCGGGGATTTTTTCTATGATATCCATCACCTGCTGTCGTTCTTTTTCTTCACTGGTCATGATGAGATGCTTTGTGCGTTCCATAGCGAGTTCTATGGTGCTTTTTATTTCAGCCATGTTCTCCTCCTCGCCTTCAGTGCTTTGATTTTTTGGAGGTCAATCCCCACTCCGCTGTCAGATGTACTATTACTCTAATTGGCTCTAGCAGGAAAGAATCTTTTGTTTGATCCCCTTGGCCTTCGGGATTGTATGGATGTGGACGAATAGTGTAAAGTAATAATGATGAGTTAGATTTGGGGCAATCCCCTGTGGCGGGATCGGTATCAGGAAAATACAAGAATTCAGGGAAAGATTCCGGCAGTGAAGGATACCATTGTATACGCAGAGCATCTTTATAAAAGATATGCCGGGGGAGATTGGGTCTTTGAAGATGTAAATTTTTCCGTCCGAGCCGGCGATTTCCTCTTTCTTCTTGGCTCCAGCGGGTCCGGTAAGACAACCCTCATAAAGATTATCTCAGGACAGGAATCTTTTGACAGCGGGACTGTTCTGGTGGCCGGTAAGAATCTGAAAAAGCTTTATTCTGGTAAAATCCACCAGTGGAGACGCCATATTGGAATAGTTTTTCAAGATTTTAGACTGCTTATGGATCTTTCTGTAGAAGAAAATATTGCTTTGCCCCTCATTGTTACCGGATTTTCCGGCGCTGAAGTTCGCAAGCGGGTTTCAGCCGTGTTGAGGCTTATTGATCTTGAATCGAAGCGAAAAACAAAATGCCGATTCCTTTCTGGAGGCGAGAGACAGCTTGTAGCTATAGGACGGGCTATTGTTCACAGTCCTATTTTGATCCTTGCCGATGAACCAACTGGCAATCTAGACGATGAACATGCGAAACGTATATTGAAGCTTTTTTCCGCTTTTAATAAAAGGGGGCAGACACTTATTGTTGCGACGCATGACCGTCGCTTGCCCATGTGGGTCGACGGAGTAAACATCTTCATGATACAGGAGCGGGCTATTGTAGAGGTGGTACCGGTAAGGAAGGAAGAAAGGGCGCTGTGAGAATTCCCTGGGGATTTGTACTTTATCGAGTGTGTCAGGACATTGTCAAAGAACCTTTGATCTTTGCCACGGCCGTCTTGTGTATAACTCTTACCTGCGTTGCGGGACCTCTTACATTGGTAAGCAAAAGTATTACGACCTGCTTGGTTCCTCCATGGGCGAATCGAGCTGTGGTTATGGTTTCATGGAAGGTGAAAGCATCTGAGAAAGATCGTCATAGGGTGCTTGAGACTATTCGGTCGGCTGCATGGTGCGAATCTATTAGAGAAGTATCTGGGGAAGAAGTCTTGAAAGAGGTGGAAAGGCTTGCAAAGAGTTTTGGACAGGGGTTTTCCCTGGGCGATCCGTCCGTCGTTCCTGGTTATGTGGAAATTACTTTAAGCGGTGGATGCCTTGACCACCCCCAAAAATGCCAGGCTTTTGTTGATTCCCTTGCCGCTGATCCTGCCGTTGATAGCGTTTACTCCGGCATAACATGGGCAGTTGAAGCAAGAAATTGGTTTGGGTTTATCAGACATTCCATGGTAACTCTCACTGCATCTTTTTTCCTTATCATGGTGGTAATGCTATTACTGCTTTATCGGCTGTCTTTTTATCGGCGTATGAAGGAAATCTATTTGTGGGACCTTCTGGGTGCTTCTCCTTTTTTTAAGCGACTTGCTTGCTATATACATTCGATCTCCATGATAGTTCTTGCATGGCCTCTTTCGCTTTTTTTGCTATATCGGTTAAACAAATACTGGCAGCATGTAGAACGCTTTTTCGGCGTTGAACAGACCCGCTTAAGCGGGATGTTGCCATCTTATGGAACTCTTTTGGGGCTTTCTATTCTGACTCTTGCCTTGGTTATTTTTATTGTGTTTATCATTATAGAATGGGCTTTTAGGAAGAATTGGGTTGCGGCCAACAAGGCGGACTGGATATGGGGCGATTGAGAACAACAGGTAGAAAGAACGGTGCATGTGTCGTTCCTGCTCTAACTTCCCTAATAGTCTTATTCTTTGTGGTGTTGGGAGTAATCATCTGTGTCTGCTTCATGCCGGTTTATGGCCAATCGAGCGGGCAGGAAGAAAAGACAGTGGATGAGATGGCGAAGTTGGTTAACGAGAGTGAAAAAAGAAAACAGGAAATTGCTAAAGCACTTCGAGAGAACAAAAAGGCTTACGACCAGCTTGAGAGAGAACTGACTCATGAACGTCAAGCTGCTACCGAAAATGTGATACGGCTTCAACGAGTGATGGCTTTTCGTAGACTTATGGCGGAACAAAATATCACCAGCGGAAAAGCCTGGTGGAGTGCAGAACTGGCTCTAAAGTCGGTTATTGATGATAGCATTCGGCGACAGGCCGCTTGTAGAACACAGATGGCAGAGCTTGATCGTCTGGAAAAAGTTCTGGAAAGAAACTTGCGGGAAATGGTTGATGCCGAGTCATCCTTTCGGAAGAATCTTCAGCGTCTTGTGTCAATGAGCAGGGAGATCCTTAAGAAGCGAGCTGCTAGGAGTGGAGATATTTCCCCTACGGGACAGGATGAAAATAGTACATTGGGTTCTTTTTTCGATCAGGTTGCCCAGCCACAAACGCTTCCATCCCGCATAAGTCAAAAAACGGGAAAACTTATTCTTCCGGTAGATGGTGTAGTAGAATCTGCTGTAGATTTAAAAAAAGATGTGGATTCTACGCCTTTGGTGTATAGTAAAGGAGTGTTTATAAAAGCCGGGGAAGGAACCCCTGTTAGAGCCGTTGCCGATGGACGGGTGATGTTCTCGGGATGGTTTCGGGAATTTGGAAGGACGGTGATAATCGATCATGGTGATCACTATTTCAGTGTAACTTCATATTTGGGATCGTTGAAGGTGAATGAGGGTGATCAGGTGGTTCGAGGTGATGTGATTGGAGATGTTGCTCAATCGGAAATTCTGGGTGAAACAGGGGTTTATTTTGAATGGAGGCATAATGGGAAACCATTAGATGTCAGACAATGGTTTGCCTTTAAAACTAGCGAAAAGAAAGGAGAGTAATTTACGGGTATGAAAAAGGCGAGAAGAGGTCTTATAGCAATCGTTGGATTGGTAGTGCTTCTGGGAGTATGGGGAGTTTTTCAAGGCATTACCGCTTATTGTTCCGAAGAGAAAAAAGTCAAATCGTCCGATGAGGTCTTTAAGCAGCTTAAACTGTTCAGCGAAGTCCTGAACCTGGTGGAAGACCAATACGTGGAACCGGTTGATGAAGCCAAGCTGATACAGGGAGCCATAAAAGGAATGCTTCAGTCCCTGGATCCCCATTCGACCTATATGACCCCCGATGAGTATAAAGAACTTCAGGTGGAAACTCGTGGCACTTTTGGAGGAATCGGTATTGAGATAACAATTCGAGATGGAGTTCTTACGGTTGTTTCTCCTATTGAGGGCACTCCTGCAGACAAGGTGGGTATAAAGGCAAACGATCAGATTATAAAGATAGATGGCGAATCAACTAAGGACATGAGTATCACCGAAGCGGTCAAGAGGCTTAGAGGCCCAGAAGGGACGAAAGTACGAGTTACTATTATTCGGGAAGGTGAGTCAAAACCATTGGAATTCGAGATTGTGCGAGCTTTGATCCATATCCAGAGCGTTAAATACCGCACCCTTGAACCTGGTTTTGCCTATATAAGGATAGCCAGTTTCCAGAGCGATACCACTCAGCAGCTTCGGAAAGCTCTGGATGATCTGGAGCAGGAAAATAAGCCTATGAGAGGGTTAATCATCGATTTGAGAAATAACCCTGGGGGACTCCTGGACCAGGCTGTTCAGGTTAGCGACGAATTTATCGATAGCGGACTCATTGTTTATACCAAAGGAAGAAAAGAAGAACAGCAGATGAAGTTTGAGGCTCACAAGAAGGATAAATCGCATAAGTATCCTATTGTGGTGCTTGTCAACGGAGGTAGTGCAAGTGCGTCGGAAATTGTTGCAGGAGCGCTCCAAGATCATAAAGTAGCTCTTGTTATTGGTGAGCCTACTTTTGGTAAAGGATCTGTTCAAACCGTAATTCCTCTCGAAGATGGGTCTGCTGTCAGACTCACAACGGCTCTTTACTACACTCCTTCTGGACGTTCCATTCAGGCAAAGGGCATCCAGCCGGATATTTACGTGCCTAGAGAAGAAAAGATAGCGGCAGCAGATCAAACCAAGAGTCGTTTTTCTATTAGGGAAAAAGATTTACCCGGACACATGCAGAACGATGGCGGGGCTGGAGAATCAAAAGGTGAAGATCGTGGTTCCAAGAAGAAAGGCACAAACAAACAGACAGAAGAAGTTCAAAAGATGCTTGAGCAGGACAATCAGTTGCAAAGGGCGCTTGATCTTCTGAAAGGCTTAGCCATTCTTGCCAAGCCTTAAAAAATAGGTAGGGTAGGGGCGTATAGCAATACGCCCCTACCTGGGGTGGTCGAAGACCTGTTAAGGGTTCTAGGCCACTTGGTTTTATTTGTGGATAGAGTTGTCTGAGAGATACAGTGGCAAAGATTTTGAGAAATTCGGCCAGACGAGCAAAGGGACAGGAAACCAAGAAAAGTAGCGGGAGCAAGTCGGCGGCTCGCCCCCACAAGGGGCTCTTTTTCAGTATCTGGGTCTTTGGAGTGATTGTGTGGGTGGGGCTTCTTTTGTGGGCTTACCATTGGTCATCCAAGAAAACAGAACTGCATCAGAAGGTGGTGAAATCGAATTTGGAGAATGCAGATAGCAAAAACAACCAGCCGACCGCTCCTTCGAATACTCCTTCTAACCATAGCCCCCAACCTTTTCCCCGCTATGGTGAGGAAAAGTCTGTAGAGATGACGCAGTCGCTGCCCCTACATTCGGAGAATGGGGGCGAAGACCAGGTAAAGGCTGCTTCTAGCGATCTGGATAAACATTCTTCGCAAAAATTACCAAGTAGTCGCGAAGTTGTTCCTGAGCCATCTTCACGGGATGTTCCTGTTTCTTCGCCCGTTTCCAAACACTACAGGCGGATCAGCATTATTATCGATGATATGGGCGGTAGTATGGACATCGCGAAGAAGTTTTTAGAACTTCCATATCCTATAGCTTTAGCAGTGTTACCCTACGAACCGTACTCTCGGGAAGTGGCTCGACTTGCTAAAGAACACGGTAAAGTGGTGCTTCTTCACATGCCTATGGAGCCTCACGGTTATCCTGAAAAAAATCCCGGTAAAGGGGCTTTGTTACTGGGGCAAGATAGAGATACTCAAAGGAAACTTTTCTTAAAAGCTTTGGAACAGGTTCCTGGTGCGGTGGGAGTAAACAACCACATGGGCTCTAGATTTACGGAAAATCAAGAGTCTATGAGGGTTTTTCTGGAGCTGGTTAAAGAGAAAAACCTATTTTTCATCGATAGTGCGACAACCGATAAAACCGTTGCCTGTGATGTGGCTCGCGAAGTTGGCGTGCCGTGCCTTAGAAGAGATGTTTTCTTGGATCATGAAGTTACCGCATCTTTTGCTCGTGCTCAGTTGGTGAGGCTTTTTGATATTGCTCAGACAAAAGATCTGACTATAGCCATCGGTCATCCGCATAAGATCACTCTGGAATTGCTTCAGAAAGGGTTTACGGAGACAAGCAATAAAAATATCAAAGTGGTTTCTCTGGATTTTGGCAAATGAGCACAATAATGGCACGTCAGAATCATCTTCTAGTCTCGTTGTTTTTTACGCCTTTTACTCGGTGGCAACTTATCATGAGCCTTGTAAAGAAGGATCTGGTAGGACGTTACACGGGATCTTTTCTTGGGTTCTTCTGGGCTATTCTTCATCCCGTTGCTCTTGTTGGGATTTACTATTTCGTCTGCTCTCTGGTGTTTCGACTGTCTGTTAAGGCAGGAGCATACGGATTTTTTGAGTTTCTCATTTGCGGCTTAATTCCGTGGATTGCCTTTAGTGAAGGCCTTTCTCGATCCTGCACAGCCGTTGTAGAGCAGAGCTATCTGGTGAAGAAGGTTTTTTTCCCTTCGGAAGTTTTAATACCCGTTGCCGTAATAAGTAGTGCAGTGCAGCTTGTTATTGGATGCGGGATTTTCCTCATTTACCTTTTTCTGGCAAAGTTCGATGCTCTTAAGCCTTATTGGTGGCATCTGTTGCTTTTGCCGTTTCCTTTCTTTGTCCAGATTATTTTTTCCATAGGCCTGGGATGGATTGTGGGGGCTGTAAACGTTTTCTGGAGAGATGTGGGGCATCTTTTGCCCCTTTTTATGACCGTGTGGTTTTATGCAACTCCTATAGTTTATCCGTACGATTTGCTTCCTGAAGGCTTCAAAAGTATCTCTCAGTTAAATCCCCTTTTCTGCCTGGTCGAAAGTTATCGTTGGGTACTACTTGGAAATGGTCAGTTTGATATGATGCATTTCCTGTATGTTACGTTTATTTCTCTAGCTCTGTATGGCTTTGGGGGATTCTTTTTTGGTAAGCTTAAGGAGGATTTTTCTTCCGTAATGTAGGTAGGGCACATAATTGTTGCTGGAATTTGATAGACCGCGATTACAGCAGGGCAATGATACTATCAGGGGATGGCCTGTCCCTGCTACTGAGGTCGTAAAGAGCGGCTTTATGGGGTGGATGTACGATAACAGAGTTCTTATTGAGCCGAGACGTAGGCAAAAGGAAACTCCTCTTCCTTCTAAAGCTTTGATGATCATTGTGCCAGAAGATCTTGAAGAGTTTGTTTCCATGTTGAGTGGATGTCGCCAGAGTAGGAACCTTTTTTTGAGCTGGCTCTATCACATTGATGGTAATGATAAAATCTGTGTGGTTGGTCCCTTGCTGGGATCTCCGCAGGCAGGGATGGTTCTTGAAAAGCTTATTGCTCTCGGAGTTCGTGAGGTTATTGTTTTGGGTTGGTGTGGATCTCTCCAGAATTATGTGGCAATAGGAGATGTGGTTATCCCTGCTGGGGCCTATTCTGAAGAGGGTACATCTCGTCATTACCTCAGCTCAAATTTATGCGAACTCGAGGTTTGTTTTGTTCCCGCTGCTAATCAACCTGTCAGTATGGAATTTATTTTGGACGCTTTCAAAAGCCGGGGGGTTAAGCTACATTCGGGTAATGTATGGACTACCGACGCTCCTTATCGAGAAACCATATCCAAGGTTCTTTTTTACCAGAATATCAATGTTCTTGGCGTTGATATGGAAACTTCGGCTCTTATGAGCGTAGCACGGTTTCGTGGAATATCTCTAGGTGTTATACTCATGGTCTCTGACAGCCTGGCTACGCTCAAATGGAAACCAGGTATGAAATCGCCTGAGTTTTTAAAGACCAGAAATGCCGTGTTTGAAGTTTTAAAAGATTTTGTGCAGATTGATGGAGAGAAGTATGGAAGACCTTAAGAAAATCCAGGAACGCATAGAAGCTCTCAGGAAAGAAATCGCTCTGCACAATTATTACTACTACGCTTTGGATCGACCAATCATTAGTGATGAAGAGTATGACGCTCTTTTCCGTGAACTTGAAAGGCTTGAAAAAGCTTACCCACAGTTCATTACACCGGACTCGCCAACACAGAAGGTAGGACATCCTCCGTTAAAGGAATTTAAGCCCTTTGAACACACAACTCCCATGTTGAGTTTAGAAAATGCGATGACGGAGGAAGAGCTTGTTCAGTTTGACAGGAGAGTTCGCAAAGGGCTGGAAGGCTTTCCTGAGCCGGATCTTGTTACCTCGGACGGCATGTTATATGTAGCAGAACCCAAGATAGATGGCGTGGCGGTAGAAATTATCTACGAAAATGGAGTTTTCGTTGCTGGGGGGACAAGAGGAGATGGAAGAGTAGGCGAAGATGTGACTCCCAATATAAAGACTATTCGTGGACTTCCTTTGAGACTGATCGTTTTTGATGGAGCACCTGACCCTCCACCTTTTCTTTCGGTGAGGGGGGAGGTTTACATGGACAAGAGAGATTTCCAAAAGCTTAATGAAGAGCAAAAGACTCGAGGGCTTGCACCTTTTGCTAATCCACGGAATGCTGCTGCTGGATCCCTTAGACAGCTCGATTCTTCTATTACGGCTCAACGTCCCTTGAAGATATTTTGTTACGGTATTGGTGGCATAGAAGGAATTTCTGTAACAACTCACTGGGAAGTGTTGAATCTTCTGAAGAAATGGGGACTGCCTGTTAATCCTTTGAGCAAGCCCTGTGGCTCTATACAAGATGCACTTGATTTTGCCAAATGGCTGAGAGACCAGCGTCAAGAACTTCCATACGAAATTGACGGTGTGGTGATTAAGGTGAACCATCTTGCAGAGCAGAGACATCTCGGCGAAACCACCAGAAGTCCTAGATGGGCAATAGCTTATAAATTTTCGGCATATACGGCTGAGACCAAAATTCTGAATATCAGGGTTCAGGTTGGAAGAACGGGGGTTCTTACGCCGGTTGCAGAACTTGAGCCTGTTTCTATTGGGGGGGTTATTGTCCGTAATGCAACACTACATAACTATGGCGAAATACTAAGGAAAGACATACGTATTGGCGACTGGGTAATTGTTCAGCGTGCGGGAGATGTAATTCCAGATGTGGTGGAGGTGATCGCCGAAAGGCGAACTGGTGAAGAGCGAGAGTTTGTCATGCCTTCATCTTGCCCTGTTTGTGGATCTGAGGTGGTTCGAAATCCCGGTGAGGTAGCTCACCGATGTTCCAACCCAAGGTGTCCTGCTAGGACCAAGGCCGCTATTATTCATTTTGCCAGTAGAGAAGCAATGGATATTGAAGGACTTGGTGAAAAAACGGTAGATTTACTTGTGGATGTTGGACTTCTTAAATCAATACCCGATATTTATAAAATCAGGAAGGAGGACATAGTAAACCTTCCTGGTTTTGGAGATCTTTCTGCTGAAAACCTTATAAACGCCATCGAAAAAAGTAAACACACCACTCTGGATAGGTTTCTCTTCGCCATTGGTATTCCCTATGTCGGTCGTTACACGGCTCGATTGATAGCCGAACGATTCGGGTCTATGGATGCAATCATGTCTGCGAGTAAAGAAGAACTGATGGCAATACCGGGTGTTGGTGAAAAGGTAGCAGGAGCAGTATGCGATTATTTTGCCGATCCGAATAACAGGGAAATGGTGCACGATTTGCTAAAATTGGGCGTGAGTATAGAGGATACCGGCAGAGCGGGGGAGAGGGAAAAAGGCGAAACCTCCTTCTTTAGCGGTAAGACAGTGGTTTTTACGGGGACTCTTTCTTCCATGACTCGAGATCAGGCTGAAGATTTGGTGACAAAAATGGGAGGTAAAGTGTCAAAGAATGTAAGTAGAAGCACAGATATTGTAGTAGTTGGTGAAAATCCAGGTTCAAAATATCAGCGTGCTATTACTTTGGGGATAAGAGTGATGCAAGAACCAGAATTCCTTGAACTGATAGGATGGAAAAATTCTTGATAAAGCGTGAGGAGGGTTAAGGATTATGAAGAAGCGGGTTCATGTGTGGATTGATGGCAGGGTTCAGGGGGTTTTCTTTCGAGCTTATATGAGAGATGCGGCAAAAAAGGAAGGAGTGTTAGGATGGGTTAGAAATGCACCTGACGGCAGAGTTGAAGCCGTTATAGAGGGGGAAACAGATGCAGTGGATCGAATGGTTCAATGGTGTCATCGCGGGAGTCCTCTAAGCAGAGTGGACGATGTGATAGTGGAAGAAGAGCTTTTTAAAGACGAGTTTTCCGATTTTATTATCCTTCGCTAGATTGACGGGGGTGTATGTATTATGGAAAAGATCACCAGCTTATTTTCCAATCTTTGGGAAATAATAAAAACCTATGATCTCCAGAAAATTCTCGACCTAATCCACAGTATTAACTGGCTGGAGTTGATGAAATCTCCTGTTGCATGGCTTGTATTGATAGCTGTGCTTCTGGTGATAATAATTTCCAAGCGTTATCGGTATGTTCTTGTGGTCTTATCTATTGCGGCTTTTATTTATCTTGTTGATAAAACCTTGCCGGCTCAGTTGGAAAACGTAGAACTTAAAAATCTAATTGGATTCTTCGCTGGGACTGTGGCTATTGTGGGTATAAATTTTTACTTTCTCGTGGTTCGAGAGTGAACGCGTGTGGTTGCGGGTTCATTGTCAATGTCGTTATCCGGGGTGTTGTTAATGGCTCCGAAAATTTCTGCCTTTGTTATTACGAAAAATGAGGAAAAATCAATTGGTGATTGCCTTGCTTCTCTTTCATTTCTTGACGATGTTGTCGTGGTGGATGATTTTAGTGATGACGGTACAGAGGAGATTTGCAGATCCTTTGGAAACGTAAGATTTTATAAGAACAGGTTCGAAAATTTTACCTCACAAAAAGCCTATGCCATGTTTCTCACCAGGTATGATTGGGTACTGGAAATTGATGCGGATGAAAGAGTTTCGGACGAAATGAAGCAAGCGATTTTGCAGCTTTCTGAGGATGATTTTCGTCTGTACAACTGCTTTATGTTCAAGCGAAAAACTTTCTTTGGAAGGAGATGGGTGCGTCACGGCGGGTTTTACCCCGATTATAAAGGCCGACTTTATAACAAAAACAAAGGGCGTTGGAGTTCATCAAGAGTGCACGAAAGATTTATTGTAGATCCGCCCTGGAAAAAACTGCCTGTGGATATTCTTCACTATCAGATTGGTGACTTGAAAACATATCTATTAAAGCAAATTCGCTATGCTGAACTGGGAGCTATGGACCTTTACGATAAAGGTGTGAGAGCTCGCTGGCATCTTTATGTTCTGCGACCTCTCTACACCTTTTTCTATCGATATTTTTTTAGACTTGGATTTTTAGACGGATTTTACGGCTTTGCCCTCGGGGTTATCGGTTCTGTATCTGTTTGGGCGAAATATACATTCCTTCATTCGATGGAAAGTAAAATCCAATAATCTGAGTTGTGTCCATCGGTTTGCTCGATAGTTTTATACCGTGAAAGAACCTGATCTCACCGGCTGACTTTGATTCTGCTGGGCTATTTGATCCCATGCTTCTTTAAGGGATTCCATTATTCGAATGAGAGGATCGTAATGTTCCGGTTTTGTTTTCGTGTTTACCGTAATGAGTTGCCTCAAGACGAAATTGTAGATTCTTCCAAGGTTCACGGCAATATCACCGCCCTTTTCGTAATCGAGTCCCACCAGAAGTTCGGTAATTACGTCCTGAGCATGTCGAATTTTGTCGTAAGATGCTTCAATATTTCTTTCCTGATGGTATCTCTTGGCGTCATGTAAATCTTTAACAATTGCATCATAGCACATGACCACAAGCCTTACTGGATCAACCGTTTCAACCTTCGTTCTCTGGTAAGCATCAACTGGACGTACCATAAATTTTCCCCCTTTCTTTTACAATCTATGTTTTTCGTAACCTTGAAGAGCTTTACGTTTCTGCCTTATGAGTATCATGTCGTTATCAAGTCTTTCCATATTCGTCTTCAGGCTGTTTATGGCTTGGAGAGTAATTTCCTGAGCTTCTTTAAGCTTATCACGTAAAGAGTCATACCATTCTCTAAAATTGTTATTGCGGTCAGGGTCATCAGCGGCGGAATTCGACATTGCTTTCATCTCTTCGATTGCCCTATCAACCTGCGCTCTAAGTGTTTGACATTTTTTTACAAGCTGCTCGAGTTCTTCTATTTCGCCGTAAGTTCCATCTGCGATAGCTCTGGTGCATCCTTTGAGTTCATCAATTACTGCAAGTGACTCTTGAAACAGCTTATTAACTTTTCCCCCATTTTCAACAAAACCTTTCCCATCCTTCATCTCATATTCCCGATCGTTTTATTGGGAGTTACTCAAGCTCGCCAACTGAGCATTTAGCCAGTTAGACTGAGACTGCATCTGCGATAAAGCCGATTCCATGGTTTCGAATTGCTTTTTCATTGCTTCAATCTGCCTATCAATTCGAGTTTGCTCCGAATTTATTCGATCATCAAGCTTTTTTATCGTGTCTTGCAAGCTGTTTTCTTTAAGAGTCAGAGTTCCGTCAATTGGATCTGTCAACCTGTTAAGCTGGCTGTACATGTTGGTTCCGAAGGTTTGGAGCTTTGATACAGTACCGTCAAAGTTAGACTTGATGGCTTGATCAAAAGCTGTTTCGTCAAATTCCAGACGGTTATTGTCATTTATTTTTATCCCAAGGCTGAAGAGCTCGCCATTAAGATACACATTCTGAATGTTTGATTTTACTGTTTGAAGTGTAAAGTCCGAATTAAGCACTCCTGATTTGGCTCCAACCGTTGTGTTCCCTGTGATGTGCTTGCCAATTTCATCAAGAACAGCGTTATAAGAATCCACGAATTTTTTAACCTTGTCTTTTATTGCCGAGTAGTCCCTATCGATTGAAAGATTTACGGTGGTTGATGTGTCAGCTTTATTAAGCTGGAAGGTAACTCCATTTATGGCATCAGATATAGTGTTGGTGGATCGCTGCACAGTAAGACCATCTATAGAAAGGATTGCATCCTGTCCTGCCTTGTGAGTGAAGGTCATGTTGGAGTTCGAAGAATCGAATGTAAAACCAGACGCACCTGTGGTTTTGCTTGATATCACAAGCCTGTAGTCGTTATCTGCAACTTTGACGATATTTGCCGATACACCTTCGTTTAAAGAGTTAATGTCGGATTTTATCTGGTTAAGACTTTTCCCGTCTAAAGTAACACTCTTTCCGTTTATCGAGAGATAACCCGTTTTACCGGCATCTTGATCTGCAGAAGTAAAAGATTCGCTGGATTCTTTTTGATAGTCTGCTGTCTGGAGCACCTGAACCTGGTAAACTCCAGGTGATGCCGTTGAACCAACGCTGACGGAAAAAAGCGAATCGGGAGATACTGAAGCATTTGATGATGTAGTTTTCGCAGTGAATACGTTATAATCCCATGGATCTCTAAGATCATTTACGGCATTTTGGAGATCTGAAAGTTTCGATCCTAGATCCTTCCATGCTGTAAGCCTGTCATTTAGTGTATTTTGCTGATCCTTAATTATGGTTATTTTTTTCTCCATTACAGATTGGAGCTTATCCAATATGTCCTGCCAGTTTATTCCACTGCTGAGGCCACTTACGCTGATACCCATAGCTAGCCCTCCCTTTTTGCTCACTTTACCTCACTTATATATTCGGAATCGTTGTCGTTAGACTTCAAAGTTTTTTTCCAAGCAATGATTGTGCCAAAAATAAAGGCGGGCTTTGATGCCCGCCTTGTATGAGTTTTTTGCAAAGATTCAGTTTTAGAATCTAACCTAGGAGCTGGAGTAATCTCTGAGGAGCTGTATTGGCTTGAGCAAGCATTGCAATACCCGATTGCTGGAGAATCTGGTTCTTTGTAAAGTTTGTTACTTCCTCAGCCATATCCACATCCCGGATGGTCGATTCTGAAGCGGAGAAGTTTTCGATGCTTACTTCCAGATTTTCCATTGTATACTGGAGCCTGTTCTGGTTAGCACCGATCTGGCTCATG
>Ga0068707_1000111_pt1 | contig 42492 bp, 33 predicted proteins | sample YNPNPMetaG_FD_66600 | JGI IMG/M metagenome (GOLD analysis project Ga0068707, IMG submission 66600) | Anoxygenic and chlorotrophic microbial mat microbial communities from Yellowstone National Park, USA - YNP NP MetaG | ecosystem: Environmental > Aquatic > Thermal springs > Hot (42-90C) >... | reverse complement strand
TCAATACAAGACCAGCCTCGAGAAGCTGGCCGAGGCGCTCTGCGACATCGCCGACCGGCGGGACGTCCAGCTCTTCATGACGACCCACAGCCTGGAGAGCGTGCACGCCTTCCTGACCGCCGCGGCGCCGAGAGCGGACGACTGGATCAAGGTGTTCCCGCTGTCGCTGGACGCGGAGGGGGAGCTGAGGACGCGGGGCATGCCCCGGAGCGACGCCCTGGGGCTCATGGCGGCCGGCATGGACCTGCGCGATCTCACCTCCTACGCGAAATAGCGCATGGCCGATAAATTCCTCCGTTGCGAAGGCGATACGGATCGTGTCGTCTTCGAACATCTCCTTCAGTCCAAGGGATATGTTATCCTCCCCGAAAAGCCCAAGCCCTGCACCTCGAAAGAACCCGGGGGTGAAATTGCTGCATTGAATAACGCGATTACGCTGGTCAAGCAGGGCGTCCCGCTCGTGGTCGCGGCATTGGATCTGAATGGAGATAACTTCTCAGCATTATGCGCCCGCGCAGAGGCCGCCCTGAACGAAAACGCAATCTCCTTCAAGGGTGGGAATGGCGACTACACCGCGGGGAAAACCCGGCTCAAGATCGTTCCCGTAGGACTCCCTAGGAATCCGTTCCTAGTGTCGTTGGGAGTAAAATCGCACTCCATCGACGATTTTCTACTCGTCCTGCTGCACGAAAGATCCGTCTATGACCAATTTCTCGAGGTTGAAAAGCTCAAGACCCCCGATTTCGAAACCACGTTTTCGGGACTAAAGAAGGCTGCGGAGACCCTTCGGAAAGAAGGGATCTCCATCGACCGTTCCAAGCAGATGCTGGACCTCGTCCGGGCCATCCTGGGATTCCGGGCGAGCCCGGCGACCTTGGCGGAGAGGGTCCTGAAGGCCGCTCCCTCGCCGATCGCCGAGGACCTCCTGCGCCCGCTGGCGGAGGCGATCCCGTAGTTCCGATCCTCCTCCAGGATCCCCTACCGCTTCACCTCGTAGCCCTGTTCGATCTTGAGGACCATCCGGAGCTCGATCTCCCCCCCGCCCCCGTCGGGAAGCCCTACGACGAGATCTCCCCGGAGACTCCCCTGGTGCCGGGCCGACATCCCCTCCTCCGGGGAGAACCACGTCCTTGCCTCCCCCTCCCCCGAGGTCTTCAGCCGGAACGGCAGCGGATTGTCCGGATCCTCCTTCCGACCCGCGCCCTCCCCGCCCACCGAGAACTTCGATCGCAGCAGGGCGCAGGACCGACCCCCGACCGGCTCGTCCGCCTCGTAGCGGTTCTCGCTGCGGACCGCCAGCGCCATCGCGCCGCCCACCCCCGGCATGGTGATCTTCTCGTCGCCCTTCCAGGAATCCCCCTTCCCCAGGGGCTCCTTCGGAAACGGCCCCATCAGGCCGTTGAGGGAAAGAAACTGCTCGGACATGTCCCCCACGACCGGGGCTCCGGCGCTGCGCATCCGCACCCGACCCGAGGGCTCCACGAAGAAACGCACCGTCTCCCGCGCCATGGCCCGCAGGCCCTCTTCCAGGTCGAACAGGACCGCCGGGGACTCCCCGGAAGAAGGCTTCTTCGCCCCGCCGGCCTCCGCTCCTTTCTCCGCATCATGGTGGAAATCCACCTCGCCCAGCATCCAGGCCCCCTTCGCCCGGAGCGTCCGCCACCGCCCCTCGAGCGCTGCCCCGCCCTCCGCGGCCACCTCCCGCACCTCGCTCTCCAGCAGGCCTTCGATCTTGAGGTCGGCGGGGGTCTCGCTCAGCAGGCCCTGGAAGGCCTCCGGCACCTTCTCGAGCTTCACCTGCACCGAATACCGGATCTCCAGCGCGAGCTTCTGCCCCTTCTCGAACCGGTACCGGAAGGCCACCTTGTCCTGGGACCCCGAGGCCGCCAAGAGCACACCGGCCAGGATGACCCGCATCGCCGACCCCGCGGCCGCGCGACCTCTCATGAATCTCCTCCGCGTAAGGAACCTGCCCTTCAGACAAGAGAAAGCCCCGGGGGGTTCGCCCCTCCCAGATCCCCCGGCGGCCGCGCGGCCCCCTACGCCTCGATCCCGATCCGGCGGCCGCAGAAGTCGCAGGTGACGAAGGGCGCGATGAAGGACGGGCTGAGCTGGATGGCCCGCCCGCAGCCGCACTGGAACGACTCCCAGCCCTTTCCCTTCCGGCGGTAGCGCATCGGGGCCGGCGCCTCCGCGGGCGCGTCCCCCGCCGAACCGGCGGGTTCGGCCCGCGGGACCGGATTCAGCCGCCCGCAACGGGGGCAGGGGACCGCCTCCCGCTGGAATCCCGCGGGGACCCCGATCCCCATGCCGCAGGCGCACACGATCCGCACCAGCCCGTCCAGGCGCCCCAGGAGCTCCACGACCTCCCGGGCCCGCCCCACCGCATCCGCGCGGGTCTCCGGCTCCGCCGAAGGGCCCCGGGCCGCCACGGGCCCGGCATGGGCCAGCGTCCCCCGGCCGAGGCATCCCCGGGGGTCCCGCGTGATCTTCCGGTACGCCGCCTCGTAGTCCGGGTACCCCGCCCCGCCGCCCATGGACCGCAGGATCCGGATCCGCTCCTCCGTGGGCGGGTGGGTGGAGAAGAGCCCCACCAGCGCCGTCATGGGGTTGACGATGTACATCGGCGCCAGGACCCGGTTCACCTCCCCGCCGCCCCGCGCCCGTACGGCGATCTTCTCCAGCGCCGAGGCCAGCCCTTCCGGGTAGCGCGTGAACTGGGCCGCCGAGGCGTCCGCCAGGTACTCCCGTCGCCGGGAGCAGGCGAAATAGAGGAGCCTCGCCAGCAGAGGAGCCAGAAGCACCACCACCAGCCCCACCAGGAGGACCACCACCGCCCCCTGGCCGCCCCCCACCCGGCCCAGCCCCCGGCGGCTCCCCCGGCCGCCGTAGAAGAGCCACCGCCGCACCAGATCCGCCAAAAGGACGATCGCCCCCAGCATCACCCCGGCCAGGACCATGAACGCGGTGTCACGGTTCCGGAGGTGCCCGATCTCGTGCGCCACCACCCCCTGCAGCTCGTCCCGGTTGAGGAGCTTCAGCAGCCCCGAGGTCACCGCCACGGCGGCGCGGTCCCTCCGAAGCCCCACCGCGAAGGCGTTCGGCGAGGGATCCGGGATGAGGTAGACCTCGGGTTTCTTCCCCAGGCCGGAGGCGATCGTCATCTCCTCGACGACGTTGACCAGCTGCGGGACATCCTCGCGCTCGATCCGCACGGCCCCGGCGGTCCCCAGGAAGAGGTCGTCGCCCTGCAGCAGAGCGGCCCCCCAGAGCCCCAGCCAGAGGGCCAGCGCGCCGAGAACCCCCCAGGTCCCGCCGCGGGGATGGACCGCGAACCCGATGAGGAAGCCCAGAAGAAGGAGGATCGCCCCCATCGCGGAGACGAGGATCCACGACCGGCGCCGGTTGTCCCGGATGGCCTCCCACATGGTGCCGCCCCCCGCGCGCCCGCGCCCCCGGCTAGAACTTCACGCGCGGGGCCTCGCGCTGGGCCTGGTCCGCAAGCTCGAAGAACTCCTCCCGCCGGAACTGGAACATCCCGGCGACGAGGTTCGCCGGGAAGACCTCCAGCTTCGTGTTGTAGTGCATGACGCTGTCGTTGTAGAACTGCCGGGCGAAACCGATCTTGTTCTCCGTCGAGGTCAGCTCCTCCTGCAGCGCCAGGAAGTTCTGGTTGGCCTTGAGCTCCGGGTACTGCTCCACCACCAGCATGAGGCGCCCCAGCGCCCCGCTGAGCGCCCCCTCCGCCTTCAGGCGGTCCGCCATGCCGGCGGCGGAGGCCGCCTGGTTCCGCGCCTGGATCACGCTCTCCAGGGTCTGCCGCTCGTGGGTGGCGTAGCCCCGCACGGTTTCCACCAGGTTCGGCACCAGGTCGTGGCGGCGCTTGAGCTGGACGTCGATCTGGGACCAGGCGTTCCGGACCTGGTTCCGGAGCCGGATGAGACCGTTGTAAACCCCCACCACCCCCAGGATCAGCAGGAAGACCGCCCCGAGCACGACCAGCAGGATGACCCCCACGGTTCCCATCTCAGCCCCCTTTCGTCTGTTCCGCGTCCAGTTCGGCGCGGAAGAACTCGGCGAAAAACCGCGCCACCGCCCCTTCCTCCCCCTCTTCGAAGGCCCCGATCAGCTTCCGAACTTCGGCGCGGTCGAACCAGAAGCCGTGCCCGCGGGGGCAGGCGTCGATCTCCACCTCCTCAACCCGGATCACCCGCAGCCGGGCCGGGCAACGGAGACAGCGCCGGACGCCGGCCCGCCCCCCCCGCGCCTTCCCGAGGGCCTCCGAGAGGCGCCCCGCCGAGGCCCCCGCCAGCGCCGCCAGCTGCTCCAGCTCGCCGGCGTCCAGCCACGTCCCGCCGCAGTCCAGGCAGCGGTCGATCTCCACGCCCTCCAGCTCGAACAGCACCAGCGGACGTCCGCAGACAGGGCACATCTCCCGGTCTCCTTTCCCGGATCCTGGACGCCCCCGGCGCCGATTTGTTACCGGGAAGCGTCCGCGACCTCCGAAGTATAGCCTCCCGGACGGCGGATCCCAAGCCCGGGGACGCTTCAACGACCCCTCTCCACCGATTCCAGGGCGATCGAGATGGCGGCGCCCGGACCTCCCAGAAGCACCGGCACGGTCTTCGTGATCATCCCCTTCCGAGCCGTAATCTCGTATGCGCCCAAGAAGCCGCGCACCGCGAACCGCCCGTCCTCCCCCGTACGCCCCTCAACTTCCGTCCACCACCGCCGGAAGACCAGATCCCGATAGGCTTCCCCCGCCGGCTTGAACGAGCCGTCCTTCCGGAGGAGCGGGGCATTGTGAAGCCAGTGCCGCCCGTCCCAGAAGCCCCACATAATGAAGGCGGTGACCGCAGGGTGGCTGAAAAAGGCCGTCAGGTAATCCCGCAGATAGTCCGCCTCGAGCCGCTCCATCTCCGGAGGGACCGGCGGTCCCGGAGTCCGCCAACGCCGTTGGAAGTCGGCCTTGGGGTCCGCGGTGGAGGGAAGAAGCCGGATATCGAACTCGGTCGCTTGGAGGTCTAGGCCCAAGGCGGCGAACCGGTCCAGGGTCCGGAGAACCTCGGGAATGGGCGCGAGGGACCCGACGTGATGGGACTGGAAGCCCAAGCCGTGGATCGGGGCCCCCCTCTCCCGGAGGAACCGCAGGATTTTCTCGGTGAACGCCACCCGCTCCGCCCAACTCCGGTCGTGCATCTGACTGCAAAGCCTGGCCTCGTTGAGGAATAGGTGGCCTCCCGGCGTATGCCTCCGGGCGCGATGGAACCATTCGGGCACGGCCTCCAGACCGAGCTTCCGATAAACGTCGCTGTTCTGGAAGGGCTCGTTCTGCACGTCCCATTCACCGATCGCCCCGCTGAACCGGGGATCCCCGACACACTCGTCGATGTGTTGGAGCACGCGGGCGCGGACCTCCTCGGGGCTCCGGGCGATCCATTCTTCCCCCAAGTTCCAGACCAGGACGTGGCCCCTCATCGAGATCCCCCGCTGGTGAAGCCATTGGACGGCCTTCAGGGCCTCGTTGCGCGTCTTCTCGGCCCGGGCGGGTGTCTGCCATTGTGTGAAATAGAAGAATTGACCGTGGCGTAGTTAAAGAGCTCCAGAAATCGCCTCCGGTATTCCTCGCCGGTGGAAGAAGGATCGGTCAGGAGATTCTTGTCGACCTGAGTGCCGAAGGGGAAGGCGTGTCGCCTCATGCGGACGGACACCTCCACGCCGACGAGGGGAGTCCCAGCGGCGTCGGTCACGCGGACCACGAGGTCCCCCTTGCGGTGCCGTTCGATGCGCTCGGCGGCCTCCCGGCGCCAGGGGGCGTCGGCCTCGCGGCCCACATAGGAGTCCTTGAGGATTGGAGGAGCCTGGACCGGCCGGAGCCCGCCTTCCGCGGGCCGGGCGGTGAAAAAGACGGCCGCGAAGAATACGGCGGCGGGGAGGAAGGGCGACCCCAAGGCCGGACGGACCGAATTCATTCGATTCCTCCTTCCCTCGTCGGCGGCAGAGGCGTCCGGGCGGATCAGGGCTTCCCCCCGCGCCCCCCGCCGTCCACGGGCCGCCCCCCCTTGGCGGCCTTCGCCCGGGCCTCGCTGGAGGGAAGCGCCGCCGCCCAGCGCTGGAGCCGCTCCCGCAGGGGGCCCGCCACCTCCGGCTCGCGTTCCGCGAGGTTCCGATGCTCTCCCGGATCGTCGGGGATGCGGTAGAGCTCGACGCGGGAACCGTCGTGCTGCGCGAAGAGCTTCCACGGCCCGGAGCGGATCGCGAGCATCGGCGGCTGATACTCCTCGCCCCAGACCCGGAACAGCCACTCCCAGTGCAGGTCCGTGCGGCGCGGCCGCGGGGCGCCGCCGGTCCAGAGATCGCCCACGTCCTCCCCGGCCGGATCGAATCCCTGCGGCAGGGCCACGCCCGCCAGGCGGCACACGGTCGGCAGCCAGTCCAGCGCGCTGACCACCGATTCCCGGTCCACGCGGCCGGCGGGGACCCGTCCGGGCCAGCGCACCAGCCCGGGGGTCCGAATGCCCCCCTCGTACATGCTCCGCTTGCGCGCCCGCAGGGGCCCCGTGGATCCGACCCCGGCGTTGGCGGCGTTGCTGATGCGGTAATCCTCCGGGCCGTTGTCGCTGCTGAAGAGGAGGAGCGTGTTCGACGAGAGCCCCAGGGCGTCCAGCGTGTCCAGCAGCCGCCCCAGCTGGGCGTCCAGATCGGCGATGGAGGCGGCGTAGACGCGCATCTGGCCGGCCAGGTCCCGCGCGGCGGCCAGGTAGGACCTCATCCAGGGCCCGAAGCCCGGGGCGTCGGCCCGGGGCTGGAGCCCTTCGACCACGGCCAATTGTTCCGGCGTCGGCCTCAGGGGGGCATGGGGCAACAGCGTCCAGACCTGGAGGTAGAAGGGACGGCGGCGGTGCTCCCGCAGGAAGGCGATGGCCTCGTCCACGATCAGGGCCGTGGACCGGGCGCGAAAGAACGGGTCCCGCTCCGCGCCCTCCCCTCCCAGGGGGGGACCGTTCCCGTTCACGACCCGGCAGGTGTCGAACCCGTAGGCGGAAGGCTCCGGCGCCCCCGGGCCGGACCCGAGGTGCCACTTGCCGAAATGTGCGGTGGCGTAGCCGGCCGCCTGCAGCAGCCGCGCCACGCTCGGGACGCCCGGGTCCAGCCAGTCCGGCATGTGGCGCGCCGCGTTGGTCCGGTGGTCGGCCAGATGGCCGTGGAGATGGAACCTTGCCGGCTCCCGCCCCGTGAGGAACGCGGCGCGGCTGGGCGAACAGACGGTGGAGGCGACGTAGAACTGCTGGAACCAGGTCCCTTCCCGGGCCAGCCGGTCCAGCGCCGGCGTCTTCAGATAGGGGTGCCCTGCGAAGGCGGCGTCGGCCCAGCCCTGGTCGTCGGTGAGGAACAGAATGAAATTGGGCCGCTCCTCCGGCGCCGCGGACGGGAGGCCCGCGAGGCAGGCACCGGCGAAGAGGATCCCCGAAACGACGCGGTACCGAATCACTTCTATTCAACCCGCACCAAAACGCAGGGGTTTCGACCGGCCGCCCACACCGGGATTGCCCCCGGGACCCGTCGAACCTTACAATGAACCCGTCATGAGGTCACGACCGCCGGCCTGGGGCGCCCTGGCGGCGGCGCTGCTCCTGCCGGCCGCCCGCCCCCCCGACGACCGCCCCAACATCCTCTGGCTCATCGGCGAGGACCTCGGGGTCGAGCTGGAATGCTACGGCACCCGGGAGGTCCGCACCCCCGCCCTCAACCGGCTCGCCGCCGAAGGGGTCCGCTATACCCGCTTCTACACCACCGCCCCCGTCTGCTCCCCCAGCCGCTCCGCCTTCATGACCGGGATGTACGCCACCAGCATCGGCGCCCACCACCACCGCTCCCACCGCGGCGACGGATACGCCCTCCCCGAGGGGGTCCGCCTCCTCACCGACTGGTTCCGCGATGCCGGCTACTGCACCGCCAACGTGGTCCAGCTCCCCGCGGCCTGCGGCTTCAAGGGCACGGGAAAGACCGACTGGAACTTCACCCCCCCTCCCCGCCCCTTCGACACGAACCGCTGGGAGGATCTCCCCTCCCGTCAGCCCTTCTTCGCCCAGATCAACTTCCAGGAGACCCACCGGAAGTTCAATGGCCCCCGCCGCGCCGATCCCGCCAAGGTCGAGATCCCCCCCTATTACCCGGACCATCCCGTCACCCGGGAGGACTGGGCCCGCTACCTCGACGCCGTGATGGAACTCGACCGGAAGGTCGGCCTCGTCCTGGAGCAGCTGGACCGGGACGGCCTGGCCGACCGCACCGTGGTCGTCTTCTTCGGAGACAACGGACAGGCGCACGTCCGCGGCAAGCAGTTCGTCTACGAGGAGGGCCTGCACGTCCCCCTGATCCTCCGCTGGCCGAAGAGGTTCCCCGCCCCCCCGCAGGTCCGCCCCGGCCTCGTGGACGACCGGCTCCTCTCGGCGATCGATCTGGCCCCCACGATGCTGGACCTCGCCGGGGTGCGGAAACCCCCGAAGATGCAGGGACGGATCTTCCTGGGCCCCCGCGCGGATCCCCCCGCCGAGTTCGTCTTCGGGGCCCGCGACCGCTGCGACGAGACCGTGTTCCGCCTCCGCACCGTCCGCGACGCCCGCTACCGCTACATCCGCAACTTCACCCCCGACCGCCCCTTTCTCCAGCCCAACGCCTACAAGGAAAAACAGTACCCCGTCTGGAACCTCCTCAAGCAGCTCCACGCCGAGGGCCGCCTCACCCCCGAGGCGGCCGTCCTCTGCGCCCCCACCATGACCGAGGAGGAGCTCTACGACCTCGAGCGCGATCCCCACGAGATCCGGAACCTGGCCCGCTCTCCCGAACACCAGGAAGCCCTCCGCCGCCTGCGCGCGGCCCTCGAGCGGTGGATCGAGGAGACGGACGACCAGGGGCGGTTCCCCGAGCCCAAACCGGCACCCCCCAGGAAGTAACCCGTCCGATCCGCTTTACCCGCGGCCGGCGGCATGATAACCTCCGCCCTCGAAGCCCTTTTGCCGAGGACCGGACCATGGAATGCAACCAGAAGAGGAACCAGAAGCGCTGCACGTGCAGCTACGAGCCCTGCTCCCGCAAGGGCCTCTGCTGCGAATGCCTGGCCTACCACCTGAAGAACCACGAGCTGCCGGGCTGCTGCTTCCCGCCGGAGGCGGAGCGGACCTACGACCGCTCCTTCCGCCACTTCGCCCGGCTCGTCTCGGAGGGCCGCCTCTGAGGAACGGCGCCGGGGGTTGGATCCCGCCCCCTCCCGCGGGATAGAATGCCCCCGTGGCCCTCCTCCTCCTGGCCCTGGCCGCCCAGGACGCCGATCCCCTCCGGCTCGTCGAGGACCTCCGCTCCGACCGGATCGAGGCGCGCGAGCGGGCGGCCGAACGGCTCAAAAAGATCGGCCCCGCCGCCCTCCCCGCCCTCCAGAAGGCCGCCGGCGACCCCGACCCCGAGGTCGCCGCCCGGGCCGGATACCTCGCCCGGTTCATCCGCCTCTCGCAGGAACTTCCCGCAGACCTCCAGAAGGCCCTCCCCGGGGCCGCGGAACGTCTCGCCCGGGACGCGCCCCGCGCCTGGCTGGAACTCTTCCTGGAGGCCGCCGCCCCCCAACGCCATCCCCCGCTCCGGCGCCGCGACCTGGAACCGCTGGTTGAGCGGGCCTTCCTCCAGGCCGCCGCCGAAGAGGACCGGATCGCCGCCTGCGAGGCCGCCGCCCGCGGCTCCCTGAAGTCCGCCGCCTCCCCCCTGCGGAAACTCCTGTCGGACCCCTCCAGGGACGTCCGCCTCAAGGCCCTCGGCGCCCTCGGCCGGGTGGGGGCCCGGGAAGCCTGGCCGGACGTCGCACGGTTCCTCGGGGACGAGGATCCCGTCCTCCGCGCCGGGGCCCTGGCGACCCTCGCTTCCCTCCAGGCCCGGCGGGCCGCTGCGGAGGTCGTCCGCCGGCTCGGAGACCCGGACCCGTCGGTCCGCGCCGCTGCGGTCCGCGCCGCGACCGCCCTGGAGGCCGACGGCGCCCTCCCCCGCCTCGCCGAGGCCCTCCGGGACGAGGACGCCACCGTGCGGGCGGAGGCGATCTCGTCCCTGGCCGGGTTCGGGGAGAAGAAGGCGATCCCGGAGATCCGGGCGCTACTCCGGGACGCGAACGTCTCCGTCCGCGCCCGCGCGGCCTCGGCCTTGGCGGCCCTGGAGGCGCGCGAGGCGGCGGGGGAGATCCGCCGGCTCCTCAAGGACGACTCGGGCTACGTCCGCATCGCCGCCTGCGAGGCCCTCGCCCGGTTGGACGCCCGCGAGTCCATCCCCGACCTCGAGGCGCTCCTGGACAGCGAAGAGCCCGGCATCCAGACGGAGGCGATCCGCGCCCTCCAGGCCCTCGAGGCGGAGGAATCGATCCCGCGGATCGCCGGGCTCCTCCCGAAGGCCCCCCACCAGCGGGTCTGGGCGATCCTCGCCCTGGCGGACCTGCGGGCGCGGGACCGGATCCCCCAGATCGCCGGCCTCCTGGAGGACCCCGACCCGCTGATCCGAGGGGAGGCGGCCCGGGCGCTGGCGCGGCTCGGGGCGCGGGAGACGGTCCCCGCCCTCCTCCGGCGTCTCCGCGACGGTGATCCCTTCGTCCGCCGCCGGGCGGCCGAGGCCCTCGGATCGCTGGATTGCCGGGAGGCCGTCCCCCGGATCCGGGAACTCCTCCGGGATCCGGACGACCGCGTGCGGGCCTCCGCGGCCGAAGCCCTGGCCCGGCTGGGCTCCCGGGAGTCCCTGCCCGACCTCCTCGCCCTCCTGGAGGCCCCGGAGTGGCCGGCCCGGGAGGCCGCCGCCGAGGCGATCGCCCTCCTGGGGGCGGCGGACGCGGCCCCCGCCCTGCTGCGGGCCCTCGAAGACGAGGTCGAATACGTCCGGGCGAGGGCCGCCAAGGCGCTGGCCGAGGTGGACGCCCGGGAGTCCATCCCCGCCCTCCTCCGCGCCCTGGCCGACGACCCCCCCCGCGTGCGCGCCGCCGCCGCGGGGGCCCTCGGGCTCCTGAAGGCGCCGGAGGCGGCCCCGGAGATGCGCCGCTGTCTGGAGGACGACTCGCCATGGGTCCGGCGCGAGGCCCTCCGGACCCTGGGACGGATCGGGGACCGGGACGCGATCCCCGAGATGCGGCGGCGGATCCGGGATCCCTGCCCGGAGGTCCGTCTCGAGGCTGCCCGGCAGCTGGTCCTGGGGGGCTCCCGGGACGGGGTCCCCCTGCTCCTGGAGGAGAACAGGCATCTCTTCGCCCTCAACGCCCTCCGAGCCCCCGAGACGTGGGAACACCTGGAAGGCCGGACGTGGACGGGGGAACTCCGGGGCCGCCGCCGGGACCTCCTCGGACGGTTCGAAGAACACGCGGCCCTGAAGATCGACTGGCTCCGCCCGGCACTGCCGGGGCGCCGGGACGAGCTGGAAAAGGAGCTGCAGGTCGAGCGGGCCGCCGCCGGACGGCCGACCCTTCGCGAGGTGCTGGAGCTCCTCCTGGATCCCCGCTGGCCGGCGATCCTGGAGCTGGACCGCCTGCGGGTCCTTCCGGACGCCGAGGGACTTCAATTCTGGAGGTCCTGGTGGGAGAAGGAGAAGGAGCTGAGGTGATCCCTCACCGCGCGGCACCGCGCAGCCGGAGAACCGCCTCTCCGAACGCCCGGCCGATCCGGCACATGGTCTTGACGCTGCCGAGATAGTGGTACGGGGCGTTGCTGCCGACGGCGTTCCATTCCTCGGGATGCTCCTTCCATCCCTTCTTGAACACGGCGTGCGCCTCCGTGTCCCAGAACACGTCCGTCCGCACCAGCTCCACGTTCCCCCGGAACTCGGGCAGCGCCGCCGCCTCGGCCTGGGCGGCCTTGAACCTCTGGATCTTGGGCCCCGCCTCGGCCCCGTCCACGCCCATCTGGCCGATCACGAACGGCAGCCCCGGCACCCCCAGATCCCGGCGGACGTCGCGGATGAAGTTGGCCAGATGCCCGGCGTACTCCGCGGTGTACGTATCGCTGATCATGTCGTTCCATCCCTGGAACCATACGAAGCCGGCCAGCTCGAAACCCTGCCCCTTGTAGGGCGGCAGGTAGGTCCCCAAGTCCCCCAGGACGCCCCGGACCTCCTCCAGCATGGCCCGGTAGGACCGGCCGAACATCTCCTTGACGTCCTCCAAAGTGGCCCCCGGCTTTTTCTTTCTCAGCCCCTCCAGCAGCCGCTCCAGGACCTCCGGAGGGGGGAGCCCCGAACGGGGCGGCCGGAAGTCCTGGTACAGGCTCCGCCCTCCCCAGGCGGTCTTGATCAGCAGCACCGGCTCGGGGTGGAAATCCCCCACGACGTTGCCGAACTCCAGCTCCGGGCCGATGCACCCCGGGCTGCCGAACCCCACCGTGAGCCGCCCCCGGCGGTCCAGGAACTTGATCCACACGTCGTCGCGCTCCACCCACCGGCCGTCCTTCCGCAGGTGCCGGAACAGGTCCGCCGTGCCGGGCTGGTCGATCTGCCGCTCCAGGAGCTTCACCTGGGCCTTTCCCTCCATGTTGGACTGCCCGGCCAGGATGTAGATCTTGGCCTTCCCCTCCTCCCCCCCGGGCGGGAGGGAAGGCACGGCCAGGACGCCCAGGCACGCGGCGGCGAATCGTCTCATCGGAAACCTCCTTACGCCTACCCTAAACCCTCGGCGGGGTCCCTCTCGGCGCCAAAGAATTGCCCGCCTGCGACACACCTGCGGATCATCCCCCGCGGTGGCGCCGGCGGAAGGCCAGCGGGGTGAGCCCCTCGCGGCGGCGGAAGACCCGGCTCAGCTGCTGTGGACTCCGGAACCCCGAGGCGCGCGCGACCTGCTTGATCGGCTCGTCCGTCTCCGCCAGGAGCCGCCGGGCCCGCTCGACGTGCGCCCAGACGATCTGCTCGTGCACGCCGCGGCCGAGGACCTTCCGGAAACGCCGCTCCAGGGTGCGGCGGGCCATCGGGACGGCCTCCAGGACCTCGGCCACCCTCAGCGGCCGCCGGCTCAGATCCCAGATGACGCGGAGGGCCCGAGCCACGTCGGGATCCTCCACGGCGAACACGTCGGTCGAACGGCGGGCCACCACCCCCACGGGGGGCACCAGGATCGGCCCCCGGGGGGCCGCGGCCCCCCTCATCAGCCGGTCCAGAAGCCCCACCGCCTCCCGACCCACCCGCTCGTAGCCGTGCTCGATGCTGCTCAGGCCGGGCTCCATCATCTCGCAGGTGATCTCCGTATTCCCGCACCCCACGATCCCGGCCTCCTCCGGGATCCGGACCCCCGCCCGGCGACAGGCCTCAACCAGGAACCGGCCGTGCAGGTCGTCCACCACGAGGACGCCCATGGGGGGGATCCACGTCCGGATCCATTCGGCCAGGACCGACCGGAACCGCCTCCACCGCGAGGGGGAATGGGTCGCGTAGGGCACCCGACGCTGCTCGCAGCGCCCCCCTTCCGCCGCGACGGTGGAGCGGAACCCCTCGAACAGGAGTGTCGAGTTAAGGTCGTTCGGATGGCCCAGGAACCCGAACCGGCGGAACCCCCGCGCCAGGAGGTGGGCCGCCGCCATCCGTCCCGCCTCGACCTGGTCGGGGACGACCCGCGGGAGGGTACGGTCGGGGGAGTTGACCCAGACGTTGACGACGGGGACTCCCGACCGGCGGGCATAGCGGACCAGGGCCGGCCCGGCGCGGGCGATGATCCCATCGTACCGCCTCCCCTCCGCGGACCCTCGTCCCACGAAGGGGTCCAGTTCGCACCGCCAGCCCCGCTCCTCCCCCGCCTCCAGGATCCCCCGGAGGATCCCCTGGTGGTGCTTGTGGGGCCATTCCGGGTCGATCGCGACCCCGACGCTTCTCGGGCCAGCCATACGCGCCCCCCTTCCAACTTACCCCGGAGTGGCGCAAAAAGATAAAATATTGTCGCCACGGGCGTCCCTCTCCCGCTCTTGCTTAAGAGGGTCCGGCCGCGGGCGGCCCGGGAGGAGGCACCATGATGGATCGGGGATCGTTCCGGAAGCTCTTTGCGGCGCTCGGCCTGGCCCTGCTGGCGGTTCCCCCGGCGGCCGCCGGCACCGCCGACAACCGGCCGCCGGTGCCCGACCTCACCAAAGGCGGCCAGCCGGACAAGGGCCACGACTGGACGCTCGGCCCCACCGGGGCGCGGGGATGGGTCTGGGGCTGGCGGGGCCACACCACCGATGCCCGACAAATCCTCGTCACCGCGGTGGAGGCCGGCTCCCCCGCCGACGGCGTCCTCCGCAAGGGCGACGTCCTCCTCGGGATCGACGGGAAACCCTTTGACGGCGACGCCCGCCTCCGGTTCGCCCGCGCCGTCACCGAGGCCGAGACCGAGGCCGGCCAGGGGAGACTCCGGCTGGTCCGTTGGCGCGAGGGCTCGACCGAGAACGTGGAGGTGCAAATCCCCGTCCTGGGCCGCTACTCCCCGACGGCCCCCTACGACTGCCCGAAATCGAGACGGATCCTCGAGTCGGCGTGCCGGGCGATCGCCCGAAAGGGATGGAAGGACCGGCGCGGCCAGGTGCAGGTTTCCATCCCCAACGACCTCAACGCCCTTCTCCTGCTGGCCTCCGGCGACGAGTCCCATCGGCCGCTGGTGGCCGAATATGCCCGCAAGGTCGCCGACCACACGCCCGGCGGGCACATCTCGTGGGGCTATGCCTACGACACCCTCTTTCTGGCCGAGTACGCCTTGGCCACGGGGGACGAGACGGTCCTCCCGGGGCTCCGGCGGCTGGCGCTGGACATCGCCCGGGGGCAGAGCCGCGTGGGGACCTGGGGACACGCGTTCGCGCGCCCCGACGGGATCCTGAACGGCTACGGCTGCATGAACCAGCCGGGGATCGTTCTGACCCTGGCGATGGCGCTGGCGCGCGAGGCCGGGGTCCGGGACCCCCTCCTGGGGCAGGCGATCGACAAGGCCGCCCGCTTCCTCCGCTGGTACGTCCACAAGGGGGCCGTCCCCTACGGCGATCACGATCCCTGGCCCTGGCACGAGGACAACGGCAAGTGCTCCAGCGCCGCCGTCCTCTTCGACCTCCTGGGGGACCGCGAGGCCGCCGCCTTCTTCTCCCGAATGGCCACGGCGGCCCACGCGGAGCGCGAGAGCGGCCACACGGGAAACTTCTTCAACGTGACGTGGGCCCTGCCGGGCGTCTCCCGGGCCGGCCCCGCGGCCGTCGCCGCCTATTTCAAGGAGCAGGCGTGGTACTACGACCTGGCGCGCGGCGGGGACGGCCGCTGCCTCCACCAGGGCATCCCCGGCGAGGAGCGGGACCAATACACGGGATGGGACTGCACGGGGGCCTACCTGCTCGGCTACGCCCTCCCCCTGCGCAAGATCGTCCTGACGGGGAAGAGGCCCTCCGTCGTCCCCCCCCTGTCTCCCGAGGCGGCCGCCGAGACGATCGCAGCGGGGCGCGACTTCAGCTACTGGACGCTGGAGACGCTTTACGACGGGCGGGACACGGAGACCCTCTTCGCCGGGCTGGCAAGCTGGTCGCCCGCGGTGCGCAAGCGCTCGGCCAAGTCGCTGGGCCGCCGCGACGGCGACTTCGTCCCCCGTCTGCTCCGGATGCTCGACGGCACGAACCGGGACGCCCGCTACGGGGCCTGCGAGGCCCTCGGGTGCCTGGGACCGAGGGCGGACGCCGCGGCGGACCGCCTGCGGGCGCTCCTGGACGATCCCGACCCCTGGATGAGGCACCTGGCGGCGGAGGCCCTGCCCCGGCTGGGCCCGGCGGCCCGGAAGGCGGCGGTGCCCGGGCTGCTGCGGGCGGTCGACCGTAAGGACCCGGCGGACCCCCGCGGGCGCGTCCAGGGGACGCTGGCCGAGGCCCTCTTCACCCCCGGGCCGGGCAAGCGGGGGCCCAGGAGCATCCTGGCGGACTCCCTGGAGGGGGTGGACCGGCCCCTGCTCCATGCCGCCCTGAGAACGCTCCTGGGGAACGAGGACGGCCGGATCCGCGGCCTGGCGGCCCCCGCCTACCGGCTTCTCTCGCCGGAGGACCTCGCGGCCCTGCTCCCCGACGTCGTCGAGGCGATCCGCCGGCCGGCCCCGAGCGGGGAGATGTTCGCCGACGGGATCCGGCTGGCGGGCCTGGACCTGCTGTCGCGGCTGAGAATCCGGGAGGGCATGGCCCTGTGCGTGGACCTGATGGAACCGGAACGGTGGGGCCAAGGGAACCGGATCCCGAAATGCGTGGAGTACCTGACCCGCTACGGCGGCCACGCGCGCCCCGAGATCCCGCGGCTGAGGGAGGTGCGCGCGGTGGTCGTGAAACGGGACCCCAAGAAGGGCGAGGGCAACCCCGTGGTCGCCGCGATCAACAAGGGCATCGCCGCCATCGAGGAGGACCGCAATCCCCCGCCGCTGCGGACCCTCGAGGAGTTCCGGCGCGCCCCGTAACGCCGACGGAAGGATTCCCCTGGGGAGGGATCACGGGGACCGCGGGAGGCGCCAGAAAAGGAACCCCCGCCGCTCCCGGGGCGGGCCGCACAGGGACCGGAGGAAATCCTTCTCGTCCTCGACGACTCCGAACGAACGGAGGACCTCCCCGGACGCGCTCGACAGGAATCCCACGTTCCTCCGAATCCCCTCCGGGTCGGCCGTCACGACGTACTGAAAACTCCCCGCGTGGCCCGCGATGAAATCCCGGAGCGCCGGGCCGTCGACCCCCTCCACCGGATCGCCCGAATATTCCTCCTGGAGCCGCCGGTGGCGCCGGTCGTACCAGAGGACGTACCGGTCCCCGTAATAGGGGGTGTAGAAGCGAAGATCGTCCGTAAGGAGCAGGATCCGATCCCGGGGCTCCGTCGCCTCGCTCAGGCTCAGGCCCAGTTTCTGGTAGAACTCGTATCCCCCTTCGCGCCGGAGACGATTGTTCAGAACCCAGGCGCTCTGGGCGGCAAAGAGGACTGCCGCCCCCCCCAGGACGATGATCCGACCGGTCCTCAGACGCGAGCTGAGGAACGCCAGACCCTGGCCCGCGGAGAGCGCGAGGAAGGGAGCCAAGTAATAACTGTAGTATTCGTGGCAGGCGGCCGCCTGGGCGAAAAGGATTTCGTCCAACCCCAAAAGCGCCAGCGCCGCCACGGGGCGGAAGGACTCCGGAGGGGACTGCCGGAACCCCCGTGCCATCCCCACCCCGGTCAGCAGGACGGCCGGGACCGTGAACATCAGGGCGATCTCCCGCCCCTCTCCCCAGATCCAGCGCGGCAGCGAAGGCCCCTGTAACGAGGACCGGCTGAGGGCCGCCCTCAGGAGGTGTCTCAAGGGATCCAGCCCGGAAGGATCGACCGTGGCCAGCCAGCCCAGATAAAGCCCGAAGAGGCAGAGATTGAAGGGGAGCAGGAGAGCGACCTTCCAGAAACCCTGCCCCCCCTTCCGGGGATGAGCCACCAGGAGGACCAGAGCCAGATAATACCCGGGCCAGGCGCAGAGACAGGCGAAAAGGTTCGACCCCAGCAGCCCGAGGTAGTTCCACCGCCCGCCTCCCTCGCGCCATCGGAGGTAAGAAAGAAAGCCGGCCAGGATTCCGGTCAGGGCCGTCACCTGGAGACAGGTCACCACGGAGTAATAGGCGAACATCGGGAGGAGGGCGAAGCCCGCCGAGGCCGCCCGATCGTACGGATCCGGGAGGAGCCGCCTGGCGATCCGGCGGAACAGGAGCACGGACAGCACCGAAAAGACGATGAGCGTCGTCCGATAAACGACCTCCCGCGAACCGAAAATGGAGTAGACCCCGGCAAGGATCAGCGCCGGCAGCGGGGGATGATCCGGATAGAAATACCTCCTGTAATCGGAATAGGCCTCCAGAGAGGGCCCTGAAACATCCAGACGCAACCCCCTCGTCCGGGCCAGTCCGAACTTGAGGTGGTTCCGGGCGTGCTTGGAGAATTCCGTCCCGACGCTCTCATGCTGGCGGAGAAAGGGCCGGCCGATCCCGACGCTCTGGATGAGGACCAGGACTCCGACGAGGGCGAGAACGAACACTCCCTCGGAGGGTCCCGCCCCGCGGGGATCCCGAGCCGGCGCGGCTTCCATGGCCCCCCAGCCTAGCGCTCGCGGGAGGGAGAATCCAGAACCCGCCACGACCCATTTTCCGATTCTTGAAGCGCCCGGCCCCCTCCCCGGCTATCCTTTCTAGCAGGTCTCCCCCGGCGGGGGAGCGGGGGGGCCGCCGGACGGCGGCCCCCGGGGAGCAGGGATCTCAAGGCCACGTTGGGAGGATTCCCCCATGACCACCGAGCCTCCGGCCGACGACGATGTTCTCCTCGTCGAACAGCTCCGCGACGCCCACCGGAAGCTCCGCGAGGAGATCGGCAAGGTCATCGTGGGCCAGGCCGAGGTCCTCGACCAGCTCCTCATCACCCTCTTCTGCCGCGGCCACGCCATCCTCGTGGGCGTCCCGGGGCTGGCCAAGACCCTCATGGTCAGCACGCTGGCGCAGACCCTCGACCTCTCCTTCAAGCGCATCCAGTTCACCCCCGACCTCATGCCCAGCGACATCACCGGAACCGAGGTCATCCAGGAGGACCCCGCCACCCGCCAGAGGTCCTTCAAGTTCATGCCCGGCCCCGTCTTCGCCAACATCGTCCTGGCCGACGAGATCAACCGCACCCCGCCCAAGACGCAGGCGGCGCTCCTGGAGGCCATGCAGGAGCGCAAGGTCTCCGTGGGCGGCGTGGATCACCCGATGAAGGATCCCTTCTTCGTCCTGGCCACCCAGAACCCCATCGAGCAGGAGGGGACCTACCCCCTCCCCGAGGCCCAGCTGGACCGCTTCCTCTTCTTCATCAAGGTCGACTACCCCTCCGACGAGGAGGAGGAGCGGATCATGCGGGTCTGCACCGCGGACGTGGAGGCCGCCGCCGGACGGGTCCTCCGGGGCGAGGACATCCTCCGCCTCCAGAAGATCGTCCGACGCGTCCCCGTCACCGACCACGTCTTCCGCTACGCCAAGGCGATCGCCCGCCGGACCCGGCCCGGCCAGCCCGAGGCCCCCGACTTCGTCCGCAAGTGGCTCACCTGGGGGGCCGGGCCCCGCGCCAGCATGTACCTGATCCTGGCCGCCAAGGCCCACGCCGTGCTCCACGGCCGCTTCCACGTCTCCGCGGACGACGTCGCCGCCGTGGCCCTCCCCGTCCTCCGCCACCGCCTCATCCCCAGCTTCGCCGCCCAGAGCGAAGGGGTCACGGCGGACGACATCGCCCGGAAGGTCCTCGACTCGATCCCGAAGAACGAGCCCGCGCTGAGCGCCTGAACCCATGGCCTCCTACCTCCGGCCCGACCTCCTGGCGCGCGTCGAGGCCCTGGGCCTCAAGGCCCGGACCCTCGTCGAGGGCCTCCGCGTGGGAGACCACAAGAGCCCCTACCACGGCTTCTCCGTGGAGTTCGTCCAGCACCGCGAGTACGTCCCCGGCGACGACCTCCGCTACCTCGACTGGAAGGTCTACGCCCGCTCCGACCGCTACGTCCTCAAGCAGTTCGAGCAGGAGACCAACTTCGTCGGCCACCTCCTCCTGGACGCCAGCCGCTCCATGCTCTACGGGGAGGGCGAGCGCAACAAGCTCGAGACCGCCAAGCTCCTGGCGGCGACGTTGGCCCACCTCATCCTCCAGCAGCGCGACAGCGCCGGCCTCTACGTCTTCGACCGCGGCTGGCGCCGCCAGCTCCCCCCGGGCAGCCAGCCCGGTCTCCTCCAGGAGATCCTCCGGACCCTGGAGGACACCGATCCGCAGGAAAAGACCTCCATCGCACCCCTCCTGCACGAGCTGGCCGAGCGGGTGCGCCGCCGCGGCCTGGTCTTCCTCATCTCCGACCTCCTCGACGAGGTCCCGCCCCTCCTGGAGGGGATCCGGCACCTTCGGTTCCAGGGCCACGAGGTGGTGCTCTTCCACGTCCTTCATCCCGACGAGATCAGCTTCCCCTTCGACGGCCAGGTCCGTTTCGAGGGGATGGAGGGACCCGAGATCCTCCTGACCCGGCCCCGGCTCATCCGCCCCTCGTACCTGAGGAATCTCGAGGCCTACCTCCGGGAGCTCCGCGCGGGGTGCGAGGCGAACCGTTGCGACTACGTCCTGGTGGACACCTCCCGGCCTCTGGCCGAGACCCTGACGGCGTACCTGGCCCGCCGTCTGAAGATTCGCAGGATCTGAGCGATGGCGTTCCTGGCGCCGTGGATGCTGTGGGGGGCCCTGGCGGCCGCCGTGCCGATCATTCTCCACTTCCTCTTCCGCAGCCGGTACCGCCGCCTCCCCTGGGCGGCGATGAAGTTCCTCCGGACCGCGGTCGAGCAGGTCCAGCGCCGCCTCAAGTTCCAGGAGCTCCTCCTGCTGATCACCCGAGCGACGCTCCTGGTCCTGCTGGCGGTGGCCCTCGCCCGCCTCTCCTCCGCGGCCCGCCCCGGCACGGGGGCCGGCGACGCCGTCGACGCCGTCCTGGTCGTGGATGTCTCCGGGAGCATGGGGGCCCGCGACGGGAACGCCACCCGCCTCGAGCGCGCCAAGGCCGCGGCCCTGGCCGTGATCGACCACCTCCCGCCCCGCTCCACCGTCCAGATCGTGGCCTCGGCCGACCGCGCGATGCCGCAGGGACCCGCGGCGGCCTCCAACCTCGAGGCCGCCCGCCAGATCGTCCGGTCCCTCACCCTCACCCACCTCTCCACGGACTTCCTCCCCGCCGCCGCCGAGGCCTCCGCCCTCCTCGACCGCGGCCACTCCCCCAACAAGGAGTTCTACCTCCTCAGCGACCTGCAGCGCTCGGGCTGGGACCGCCAGCCCGCCGCCCTGGCCGCCCGCCTCCGGGAGATCGGCCGGAAGGCCGCCGTCTTCCTGGTCCGCTGCGGCACCCGTGAGCCCCGAAACGTGACCCTAGCCGGGATCGCCCCCCCCTCGGGCATCCCCCACGCCGGCGAGCGGACCGGCTTCGCCGTCCTCGTCCGCAACAGCGGCTCCCAGGCCGCCCACGACCTCACCGTCTCGCTGGAGGTGGACGGCCAGGGCCGGGAGACGCAATCCGTCGCCTCCCTGGCGCCGGGGGAAACCCAGGCGGTGACCCTCACCGCCCGCTTCGACCGGCCCGGCCCCCGGGTCCTCTCCGCCGCGGTGGGCCCCGACGAGATGGAGTCCGACAACCGGTTCCTCCAGGTCCTCCGCGTGCGCGAGCAGGTGCGCGTCCTCGTGGTGGAGGGAGCCCCCAACGAGATGAAGCCCGAGCTGGCCTCGGCCTTCTACCTCCTCCACAGCCTCCGCCCCGTCCCGGAGCCGTCCTGGGGGGCCTATCACCTCCAGCCCCGGACGGTCTCCGCCGGGGACGCCTCCCCCGCGCTGCTGGGGGACGCGGATCTCTGCATCCTCGTCAACGCCGCCGTCCCCGGGCCGGGGGAGCGGCCCCCTGGGGCGTTGCCGCCGGAGTTCCTGGAGCGGCTGGCCGGATTCGTCCGCGAGGGCCGCGGCCTCCTCATCTTCCTGGGCCCCCGCGTCTCCCCCGAGACCTGCAACCGCGTCCTCTTCGAGGAACACGGCCTGCTTCCCTTCCCCCTCGGGCGCCTCGAAACCCTCCCCGCCTCCGCCCCTCTCCGGCCCGACCCGCTCAGCATCGACCCCCAGTCCTTCCTGGCGGCCTTCCGGGAGGAACCCCTCAGCCGCGTGGGGCAGACCCACGTCCAGCGGTACGTCCTCCTGGAGGAGTCGGCGGGGCCCCGGGAGTCCCGTGCGGTCCTCCGGTTCGCCAACGGGCGGGCGGCCGTGGCCGTCCGCCGCGCCGGGGCCGGTCGCGTGATCCTCGTGTCCACCTCGGCGGACCCCCAGTGGACCGACTGGCCGCTGCGGCACACCTTCCTCCCCTTCGTCCATGCGGCCCTCGGCCACCTCCTGGCGGGGGAGGCCGAGATGCTCAACCGCACCGCGGGGGAACCCCTCCGGTGGCACCCCCCGGCGGCAGCCTCCGCCCGCATCCATGCCGTCGTGGATCCCGAGGGCCGCCGGACCCGCCTGGGGGTCCCGGAGCGCGCGGAGGGACGCCCCGTGCTCACCCACCCGGACACCGCCCGGGCCGGCCTCTACCGGTTCGTGCCGGTCGACCCGGTCCCCGCCGGGGAGGACGCCGCCGGGGTCCTCTTCGCCGTCAACCCCGACCCCGCCGAGAGCGAAAACCTGGAGGCCCTCTCCGAGCGGGCCATCGACGAGCGCCTGGGGTTCCCGGTCCGGCACCGCACGGCCGGGGAGGACCCGGGCGACCTGGCGGGGGCCGAGCGGCTCCGCCGCGAGTGGACGCCGTGGCTCCTCCTGGGCGTGCTCGTCCTGGCGCTGTTCGAGATGGTCCTGGCGTGGTACTGCGACCGAGGCTGGTAGATGGGCGGCATCGAGTCGGCGACGCTGAACTTCCACGGGCTGATCCCGCCCCCGGCGGCCGCGGTCCTGGGGATCCTGGCCGGGGCGGGGGCCTTCGTCCTCTACTTCCGGGAACAGGGCCGCCTGGGACCCCTGCGGCGCGCGCTCCTGGCGCTGGTGCGGACGGCCGTGATCGTCGTCGCCCTCTTCCTCCTCCTGCGCCCGGTGGTCGTGGCCGAGACCCGCGGGGAGCGCCCCCGGGGGCCCGTGCTCCTGCTGGACAACAGCCTCAGCATGACCCAGAAGGACCAGCGGCTCTCGGCGGCGGACCGTCTCCGCGCGGCCCTGGCCCGGAACCTTCTGCCGCCCGAGACCCCCCTGAGCGAGGAGACCGCCTCCCGGCTCCCCCCGGAAACCCCCGAGAACCCCTCCCGCGCCGAGCTTCTGCGCGACGTGCTGGCCCATCCGGGCCTGCGCCTCCTGGAGCGGCTCCAGGCCGCCGGTCCCCTCCGGGTCGCCCTCTTCGGCCAGCGCCTCCGCGCGGTCGGGGAGGAGGAACCGGGAGGGCCCGCCGCGCCCCGCCCGGCCCCGCCCCCCCGGCCCGAGCAGCTGGCGGCGGCCCTCACCCACGACGAGACCCGCACCGCCCTGGCGGACGCCATCCGGGAGGCCCTCCATCCCCCCGTGGGCGACCTCCCCTCCGCGATCGTCGTCTTCACGGACGGCCAGGACAACGCCAGCCGCCTCACCCTCGAAGAGGCCGCCCGCGAGTGCGCCCGACTCCAGGTCCCCCTCCACCTCTGGGGCGTGGGCTCCTCCGAGATCGGCAACCTCGAGATCCGGGACTTCAGCGCCCCCGAGACGATCTTCTACGACGACACCGTCTCGATCCCCGTCCGCTGGCGCTGCCGCGGCTTCAAGCAGGGGGGCGCCGAGATCGTCCTGCGCCTCGGCGAGCGCGTCGTGGCCCGCCGGGAGGTCCCCGTCCGGGAAGCGGAGGACCTCCGCGAGGTCCTCACCTTCACCCCCCGCCGGACGGGCGCGGGGGAGGAGCGCACGGAACTGCGGGTCTCCCTCCGTTACAAGGGTCCCGAGACCTTCACCGACGACAACGAGATGAAGCGCCCCGTCTCGGTGGTGGACCGGAAGGTGAAGATCCTCTACGTCGAGGACGCCCCGCGGTGGGAGTACAAGTTCCTCCAGCCCGCGCTCCTCCGGGATCGCCGGGTGGAGGCGCGGTTCCTGCTGGCCTCCGGGGACCGGCGGGCGCTGGAGTCCGGGCCCCCCTACCTGCCCGCCTTCCCCCCCGAGCGTCCGGGGCTCTTCGCCTTCGACGTCCTGATCCTGGGGGACGTCCCCCCCGCCTTCATCGGCCCCGAGCGGCTCTCCTGGATCCGCGACTTCGTCCGGGAGGGAGGCAGCCTCGTGGCCATCGCGGGACGCCGCCACCTGCCGACGGCCTATCACTCCACCCCCCTGGCCGAGGTCCTGCCCGTGGAATTCAGTCCCGTCCGCCCCCTCACCCCCGACCAGGAGCGCCCCCAGCCCTACGTCCCGGAGCTCACCCGGGCCGGCCAGCGCTCCGAGATGCTGGCCCTGGCGGACACCCCGGAGGACAGCCTGCGGGTCTGGCAGCACCTGCCCCCCTTCTACTGGGCCGCCCCCGCCACCCGGCTGCGGCCCGGGGCGACCGCGCTGCTGGTCCATCCCCGCCTCAAGACCCTCGACCAGCCTGTCCCCCTCCTGGCCGTCCACTACTACGGGAAAGGCCAGGTCCTCTACATGGGAACGGACGAGACCTGGCGGTGGCGCCGCGACGGGGAGGGCCGCCTCACCGGCCGCTTCTGGGGCCAGGTGATCTACCAGATGGGCCTCCCCCACCTCCTGGGAGCCCCCAAGCGCGTCCAGCTCTCCCTGGAACGGCCCGAGAACACCCTCGGCCGGCCCTGCCACATCTACGCGCGCGCCTTCGACCCGGAGTTCCGCCCCTACGCGGGCGACCACCTCACCGGCCGGCTGGAGCATCTGGACGCCGCCGCCGGCCAGGAGCGCTGGAAGACGGTCCGGCTGGAACCCGTGCACGGCCAGCCCGGCGAGTTCCGCGCCCTCCTGCCCCACGACGCCACGGGCCGTTTCGTCTTCCGGGTCGAGGACCCCGTCCCCGCCTCGCTGGAATACCGCGTGAGCCTCCCGCCCCTCCACGAGCTCGAGGTGGCCGGGATGGCCGAGGACGCCCTCCGCGAGGCCGCGGCCCTCAGCGGCGGGGCCTTCTACCGGGAGGAGGACCTCCACCGCCTGCCCTCCGCCCTCCCGCTCCGGAAGGCCCCCTTCGTCACACGGCACGAGGTCCTGCTGTGGAACTGGCCGATGTTCCTCCTCTTCCTCGGCCTGATCACGCTGGAGTGGGTCCTGAGAAAGCTCTCGAATCTGAGCTAGAACGGCCATGATTCCCCCGGTCCTCCTCGACCGGCTGGCCGCCGTGCGGCGGCGGGATCTCGCGGTCCGCCTCGCCTGGGGGGCGGCGCGGGGGATCGCCCTGGCGGCCGCGGCGATGGCCGCGGCGTGCCTGGCGGACTGGTCCGTGGATCTCCGAAGGGACACGCCGCAGGCCCTCCGGGGAGCGATGCTCCTCCTCCAGGCCGCCCTCTGGGCGGGGTCGGCGACCCTCCTGGTCCTCCGCCCCCTGCTCCGGCGCCGCAGCGACCGCGAGGTGGCCCTCTGGGTCGAGCAGCACGTTCCCGAACTCGGCCACCGCCTGATCAGCGCCGTCGAGCTCAACGCCCCCGGGGCAAGGACCGAGGGGATGTCGCGGGCCCTCATCGCGGCGGTCACGCGCCAGGCGGAGGACCACGCCCGCCGCGCGGACTACGCGGGACGGGTGGACCTCGCCCCCCTGCGCCGGGGAGCGGGGCTCCTGGCGGGGGTCGCGGCCGCGGCGGCCCTCCTGGCCTTCCTGGCCCCCGAAACCCTCCCCGCCCTCCTGGCCCGACAGTTCCTGGCCGCGCGCGAGATCCCGCGGTCCGTGCGTCTCGAGGGCCTCGAACCCGAACTCGTCCGGCCGGCGGGGGAACCCCTCACGCTCCTCTTCCGGGCCTCCGGACCGGGCCTCTCCCCCGGCTTGGAGGGACGGGTCCGCCTCCGCTTCCCCGACCGCCCCGCCGAAGACTACCCCCTCGTCTTCGAATCCGCGCCGGATCCCGGCACGGCCCTCTTCAAGGCCCCGCTCCCCCCGATCCCCGCGGACTTCACCTACGTCGCCTGGCTGGGGGATGGGCGGACCCGCCGGCCCGGCCGCGTGACCCTGGTCCCCCGCCCCGTGGTCCGCCGGATCGAGGCGGCGGCGGTCCTCCCCCGCTACTGCGGGTTGCGCCCCGACGGGCGTCCCTACGAGCAACCGATGCCGCGGGGCGAGATCGCCGCCCCCCTGGGATCCTCCGCGCGGGTCACCTTCCAGACCCAGAAGCCCGTCGCGAAGGGGATCCTGGAGCTCCTCGGGAGGCCCCCCTCCGAGGGCGGGACCGGCGCGGAGTCGGTCCTGCGATCGGTCCCGGCCGTCCTCCGCCCGGACGGGACGGAGGGGGAAGCGGCCTTCGACCTGCGCCCCGGCGAGACGGCCTACCGGATCGTCGTCGAGGACCGCCACGGATTCGCCAACGCCGCCCCGCCCCGCCGGGGGCTGACGATCGTGCCCGACGAGCCCCCCCGGGTGATGCTCCTTCCCGAGCGCTTCCCGGGCCCGGACTCCCCCGGCGCGGCCGAGGAACCGGACGTCGAGGGGATGCCGATCCCGATCGGCGGCCCCATCCGCATCGCCTACTACTGCGCCCATCCCTACGGACTGGGCCGGGCGCGGCTGGCCTGGCGCCTCATCAAGGCCGGCCAGGCCTCGGAAGAGCTGCCCGCCGCGGCGGAGGGGGACTGGAACTATTTCCCCCTCGGAGAGGTCCGGGCCACCCCGGAGGCCGGCCCCTTCGACCTCAAGCAGGGGACCTTCCAGAACACCGGATTCCGGGACCAGGTGGAGTTCTTCCCCGTCCCTTCGCCCGACCCGGACCGCATCCACGGCCGGACCGAGGGGGGCGGCCGCTTCGACTTCCAAACCCGGCCCATCCCGGGGATCCAGGTGGGGGACCAGATCGAATTCTGCGTGGAGGTCTTCGCCTCCAATCCCGCGCTGGAGAAGTTCCCCGGCCGCTCGGAAACCCGGGTGAAGACCTTCGTCACGGTCCCCCAGCTGATGGACTGGATCCGCCAGACCGTCAGCCACGAGACGCGGCTCCGTCAGCTGGAGGCCCGCCAGCGGACGGTCTTCTCCCCGGAGGGGGCCGACCGATGAATTCCCGTAACTTCCCCTTCTCCGACGGTTATTCTTGGACGGAGGCCTCCGCGCCCGCGGTGCCCGGCGCGTATCATGTACAGCGGGCGGGGTCTCGCTTGTGGGGGTGCCGTTCATGAACCCAAAGCGGTCCACGCTGGCCCTGTTCGCCCTCCTCTGCTGGCCCGCCGCGGCCGCACCCGCCCAGGAGGACACCTCCCTTCCGCGGGACATCCAGCGCCGCGTCAAGGAGGAGACCGACCTCACCGTCCGCCGCCTCCATCTCATGCTCCGGGCCCTCGCCTTCCACAAGCTGGAGGGTGCCGAGGAGAGCGGGATCCTCCGGGACATCGCCGGGGAACTCTCCACCCTGAGCCGCGAGAAGATGCAGGAGGTCCTCTCGCGCCTGGAGGCCGCCGCCCGGACCCCGGACGAGGGCAAGTCCCGTGCCGAGGTGGACGGGGCCTACGCCCGCCACCGCGAGATCCTCGACGCACTCAACCGCCTCCTCCAGCGCTACGACGCGGTCCGGGACCTCCAGCAGGCCTCCGAACGCCTCGAGAAGCTCTCCCGCGACCAGCTGGAACTCTTCCTCCAGGCCCTGGAGTACGCCCGTGAGGCCAAGCTGATGGCCAGCCTCGACGAGAAAAAGTCCCAGGAACTGGAGCTCCGCAAGAGGCTCGACCGCTCCGTGGAGACGGGCCTGCAGAGGCTCTCGGACGACCAGGGAGACCTCCAGCGAAACCTGGCGGCGATGCTGGAGCAGATCAGGGCCCTTCGGGAGGGCCTGCCGCCCGACCAACGGGAACGGGCCGCCCGGGCGGAGGAGATGGTCCGGGAGCGGCTCCTCCTCTCCGCCCTGGAGGAGGCCTCCCGGAAGATGCGCCAGAGGGGCGACCCCGGGCAGCGCGCGGCCCAGGCCAAGGCCGCCGGCTTCCTCCAGTGGAAGGCCGCCGGAGACCTCAAGGAACTCTCCCGGTCCCTGCGGTCCCCCCTGGAGGACCTGGAGGCCCTGAGGGAGGCGCGGGCCATCCTGGAACGGGCCCTGGACCGCCAGCTCCTCCTGCAGGGGGACGTCTCCGCCCCTCCCCTCACCCGGGAGCGGGAGTTCCTGGAGCGCCGGGCCCGGGAGCTGGGAGACCGCCAAGCCCGCGTGGAGTTCGACGTCCGCGACGCCCGCGTCCTGCTGAAGCCGCGCTCCCCGGCCGTGTCCGACCGCATCGTTCCCGCCGAGGCCGCCATGCGGGAGTCCCAGGACGCCCTTCGGGACCAGGCCTCCGCCCCGGCGCTGGAGGCCCAGAACCGTGCCGTCGAGATCCTCCGCAGGGTCCTCAAGGACCTGGAAACCCTGATCGCCGAGGCCCAGAGATCCAAGGACGATCCCGTCACCGCCCTCCAGGAGGCCGTCGACAGGCTCGACCGGATCATCCAGGAGCAGAAGGAGGTCCGGCAGAAGACCGAGGAGATGGAGGCCCGGAAGGAGACCGAACGGCTGCCCGAGCTGGTCCAGAAACAGGACGAGCTCCGGGCCCGCACCCAGGAGCTCCGGCAGGATCCCTCGACGGACCGCCCCCAGACCCAGAAGTCCCTGGACCAGGCGGCCCGCCACATGGACCGGGCGGCCGGGGCGATGGAGGAGAAGAAGGCCCCCGAGGCCAAGACCCAGGAGGACCGGGCGATCCAGGAGCTCGAGCAGGCCCGGGCCGATCTCCAGAAGGCCCTCGAGGAGGCGCAGATGGCCCAGGACCAGGCCCTCCCCAGCGCCGCCCAGCAGATCGCCAAGGCGATCGAACAGGCCCAGGCCGCCCAGGGCCAGGCCCAGGAGGCGTCCCGTCAGATGGGGGCGCAACAGCCCTCGCTGGCCCAGATGCAACAGCAGGTGGCGGACCAGGCCGGGGCCCAGGGGCTCCAGGCCAGCCATCCCGCCGGCGAGGCCGCGCAGGCGCTCCGCGAGGGGAACTTGGCCCAGGCCGTGCGGAAACAGGAGCAGGCCCTCGGCCAACTCCAACAGGCGGCCGCCCACGCGCCGGGCCAGGAGTCCGGGCAGCCCCAGGGGCAGGAAGCGGGATCGCCGCAGGGACAGGAGTCCGGATCGCCGTCGGGCCATCCCTCGGCGGCCCAGCTCGCCCGGACGCAGCGGCAGCTGCTCGAGGCCACGAAGGCCCTCATGGAATCCCAGGCCTCCACCGCCGAGGCACAGGCGGCCGTGGGCCAGGCCCAAGCCCTGGCCCCCTCCTCCGTCCAGGCTCCCCTGGGCCAGGCGGCAGGACACCTCCGGCAGGCCTCCTCCCAGCTCCACCAAGGCCAGGCCGCGGAGGCCGGCCAGTCGCAGGGCCAGGCCGTCGAGGCGCTGACCCAGGCCCTCGATGCGCTCAACGCCCAGCTCGAGGCGATGGGGATGCCCGCCGTCCAGCCCGGCCAGCCCGCCGCCGCGACGGCCAGCGGCCGGCATCCTTCGACGGAGGCGGGCCAGGGACAGGGGGAACAGGGACAAGGGCAGGGTCAGGAGCCGGGGCAAGGACAGGGTCAGGGGCAGCCGGGTCAGGGTGCGGCGCAGGCCCCGGGGCAGGGCCAGGGCCAGCAGGGGCAGAGTCTGGAGGTCAACCAGCCCCGCGGGACGGGCAACCGGGTTCCGGACGGGACGCTCAAGAACGCCCCCTCCCAGCTGCGGGAGGTCAAGGGCGGGGACTCCTTCCTCTATCTGCCGCCCCGGCAGCGGGACCTGATCCGGCAGGCCCTGAGCGAGGGGCTGCCTCCCGAGTACGCGGCGATGATCCAGCAGTATTACGTCAACTTGGCGCACGGGCGGTCCGCCGCCACTCCTGCCGTGACGGAGAAGGCCAAATGATCCGGATCCTCCTGGCAGGGACGGCGGTCCTCCTGGCGGCCGGGGCGGCCGCGCGGGCCGACGTCCCCATGGACGAGGCCACCCGGAAGGCCACGGCCAAGGCCCTGGAGTGGCTGGCCTCCCAGCAGCACTCCGACGGGTCCTGGGGCGAGGGGAAATATCCCCACAACGTCGCCGTGACGGCCTTCGCGCTGCTCGCCTTCATGTCCCAGGGGCACCTCCCCGGCCAGGGCTTCTACGGTCCGGAGGTGGCCAAGGGGGCCCGCTTCCTGGTCGCCTCGGCCCGTCCGGACGGCTACCTCGTGGGCCCCCGCGGCGGGAACATGTACGGCCACGGGATGGGCACCCTGGCGCTGGCGGAGCTCTGGGGAATGACGGGGGACCTGGAGATCAGGCCCGTCCTCGAGCGGGCGGTGGACCTCATCGTGCGCTGCCAGGCCCGCGAGGGAGGGTGGCGCTACGAGCCCAACCCTTCGGGGGCGGACATTTCGGTGACGATCATGCAGGTGATGGCCCTCCGGGCGGCCAAGAACGGCGGGCTGCACGTCCCGGACGGCACCCTCAAGCGGGCCATCGAGTACATCAACCGCTGCCGGGACGAGAAGAGCGGGGGCTACACCTACCAGCCCGGCAGCCGGGAGCCGGGGGTGGCCCGCACGGCGGCGGGGATCTGCGTCCTGCAGCTCAGCGGGCTCTACGACGCCCAGGAGATCGCCAAGGCGGTCGAATACCTGGAGAAGACGGGGGACGAGAAGCGCCACTATTGGTATGGCCTGTACTACACCGCCCACGCGATGCACCAGGTGGGCGGGAAGAAATGGGAGGAATGGTACACCCGGATCCGGGACAAGCTGCTGGCCAAGCAGACCCCGGCCGGGTCCTGGAGCGGGATGGGGTCGGACGACGGCGTGGGGCCGGCCTACACGGCGGCCATCGCGGTGATCGTCCTGTCGGTCCCGCTCAACTACCTCCCCATCTTCCAGACCTGAGGGAGAAGGCCCGGGACCGTCCGCCGGAGGGCGCCATGATGCAGGGTTCCGCAGGGGTCGCGGCCGTCCTGGTCCTCCTGGGGATCGCCGCCCCGCCCGCGCGGGGCGGCGGCGAGGATCTCGTTCCCGGCCTGGTGGGCGAGTACTTCCAGCTGTCGGGCCCCCTGGAGCGGTTCCCCGAGATCCCCCCGGACCGGAAGCCGGACCTTCAGCGCGTGGACCGCCGGATCCGCTTCGAAGCGGGGGGTGAGGGATTTGCGGGGACGCGGTTCCAGGACTACTTCTTCGCGCGCTGGACGGGCCTGCTGCGCGCCCCGCGGAAGGGAAAGTACCTCTTCTACCTCTGCTCGGACGACGGGTCGCGCCTTTTCGTCGACGGGAAGCTCGTGGTGGACAACGGAGGCCTTCACGCGATGCAGGAGGAAGACGGCTCGATCGAGCTGTCCCCCGGGGACCATCCCCTCCGGATCGACTTCTTCAACAACACCGGACCCGCCGGGTGCATCGCCTCCTGGCGGCCCCCGGCCGGGGAAAAGGAGGAGATCCCGGAGGGCGTGCTGTTCCACCCCCGGGAGCGGACCCCCGCGGCGGCGCCCCCCGCGCCGGCGCCGGCGGCGGGGAAGGCAGGTCCCGAGCCGAACCGCGTGTCCCCCCCCCCGCCCGCTGCCGGAGAGAGGCCGCCGGACCTCTCGGGGCGCGTGGAGGGGGTCTTCCAGGACGACCCCTTGGCGCTCCTGGTGATCAAGAAGGGCAGCCGGGAGATCCCCGTCTACACGGACCAGGGCACGCGGGTCGCCTACGTCGGGATCCTCCGGGAGGGACGCCGTCCCACCGTGGGATACACGGCCCACGTCTGGCTGCGGCCCGGGGCCCCCGACACCGCCGAGGCCGTCCGCTTCACCCTGGAGCGCCGGTAGACGCCGCGGCCCTCACGGCAGCCCGGTGTGCCTCCGGGCGATCTCTCCCGCCAGCCGGTCGAGGGCCTCCCGATCGGCCTGGCGGGGAAGCCCCCTGCAGAGCACCGGAGGGAGGACCTCCACCTTGAGGCTCGGGACCAGGGACTGGAGCTGCTCGACGGCCCTTCCCCCCCAGCCGTAGGAGCCGAAGACCGCCAGGTGGCGCGCCTTGGGCTTGAGGAGGTTCGCCAGGATCGCGGCGTAGGCCGCCAGCGGATGGGCGGCGCCGTTGACGGTGGGGGTCCCCACGGCGAGGGTGGCCGCATCCACCAGGAGCATCGCCAGGCGCCCCACGTCGGCCCCGGAGAGCTCCACCGACTCGGCCCGGACGCCCCGGCGGAGGCACGCATCCACGAGATGTTCCGCCATCCCCCGGGTGCTGTCGTGCATCGAGACGTAGGCCACCACGCACAGGTTCCGCGGGGGGCCGCCGACCCAGTCGCGGTAGGCGTCCAGGATGATCTTCGGGTCCCGGTAGAGGGGCCCGTGGCTGGGGGCGATCACGGCGGGATCCAGGGCCGCGACGCGGGCGAGGTTCTTCTCGAAGACCGACCGGAAGGGCATCAGGATCTCGGCGTAATACCGCTTGGCGGCGGGGAGGACCTCCCCCGGGTCCCGGACGAAGAGTTCCCCCGTGGCCAGGTGCGCCCCGAAAAGGTCGCAGGGGAAAAGGACCCGTCGCTCGGGGACCCAGGTGAGCATCGTCTCCGGCCAGTGCACCCAGGGGCAGTGGAGGAATTCCAGGGTGAGCCCGCCCAGGGGAAGCTTTTCGCCCTCCCGCACCTCCACCACCCGCTCGCCGGGGATGTCCAGGAGGTCGGCGAGGAACCCCCGGGCCTTCCCGGTCGCCAAAACGCGGGCGCCGGGGAACCGCTCCAGGACGCGGGGGAGGAGCCCCGAGTGGTCCTGTTCGGAGTGGTTGGAGACGACGTAGTCGAGACGCTCGACCCCCGCGTCGGCCAGCCGGGAGAAGAGGAACCGTTCCATGGACGGGTCGACGGCGTCGATGAGGACGGTCTTCTCGGCGCCCCGGACGACGTAGGCGTTGTAGCTGGTCCCGTCCGGCAGGGGAATCAGGCTGTCGAAGAGCCGGCGGTCCCAGTCCACGGCGCCGACCCACCAGATGCCTTCGGCGACCGATCTGGCGTGCATGCATTCCTCCCTCGGGCTGCCCCCGTCTCCCCCTTCGACCGGAAAGGGTGCGACGGGGTCTCGGGGCCCGCCCATCCGAAAACGATCAAGCCCGTTCGAAGATTCCCGCGATGCTCCAGATCCCTTGATCCCCCCTCCGCCGCGGGTATGCTGGGGGGCCATGAAGGCCCTCGTCAAGCGGAAGGCGGAGCCGGGGCTGTGGATGGAGGACGTCCCGGTCCCCGCGATCGGGATCAACGACGTCCTCATCCGGGTGGAGAAGACGGGGATCTGCGGGACCGACCTGCACATCTACAACTGGGATGCGTGGGCGCAGCAGACCATCCCGGTCCCCCTGGTGGTGGGCCACGAGTTCGTGGGCCGAATCGTCGAGGTCGGCTCCAACGTCCGCGACTTCAAGCCGGGGGACCTCGTCTCCGGCGAGGGGCACGTCGTGTGCGGCCGGTGCCGCAACTGCATGGCGGGGCGGCGGGCCCTCTGCAAGGACACGCAGGGGATCGGCGTGAACCGGCCGGGGGCCTTCGCGGAGTACCTGGCGCTGCCCGTGACGAACGTCTGGTACCACGATCCTTCCCTGCCGCGGGAGGTGCAGGCGATCTTCGATCCCTTCGGCAACGCCGTGCACACGGCGCTGGCGTTCCCCGTCCTGGGGGAGGACGTCCTCATTACGGGGGCGGGGCCCATCGGCTGCATGGCCGCCGCCGTGGTCCGCCACGCCGGGGCGCGGCACGTCGTGGTCACGGACGTGAACCCCTACCGCCTGGAGCTGGCCCGGAGGATGGGGGCGACGCTCGTGCTCGATGCCCGGACGGAGCGGGCGGCGGAGGCCCAGAAGCGGCTGGGGATGAAGGAGGGCTTCGACGTGGGTCTGGAGATGTCGGGGAACCCCGAGGCCTTCCGGGAGATGCTCCGCAACATGTGCCACGGGGGGAAGATCGCGATGCTGGGGATCCCCGGCGGGGAGATGGCGATCGACTGGAATCTCGTCGTCTTCAACATGCTCACGATCCGGGGGATCTACGGCCGGGAGATGTACGAGACGTGGTACAAGATGACGGTGATGCTGCAGAGCGGGCTGGACCTCCGCCCGGTGATCACGCACCGCTTCCCCGCGGAGGAGTTCGAGAAGGGCTTCGAGGTCATGCGTTCGGGCCTCTGCGGGAAGGTGCTCCTGGACTGGGGGGCGGGGTCCTGAGGCGGTCCGGGGGGAGGAAAGGAAGATTCGAAAAAGCTGGATGGATCGCCGTCCCGTCCTAGAATTACCCCCCGGGCGTACCCGTGGCGGGTACCCGTTCGACGGCGCATGGAGGAGGACCAGGGCATGCGGAAACTCGACCCCCGCAAGTTGAAGGACTGGCAGATCGCCGAGGCGGCCGAGGCGTGGATGAAACCCTTTCCCAAGCTGGCCGCCGAGATGGGCTTCAAGCCGGACGAGATCATCCCCATGGGGAGGAACCTGGGGAAGATCGACTTCACGCGGGCCATCGCCCGCCTGAGGGGGGCTCCCAAGGCCAAGTACGTGGACGTGACGGCCATCACGCCCACGCCGCTGGGGGAGGGGAAGACCACCACCACGATGGGGCTGGTGCAGGGGCTGGGCAAGCTGAAGAAGAAGGTCTCGGGGGCCATCCGGCAGCCCAGCGGCGGGCCGACCTTCAACATCAAGGGATCCGCGGCCGGGGGCGGGCTGGCCCAGACGATCCCGCTGACGGAGTTCTCCATCCGCCTCACGGGCGACATCGATTCGGTCACCAACGCCCACAACCTGGCCATGGTGGCCCTGACTTCGCGCCTGCAGCACGAGCGCAACTACGACGACGCCCGGCTGGCGAAGACCGGCCTGAGGCGCCTGGACATCGACCCGAACCGGGTCCAGATGAAATGGGCCATGGACTTCTGCGCCCAGGCCCTGCGCCACATCACGATCGGCAAGGGCGACAAGATGGACGGGTTCGAGATGGAATCGGGCTTCCAGATCTCCGTCTCCAGCGAGATCATGGCCATCCTGGCCGTGTGCACGAGCCTCAAGGACCTGCGCGAGCGCATGTCCCGGATCGTCGTGGCCTACGACAAGAGCGGCAAGCCGGTGACCACGGCCGACCTGCGGGTGGACGGCGCCATGACGGCCTGGATGGTGAACGCCATCAACCCGAACCTGCTCCAGACCCTCGAGGGCCAGCCCGTCTTCGTGCACGCGGGCCCGTTCGCCAACATCGCCATCGGGCAGAGTTCGATCATCGCCGACCTGCTGGGAACGAGGCTGTCGGAATACCACGTCACGGAGAGCGGGTTCGGCGCCGACATCGGCTTCGAGAAGTTCTGGAACCTCAAGTGCCGCTTCTCCGGCCTCAAGCCCCACGCCGTGGTCGTCGTCGCCACGGTCCGGGCCCTCAAGATGCACGGCGGCGGCCCGACGGTCCGGCCGGGGCTTCCCCTGCACGACTCCTACACCAAGGAGAACCTCGGCCTTCTGGAAAAGGGGCTGCCGAACCTGATCGCCCACATCGAGACGGTCCGGAAGAGCGGCGTGCGGCCCGTCGTCTGCATCAACAGCTTCCACACCGACACGAAGCCCGAGATCGCCATGATCCGGAAGGCGGCCGAGGCCGCCGGCGCCCTGTGCGCCGTCTCCGAACACTGGCTCAAGGGCGGTGAGGGGGCCCGCGAACTGGCCGAGGCGGTCATCGCCGCCTGCCAGGAGAAGAACGACTTCCACTTCCTCTACGGCCTCGAGACCCCGCTGCGGGAGCGGATCCGGTTGATCGCCACCGAGGTCTACGGGGCCAAGGATGTGAGCTACTCGGACGAGGCCCTCGAAAAGGCCAAGCAGCTCGAGGCCGATCCCGAGGCCGCGAAGCTCGGCACGTGCATGGTCAAGACGCACCTGAGCCTGTCCTACGACCCCGACATCAAGGGCCGGCCCACCGGCTGGACGCTGCCGATCCGCGACATTCTCGTCTTCAAGGGCGCCGGTTTCGTCGTTCCGGTCGCCGGCGACATCAAGCTCATGCCGGGCACCTGCTCGTCCCCGGCGTTCATGAACATCGACGTGGACGTGAAGACCGGCCGGGTGAAAGGGATCTTCTGAAGAGGACCGGCTCCCCCTCCGCGGGGGAGGCGCGAGGAGGCTCCATGGCGGCCCAGATCATCGACGGGAAGCGGATCGCCGAGGAGATCCGGGGCGAGCTGCGGGCGGAGATCGCCCGCCTCAAGTCCCGCGGCGTCGTGCCGGGGCTCGGGGTCATCCTGGTGGGCGAGGACCCGGCCTCCAAGTCGTACGTGAGCGCCAAGGAAAAGGCCTGCGAGGAACTGGGCCTGTTCTCGGACGACAACCGTTTGCCCGCCCGGACCTCGCAGGAAGACCTCCTGGCGCGGATCCGGAAGATGAACGCGGACCCGAAGATCCACGGGATCCTGGTCCAGCTCCCCCTGCCCCCCCATCTCAATTCCTCGGAGGTGCTCCTCGCCATCGATCCGTCCAAGGACGTGGACGGCTTCCACCCCATGAACGTGGGGAAAATGGTCATCGGAGAGAAGTGCTTCCTGCCGTGCACGCCCCACGGCGTCGTCCAGCTCCTCCTCCGCAGCGGCGTGCGGATCGAGGGGACCCACGTGGTCGTGGTCGGCCGGAGCAACATCGTGGGGAAGCCCCTGGCCAACATGCTCCTGCAGAAGAGCAGGACCGGCAACGCCACCGTCACCGTCTGCCACACGGGCACCAAGGACATCGCCTCCTTCACCCGCCAAGCCGACATCGTCATCGCGGCCGCCGGCCGTCCGAAGACCATCACCGCCGACATGATCAAACCCGGCGCCGTCGTCATCGACGTCGGCGTCAACCGCGTGGACGACCCCTCCTCCAAGAAGGGATTCCGGCTCGTGGGGGACGTGGACTTCGAGGCGGTCAAGGAGAAGGCGAGCCTCGTCACCCCCGTCCCCGGCGGCGTGGGGCCGATGACCATCACGATGCTCCTCTACAACACCGTCGAGAGCGCCCGCCGAGCCTCCGGCGCGTGAGCGCCCCGCCTTTCCTTTTTTCCCGTTGACGCGCCGCCTAAATATGGTATTATCGTACTTGAATACCATAATTAGGAGACGCCCGTGTCCAGCCTCCTCAAGGTGTCCGAAGCGGCCGCCCTGGCGCTCCACGCGATGGCCTGCCTGGCCCGGCGCCGCGACGGCCGGATCCCCGCGCGGGAGATCGCGCGGGCCACGCGCGCCTCCCCGGCGCATCTCTCGAAGGTCCTGGGACGCCTCGAGCGCGCGGGACTGGTGAGGGGAACCCGCGGCCCCGCCGGCGGCTACGCGCTCGCCCGCCCCCCCCAGAGGATCACCCTGAAGGACATCTACGAGCAGATCGAGGGCCCGTTGGGAACGACGCCATGCCTCTTCGGGACCCCCGTCTGCTCGGGGCCCTGCATGCTCGGATCCCTCCTGGAGGACGTGGACGAACGGGTGGAGGAGAAGCTCCGGGGGACGCGCCTCTCCGACCTCGACGTGGAGTTCCGCGGGTCGGGACGCCGCCCGCCGAAAGGAGCCTGAGATGGCGGCGCGCCGGAAGATCATCCGGATCGACCTCGACCGGTGCAACGGATGCGGCGAGTGCCTCCCGCACTGCCCGGAGGGGGCCCTCCGGATCATCGACGGCAAGGCCCGGCTCGTCAGCGACCTCTTCTGCGACGGCCTGGGGGCGTGCGTGGGCCGCTGCCCCCGCGGCGCCCTCGCGGTCGAGGAGCGCCCCGCCGAGCCGTACGACGAGCGCAAGGCCATGGAGAACATCCTCCCGCAGGGGCCCCACACGATCCGCGCCCACCTGGAGCACCTCCGGGAGCACGGCGCCGAGGCCGAGCTCCGGACGGCCCTGGCGGTCCTGGCCGAGCGCGGGATCGCCCCCCCGCCCGACCCCCTCCCCGGCGCCTGCCCCGGCCGCCGCGCCCGGTCGCTCCCCGAGGCGGACGACCCCGCCCCCGGACCGGGCACCTCCGCCCCCTCTTCCCGCCTCCGCAATTGGCCCGTCCAGCTCGCCCTCGTGCCCCCGTCTGCGCCCTACCTGCGGGGGGCCGACCTGCTCCTGGCGGCGGACTGCGCGCCGTTCGCGTACGCCGGCTTCCACGAGGAGTTCCTGAAAGGCCGCATCCTCCTCGTGGGCTGCCCGAAACTGGACGACGCCGCCTTCTACGCCGAGAAGCTGACCGCTCTCTTCCGGACCAACCGGCCCCGCTCCGTGATGTGCGTCCACATGGAGGTCCCCTGTTGCTTCGGGCTCGTCCAGATCGCCCGGAACGCGATCAAGGCTTCCGGGTTGGAGATCCCCTTCCACGAAGTCACCCTCGGCGTCCGCGGCGAGCAACTGGCCCCCGTGGGGGGTCGATCGCCATGAACCCGAAGTGCCCCGGACAGGACCTCCGCTTCCTGAGGGCGGAAGACGTTCGAGAGGAGCGCTGTCCCGCCTGCGGCGGCGCCGTCGAATTCTTCAAGGACGACCGGTCGCGCCGGTGCGGGCGCTGCGGGACGCGCTTCAAGAACCCGAGGCTCGACCTCGGCTGCGCGGCCTGGTGCCCCCACGCCGCCGAATGCATCGATTACCGCCCCGGGGAGGGCCCCCCGGCCGGACCCCCGGCCCCCTCTTCCGGTCCGAAAACCCCTTGACGCCCCCTCCGGCTCCCCCGGCCCGGACTTCCTCCCCTCCCCCTTCCGCAAGCCGCCCGCGGACGCCCTGACCCACGACCCCCTCGACCCCGCGGCGGACATCCCCGGGTTCGAGGCCGGCGCCGTGCAGTTCAGACCAGACCCTTCTGCATCCGCCACGCCTTGAGATAGTCGTCGCTGTACAGGAGCCGGTCCAGGAGCACCTCGGCCGTGACGGCGCTCTCCACGAGGTCCCGGTCCGCCGCGTCCATGATGGCGGCGTCGAGCCCCGCGGCCATTGCCATGACCAGGCAGACGCGGTTCAGCAGCCGGTTGAGGAGGCACTTCTGGCTCACGTTCGACAGGCCGATGAGGAAATGCGGGGGAGGATCGTTGACGACCCGCAGCTGGCGGATGGCCTCCATCACGTTGTGCGGCCCCTTGGCGGAGACGTTGATGGGGAGGATGATCGGGTCGATGTAGATGTCCCCCGGGGCAAGGCCGTTTTCGAGGGCCTTCATGAGGAAATTGGCCCCGCACTCGACCCGCTTCTCCACGTCCCCCGGCACGCCCTTCTTGTCCATGGTCAGGCCGATAATGCCGGCCCGGTGCGCGGCGGCGAGGGGAATGAGCTTCTCCATGCAGTCGGGATCCGCCGTCGAGGAGTTGAGGACGAGCCCGACCTTCGGGAGCCGCTCCCGAACCCGGGGCACGACCTTGACCAGGAGGTCGGGCTTGGCGCTGTCCAGGGAGAGCGGCTTGTCGGTCACCTCATGGACCGTCTCCGCCAGCCAGAGAAAGTTGTCGGCCGGATCCCCGGGGCTGGGACCGACGTTGAGATCCATGACATCGGCCCCGCCGGCGACCTGCTCGCGGGCGAGCTTCTGAACCAGGGCCTTGTCCCGGTCCGCGATCGCCTTCCGGACGTCCCGATACATCCCGTTCACGCGCTCGCTGAAGATGATCATGGGAAAGCCTCCTTCGCTCCGCGGATGCCGTCCCCCTCAGGGACCGATCAGGGCCCGGACGGTCTTCTTGAAGGTCTGGATCGCCTTCGGGTGGCGCAGGATGAAGAGATCGGCCCCTCCCTGGAGGAGGTTGGCGGCGGTGGCGGCCTCCCAGGCGGGGCCCCGCACCCCGGGGGGCCCCCACAGGGCCGTGGCCTCCTCGCCCGACTTCGCTTCCTTCGCCCTCCAGGCCTCGTAGCCCACATCGAGGATCACCGGCTGGGCCATCAGCTTGTCTCCCGACAGCGCCGCCAGACGGGTCCGCTCGAGGATGGAGTAGACGTACTCCATGCCGTAGCCCAGGGCGGCGGTGGTGGGGTAGATGACGACATTCGAGACGGGGTATCCCATGTCGCTCACCAGGACGTTGACCTGCTTGGCCTTGTTGATATCCAAGGGCGAAAGGGCGATGAGCTTGTGCCCGTAGGCCTGGGCGGCGGCGGTCAGGGTCCGGTATTCCTTCTCCGTCACCGCCCCCAGGAGGCAGTTCTCCCCCTTGGCGGCCTCCGCGACCTTCGGGAGGACCTTCTGATCCTTGGCGGGGTGATCGCAACCCCAGATGATCAGGGGAAGGTCCACCGCCTCCAGCACGGCGCGCACCGTCTCGACGGCCTGCTCGGGGGACCGGTCGCCGGCCTCGGGATGGGTCCCGACGAGCCGCAAGTTGATCAGGTCGGCCCCGAACTCCACCGCCCTCCGCGCCCACTTCGCCGGATCGCCCCAGACGTCTCCGTAGGCCTCGGCGAGGGGCTTGGGCCATTCCGGCGGCGGGGAATCGAGGACATCCACCGCGACGGCCGGGGGATGGGGGACCCGGCCCTCGAAGCCGAGGAACGGAAGGCCGGTCTGGCCCCCGATCGTGACGGACCGTCCCCGCGTCCCCCCCTCGGCCTTCGTGGCCCCGATCGTGACGGTGTTGACGGCGGCGCTCCATTTCTGCGCCACGGGCGGAATCGGCATCAGACCCCTCCTTTCCGGCAACGGGCGGCCGCGGCGGGTACCGCCTGCAGGACGTCCAGGAGGCGCCGCACCGCGGCCAGGGCGGGAACCCCCGCCTCCAGCCCGAAGACGTCTTTCCCCTCGGCCCCCCTCCGCTCGACGGCATCGTCCTGAGGAACGTCGGGGAGCCGCTCCAGCCCCAGCCCGGATAGAACCTCCTCCAGGTCCCTTCCCACCCCGGCGGCCGGGACCCGGTTGACCACCACGGCGCGCCGGGCGATGCGGACGGGCAGTTCGCGGGAGAGTTCCGCGATCCTTCCCGCCGCCCGGACGGCCGGGCGCGTGGCGTCCGTCACCACCAAAAGCACGTCCACGTCGTTCGTGGTCCGTCGCGAGAGGTGCTCCATCCCGGCCTCGTTGTCCACGACCACGGCCGCGTAGTTCTTCGCCAGGCCGTCCAGGGCCTGCCGCAGCAGCGTGTTGACGTAGCAGTAGCAGCGGGGACCCTCGCCCCGCCCCATGGTGACCAGATCGAACCCCTCGGCCTCCACCACGGCGCGCTGGATCTCGTCCTCGATCGCCCGGCCGCGGCCGATCCCCCCCTCCGGCGAACCCTCGGGGCGGGCCCCCGCCTCGCGGATGCGCGCCAAGGGCGTTCCGGGCTCCACCCCCAGGGCCTCCGCCAGGCTGGAGTTGGGATCCGCATCCACCGCGAGGACGGGACGCACCCCCGCCTCGCGCAAGGCCCGCACCAGGAGGGCCGCCAGCGTCGTCTTCCCGGTTCCCCCCTTGCCCGCCACCGCGACCGACCAGGCCATGAACGCGACCTCTCCTTCGTCCGAACCGGGCCCGATTATATCAGACGGCGCGACCGCGCCAGGATTATCCGCTCCCCCGGCCGCTCCCTCCCGCCCCCGAGGCCGACAGACGGGCCTCCACGGTGGGGAACCGGGACAGGTCCGTGTGCGGAAGGAAGCAGGCGGACGTGAACCTTTCCAGGTACGAGGCGTCCACCGTCAGCTCCTGATAGGTGATCCGCTCGCGAAGGGCCAGGGCCTCCTCGAACCGGTGCCGATCCAGGAGGGCCAGCTTGGCCCCGGCGAGGGAGCCGTTGCCGATGAACCTCATGCGCTCCCGGGGAAGGTCGGGCAAGAGGCCGATCGCCACGCAGCGCCCCACGTCCAGGCGGTTGCCGAAGGCCCCCGCAATGTAGAGGGTGCGGACGTCGCCGAGGGCGCAGTCAAGGGATCGCAGGAGAGAATCCACGGCCGCGTAGATGGACGCCTTGGTGTGGATCAGGTTGTCGATGTCGGCCTGGCTGATCACAAGGTCCCGGGCGGCGCCGGATTCGCGGGCGGCGAGGAGGACGAATTCGGGGCGGCCGTCCTCCTCGGAGGGCCGGAAGCGCCCGGGGGCCCGGTCCGGCTGCAGGCGGCCCCGACGGTCCATGAGGCCGGCGAAAAACATCTCGGCGAGGGCGTCGATGAGCCCCGTACCGCAGAGCCCGGCGGGAGGGGCCCCGTCGATGGTGGTCACCGAAACCTCCAGGGCGGGCGAGAGACGCACGGTGTCGACGGCACCGGCCGTGGCCCGCATCCCGCACTTCACGGACCCTCCCTCGAAGGCCGGCCCGGCGGAGGCGGCGCAGGCGACGAGGTACTCCCGGTTCCCCAGGACGACCTCGCCGTTGGTCCCGATGTCGATGAGGAGGGCCAGGCCGTCCCCCCGGTGCATCCCGCAGGCCAGGAGGTCCGCCGTGACGTCTCCCCCCACGAAGCTGCCCACCATGGGCATGGCGTAGAGGAGGGCCCGGGGGTGGACCCGGATCCCGACTTCCGCCGCCCGGCACGGGGCCGGGGCGACCGCGGCGGGGACGAAGGGGGCCAGCCGCAGAGGATCCGCCTCCAGCCCCAGGAGGAAATGGAGCATGACCGTGTTGCCGGCGGCGACGGCGGCCACGATGTCGTCGTGGCCGATCCCGGCCCCCCGGACGAGGTCATCGACGAGGGCGTTGACGTCGTGCACGACGGCCCGACGGAGCGCGTCGGCCCCGCCGGGACGGCGGGCGTGGTTGATCCGGCTGATGACGTCCGCCCCGAATCCCGCCTGGGAATTGTAGAGGGCCGCGGCCCCGCACGTCCCCCCCGTCCCGAGGTCCACCAGGTGGGCCACGACAGTGGTCGTCCCGACGTCCAGCGCCAGGCCGAAGCCCCGGCCGGAGGTGTCCCCCCGCTCCACGAAGAGCACCTCATTCCAGCCCCCCCGCGCCCCCCCGACGGCCGTCCCCCGCCCC
>Ga0068707_1000109_pt1 | contig 42911 bp, 45 predicted proteins | sample YNPNPMetaG_FD_66600 | JGI IMG/M metagenome (GOLD analysis project Ga0068707, IMG submission 66600) | Anoxygenic and chlorotrophic microbial mat microbial communities from Yellowstone National Park, USA - YNP NP MetaG | ecosystem: Environmental > Aquatic > Thermal springs > Hot (42-90C) >... | reverse complement strand
CCTCATACCTCCACCGTTCATCCCGTGGCTACTCGTCTCAGGAGGCCAGCATGACCGGAACGTTCAGCGAACAGTCTCATCCGCTGACGGTCATGGCCATGTTGGACTGTCCCGAGCAGAGCCAAACCTCTCCGATGAGCACGTCCTGGCGCTCGATGGAGTTCCGCCCCGTCACCTTGAGGACATGGGGGCCGCCGGCGTTCATGGGGTCGAGCCGCACAGACCAACGGCCCGAGGGGTCCGCCACGACGGTGCGGGACTGGCCGGCCAGGGTCACCGTGACCTGTTCGCCGGGGTCCGCCCATCCCCACACCGGGATCGGCAGATCCCTCTGGAGGACCATGTGGTCTCCGAAGGAGGAGGGAAGGCGGACGTCGGCGACCGCGCTGGCGGACGCCACGAGAAGGAACCAAGGGGCGAGCCGGGCTGCCGTGAATCGCCTCATGAACGTGCCTCCATGAAAGTTTCCCGGGATCATACGCCGCGGGCGGGCCGGTCCAAGGGAAAAAATCTCCCTCCGGGCGGTCCCGGCCCGCGGGTACAATGGGAATCATGAGGGAGCTGGCCTTGGCGGCCCTTCTGGGGACGGTCCTTCAGGCGCGCGACCGGGGCTTCGGGCGCGAGGGGGAGGCGGACCGGCGCCGGGACCTGGACGTCCTGGAGGGGCAGGCGGCCCCTTTGATCGAGGTGGACCGTTGGGTGCGCGGCGAGGCGGTCGCGCTCAAGGATCTCCGGGGCCGGGTGGTGCTCCTGCAGTTCTGCGGCTGGTGGTGCGGCCCATGCCGGGGGTCCCTCCGGGTCCTTCGGGGCCTTCTCGAGCGGTTCCGGCAGCCGGGGCTGGAGATCTGGACGATCCTGTCGCCGCGGGCCGCGGAGGAGGCGGCCGAGTTCCTCAGGGAAGCCCCGGTCCCGTGGCGCGTCGCCGTGGATCGGAGGGGGGCCACGGCGGGGCGGTACCGGGTGGACAGTTGTCCGGACTACTATCTCGTGGACCGGAAGGGGGTCCTCCGGTTCGCGGACCTCTCCAATCGGGAGGTGCCCCGGGCGGTGGAGTTCCTGCTCTCCGAGAAGTGACGTCCGCAGTCAGTGCTTTCCGTTCCGGGCCTTGTGGAGGAGGTGCTCCAGGAGGGCCTTCTCCGGGGCCGCCAGGTCCTTGAACATCGGGTCCTCGGGGGTCACGTGCTCCCGGCGGGCGATCTCGCGGATCGCCTCCTTGATGGCCTGAGCGCCGGAGCAGGAGACGTGTTCCTCGATGTCGTAGAGGCGCAGGAGCGGGGCGATGGCGCGCCGATCGCCGGCCCGGGCCAGGGCCTCGACCACGCCATCGCGCACCCTTCGGCGCCCGTCGCCGAGCATCGCCAGGAGGTCGTCCAGGCCCCTCTTCTCCCCGAGCTCCGCCAGGAGGCGGTGGATGCGGACCTTGGCGGACTCGCAGCACTGCTGGAGCTGGCGGTCGCCCCCGGAGGCGGAGGCGCGGTTGAGCTTCTCCAGCTGTTCCAGGAGGGGTTCGGCGGCGCGCCGGTCGCGCAGCGCCGCCAGGAGGTCGACGAAGCTCTCGATGAGGTACACGTCCTTGGGGTGCTTCACCTCCAGGATGTGGCGGAGGGCGTGGAGGATCACGTTGAGCGAGGGTTTTCCGATCTCGGCCAGGGCGTCGGAGAAGTTGGCCAGCGCGTGGGGATGGTCGGGCCTCTTGAGGAGGGCCTCGACGAGGGCCACCGCCGCCGCCTCTCCGTATTTTCCAAGTTCCCCGATGGACGCGGCGCGCACGGCGTAGTCGTCCGAGAGGAGCTCCCGGATGTGCTTCTGGATCTCTTCCTTGGTTTCGGGGGCCAGGACCGCCGATCCGTTCCTCTCCTTGAACGGTCCGGGTCTTGCTGGCTCTGGCTCGGGCATCGGGTACCCTCCTTTCTCCAGCCTCCGCGGGGGAGGTCTCGGCCCTCGTTCTGTGGGTGTCGCCCTCTTGGGGCTGGATTATACAACCTCGGCGGGTCAACTCAATACCCGCCCGTGATTTTCGGAAAGAACTTCCGGAGGCGGTAGGGGAGGTCGGGCGGGAATTTTTCTTGCTCCGCCGGCCTGTAAGGGGAGAATGGGCTTCATGCTCGTGGGAGTGTTCCTGGCGGGACTGGCGGCGGGGGGCGGTCTTTTCGGGGAGGATCCCGCCCGGGAGCCCGGGGATCCCGGCTTCGAGCCGTTCCTAGTGCTTCGCTCGGGGGTCTGGGCCTCTCGGGGCTTCCAGTTCGATTCGACCAAGGACTCGATCCGCCGGCAGATCGACACGAACGCGCTCTTCTCGGCGGGGGTGGACGCGGGCCTCAAGTTCCTGGACCATTTCGTCCTCTTCGGCTCCTACGAGGTGAACCTGGCGGAGGACCTCTTCTCGGACCTGGCGGGGGCCTGCGTGGGATACCGGGAGCGGGGCAGCGAGGGCGCGGACCCGTCGGTTCCCATCGAGACGACCGTCTACGTCGGCGGCCTCTGGGGACGCTTCGAGGTGGACGCCCCCGGGTACGCGTTCGAAGACGCCTGGGGCTTCCGTGCCGGGATCGCGTTCTCCTGGCGGGCCGGGCGGAGCCTGACGGTGGATCTCCTCGGCGAGTACCGCCTCATCGAGTTCGACTGCGAGGTTCCCCCGGACTCGGGGGACGACCGCGTGGGGGGGTCGACCGGGTGGCTGGGGCTTGGGCTCCAGTACCGGTTCTGAGGGTTCAGGGGGCGGGCGGTGCTTCCGGCCCGTCGGGGATCCGGGTTCCCAGGCGCAGCTGGCGCTCGGCGTCCACCACGCCGCGGTTGAGGCGGTCCGCCGCACCGCGGAGCCGGGCGCGCAGCGGGTCCTCCGGGGGAAGCGCGTAGAAGGTGTTCCGCAGGAGCTGGAGCGCCAGCCGGAAGAAGCGCACCAGGTCCCCGTCCGAGGCGCCCGTGTGGGCGTCGAGGTCCTCCCAGTCGGCCCCGCGGGCCCAGGCGTCGACCGCGCCCGCCAGCTTGAAGTCGGGAGGCTTGGTGGGATCGGCCACGTCCGCGGCCTCCTCGGCCCTCCGGATGGCCTCGAAGGCGGCCAGGGTCGCCCGCCGCAGGGCGCGGAGCCGGGGGGTCTCGAACCGGCGGGCCCAGTCGCCCTTCTTGGATTCGTAGACCAGGGCGTGGAAGAGGATGCAGAGCTCCTCCTCGGAGAGCGTCCGGAGGACGCCCCGGAAGAGGAGCTCGGCGACCGGGAGCTCGTATCCCTGGAGGGCGGCGGCGAATCGGCCCTTGGGGGTGAGGCGTCCGTCCCGGAGGTATCCCAGGGTGCGGAGCACCGCGAACTTCCTTTTCATCTGCTCGCGCTTCCCCCGGAAGGCGGCCCCGCCGCCCCGGGACTCGGAGAAGTTGGCGAAGGACTTCTCGGCGGCGGCGTAGATCCGCTCCCCCAGGCGGTCCCAGAGGGTCAGGAGCGTCGCGTAGGAGAGGTTGAACTGGGAGCGGATCGGCTCGACGGGCCCCTTCAGGACGCGCTCGGCCTCCGCGGCCCGGACGTGGGGCCATTCGACGACGGTGTAGACGAATCCGACCTCGTCGATCCCGCGGCGGCCGGCGCGGCCGGACATCTGGCGGTGTTCGCGGGCCTTGATGGGACCCATGCGGCGGCCGTCGAACTTGAGGAGCGAGTTGAACACGACGGTCCGGGCCGGCATGTTGACCCCGACGGCGAAGGTCTCGGTCGCGAAGAGGAGCTTGAGCAGGCCGGTGGTGAAGATCCGCTCCACGATCTCCTTGAGGGTGGGAAGGAGCCCCGCATGGTGGTAGGCCACCCCCTTTCCCAGGAGGCGCCCGAGATGATCGGTCGTGGGGCCCGGGGCGAGATCGAAGCGGGCGAGGAGTTCCCCGTAGAGCCGGAGAATGCGTTCGCGCTCGGCGGGGGTCAGGAGGGGGCGGTGGACGAGGGCGGCGAATTCCTCGCACTCCCGGCGGTTGAAGGCGAACCAGAGGGCGGGGAGGCGGCGGGATTCGGCCAGATGGTCGATGAGCCCGGCCCGCCAGCGGTGGGGGTTGAGGTGGGGATCGATCCGGACGGCGTGTCGGCGGAGATCGTCCCGCTCCATCCGGTGGAGGTCCTCCAGGGAGGTCAGGCCCAGCCCGGGGACGAAGATCTGGTGGCGCAGGGGCACGGGGCGACGCTCCTCGACGATCACGTGGAGCTTCACGGATCCGCGGATCGAGCGGATCCATCGGGCCAGGGCCTCCAGGTTGGGCACCGTGGCCGAGAGGCACAGCAGGCGGAGGTGCGGGGGGGCGAAGATGAGGGACTCCTCCCACACGGTCCCGCGCTCGATGTCGTCGAGGTAGTGGATCTCGTCGAAGACGACGTAGCGGACGTCGCGGAAGGACTCCGGGGACTCGAAGATCGTGTTTCGGAAGATCTCCGTGGTCATGAGGAGGACCTGGGCGTCCGGGTTGATCGTGACGTCGCCCGTCTTGATGCCGATGCGGTCGCCGTACTCGGCCGTGAAGTCGCGGAATTTCTGGTTGGAAAGGGCCTTGATGGGGGCGGTGTAGAGGAGGCGCCCGCCGCGTTGCAGGCAGCGCTCGATGGCGTACTCGGCGATGAGCGTCTTGCCCGCTCCGGTGGGGGCGGCGACGAAGAGCGACTCCTCCCGGTCGAGGACCCGGATCGCCTCCTCCTGGAACGGATCCAGGGGCAGTCCTTTGTACTCCATGGGCGGGGGGGCGCGCAGGGGGGCCGAGCGGGGCTGGCGGACCGGAAGACGGGGATCCGGAGATCCGCGTCCTTCGGCCCGCCGCACGCCGGCTACGGGCCTTTCACCTCGGGCGGCTTCTCCTCCGGGGGAGGTTGGGTCCCCTCCGGGGCCGCCGGCGGCGCCGGCGCCACCGGGGACTTCATCTCCCCCTTCTTCTTCTCGTGGTAGCTCTTGGCCTCGAGCCAGAGGTCGATGTTCTGCAGGAAATCCTGGTCGTCGGGCGACAGGGGCTGTTTGCGGACGGCGCGGCCCCGGATCTCCTCGAGTTTCCGGGGCCCCCACTCGGGGGGCGGGAACCGGCGGTAGACGTCCAGCGCCTTCTTGAGCCGCTCCGCCTCCCGGAGGATCCGCTCCCCTTCCTCGGTCCCCTCCTGCTGCTCCCGGGCCCGGCGGGCCTCCTCCTCGGCGGCCTTTGCGGCCCGGCGCTCGTATTCCTCGTTGAGCGCCTGCCTCTCCCGGTTCTGCCGCTCGATCTCCTCGCGGAGGCGCTTCTTTTCCTGCTCCAGCTCGGCGAGGATCTTCGGATCCAGCGCCTGGAGCTTGCGGATCGCCCTGATCTGGTCCTTGGGGATCGTGATCGTGCCGTTGAGGCCCGGGTATTCCCATCCCACGTCGAGCGTCAGGGCCTTCTCCCGGAGGTAGTCGACCGCCGAGGGGTCCTCGGGGGCCGTGGCGCGGAACAGGATCAGGGCCTCGCTCAGGTCGTTCTCCCCCTTGAATCCGGGCGGGAGCTTCAGGAAGCGGCGGGCGCGGGCGTCCCGGAAGACCAGGGTGGGGACCTCCTTCACCTCATGGGTCTTCCAGGCCTCGGGCCGGGTTCCCGGTTCCTGCACCTCCAGCTGCACCTCGGGGTGGCGCCTCAGCCACTGTTCCAGGACGGCCTCTTGGGTCCGGCAGAGGGGATCTCCCGGGGAGCTGAAGAAGAGAAGCGCGACGGGGTCCGCCGGCGGCCGCGCCCTGCCCGTCCCGGCGGAGGGCAGGGCCACCAGGTTCCCCGTGATCGTGTTCCCGTTCCGGAAGGTGATGCGCACCCGGTCTCCCACGGAGAGGGTTTTGTAGACGTCCTCGTCCTGGATCCCCGCGAGGCCCAAGAGCATGCAGGCGGCACGGACCATGAAGGCATCCTATCAGGGGGCTCGGGGGGGGTCAAAAGTTTTGTCGGCCGGGGGGACAACGATAGGGCTTGACTCGGCCCCCCCTGGGGTCTAAGCTCCCGGCAGCGGCGCGGGCAGGTCGGTGGGGGAGAAGGAAAGATGGCGCGCGAGGCACGCAAGAGGGAGCGGGCGGGAATCACGCAGTCCGAGATCGCCCGGCGGATCGGGATCGACGTCTCCAGCGTCAACAAGATCCTGAACCGCCGGCCGGGGCCCGTCTTCCGGCCGGAGACGATCCGGCGGGTCTTCCAGGTGGCCCGCCAGCTGGGGTACGACTTCGGGCGCCTGAAGTACCAGCACCGGCGCCGCGCCCCCCGAAGGCAGGTCTCCATCGGGGCCGAGCTGGCGATCTACCAGCGGGACGGCACGCTCTACGACCAGGGGATGGCCACGATCCGGGACATATCCCTCTGCGGCGCCCGGGTGAGCGACGTGACCCTGCCCCAGGGGAGCCTTCCCGTGGACCCCTTCACCGTGGGGCTCCGCCCCATGCAGAGGCCGCTCGACGGGCTGGAGATCCACGGCCGCATCGTCCGCATCCACCCCGGCGACGGGGTGAGCTTCGGCATTGATTTCCAGGGGCTGGACCCCGAGGTCCAGGGACGGCTCCGCCGCTTCGCGGGGGGCTGAAGGGGGGCCGGGCCCGCCGCGTCGGGACGACGACCGCATCGTGAGCCAGCGATACGCAGGCTACGCCCTGGTCGTCATCTTCGCCGCCAATTTCCTCAGCTATCTGGACCGGCAGATCGTCGGGGCCCTGGAGATCGAGATGAGCCGGGCCCACGGCCTGAGCCAGAAGGAATTCGGCATCGTCGGAAGCGCCTTCACGGTCGGCTACATGGTCTTCGCCCCGGTGATCGGGTTCCTGGCGGGACGCTTCCGGAGGCCCCGGGTCTTCGCCCTCTGCGTCCTGGTTTGGTCCTTGGCCACCATCGGCTCCGGTTACGCCCCGACGAAGGGCCTGCTCTACCTCATGCGGTTCTTCATCGGCGTCGGCGAGGCGGGGTGCCTGGTGATCGGCCCCACCCTCATCAGCGAATACTTTCCCCGCGAGGTGCGGGGAAAGGCCCTGTCGGTCTTCTTCCTGGGGCTTCCGGTGGGCGGGACGGCCGGGTATATCGTGGGAGGCCTCCTGGCCCGATGGGTCGGCTGGAGGCAGGCCTTCTTCTTCGCCGGTGTGCCGGGATTCCTGGTGTCGGCCCTCCTCGGCACGCTCGTCGATCCCGGGAAGAGGGAGGGGGACCGCGTCGCCGGAGAAAGGGTGGGGGATCGCCCCGTCGCGGGCCCGGCCCGGGGCCTGCGGATCTACCTTCCGCTGCTGAAAAACCGCACGCTGCTGCTGGTCATCCTGTCCCAGGCCTTTGCGGTGATGTTTCTCCAGCCCCTGCTCCTCTTCGGCGTGGGATTCTTCGAACGGGAGCGGGGATTCAACAAGACGCAGGCCACGGTGACCCTGGGGCTCCTGGCCCTGGTCGCGGGCCTCCTGGGGAACATGCTCTCCGGCGTGGTGGGGGACCGCCTGGCGCGGCGGATGAGGGGGGCCTACGCGCTCCTGGCGGGGTTCGGTTTCTCCTTCGGCCTTCCGTGGCTCCTCCTGGGATTCTCCACGAGGGTCCGGTTCCTGGCGATCCCCGCCCTGGGCCTGGGGGCCCTCTGCTACTTCCTCTGCATGCCCGCCGTCAACACTCAGATCGCCAACGTCGTCACCGCTCCCCAAAGGGCCATGGCCTACGGCCTGGCGGTCTTCATCCTGCACCTTCTGGGGGACACGGCCGCCCCGCCCGTCTTCGGGGCGGTCGCGGACTCCATCGGCAACAAGCAGAAGGCGTTCGTGCTCTTTTCCTTCACCCTCCTGCTGGCCGCGGCGTGCTCCTTCCTGGCGGCCCGCACCGCCGCCCGGGACGAAACCCGGGAACCGGCCCGGGGCCCCGGGGTCGCGGGTCCGGGCGCCCATTGAAGTCCCGCCGGGGGGCCGGTAGGATGGAGGCCCTCGGAGGCGGACCATGAAGAAGACGCTGACCCTGCTCCTGGGGATCGCCGGGGCCCTGCCTGCCCGGGCCCAGGACGAGACCGTCGGCGTCCGCCTGCGCGAGTGGTACGCCCGCGTCAACGGGGAGGTCTTCGCGGAGGCGGAGGGGATCGCGGCCACCACCGTCGACCTCGACCGGCACCTGGGATTGGGGCAGGCCGAGGTCGCCCACGAGATCCAGGTCTGTCTGAGCCTCCCGCTCCTGGGGAATTTCACCGCCGGGTACTGGTACGCGGACTACAAAAGCGACCGCTGGTTGACCGAGACGGTCACCTTCGGCGAGGAAACCTTCAGCGCCAGTACGGAGGTCAAGTCGGAGCTGGAGCTCCAGGTCGGGTATCTTTCCTACGAGTTCGTGCTGCCCGTCCCCGTGCCCCTCGGGGACGTGGCCGACTTCGAGGCCGGCGTCGTCGCCGGGGTCCGGCTGGTGGCGGCCTCGGGGTCGATCGAGAATGAATTCGTCTCCGCCGACGAGCACGGCGAAGGAGGCCTCCCCGTGGTGGGGGCCCATGCGGCCCTCCGGGTGACCCCCTGGCTCCGGGCCGACGTCGAGATCCTGGGGCTCACCTTCCGGGCCGCGGACCGCCGGGCCTTCTACCTGGAGGCGTACGGCGAGGTCGTGGCCCGGCTGGGGCCCCTCTTCGGAGGGGTGGGCTACAAGTACGTGGAGGTCGAGATCCGCGACCGGAGCCGGTCCACGGAATTCGAGGCCGAGGCGGTCCTGGACGGGGTCTACCTCACCGCCGGGATCCGGTTCTGACGGGTTCGGGCTACTTCCCGTACTTCACCGAGCAGCCGTACGGCTTGGTCGTCTCCGGAGAGACCGGCTGTCCGGCCACGAGCGCCCTGACGGCCTTCACGACGTAGTTCTCGGGGTCCGGTTTCTTCCCGGCGGGATCGTTGTCGATCGCCCCCTGGTAGCGGAGCACCCCTTCCTTGTCGATGACGAAGAGGTGCGGGGTGGTCCGGGCGTCGTACTTCCGGCCCACGGTCCCGTCGAGGTCCATGAGCCCCTTGGCCTCGATCCCGTTCTCCTTGAGGTAGGCCGCGATCTTCGCGGGATTCATCCCGGCGGTGGTGCTGATGGGCAGGAACACGGCGTCCTCGGCGATGGCCTTGACCTCCGCGAGCATCTTCCGGGCCACGCCCTCCGTGATGACCCTTTTGCAGACGGGGCAGCCCGGATTGATCCACTGGAGGATCACGATCCGTCCCCGGAAGGAGGAGAGGGTGACCTTGTTGCCGTCGGTGTCCGGCAGCGTGAAGTCCGGGGCGGGCTTGCCGACCTTGGCTTTCGTTTCCTCCGCCCCGTCGTCCGCCGGGGCCGGCCGGGCCAGGCCCAGGACGAGCGCCAGGATTCCGCCGATCGCGAAGCGGCCGTTCATGGTGGGTTCCTCCCGCTGGGAACGAATATTAAACGCCTCCCTCCGGAGGAAGGTTTCGCGGGCGGCGGGTCAGGGCCCTGCGGGCGTCCCGCCGGGGGCCTCCCGCCGGAGGGATTCCAGGTATTCCTTCGTGCGGGGGTCTTGCGCCTTCCGCAGGGCGATCTCGATCTCGTAGGGTTCCAGTCGCGGCCGGCGGGGGAGGACCTCCGGGTCCCCCATCAGCAGCAGGGCCTCGGCCTCCCCCTGTTCCCGGAGGAACTCCAGGTCCGCCGGGTCCTGTCCGTAGGCCAGGGCCCGCAGGAGGTCGCGGCGGGCGGGCCTGGGAGCCCCCCGGGCCGCCTCCCGCAGGGCGGTGCGCACGGCCTGCCACAGGGCCTCGGGGGACCGGGGCGGTTGGGGGCCGGGGATCTCCTCGATCATCACCGCGATGCAGGCCTTCAGGAGGGGCGTGAAGACCACGGCGGGCCGGAGGACCGGGAGTTCCGCCGCCGTCACGCGCTCCCCGGACGCCGTGGCCACCTGCTCCCCGAAGAAGAGCCTCGTGCCCAGCTCCCGGGACTGGAGGGAGAGAAGATAGCTTCCCTCGGGGCCGGAGCGGGCCACCGTCACGACCTCGTCCTCCGTGGCATGGTACTGTCGCTCGACCCCTGCCACCAGGGGGTGGGGGTCCGGCCGGGCGAGCGGGGCGATCAGGGCCGCCGAGAGCCGGAGGTTCGTGCTTTCCAGGTACCGCCTCCACTGCACCGCCAGGGCGGGGTCCGGGCGCCAGCGGCGCCGGGCGGCGCGGAGCTCCGCCAGGGTGGCGGCGTGGGGCGCCTGGAGGCGCACCCCGGCGGCCGCCTCGAGCCGGCGGTTTGCATCGAAGGCCGCGGGTCCCTCCTCCGCCAGGATCGGGAGGAGTTCCTGCGGGCGGAGCGGCGGGGCGGCGGGAGTCCAGTCGCGGTTCGCCTCCCTCCAGGCTTTCGGATCCTCGATCCTCCGGCCCGTCAGGAGTTCGAGGAGGGGACGTACCCCTTCGGGATCGCCGGGGGTCCACCGCTCGGCCAGGGCCGACACCCCCTCCCGGAGCCACTCGGTTTCCGGTTGGGCGTTGGCGCGCGCCCACCACTCCCGGGCGGTTCGGAGGCGCGCCTCGGGGTCCTCGATCCCGAGCGCCGCCTCCTGGAATCCCAGGTAGAGGAGTCCCGCCGCCGCGGCATCGCAGACGCGGATCCCGTCCAGGGGGCGGTCCCGGTCGAGGAGGCGGGCGAGCTCCTCGGCGGCCGCGCGGCCCCCGATGAGGATCATCACCCGGAGGACCTGGAGTGCCTTCGCCTCCGTGGGGGTGTCTTGTGCGAGGGCGCGGGCCAGCAGGCGCAGGGCCGGCCGGCCGGCCCGCACGAGGTCGCGCTCCAGTTCGTTCCAGACGTAGGGTTCCAGGAGCACGTTCTCCTCGGCACCGGCACGGGGCCAAAGGAAGGTCCCCAGGTGGCGTGCCCGGAGCTCCAGGGGGACGGCATCCCCCTCTCCCTGGGCGTAGAGGACCGCCACCAGGGGGTATCCTCCGCGCGCCCCCGCGCGGAGGGACGCCTTGAGGACGGGGAGCGCGGCGGGGCCAAGGCGGAGGAGTTCCCGGAAGGCCTCCTCCCGCTCGGGGACCTCGGGGGACTGGAGCCTCCGGATCAGGACCTGGATCTGCGCGGTGGGGCGGGGTTGCCAGCATCCCGCCAGAACCGCCAGCGCCGCCAGGAGGGCTGGCCGGATTCCTTTCATGAGTCGGGTGCCGCCCCCCTCGAGGGTATCCCTTGACGATCCTCGCGGGGCCCCCCTATATTGCCATGACGCCCCCGGTATGAACAGCCACGCGTCGATCCCGGTCGTGATCCTCTGCGGGGGCATGGGGACCCGCCTTCGCGAGGAGACCGAGTTCAAGCCGAAGCCCCTGGTGGCCGTGGGGGGCATGCCGATCCTCTGGCATATCATGAAGATCTACGGCCACCACGGGTTCCGGAGGTTCATCCTCTGCTTGGGCTACAAGGGGCACCTCATCAAGGAATTCTTTCTGAACTATCCGTGGATGGCCAACGACGTCACGCTCTACCTCAAGAGGCACCGGCAGGTGGTCCACGAGGTCCATCCCCCGGAGGACTGGGAGATCACCTTTGCCGACACGGGGCTGGAGACCCCCACGGGGGGCCGGGTGGCGAGGATCCGGAAGTATGTGGACACCCCGGATTTCTGCGTGACGTACGGAGACGGGCTGTCGGACGTGGATCTGGGGAGGCTGGTGGCCTTTCACCGAGCCCGGGGTCGGACCGCCACGCTCACGGCGGTCCATCCCCCCAGTCCCTTCGGGGTCGTCGAGGCCCGGGGCGGCCTGGCCCGCAGCTTCAAGGAGAAGCCCCGCCTCGAGGGGCTCATCAACGGAGGGTTCTTCGTCTTCCGCCGGGGGATCTTCCGGGAGCTCCGGGATGATTCCGTGCTGGAGGAGGAGCCGCTCCGTCGGCTCGCCGCCCGCCGCCAGCTGGCGGTCTACGAGCACCAGGGTTTCTGGATGTGCATGGATACGTTCAAGGACGTCGAGCGTCTCAATCGGATGTGGGCCGAGGGGCGGCGTCCCTGGGTGGTGTGGAAATGAAGGTCTTGGTCACCGGGGCCACGGGGATCCTGGGGAGCTGGCTCACCAAGGCCCTCGTGGACCGGGGCGACGAGGTCGCCTGCCTCGTCCGGGACGAGGTCCCCGGGTCCAATTTCCATCTCCTGGGACTGCCCCGGCGGGTTGCCACGATCCGGGGGGTCCTGGAGAACTATGCGGACGTGGTCCGGGCCTTCAACGAGTACGAGGTGGAGGTCTGCTACCACCTGGGGGCGCAGGCGATCGTGGGGGTGGGGAACCGAAACCCGCTGTCCACCTTCGAGTCGAACATCCGCGGGTCTTGGAACGTCCTGGAGGCGGCCCGCCACCACCGGGGGCTCCGGCGCCTGGTCTTCGCCTCCAGCGACAAGGCCTACGGGGACCTGGACACCCTCCCCTACACGGAGGACATGCCCCTGCGGGGGTCGAATCCCTACGACGCCTCCAAGTCCTGCGCGGACCTGTTGGCGCAGTGCTACCTGCGGACCTACCGCCTTCCCGTGGCCATCGTGCGCTGCGGCAATCTCTACGGGGGAGGGGATTTCAACTTCACCCGGATCATCCCGGGGACGATCCTGTCGGTCCTCCGGGGCCGGCGGCCCGTCATCCGCTCGGACGGGACGCCGCTGCGGGACTATCTCTACGTGAAGGACGCGGTTTCGGCCTATCTGGCGCTGGGGGATTCGGAGGAGACGGGGCCGTTCAACTTCGGCACCGAGACCCCCACCTCGGTCCTGGAGGTGGTCCGGAAGATTCTCCGGCAGATGGGCTCGAGGCTGCGCCCGGCCATCCTCGACGAGGCGCCCCACGAGATCGCCCGCCAATGGCTGTCGTGCGCCCGGGCCCGGGAGCGGCTCGGGTGGAGGCCCCGGTACGACCTGGACCGGGGGCTGGCCGAGACGATCGCGTGGTACCGGCGCCATCTCCGGTGACGTGAAGATCCTCATCCTGGGGTCCGCGGGGCGGATCGGCCGGCTGCTGGCGGGGGCCTTCCCCGGCCACCGGGTCCTGGGGACGCGGCGGCCGGAGGTGGATCTCCGGGACCGCGCCTCCGTGGAGCGGGCGGTGGCGGCCTTCGACCCGGATGCGGTGCTCCTGGCCGCGGGGATCGCCGACCCCGACTTCTGCGAGGATCATCCCGGGGACGCCTACGCCGTCAACGTGGACGGCGCCCGGAACGCCGCGGAGGTCTCCGTCGGGCGGCGGTTCGTCTTCTTCTCCACGGACCACGTCTTCGACGGCCGCGGGGGGCCGTACTCCGAGGAGGACCGGCCGGGCCCGCTGAACGTCTACGGGCGCACCAAGCTGGAGGCGGAGCGGATCGTTCGGACCGTCCACCCCGGGGCGCTCGTCGTGCGCACCACCCTGGTCTACCACTACGACCCCGGGGGCCGGAATTTCCTCATGACGCTCCTCCGGGCCCGGTCCCCCGTCCCCTGCTGGACCGATCACCGGGCCACCTACACCTACGGGCCCAACCTCGCCGAGGCGGTGGCCGAGCTGGTGGAACGGGGGGAGCGGGGGATCTGGCACGTGGCGGGCCCGGAGGTGCTCGACCGGTACGCCTTCGCCCTGAGGGTGGCGGCGCGCTTCGGGCTGGACCCGGGGCTCTTCCGGCCCGTCCGGATCCGGGAGGCCCCTCCGCGGGCCCCCCGGCCGCTCCGGGCGGGGCTCAGGACGGACAAGGCCCGGGCGGCGCTTCGTGTGAAACTGCTGTCGGTGGACGAGGGGCTCGAGTTAGCATACCGGGTCCATGAGCGTCACCCGCGATGAGATCCTGTCCCTGGTGCGCCGGTACCTGGCCGGGGAGGAGCGGAGGCCCTGGCGGCCCGGGGTGGACCGGGTCCCCTACGCGGGCCGCGTGGTGGGGGAGGAGGAGCGGGCGAACCTCGTCGAGGCCGCCCTCCGGTGCTGGCTGACCCTGGGGGAGTTCGGGGACCGCTTCGAGGCCGCCCTCCGGGAGTTCCTCGGGACGCGCGAGGTCGTGCTGGTCAATTCCGGGTCCTCGGCGAACCTCGCGGCGGTGGCGGCCCTGTGCTCCCCGATGGCGGGGGAACCGCTCCGCCCGGGGGACGAGGTGATCACCCCCGCCGTCACGTTCCCCACGACACTGGCCCCGATCCTGCAGAACGGCCTGGTCCCCGTCTTCGTGGACGTGGAGCTGGGCACCTACAACGCCGATCCGGATCAGGTGGAGGCGGCGGTGGGGCCGCGCACGCGCGCCGTGGTGCTGCCCCATACGCTGGGGAACGTCTTCGACCTCGACCGGGTGACGGCCCTCTGCCGGAGGCGGGGACTGAGGCTCGTGGAGGACGCCTGCGACGCGCTGGGGAGCCGCTGGAACGGGAGGCCGGTAGGGACCTTCGGGGACTTCGGTACGCTCAGCTTCTACCCGGCCCACCACATCACCATGGGGGAGGGAGGGGCCGTCGTGACGGGGGAGGGGGGACTCGCCCGGGCGGCGCGGTCGATCCGGGACTGGGGCCGGGACTGCTGGTGTGCCCCCGGGGCCTCCGACACCTGCCGGAGGCGCTTCGGCTGGCGGCTGGGGGACCTCCCGGAGGGGTACGACCACAAGTACATCTACTCGAACATCGGCTACAACCTCAAGCCCACGGACCTCCAGGCGGCGGTGGGGCTGGCGCAGATCGCGAAGCTGCCCTCCTTCATCGAGGCGCGGAAGCGGAACTTCCGGAGGCTTCTGGAGGGGCTCCGGGATCTCCCCGACCTCGTCCTGCCCCGCTGGGACCCGAGGGCCGACGTCTCCTGGTTCGCCTTCCCCGTGACGGTGCGCCCCGGGGCCCCCTTCACCCGTCGGGATCTGGTGGAGCACCTCGAGGCGCGGAAGATCGAGACGCGGATGGTCTTCGCGGGGAACCTCCTCCGGCAGCCGGCCTTCCGGGGGATCCCCCGGCGGGTGGTGGGGGACCTCCGGAACACGGACCTGGTGATGACGAACACCTTCTTCGTGGGGGTCTACCCGGGGCTCACCGACGGGATGATCGACTATGTCGTGGAGCAGTTCCACGAGGCGGCCCGTTCCCGGTGAGGATGCACCGGGAGGGCCGCGCCGGACGATAATTTCCTGAGATGAGGGAGATTACCGTCGAGTTCCTCGCCAAGGAGGCCGCGCGGCTGCGGGCCGTGCTCCTCCAGAAGCCCCTCTTTCACCCTTCCGGGATCCGGCTGCATTCGAGCGGCGAGTCCATCACCCCGGAGCTGGCCCGGCGGATGAAGGAAGCCGGGATGAAACAGCTCTATCTCCTGGAGCCCGGCGAGGCGGAGTTCCGGGCGGCCGGTTCCTTCGACGTGGACCGGGTCGAGCCCCGGGGGCTGCTGGAGGGGGACATCCTGGCCGAGGATCTTACGGGGCTGGACGGGACCGTGCTGATCCCCGCCGGCCAGGTGCTGGACGCCGTGTTGCTGGCGCGGGCGAAGGGGACGGGGGCGCCCACGGTGGCGATCCGCCGCCGCGGGCTGGAGGAGGCCCGGCGGCAGGCCCAGGCCTATCTGGCCGCCCTGCCCCCCGCGGCCGTCCGCCCCCAGGTTTCCCGGGAGCCGCTCACGGAGGTCTTCCGGACCTCCCTCATCCAGGTCCGCCCGCTCCTCGTCCCGGTCGCGCGGGTCGCGGTGGGCTTCCGCGACGATTTCCTCCGGGCCCTGGCGGTCAACACCCTGAAGGCGGCCGGCCACGAGCCGACGGTCTGGGAGCCCTCCCCCGCCGACGTGGGGGGGCTCAAGGCCTGGAGGCCGGATCTCCTGATGATCGACCTGGAGACGGCCCCGGCCCTCTGCGGGGTCCTCCGCAAGACGGACCTCCTGTGGACCATGGCGATCCTCGTGTGCGCGGAGGAAGGGCGCCGCCGGGAGGTCCACCGGGCGCTGGAGGAGGGGGCCAACGACGTTCTCTCCCGCCCTCCCACGCCGGAGATGATCCTGCACAAGGTCCGGGTCGCGATGCAGGCCATGGGCCGGGCGGTGAACCTCCGCCCGGGAGTCCTGATGGAGCGGCGCAAGGTGCCTCGGCGCCCCACCCAGGTGGCCTGCGAGATCCGGGATTTCTTCCTCTCCAAGCCCCTCCCCGTCCCGGCCGGGACGGTGGTGGACCTCACCGAGTCCGGCGCCCGGGTCGAGTACGACCAGCCCGGGTGGCCCTGCCTGTATGCCTACAGCCCCCACGGGGTGCACCCGCGGCACTTCTTCTACGCCTACGCCCGCTCCAACCCCCTGGGGCGGGATCTGGTCCTCCGGCTCCCGGTCCCCGGCGGCCCTCCCCGGGACCGCTACGCCCGCGTGGTCCATATCCTGAGCCGCGGGGTGTCCGAGTCGGCGGGATTCGTCTTCCAGCGGGGCACCGCCCCGGGGCGCGAGGGGGGGATGACCGGGGTCTGGCGGTAGGCCCGGGGAAGCGCGGGTCCTCGGGGATTCTTCGAAACTTTATATTCGTATAGCGGCGTTATATAGGTATCTCATGATGGAGCGGGCCGGAACCCGGGCGCGGTACGACGCCCCGGCCGCGCGGCTGGCCGTCCGGGTGGTCGAGGCCCTTGCCGAGACCGGACGCCCCGCGGGAGTCGCCGAGCTGGCCCGGCGGATCGGGACCAACACGAACATGGCCTACCGGGTCCTGAGCACCCTGGAGCGCCAGGAGTGGGTCCGGCGGGGGCCCGACGGGCGCGGGTTCACGCTCACCCTGCGCCCGTTCCGTTTCGTCGGGCGGGCGGTCCGGAGGATGGACGTCGTGGAGGCCGCCGAGGGGCCCATGCGGGAGCTCCTGGAGCAGGTCGACGAATACGTCTACCTGGGGGTCCTCCACGGGCGGCGCGTCCTGTTCGTGCGCGACCTCCGGCCGCGCCTGAAGCCCGTCCAGGTCGGCGGCGGCGTGGGCTTCCTGTACCGTCTCCACGACAACGCCCCCGGCAAGGTCCTCCTGGCCTGGGGCGGAGAGGACCTCTTCCGGGAGGTCGTCCGGGAGGGCCTCCCCCGCGCCACCCCGGGCACCGTCACCGATCCCCGCCGGCTCCGCCGGATGCTCGAGGAAATCCGGCGCCGGGGCTACGCCACGGACCTGGAGGAGAACGCGGACGGCATTCTCTGCCTGGCGGCCCCCGTCTTCGACCACGAGGGCCGCATCGCCGCCGCCGTGGGGATCACCACCCTCACCATCTTCTACACGCGGCGGGAACTGGTCCGCCGCCTGGCCCGTCCCGTGCTGGAAACCGCCCGGAAGATTTCCGCCGCCCTGGGGGGCGTGGAAGGAAGCCGGGGAACATCCTGATGACAGGAGGATCGACGATGAACCCCAAGCCGAGCCCGGGCCCCGGATGCGCGTGCTGCTCCCGCCGGCGTTTCCTGTCCGGCTGCGGAGGCCTGGCCCTGGCCCCGCTGGCCGGGGCCGTTCCGGTCCCCGCTCCCCGCCAGGAGGGGAAGGTCCGCCTCCGCGTCCTCTACGCCCTTCACGCCCCCGTCCAGCCGGGGCCCGACTGGCCCAACAAGGGCTTCGACTTCAACCCGGTCATGGAGCGCTTCAACGCGGAGCTGCCCCGGCAGCTCCCCGATTTCGAGTTCCTGCCCGCCATGGCCAACGGGCCGGAGCAGGCCAAGAAGATCCTCGAGGGGGACGCCGCCGCCCCCGTCGACGGATACCTCGTCTTCCAGCTCAACTGCTGGAACCGCGTGGTCCAGACGTTCGTGCCCACCGGCAAGCCGGTCCTGTACGTGGACTTCAAGTATGCCGGGAGCGGCGGGTTCCTCGTCTACACGGCGGGGTTCCTCCGCAAGTCCACCCCGAACTTCGGGTTCCTCTCCTCGCCCCGCTTGGAGGACCTCGTCGCGGCCGTCCGCTGCTTCGCCGAGGCCAAGAAGGCCGGGGCGGGCTTCGATTTCGCCGCCGCCGTGGCCCGGACCCGGGCGGCCGCCACCCCCGCCCCCGGCGATCTCTCCTGCCGGCCCGACCCCCTCAAGCCCGCTCCCCTGGAGGAGGTCCTCCGCCGCCTCAAGGCGTCCAAGCTCCTCCCCGTCCGGGACCACAAGAAGGCCGGGCCGGACAAGCCGATCCTCGACATCGCCATCGAGTACATCACCTTCGGCGAGGTCAACGACGCCTGGAAGGCCGCCGACCGGGATCAGGCCCGGGAGGTCGCCGACCGCTGGGAGAAGAATGCCCGCCTCGTGGAGGGGGTCACCCGCGAGACCCTGGAATCCTCGGCGGCCATGTACCTGGGGATGAAGGAGATCCTCCGGAGGCACGGGGCCAACGGGATCACCATCAACTGCCTGGGCGGCTTCTACGGAGGCCACCTCCACGCCTATCCCTGCCTGGGGTTCCACGAGCTGTGCAACGAGGGGCTCGTCGGCGGCTGCGAGTGCGACGTGGATTCCTCCGTGACCATGCTCGTCATGGCGGCGATGACGGACGGGCGCACCGGCTTCATCTCCGATCCCGTCCTCGACTCCTCCCGCCGCCAGATCATCTACGCCCACTGCGTGGCCCCCAACCGGGCGTTCGGGCCGCGGGGGGAGTCCAACCCCTACGAGATCCTCACCCACTCGGAGGACCGCCAGGGAGCCTCCCTCCGCTCGATCCTGCCGGTGGGGTACCTGACCACCACCTTCAAGTTCCGGGGGAACCGCGTGATCCTGCACCGCGGGAAGACCGTGGGGAACGACCCGGACGACCGCGCCTGCCGGACCAAGCTCTGCGTCGAGCCGCTGGGGGACTTCGAGAAGCTCTTCCGGGAATGGGACCAGTGGGGGTGGCACCGGGTGACCTGCTACGGCGACCTGGAGGCGGCCCTCGAGGAGTTCGCCGGGGCCAAGGGCCTGACGATCGTCCGGGAGGCCTAGCGCCGCCGGCGGGACGCCTCCTCCAGGAGCGCCCGGAGGCGCGCCGCCGCCTCCTCCGCCGAATAATCCGCCTCCACGGTGGCCCGGCCCGCCCGCCCCAGGCGCTCGCGGAGCCCTCCGTCCTCCAGGCGCGCGATCTGCCCCGCCCAGTCGCCCGCCAAGAGGCCGTTCTGTCCGTCCCGGACCACCGTCTCCACCGCCCCCCGCCGGGAGGCCACCACGGGGACCCCCGCGGCGAAGTAGCAGAGGATCTTGAAGGGCATCTTGAAGCGGCTCCAGGGATCGTCCGGCAGGGGGGCCAGCGCGACGTCGAACGACCGGACCTGGTCCGGCTCCGTCGCGAAGTCCCAGCGGACGAACTCGACCTGGACTCCCGGCAGCTCCAGCGGCTCGTCCGTCACCAGCTTCAGGCGGCGCCCCCGCAGCGCCGGGGCGATCTCCCGCAGGTTCGGCAGGTTGGACGGGGATCCCACCCAGCCCAGGGTCAGCCGGTCCGTTCCCCAGGACTCCTTCGCCCGCCACCGGGAGAGATCCACCGAGGTGGGGATCACCCGGACCTCCCGGGCCCCGTACTCCCGCGCCATCGCGGCGGTCCCCTCATGGTTGGCCGCCACGGCATCGGCCGCCTCGAGGATCGCCCGGAACCGGCGGGCCCGCGCCCGGGAGAACGACACCCGCCCTTCCCGCCGGCTGTAGATCATCGGGTCGTCGAAATCGTAGACCAGGGCCCGGGCCCGCTTCCGGAGCCACCGGAACTGCCAGACCGGCAGGAGGCGCTTCTGGTGGAGGACCACATCGAAGTCCGCCGCCCGGCGGAAGAGCCTCCAGCGGGCCGCGAGCCCCTCCGGGAGATCCTCCCGCACCGCCTCGATCCCCTCCCGCCGGAGCAGGGGCAGGAGCTGGAGGATCCGGTACTTCACGCTCGGCGTGTCGACCGGGTGGCTCAGGATGAGGACCCGCACGAGGCTATGAAACCGGGAAGATGCCCCCGGCGCAACGGTCTTGTAGCAGGGGCCTCACAAGCGGGAAGGCAGGTTCCCCAGCCACACGGCACCTCCCAGCGCCGCGAACGCCGCGAAGACGTCCAGGCACGCCCGCGGCCACGCCACCGGGGAAAGGAGATAGACGGCCGCCGCCCCCGCCGCCCCCAGCAGCAGCCGCTTCCCCAGCCAGGCCAGCGACGGCGACGCGTACGCCCGCCGGAGACGGACCCGGTCGCGGCCGTAGAGCCCTACCGTCGCCCCCAGCAAGACCCCCAGGAGGTCTGCCGGCGCCCCCTCCACCGCCGCCCGGACATTCGCCGCGGCGTCTCCCGTCCCCAGGAGCCACGCCGCCCCCAGGGCCGCCCCCAGCATCACCAGCCCCGTCATCGGAGCAGCGGCGCCCTCCCGTAGAAGACCCGCCCGCCCCAGCGGGCGAAGAAGTGGAACGTCGGGAGCTGCACCAGGGCCCACGGCGGCACCAGCGCGTGTTCCCGCCAGTCGAACGTCTCGCCGAAGCGCGCCCGGAAATCCTCCACGTTCCGGAACCCCGAGGAAAAGAGCGCCGGCTCGTAGGACGTCCCCTCCGAGCGCATCCGCACGAGCCGCTCCCCCGACATCTCGGAAAAGACCCCGGCATCCGGCGCCGACTGGGCCCGGAACTGGATCACCGTGTTGGCGTTGCCCAGGACCTGGAGCGCGCGGGCGCGGCTCCCCAGGGCCGCCTCCAGGTCGGAGGCCGTCTGCCCGCAGCAGACCACCCGCAGCCCCGCCCCGCGGGACTTGTTCAGGAGGGAGACGAATTCCGGCGTGACCACGTCCCCGATCTCGTCGGCGAACAGCCAGATCGGCCCGCCCCCCTTCGCGTAGGCATACCGGGCCCCCACGTAGGACTGCAGGTCCAGGATGGCCATCCGGGCCACCGCCGAGGCGCTCTCGTTTCCCAGGAGCGATCCCAGGGAGAAATACGCCACCAGCCGCTCCTCGTCCACCGCCTCCCAGGAGAGTCCTCCCTCCTCGGGCGAGAGCTGGTCCGTGGCGAGCTTCGACAGCACGGGGATCAGTGCGGAGGCCATCTTGAGGTAGTGCTCACGGGGGCGCTCCGCCAAGGGGCCCGCGGGGCGATCGAGGGCGTACCGCTTCAGATTCCGCAGCGTCATGGGGCGCTTCCCATGAAGCTCCCGCGCCGCCGTGTGGATGATCTCCCAGCCGAAGTTGCGGAACGGGAGGGCATCGCCCGAGGCCGGCAGAAGCGCCGCGATCCGGTCGGCCACCTCCCGCACGTCGCGGTACCGGCCCACGGGATTGTAGCGGACGCTCCGCTCGGGATGGGGCAGGCTGAAGTGGCGGAGGCGCGAACCCGCGGCCCGCCCCACCCGCTCCAGGAGCCGCGCGTCCCCCTTGGGGTCGATGACGACGACCGCGTCTCCCCGCTCGACCGCCTGAAGGGCCAGGACCTCCAGCATCCGCGTCTTGCCGGCCCCCGTGGTCCCCAGGATCAGGACGTGCCCCTCCAGGATCCCGTCGGGGAGGAACAGGTCCCCCTCCCGCCGCCGGGCGGTCCGCCCCCGCTCGACCGTCTCCTGGGCGGCCTCCAGCGTCCACTCGAAGCCCCGTCCCAGGTAGACGGCCCCGGTCCGGCGGGGAATCTCCCCAAGGACCAGCTCCCCCGGCGCCGCGGCCGCCTGCCGGAGGGAGCGCGCCGCCAGGAACCCCGCCCCGGCCGCCGCCGCCCAGGCCGCCGCCCGCACCCACCCCTCCGTCGCCGCGCCCAGGGCCAGCGCGTTCAGCGCCGCCAGTCCCACGTGGACCCGCGTCGGGCCGTCCCACCAGCGCATCACGGGCTCCTGGGCGCGAGGAGCCGCGGCGCCAGGCACCGTCGGCACTCCTCGAACAGGCCGTAGTGGAGGAAGAGATACGCCCCGTGGGGGGAGAGCGCCCCCGCCTCCAGGGCCCGGAGATCGGGATTTCCGATCGCCACGCAGCCCGGGGCGGGAGGAGAGACCCTCTGGAGGAAATGGCCCGTCCGGGGCTCGAACGGGTAGGGGGCCAGCACGATGCGTCCCAGCGGCGCGGAGGCCACGCGCCCGCCGCGGAGGGCCTGAAGGTGCGCCGCGATCGGCTCGCTCGGCTGGAGGACAAAGCCCGTGCGCGGGACGGCGCATCCCCAGGCCCCGAACGTCTCCGGCGCGGGGCGCCCCAGCAGGTCCGTCAGGCCGGTACGCCAGCCGGGCGCGTCAAGCTCGGAGAGGTAGTTGATCCGGAAGAACGGACCCCGCGGGGCGGCGAAGGGGATCTCCAGATCCTGCACCAGGGGGGGGATGAAGGTGTAGACGCGGGACTCGGCGAACTGGAGTCCCCCCTCGTTGTGGCCCGAGGTCATGCCGCGGGGGGCCAGCGGGGGCATCCCCGCCAGATGGGTTCGGAAAGGCTGCCGGACCACCTCGAGGATGCCGCAGGGATAGGCATTCTCCACCCAAAGGCACGGCTTCAGGTGTCCCCGCCAGGGGCAGACGAGCACCCCCTTGATCTTCCAGCTCTTCAGGATGCAGGCGGCGTCGATCCGGCCCAGGAGGGCGGGGAGGGGGAGACTCCCCTCGTAGGGGAGCCGCTCTTGGGCGAGGGTCAGGAGGGCGGCGCTAAGGACGCTCCACAAGCTCCACCTCCTCCGTCGAACGTACGACCACCACGGTGGGGGCGCAGCGGATCCCGAACCGCCGGAGGAGGGCGGGGTCCGCCAGCGCCTCCGCCCGCACCTCCCCCAGCCTCCGCACCGAGGTCGCCACCCGGATGTCCCCTTCCGGCCCGCGCCCTTCCGGGGCGAAGACGATCGTCCGGCCCACCAGCTCCCGGGGCATCTCCAGGGCGGCCCGCCGCCGCGAGGGGACCGCGCAGGCCGGAAGTCCCGCGTCGAACGGGGAGTCCGGCGAGAGCCGGGAAATCTCCTCCATCGCCCAGGAGAGCCTTCTCTTGAGGTCCTCCTGGGCCCGGCGGACCTCCGGGAGGGAGATCTTCCGGGATTCTCCCCGGGGGGGATGCCGGCAGGGGGAGGAGGTCCCCGCCGCGAGGACGCCGAGGAGGCCTGCGGGGAGGATCCCCAGAAGGATCCTCCGCGGGAGGGGGAACGGCTCAGGGCCCATGGCTCCTCCCCGGGGGCGCCGGTGCCGGATCCCCCTCCTCCTCGATCTCCTGGCCCACGATCCCCAGGCCGAAGGGGCAGACCTCCGTCGCGGGGAGCCGCTCCAGGGAGAGCCGGTACCGGACTTTCGCCTCCCGGGAGAGCCGGTCCGAGATGAAGGTCCGGCGGATCGCCTCCACCGTCGCCTCGAGCCCCTCCACGCGGGCGGAGAGGGGCAGGACCTGGCAGGACATCCGCCCCTCCAGGGCCACCTTCGTCCGTTTTTCGAGGGCCTCCGCCGCCCCCGCCCAGCGCCGGGGCGAGATCATCTTCCGGAGCGCGTCGGTGGAGGACTCGATCGTGGCGGGGGTGTAGTTGTCCAGATGGAGGACGTAGCGGAGGGCGAACTCGCGGGCGGTCGCCTCGGGGACGGCCCCGGGCAGGAGTTCCGCCTCCGCGCGGGCGGAGGGCACCACGACGATCCGCCGCGGCGCCAGGGCCGAGGCCGCCAGGGCCGCCGCCAGGACGAGGTTCGTCCCCAGCAGGGCGCCGGCGATCAGGGCAGGGCGTAATAGACGACCGGACCCGCCGACCATAGGATCCCCAGGAGTACCAGCGTCGCCGCCGCCACCCCCGCCAGGGCGACCGCCAAGACCCGCGGGGGCCAGGCCTCTTCGTGGAGGCGGATCTGCTCACCGATCCAGGCGGGGGCGGTCGAACCAGTACCGGCGTGCCGCTTCATCGTTCCCTCCGGGGAAGGCGTCCAGGTACCGGAGCCCCGGCGGCAGAAGGTGGGGGACCCTCAGAAAGGAGGGGGCCCACCGGAGGAGTCCCGAGCGGTGGAGCAGCTCATAGGGGTACCCGGGGGGCCGTCCCGCCTTGAGCCGTGCCAGGCCCGTCCAGAGGACGGCCCCTCCCAGCACCGCCGGGACCGCGTCCACCAGGAACAGCACGGCCCCGGAGATCAGCCCCACCAGCACCAGCTCCTCGGGCTCCAGCCCGAAGATCACGATCGGGCGGTCCAGCGTCCTCGGACAGCTCTTGCGGAAGCTCATCGGGACTCCGACCGGAGGTGCCGGCGGGGGGCGTCGGCTCGACGTCCGAAATTCCCCGTCGAGGAGTCCGCCGCGGGGGGCACATCGGGGGCGAAGGATTCGAAAGGAGGCCGGGATGTGGACGGTGATCTTGGGTGTGGCGCCCCTTCTGCTGGCGGCGGCCCCGGCGGCGGCCGGCGACCTGTCGGCGGACTCGGGACCGATCTTCACCTCGATCCTGCGCGTCCTCGTGAAGTGGATCTTCCCCGTATGCGCGGCCTACTGCTTCCTCCACGGGGTGATCGGGAAGGGGGTCAAGCGCGGGGAGTGGGACATGGCGGCGGTGAGCACCCTGGCGTCCGTGGCGCTGGCGCTCTTTCCCAAGCTCCTCGAGAAGCTCTTCGGAGTGAATCTGTGAGCCGGCGCTGGAAGATCCTGGTGGCGCTCCTGGGAGTCCAGGCGGGGCTCTCGGCCGTGGCGGCGGCGCTCGACTGGACCTACGAGTGCGGGGCCTGCAAGCCGGGGGCCTTCTCCCTGGGGCCGGTGGGATTCGCCTTCTACACGGGGCTCGGCCTGGCCGCCCTCTGGGTCGGGCCGCACCGCCTCCTGTACGGGGCGGTCCTCTTCGCCTTCGGCCTCCATGTCGTGCTGTCGGTGCAGCTGCTGGTCCTGGGGCTGTTCTGCGGGATCTGCTTCGCGGCGGCCGCCAACGCCGCGGTCCTGGCGGCCCTGGCGGTGGCCTGCGATCGCGCCAACCTGGCGCGCCTGGCCGCGGTCCTCCCCTGGTCCGTCCTCCTGGCGACCGCGTGGACGGCCCTGCCGCGTCCGGAGGCGCCTCCCCCGGGGGCGGCCGTCCGCCTGACCGCCTACACCCAGCCGGACTGTTCCCTCTGCGACCTCCTGAAGACGCAGGTTTTGCCCGAGCTGCGGAGAGAGTTCGGGCCGCGCCTCGAGGCGGTGGAGCGGCCCGCCGGGGATCTCCCCGGCATCCGACGGACCCCCACGCTGGTTGTCGCCTCCGGGAGGCCCGGCGCGAGGATGCAGGTGATCGAAGGGCTTCCCGATTACGGGACCCTGCGGGAAGCGGTCCTGAGGGCGGAGGGGAGGCCGTGATCTCCCTGATCCTCCTCGGGGTCGCGCAGGAGGCCCGCGAGGTCCTCTTCACGGACCGGCCGGTGGAGGTCCGGGTGCCGGTCTCCGGAGAGGCTCAGCACCGGGCCACCGTGGTGACGTTCCCGGAGGAATCCCTCGAGGCCCTCGTGGCCGGCTGGAACGAGGGGGATCTCTCCGTGGAGCGCCGGGGCGAGAACCTGTTCCTCAAGCTCCTCCGGCGCGCCGAAGGGGACCTGCACGTGCTGGGGACCTCCGGAAGGCTCTATCGGCTGGCGGTGCGGCCGGCGGAGGGGGTCCCCTACGACGGGCGGGTCCGGATCGCCATCCCCCCGCGGGCGTCGGAGCGGGCGGCCGAGCCCGAGCCCGTCCGGCTGATCCGGGCCATGCGGCTGGGCCGGCGGCCCCCGGAGGGGGAGGTCCGCCGCGCCTCGGGCCTCCTCCATCGCTCCGGCGGGGTCGTGGCGAGCTTGGCGTACCTCTACGAGACGGACGCCTGCCGGGGCTACGTGGCCCGGGTGGAGAACCTCTCGGGAGGCCCGGTCCGCCTGGATCCCTCGCGGTTCACGGCGCCCGATCTGGCGCTGGCGGGGGCCCGGGAGCTGCTGCTGCGGCCGGGGGAGAAGACCTGGCTGTATCTCGTGTTCTGGAAGCGATCGTGAAGAGGTCCCTCCTGATCGGGGCGGCGCTCGGGACCCTGCTGGTCCTGACGGCCCTCGTCTTCCCCCGCCGCCGGGCCCCCGGGCCCGAAGGCCCGGGGGCCCGGCCTTCTCCCCGCTCCTTCGAGGTGGGGATCCCCACGGCCCAGGAGGTGCGCAACATGCTGGCGGTGTACGGCGAACGGGTGGAGGGAGCGGAGAAGGAGATCGCGGCGCTCCGGGCGCGCCTCGAGGAGGCGCAGAGGGGCCTGGAGGAGCGGCACCGGAAGGATCTCTCCGGCCTGGAGAAACTCCTCCGGGAGCTCCGCGGGAATCCCCCGCCCGAACCGGTCCCGGCCCCCCCGCCCGTCCCGCGGTTCCGGACGTACGAATTCGAGAAGCGGAAGGGGCGTTCGCTGCACATCCCGGCGGGCAGTTTCGGGGAGGCGCGGCTGCTGACGGGCGTCTTCGCCCCCGTTTCCGGGGAGGCGATGCCGGTGCTGCTGTGCTTGGAGGCGGCGCTCGTGGGGCCGCAGAGGTCGCGCATCCCCCTCCGGGGGGCCTTCCTGGTGGGCAAGGCCCAGGGGGAGGCCAACTCGCGCCGCGCCATCGTCCAGCTCGAGACGCTCAGCGCCGTCCGGCCCGACGGCGGGGCCGTGGAGGCCCGGGTCAACGGCTGGGTGGTGGACGAGGACGGCCTGCAGGGGCTGCGGGGGAGCTATGTCTGGCGGGCGGACGAGGTCTTGGCCCTGGGGGCGCTGACGGGCGCGCTCTCCGGGGGGGCGGAGGCGATGGCGCAGAAGGAGACGACGGTGCAGCTGAACCCGCTGGGGGCCGTCCAGGCGGTCACCGGGGATCCCCTGAAGTTCGCCGGATTCCATTCCGTTTCCACGGCCCTGGGGCGGCTGGGAGAGGTGGCGACGCGGAGGCTCGAGGAGATCGTCCCGGCCATTCACGTCTCCAACGACCGTCGTGTCACGGTGGCGTTCGTCGGCGGCGTGACGCTGGAAGGCTACGAGCCTCCTCCGGCGCCCGCCCCTCCCGATGGAGGGAGGGACGGATGGGAGTGAGCGGGAGAGGGACCTGGATCCTGGTCGGGGCGGCGGCCCTCCAGGCCTGCGGGCTGTCCCCGGAGGGGACGGTCGGCGGCCGCCCGGTCCGGGAGGCCTACGGGGGCGGGCACGAGCTCCGGATCCTGGACGTCGAGTCGCCGCTGCGGCCGGAGCGGCGGATCCCCGTGCTTTCGACCCCCGAGGTCTTCGCCGCCTACGCGCCGGCGCGTCTCTCGGGCGATCTGCTGATCGGGGACCACTGGGTCTTCTTCAAGCTGCGCGAGGCGCGCTGGTTCGTCGAGCGGATCCAGGATCCCGACCCCCCGGCGGAGGGCGAGGCGCCGCCCGAGGCCCTCCGGCCGCTGGAGGGGCTCCCGTGGGACCGCATGGTGGTTCCCCGCCGGGGCCCGCCCTGAGATGATCCCCGAGATCCTCCCCTATCATTCCTACGATCCCGACGGCCGCGTCTTCGTCCAGAAGGACGGGTCGCTGGGGCTGGCCTGGGAGCTGAGGCCCCTGGAGTGCGAGACGCTCCCCGAGGAGGCCCTGGGGCGGCTGGCCCGCCGGCTGGAGGCCCTCCTGGGGATCTTCCCGGAGGGATCCGCGGCGCAGTTCCTGCTCTCCCGGCGGCGGCACCCCGATCTGTCCGGGTGGCTCGGGGCCACGAGCGAGGGCGGTCTCCTGCGCGATCTGGCGGAGGCCCGGGTGCGGGCCACGGCGTCCTTCGAGATGACGCTCGAGGGGACGACGTTCGCGGCCCGGAGCCAGAGGCTCCTGATGACCCTCCGGTGTTTCCCCGCCTGGCAGGCCCCGACGGTGAGGGAAGGCCTCCGGTTCGTCCTGGCCGGGGCCCGGACGATCGAGGAGAAGTTCCGCCGCGCCTACGCGAAGGAGAAGGAGGATCTCCTCGGGCGGGCCGAGGCGGTGGAGAACCTTCTGGCCCAGACGGGGATCTCCTTCGCGCGCCTGGAGGAGGAGGCCTTCCGGGGGGCGGTCTACGCGATGCTCAATCCCGGCCGGCCCGTCCGCGCCCCCCGCGGCGGGGGACCGGGCCTGGTCGGGGAGGACCTGGCCCTCGAGCATCTGGAGGTGGACGGGGGGATGCTGCGCCTGGGGGGTGTCGTGCACCACGTCCTGTCCATGCGGGAGGCGCCCCGGGAGACGTGGGCGGGGATGCTTCCCCCGGAGGCGGTGGAGGAGGGCCACGTCGTGCTCAACATCGAGGTCTGCCGGGCCGACCAGGTCCGCGCGTTCCTCTCGGCCAAGAAGCGCCTGGCGTTCTGCCAGCTCTCCGGGGGGGACGCCAAGGTGGACGTGGCGGTGATGAAGGCGGAGGTGGAGCGGGTGTCCGCCGAGATCTTTGCCGAGGGGGCCCGCGTGTACGGGCTCCGGCTCCACGCGATTCCCCTCGGGGCCCCGGAGGGGGCGGTGAACGGTCTTTCGCGGATCGGGATCGAGATGGTCCGGGAAACGGGCCTGGCCCCCTCTCTCTTCTTCCAGTGCCTTCCCCTGGCCTACGATCCGGCCAACGACCGGGCGCTCAAGCGGGGGCGGCGCCTGCTGGGGCTCAACCTCGCCCATCTGGTCCCCGTCTACGGGGGGCTGCGGGGGACGCCTTCCCCGGACCTGCTGCTGCTGAACCGGCGGGGGGAGCCCGTGACGTTCTCCTTCTTCGACTGCCCCGTGGCGCCCCACGGGATCGTCGCGGGCGTCTCGGGCTCGGGGAAGTCGGTCCTGGCGAACACCCTGATCCTCTCGGCGGCCCGCCGGGGGGCCCGGATCTTCGTCCTGGATCGCGGGAACAGCTACCGGAAGCTCTGCGAGACCCTGGGAGGGACCTACATCGCGTTCGATCTCCGCTCGCCCCTCAGCATCAACCCGTGCGGGCGCGTCCTGGACGAGGAGCGGAAGAGCTTCCTCACCGATATCGTCTGCGAGATGTGCGGCCAGGGGCAGCGGGACCTTTCGGCGAAGGAACGGGGCCTGGTGGCGCGGTCGGTCGCCCGCGCCTTCGGGCGGTCCGGCGGGAGGGAGGTCCTGGCCCGGGATCTCCTGGAGGCCTTGGAGGCGGACGGAGACCCGGCCGCGCGGGACCTGGCCGTCTGCCTGGAACTCTTCGCCCGGGACGGTCCTTATGCGGGGTTCTTCGACCGCCCCTGCGCCCTGGAGGAGCGGGGTTCCCTGACGGTCTACGAGCTGGGGGACGTGGCCCGGCGTCGGGACGCCGGCAGCGTGATCCTGATGGCCCTCATTCACCGGATCACGGAGTTCGCCCGCGCCCACCTGGACGTCCCCAAGTACCTGATCGTGGACGAGGCCTGGACGCTCCTGAAGAGCGCCACGACGGCCCAGTTCCTGGAGGACGTCCTGCGCACGTACCGGAAGCTCCACGCGGCGGCGATCATGGTGACCCAGCAGGTGACCGACTTCGAGGGCCGGACCGGCGAGGCGATCCGCGCCAATGCCCCCAACCGCCTCTTTCTCCAGCAGACGACCGAGACGGTCCTGGCGATGGAGAAGCTCCTGGACCTCTCTCCCGAGGAGAAGAGGCTGCTGGGCGGCGTACGAACGGTCAAGGGGCGGTTCAGCGAGATGCTGGTGCTTTCCCCGGAGACGCGCGGGGTGGCCCGGCTGGTGCCGGACCCGATGTCCTATTGGATCGCGACGACGGATCCCCGGGACAATCTCCGGCTGGAGGAGCTGGCCCGGGAGCGGGGGGGACTGAGGGCGGCCCTCCGGGAGCTGGCGGGGGCGGGTTCGTGACCCCGATCGATACGATCTACGAGTACGCCGGTTTCCGCCTGGCGGGGGCCTTCCAAGGTCTCCTGGACGGGGTGGGTCTCCCCGTCCTGGTGGGGCTGGGGGGAATGGCCTACCTGGTGTACTCCTTCATGGACCGCGGTTCCCCGAAGGACCTGGGGGTGTACCTCCTCCAGCTGGTCTTCCTGGGGTGGCTCCTGTCGCCGGCGGAGGTCCAGGGGATGCGGGCGCCCCGGTTCGCCGTCTGGCTGGTGGGGGCGTCGGACGTCCTGCAGAAGCGGGTGGTGGGCGCGGTGAACGCGGAATTCCTCGCGGCCCCCTTCGAGTGGGAGCGCGTGGCGGCGATGGCCGGGTTCGCGCAGGTCCTGGACCCCGTCTTGGGGAGGGATCTGGATCGGTTCCTGGAGGACTGCGCCCGGCCTGCCTTGGCGCGGTCGGCCCCGCGGGGACCCAATGTCCTGCGGGGCGGGACGCTGGACTATCCTCCGGCCTGCGAGAAGCGCCGGAAGGCCCTCTGGCAGGGTCTGCACCGGCACGTCCGGGAGCATCCCTCGCACCGGGCGGCGCTGGAGGCGGTCCGGAGGCGGGATCCGGCGCAGGCCGCCGAGTTCGAGGAGCGCTACCTGGACCGGATGGCCGCCCGGGCCTTGGAGGAGGGGGCCGATCCGGCCGGGGAGTCGGCCCGGGTCCTGGCAACGTTGGGGGAATACTCCTGGACGGATCCGGCGCAGTCGACGGGGGGAATGCCGGGGTATGTCAAGGCTCTTGGAAGCGGCCTGAACCCCTGGATGGCCCCGGTCTACTGGATCTTCGGAGACCGCCTCGCCGACGGGGTGATCTCGGCGGTGGCGCAGTTCCACCAGGCCTGGGAGAACCGGTTCAGCGCCCGGCAGCGGTACTACCTCGTCACGGTTTACGGCCCGCACCTCTACGGCCTGGCGCTGATGCTCGTGGTGGGGTTGTTCCCCGTGGTGGGGATGTTCGCGCTCCTGCCGGGGAAGTGGCGGGCCCTGGTGAACTACGGGAAGGTCCTGGTCTCGGTGAAGCTCTGGCCCGTGCTGTGGGCGGTGTTGTCGAGCTTCAATGCCCGTCGTTCGTCGCTGGAGGCCTTCGGTCCGGACCCGCGGGGCTCGGTGGACGTGGCCCTGGCGGTGGCATCGATGTATCTGCTGGTGCCCGCGGTGGCGTACCTGGTGGTCCACCTGGCGGTCTCGGCCTCGGCGGTTCCGTTCACCCCGGCGGTGCCGCCCCCCTCGGGACCGGGGCTGGGGGCGGCCGGCCCTGCGCTGGGGGCGGCCCGTGCGGCGGCCTCGCTGGCCGCCTAGATCCTGTGGTCGGCCGGCCCGGGGCCCTCGGGGCGGTCGTTTTTTTCCCCCCGGTTCGTCGGCATCCCCCTTTTCGGGCGAGCCTCCTCTCAGCCGCCCTGGGGACGGGAGGGACCGGGACTGCCGGCAAGCCGCGCCTCCGCCCGGGACCAGTCGGCGTTCGCGAGGAAGGCCTCGACGTACCGGGGCCGGTCCATCCCCGCGAAGGCGTGCTCCCAGACGTCCATGACCAGGATCGGGGAGAATCCCGCCGGATGGTTCTCCTCGTGCAGGCCGATCCAGTGGTTGGAGAGGTTCCCCGTCACGGGATCCCGGTAGAGGATCGCCCACCCGACGCCGCGCATCAGCCCGATCCCCACGAACTCCTCCCGCCAAGCCTCGAAGGAGCCCCACGACCGGGCCAGGGCCTCCCGGACGGCGTTCGGGGGCGTCCCGCCCGCGGGGGAGAGGTTCTCGAAATAGAGCTCGTGCAGCCGCATCCCGTTGAGTTCGAACCCCACGCGGCGCTGGAGTTCCGAGAATTCGGGGACCCCCGGCTTGACCTCGGCCAGCCGGCGCCGGAGCAGGTTGATGTTCTTGACGTATCCTTCGTACAGCTTCAGGTGGGCCTGGATCAGGGCGTCCGGGATCCCCTTGAGTCCCTTGACCCCGGAGAAGTCGCGGAGGGGGTACTCGATCATGGAAGCGTTCCTCCTTTTTCAGAGACGTTCCTTGTAGGAACGCCGGGGCGGGCCGGCATATTCCCGTGCCGGGGCGTCATCGGTTCCCCGCCCGCGGCCCCTCGTTCTCGCCCGTGGTCACGACCACCTCGAAGTCCCGGCCGCGGAGGCGGCGCAGGGCCTGCAATCCCTTGAGGCGGCGGTCCGGGGGGACCGAGATGAACCAGTCCGATCCGTTGTCCGCCACGAACATCCCGTATTTCTTGAGCGCCAGGGCGATGGCCCGGGCGTGCGGCGGGAGGTCCGAGACGTCCACCGAGGCCTTGAGGCGGAGGCGCTGGCCCATCGCCGGGACGGCCGGGTCGCGGGTGTGCCCGGCCTGGTGCGTGGCCGGGTAGAGGAACTCCTTGCGCGTCCGCCGCACCGTGAAGCGGAGGGCGTGTTCGACCATCCCGCGCTCGCACTCGTCGTACCGCGGGAGGGAGGGGAAGATCGGCAGGCCGGCGGCATCGGCGGACGTCCAGCCGCGGGGGCGCAGGGCGTTGCTGCGGAGGTTGAACGTGGCCTCGTTGGCGGCCTCCCATCCGGCGTCGGTCCTCCGGGCCTCGAAGAACTCGTAGAGGAGCCCGTTCCAGGGGTCCACCACGAGCAGGTGCCGGTCCCCCGTGCCATGGCGCTGGACCTGCTCCAGGGTCCCCCCCCACATCGGCCAGCCCTCGATGGGGGCGTTGCCGGGCACCGGGTAGGGGCCCGGGTCGGACTCGTCTGGGTATTTGAGGAGTTTCACGGGGACCTTGGGCTGGTCGGGAGGCACCAGGACGAAGCACATGTCCCAGTTCTCCCGGATGGGCTTGTCGGCGCCGATGGACTCGATGATCCGGCCGGAGTCCGGGTGCACCGGCTGTCGGGAGATGTCCTCGTTCCAGGGGTTGTCGCGGGGGAAGACCTGCATCGCGGAGAGGACTGCGTCCGCCTCGGGGGTGTTGAACAGGAGGGGGGCGGAAATCTTCGGCAGGGGGGGCAGGGCCCGGCCGGCATGGTTGACCCGGTCCGGGCGGGGCCCGGCCTCCTGGAGGGCGGCCAAGGCCGCCAGGACCAGAAAGGTTCCGATCCTCATCCAGGCCTCCCCGCATCTCTCGTCATTCCTTACGCCGGAGCCGCCTCCTGGAGGGTGAAATCCCGCCGATCGGGCGCCGCGCCGGGACCTCCCCGCCATGCCGGTGGCCGGTGGGGGGTATAATTTTCTCAGGATGGCCGAGTGCGCCGAGGCCCCGCTGGAACGGGCCATCTTCACGGACGTCAGGAGGCCGGATTACCGGGGTCGCTGGACCCTGTTCGTCCTGCTCCTGGGGCTCCTCGGCGTCCTGTACCTGGCGGGGCGGGACCTCCTCTACAGCCACCTGGTCTACCGGCTGGCGCAGGCGGCGTTCAACGACCTGGCCAGCGCGAGCATCGACCGGATCGGGTCCGCCTCGATCGATCACCGGGGGGACGTGGTCCTGCGGAGGGCGGAGGCCTACACGCTCCGGCGGGAGGTGCGGCGGCTCTTCTTCCGCACGGAGGAGCTCCGGATCGTTTTCGACGGGCTCCCGCTGAGGGACGAATCTCTCCGGATCGCGCGGATCGATTTGCACCGCCCGGAGATCTTCGTGCGGCGGGAGTTCGGGGGGGAGTGGAACCTGGAGTGGGCGCTTCAGAAGGCTCCCCGTCCCCCCTCGGCCCCCCCCCCGGCGCCCGAGGGGCCGGACCCCTGGAAGGACTATGTCCGGCCCGACACGGTCTTTCCCCGCAACGGGGTGCACATCCACGACGGCACGATCCACGTGACGTTCGTCTCCCGGTCGGGGAAGGAGGCCACCTGGACGGCCACCGGGGTGCGGGCGGTCCTGCGCCGGCTCGGCGGGGTCCTGACGTTCCGATCCGCCACGGGGGATTTCTATGGGGGGCTCATCCGGGCCGACGCCGAGATCCCCAGCGCCGCGCCGCTGGCGATCCGTCAGCTGCGGATCACCGTCTCGGGCGCGGACGTGGCGCGGATGGCGGAAGGGGTGCACTTCATCAAGCACCCCGTCAGCGGGCGGCTGGACGCCGTGGTCGCCCTCACCTACGACCGGGAGAAGACCCGGTTCCCGCGCCCGATCGCCGCCGGACGCTGTGTGATCGAGAAGGGGAACCTCTGGGCCTTCCCGGCGTTCGGGGGGATCCTCAACCTTCTGACGCTGACGGACGTGCCCGACCGGAAGATCGACTCGGCGGTGCTCGAATTCACGGTGGAGGAGGACCGCGTCCGGGTGGACAAGATGTATTTCCTGGGCTACCCGGTGAGCCTCTTCGGGGACGGGTCCTGCAGCCTCACGGGGGACTGGATCGACATCGTGTTCGTCCCCAGGCTTGGCAAGAGCGACTGGAATAGTATACTACCCATCATCGGAGCGCCGCTGGATCTTCTTTCGAACATTGTCAAGGGCGCGTTCGTGCCCGTGGTGCTCAAGGGCTCGTTCGAGAAGCCCGAGATCGGGGTAGAGCCGCTCCATTTTCTCAAGCCGTCGGTCCGCACGCTCATTGAGGAGAAGTCGCCACGGTGAGCAAGCCCGGCGAACGGATGGTCCTGTCTCCCCAGGCGCGGAAGCTCATCGAGCAGCACTCCCGGGCGATCGACGCCGCCGCGGAGGAGGCCGCTCGGAAGATGACCTCGCCGGCCTCGGCCCTGGGGGCCGTCTGCACCCTGCTCAACCAGCGGGCCCGCTACTTCGGGGCCACGGGGGAGCACTTCAGCGTCCACGAGTACGACGGCATCCAGGTCGTGGACGCCCTGGACGAGCGGCTGCTCAAGGCCCTCGCCGCGGTGCTCGGGGCCTACCTGGAGCGGTCGGGGCGGGGGCCGAGTCCCGAGGCGGCGGCGTTCCTGGAGGAGCGGCTCGCCCCGGGGGCGGACAAGATCCCGCCGTACCCCGTGGGATACATGACCCACTACCTGCTGGTGCGGGCCTTCCAGCTCTTCGAGCCGCTGGCGGCGGGCGGGGGGGGCGGCCTGGAGCCGGCGGACCTCGAGCGGGCGATGCTCCACCACGTCCAGGCGATCCTGCGGCGGTACGTGGAGAGCCGCGAGAGGCCGGTGACGCGCCACTTCAGCGACGTGGCCCGCGAGTACAGCGTCGTCCTCCGCCTGAGATGCCCGTGCGGAGCGGAGAAGTACGACGTCAAGCTCCAGGCGCTGTGCCAGACCCCGCAGGGGGCGCCGTACGACCGGCTGGATCTCCAGTGCCGGGACTGCGGGGCCCAGCGGTCGATCACGTTCAACCTGCCTCACTTCAAGGACATGTACCGTCTTTGAGGAGGCCGGAGGATCCCCGGGAACAAACCGGGGGCGGGATCGTCAGAGAATCGGGAGAACGATGGGGAGGATCCCATGATCCGGAGCGTGGCGTTGGCGGCCCTGGCGGCGGGCTTCCTTTCGGGGTGTCTCGTGGTGGTGGACGACCGGCGTCCGCAGCCGGCCCCTCCGCCTCCCCCTCCGCCGCCGGCCCGGCCCGCGACCGTGGTATACACCTGCACGTGGCACGATGCGCGCTACGTCATCTGGCGGGAGTACTTTGATTGCGACGACTACGAGATCTACTACTGCGAGTCGCTCTGGGGCTACGATGACGACGACCTGCTGGTGCTCCTGTACATCGCGCGGGTACGCCGGGTGCCGCTGCGGGTGGTGGTGTACGAGTACGACCGTCACCACCGGGATCTCTTCTCCGTGGCGCTCTTCTTCCGCATGACGGGGGACGAGTTTTTCGTGGCCGGGGTGGCGCCGGGCTCCTGTCCTCCTCCCTACGGCCGCGCCTACGGCTATTACTGGAGGCGGGAGCGTGGGTACCGGCTCAGCAACGAGGAGGTCCGCGCGCTGGTGCATCTCCGGATCGGGGTGGAGTTCTACGGGTATGCGCCGCACGAGTATTTCCGCGAGCACGAGCGCATTCGGGCCGGGGGCCAGGTCCATGTCTTCCGCGAGGTGGTGGTCCGCGACTACCGGAAGGCCGGTGCGGGGGGGCGGAACGTCCATCAGGCCCCTCTGAAGAAGGTCGAGCGCCCCTGGGAGGTGTCCGATCGCCGGGAGTGGGAGCGCCGGAGGGACGAGGCCCGGGAGCGGGCCCGGCTGCGGGAGGCGCAGGAGCCGCCCCGCCACCCCGAGGCGGAGCGGGCCCGGCAGCAGTTCGAGGAGGCGGAGCGGGCCCGGAGGGAGCAGGAGATGCGCCGGGCGCGAGAGGAGGAGGCCCGGCGCCAGCAGGAGGAGTTGAAAAGGAGACAGGAGGAGCAGAAGCGGCGCGAAGAACAGAAACGCCCGGAGGACAAGCACCGGAGGTAGGGGGCTGCCGGGGCGGGAAGTTCCGATGGGCCTCTGCTCCCAGGAAGGGAAGGCCCCGCCTTCAGGGGAGCGTCCCTGCCTGAAGTGCCTGGCGGTCATCCTTGGAGTCGCGACGGGTCTTTCCCTTCTTTTTTACCTGGGGCCGCGGTACGGGGCGACCATTTTCGCTATGTGAGTATCGCCTCCGACATTGTTTCTGGAAACTATTGCCTTCTGCCGACCGTTTTGCCATGCGCCTGGGCATCCTTCTGCCCTTGGCGTTGCTCCAGGCGCTGACGCGCTCGTGGTCCGTCTCCGCGGCGCTCTTCACCCTTGCCGCCTCGTGGGCGCACATCTTGGGGGTGCACGCCTTGGGTCGCTCGGTCGGGGGGCCCCGGATCGGCCTTTGGGCGGCGGCGGTGGTGGCCGTGCTGCCCCTGGAGATCCTCCACGGGACGATGCCCTTCCCGGATCTGATGGTTGCCGCCCTGGGGACGTGGGCTCTAGCCCTGGTCCACCGGGAGGCCGTTGGCCCGTCCCCCCAGCCGAAGCTCCTCCTGGCGGCGGGTGCGCTTCTGGGATGGGGCTATATGGCCAAACAGACGGCCTTGTTCTACCTCGTCGTCGTCGCCATCTGGGCACTTGCCCGCAGGCGGTGGGTGTGGGCTTTGGTGGCCCTCCCCGTCGTGCTGACGGTGGTTGTCGAAATGGTCGTCCTCGCGGCCTTTACCGGGAATCCCCTCGCGAGGACGGCGGATGTCGGGGCGGACATCCCGATCGTCATCTCCCAATGGTATGGGGGGGACGAAGGGCGGAGGGCCCGACTTCTCTGGCATATCCCTTCCCTTCTTTTTAACCCTTTGGCGAAAGATTTTCCCTACCTGATGGGGCTGCCGTGGATCTTTGCGGTTTCCGCGGCAAGGTTTCGTGCGATGCCCGGCGGTCGCGAACTCCTGGCAGGAACATGTCTGATGCTTCTCCAGATCTGGTTCTGGCCCAGCTGCCTTTCCCCGTACGTGCCGGCTCTCATTGCGGAAGGGCGGCACGTCTTCCCCCTGTGCGCTCCCTTTGCCGTCGGGGCCGCTGCGCTCTTCCTCAATATGGGCCCGGTCCGGCCGCCTCTTTTTCGGCCTCTGGACGGCCGCCTGCCTGTTGGGTACGACCGGTATCTACCTCTACCTCGCCCGCGAAGATGCGGGACTTCGGGAGGCGTATGGCGTCCTCCGGAGCCGCGGCGCCGAGCGGGTCCGGGCCCTGGACGCCTGGGGAAACTGCCCTGGCCTCCTGGATTATCTTGATGGCCCGAGGGGAAAAATGACGTTTCGGGGATACAGGAGGGAGGAGGTTTGGACGATCCGGGGCGAATATGTGGTCGTCGACGACCGAACGCGGGTTCACCGTGAGGACGGCGGTCCGTTCATAACCGGGCGAGATCTTCCCTCCCGGATTCCTGGATTCTCATTTGGGAAAAAGCCTATCCGAATCGCTGGGATCCGCGGCAACTTATCCTGGGCCGGCCTGCGGGGAGGGGGGTGCATCGCTTCCGCATTTATTATGCTCCCTGAGGGGGAGGACGCCGGACCCCACCCGGCCTCGTGGGCGGTTGGCGGTCCCGGGGAGGCGCGCGCCTTTGCGGAAGTTCCGGCGCCGTGGTACCATCCCCTCGGGGCCCTCATGGACAACCGGCAGGTCTCCGAGATCCTGGAGACGATCGGCCGCCTCCTGGACATCAAGGGGGAGAATCCGTTCAAGGTCCGCGCCTACCACGCCGCCGCCCGCGCCATCGCCGCCCTCCCGGTGGAGGTGGAGGTCCTGGCGGCGCAGAAGAGGCTCGGGGAGATCCCGGGCGTCGGAGAGGCCATCGGGGAGAAGATCGCCCGCCTGGTCGCCACCGGGAGGCTCGAATATCTGGAGGAGCTCCGGCGGGAGATCCCGGAGGGTGTCCTGGAGATGACCCGGATCCCCTTCCTCGGGCCCCGGAAGGCCCGGGCGCTCTGGAAGGAACTGGGCCTCGTCGGGATCGAGGAGCTCCGCCAGGCCTGCCGGGAGGGGCGGGTCGCCGCCCTCAAGGGGTTCGGCGAGAAGACGCAGAAAAGGATCCTCGAGGGGATCGAGTTCCTCGCGCGCCACGAGGGTCGGGTCCTCCTGGGGACGGCCCTCCCGCTGGCCCGGGGGCTGCTGGCGCACCTGGAGGCGTGCCCGGCGGTGCTTCGGGCGAGCCTGGCAGGGAGCCTGCGGCGGGGAAAGGAGGTCGTCCGGGATATCGATCTTTTGGCCAGTTCGGAGGACCCCGAGAGGGTCATGGAGCACTTCGTCCGGGCCGAGGGCGTTGCCGAGGTGCTCCTGAGGGGTCCGACCAAGACGAGCGTGCGGCTGGGCTCGGGGCTCCAGGCGGACCTGCGGGTCGTCTCCGACGCGCAGTTTCCCTTCGCCCTGGCCTATTTCACCGGGAGCAAGGAGCACAATGTCGCGCTGCGGGCCCTGGCCCAGAAGAAGGGGCTCAAGGTCAGCGAGTACGGCGTCTTCGAGGGCGAACGTCTCCTCCCCTGCCGGGACGAAGAGGAGTTCTACGCCCGACTGGGGCTTCCCTTCCTCCCGCCCGAGATCCGCGAGAACGCCGGAGAGCTGGAGCTCCGGGCCGCGCCGGCGCTCCTGGGATCCGCGCAGCTGAAGGGGGTCCTCCACGTCCACACGGACTGGAGCGACGGGACCACGGGGATCGAGGAGCTGGCGCGGAAGGCCCGCGCGATGGGGTTGTCGTATCTGGGGATCGCCGACCACAGCAAGGCGGCCCGATATGCCAACGGTCTGGACGAGGCGCGCCTGCGGCGGCAGATGGAGGAGATCGATCGTCTCAACCGGCAGGGCCTGGGCGTGACGATTCTCAAGGGAGTGGAGTCGGACATCCTCCCGGACGGCCGTCTGGACCTGGATCCGGAAGTGCTCTCCGGCCTGGATTTCGTGATCGGGGCGGTCCACTCGCGATTCGAGATGGGCCGGGAAGAGATGACGGAAAGAATATGCAAGTCCTTTGAAGTCAATAGGATAAACATATTCGCCCATCCCACCGGGCGCCTCCTCCTCAGTCGGGAGGGATATGCGGTGGACTTGGAACGCGTGATCGAGGCGGCCCGTCAGCGTAACATTATTCTGGAACTCAACGCCCATCCCCAGCGTCTGGATCTGGATGCCGTCCACTGTCGGAGGGCCGCGCAGCAGGGGGTGATGGTGGCGATCAATCCCGACGCCCACTCGGCCGCATCGCTGGAGGATCTTCAGTACGGCGTGGCCACGGCGCGGCGGGGATGGCTGGAGGCGAAGGATGTCCTCAACGCGCAGGACCTCGGGCGGGTCCGGGAAATCCTCCGGCGCTGAGCGGGTGCGGGGGATCCTCCGGGCCCTGGGGCGGGCCTATCCGGAGGCGCGGTGCGCCCTGGAGCATTCCAACCCTCTGGAACTCCTGGTGGCGACGATCCTCTCGGCCCAGTGTACGGACCGGCGGGTGAACCAGGTCACGCGGGAGCTCTTCCGGAAGTACCGGACGGCGCGCGACTACGCGGCGGCGGATCCGCGGACGTTCGAGCAGGAGATCCGGTCCACGGGGTTCTTCCGCAACAAGGCCCGCAGCATCCTGGGGGCCGCGAAAGTCCTGGACGGGAAGTACGGGGGTCGGGTACCTTCCACGATGGAGGAACTTCTCGAGCTGCCCGGGGTGGCCCGGAAGACCGCCAACGTGGTCCTGGGCACCGCCTTCGGCCGGGCGGAGGGGATCGTGGTGGACACCCATGTCCGCCGGGTCGCCCGGCGCTTGGGGCTCACCCGTGAGGAGGATCCCGTCCGGATCGAGCGGGACCTGACGGGTCGGGTTCCCCGGGGGGAGTGGATCCGGTTTTCCTACCGGCTCATCGAGCACGGGCGGCTCCGGTGCACGGCGCGGAATCCCCGTTGCGGGGACTGTCCCTTGGCGCCGTACTGCCCCTCGGCGGGGCGTATTGATAGGATGGGGAAGGAGCCATGAAGCTTCACGAGATCCCGGTCGAAGAGGTGCTGTCGGGCAAGAGCTGGCTCATTGACAAGGACAAGGTCGGCGACCCGGATCCTCCCGTGACCGAGACGATCGGGTTCTCGGCCGACGATGTCGCGCTGGTCTCGGCGGTGGCGAAGTTCGCGGACCGCTCCGAGCATCCGGCCCTGGTGGTGAGGTCGTTCCCGGCGGGGGGGGACGACATCGACATCTACATCCACACCGGGCGGTTCGGCTGGATGAACATCCATCGGGACGGGTTCATGCGGGCGATCGGGAAGTACAGCCACGACATATTTCCGTTCGACTATTTCCTGGCCAATCCCTGGAAGGGGGGGCGGAACCCCGAGCCGGACTCCTCCTCCCCCCATCCGAAGATCTTCCGGGAGGCGGCGGCGCGGATCCGGCAGAGGATGGCGGCCGGTCCCCCCTCCCCGAAGCCTCCCCTCCGCCGTTGAGGGGACGTTCCTAGAGGACGCCCAGGCGGCGGAGGATGGCGGTGAGCTGCTCGTCGGACCCGTAGGGGATGACGATTGCCTCGGGCAGGATCTCCGCCCGGAAGCCCAGCCGGTCCATGAGTTTCTGCTCCAGCTCCGCCAGGTAGGGTTCCCGGGCGGGGGCAGGGGCGGGCCGGCGGGCGGCGGGGGCCCGGCGGGCGACGAGCCGCTCCAGGGCCCGGACCGAGAGCTCCTCCAGGATCGTCCGCTTCAGCAGCTGCAGCTGGGCTGCCCGGTGAGGGGCGGCCAGAAGGGCGCGGGCGTGGCCCATGGTGATGGTTCCACGTGAAACAGCCTCCTGGACCTCGGGGGGGAGGTCCAGGAGCCGGATGAAGTTGGCCACGGTGGGACGTCCCAGGCCGACCGCGTCGGCCAGCTCCTCCTGGGTCCACCCGTTGAGCTGCATGAGCTGCCGGAAGGCCCGGGCCTTTTCGATGGGGTTGAGGTCGCGGCGCTGGAGGTTCTCCACGAGGGCCAGTTCCAGCATTTGGCGGTCGTCGACCTCGCGGACGACGGCGGGGATGCGCTCCAGGCCGGCGAGGCGGGCCGCGCGCCAGCGGCGCTCGCCCGCCACGATCTGGTAGGCCCCCCCGGCGGGGCGGACGACGACGGGCTGGAGGACCCCCTGGCGGCGGATGGAGTCGGCCAGGCGGCGGATCTCCTCCTCGTCGAAGTCGGCGCGGGGCTGGAACGGGTTGGGCTGGACGAGGGCCGTCTCCACCGTGGACGGCGGCGGGGCGGCCACGGCCGCGGCGGTTTCCGCCGGGCCGGCGGCGTTGGGTTCGGTCGTCCCCAGGAGGGCTTCGAGTCCCATTCCGAGGCGGCGCGTCGTCGACATGATTCCCCCCTCTCCGGACATTCGGGATCCGGCGTCCCTTTCCTTTTCTCTTATCGTCCGGAGGCCCGGGTTTCTTGATATAATTCCGCGGCCCGGAGGGGGAGGGGGCGACCCATAAATTATGCATCACTGGCGCATCCTGGCGGCCGCCACCTACGGCGAGGTCGTCCGCCGCCCCCTCTACCTCATCCTCCTGGCCGTCTGCGCCGCCGCCGTCTACTTCTCGAAGCTTCTGACCCTGTTCACCTTCTACCAGGAGATCCAGATGGTGCGGGAAATGGGACTGGCCACCCTCACCTTCTGGGGCTTCGTCGTCCTGGCGGTCGCCTCCGGCGTCGTGGTGACCCAGGAACTCGACGACCGGACCGCCGTCACCCTCCTGGCCAAGCCCCTCCGGCGGCGCGACTTCCTCCTGGGGAAATTCGCCGGGATGGCGGCCGCCTTGGCCCCCGGCATGTTCGTGCTGGCCGGGGTCCTGTTCATCACCCTGCTGCAGATGTCCCTGCCCCATCTGGAGATCGGGGATGCGGACCTCGCCCGGCAGGCCTCCGCGGGCCACGGGCCCTTCGCCGCCGCCTGGAACGCCCTCTGGAAGGGCTTCGTCCTCAGGGAGGGCGGCGTCGTCCTGGAGGGCGCCTTCCTCTGCTTCCTCCAGGGCATCGTCCTCGCCGCGTTGGCCGCCGGCCTGGCAGCCTTCCTCCCCCACCCCGTGTCCGCCGCCGCCCTGACGCTCCTCTTCGTCCTCGGGAACCTCTCCAGCACCATGGTCGCCAGCCTCGAACGGATGAAGGTGGGGCCCCTGACCGTCCTGGCGCGCGCGGCCGCCTATCTGCTGCCGAACTTCGGATACTTTAACTTGCAGACCTGTTTCAGCGAGGGTAGGATCATTTCCATCGGCTACCTGGGATCCGCGACGGCGTACGCCGCCCTCTACGCGGGCGCCGCGCTGTTCCTGGCGTGCTCCCTGTTCCGCCGGCGCGAAGTCCGCTGATCCCATGAAATACGGAATCCTGGGAGACATCCACGGGAACCTCGAGGCCCTCGAGGCGGTCCTGGAGCGCTGCGAGGCCGCCGGGGTGAAGAAGTACGTCTCCGTGGGGGACCTCGTCGGCTACGGGGCCAGCCCCGCCGAGTGCATCCGCCGGGTCCGCGAACTCGGCGCCGTGGTCGTGGCCGGCAACCACGATTTCGCCGCCATCGACAAGCTCAACATCGACTTCTTCAACGCCTACGCCCGCGAGAGCGCCCTGTGGACCCGAGGGGCCCTCTCCGAGGAGGACAAGCAGTACATCCGGTCCCTCAAGCTGGTGGAGTACTGCGACAACTTCACCCTCGTCCATTCCACGCTCTATTCCCCCGAGCTCTTCGAGTACATCCAGACCAGCTACGACGCGCACCTCTCCTTCGAGCAGCAGAGCACCCCCATCGCCTTCGTCGGCCATTCCCACGTGCCCGTCAACTTCTTCAAGCGCAAGAACGTTTCCTTCAACATGGACGCCGAGGTCCGCCTGGACGAGAACACCAAGATCATGGTCAACGTGGGCTCCATCGGACAGCCCCGCGACGAGAACCCCGACGCCGTCGCCGTGATCTACGACTCGGACGAGGGGATCGTGCGGATCTCGCGCCTGCCCTACGACGTCGAGAAGGCGGCCCGGAAGATCGTCCAGGCCGGCCTCCCCGAGATCCTCGCCGAGCGCCTCAAATATGGCCGATAGCGCGGCCCTTCCGCCCCCCCCTCCCGTCGCGACCCCCGGCCGCAACCCGCTCCGG
>Ga0068707_1000108_pt1 | contig 42954 bp, 35 predicted proteins | sample YNPNPMetaG_FD_66600 | JGI IMG/M metagenome (GOLD analysis project Ga0068707, IMG submission 66600) | Anoxygenic and chlorotrophic microbial mat microbial communities from Yellowstone National Park, USA - YNP NP MetaG | ecosystem: Environmental > Aquatic > Thermal springs > Hot (42-90C) >... | reverse complement strand
GCTCAACATGCGTTTGCAGGAAGTGCTCGACAAGGACACCGACCCGTGGGGCGTGAAGGTGGTGAAGGTGGAGGTCAAGCAGGTCGACCTGCCCGACATGATGGTGCGCGCCATCGCCCGGCAGGCGGAGGCCGAGCGCGAGCGCCGCGCCAAGATCATCCACGCCGAGGGCGAGTACATGGCGGCGGAGAAGCTCGCCATGGCGGCTGCCACCATCCAGAAAGAGCCTGTGGCGATCCAGCTCCGCTACCTTCAGACGCTGATCGAGATCGGGTCGGAAAAGAACACCACGGTCGTGTTCCCGTTGCCGATCGACATTATCACCGGCGTGAAGAAGGTGCTGGACAAGAGCAACGGGTAAGGCCGCGGCATCGCCGGGCGCACCCCTTCCGGCCCCTTGCCCGGCGTGGCCCGCCGTGCCCGGGAGGCCGCCCTGGGCCGGGTAAACTGGGTGTTTGGACGCGGCCGGCCGCGGCAATCGCGTGCTGTGTCCGTTCGCGGGCGGGATGCGTCCAGATTCTTCGCCGGATCCACGGTTGCACTGGAGGTCGCTCGATGGCGCTTACCGAATCGGTCATGAAGGAACTGGGTTCGCCGCTGCCTTCCTTCACGCTGCCCGACGTCGTCTCCGGCCGCATGGTCTCGCCGGAAGACTACGCGGACCGCAAGGCGCTGCTCGTGATGTTCATCTGCCGCCATTGTCCTTATGTGAAGCATGTGGAGCAGGAACTGGCCCGCATCGGCCGGGACTATGCGGACAAATCGCTCGGCATCATCGCCATCTCGTCCAATGACGCCGCCAATTACCCGGAGGACGCGCCGGAGAGCCTGAAAGAGCAGGCCCTGCAACTCGGGTTCACCTTCCCTTACTGCTACGACGAATCGCAGGAGGTCGCGCGCGCGTTCGACGCCGCATGCACGCCGGATTTCTTTCTATACGACGGGCAGCGCAAGCTGGTCTACCGCGGCCAGCTCGACGACAGCCGCCCCGGCAACGGCAAGCCGGTGACCGGACGCGACCTGCGCGCCGCCATCGACGCAGTGCTCGAGGGCCGTCCGGTGAGCAAAGACCAGCGGCCCAGCGCCGGCTGCAACATCAAGTGGAAGTCGTGACGCCGGAGGCCGCCGCGAAGCGCATCGCGCCGCCGGCGGGCAGCGCTGTTGCGTTGCCCGCCGGTTCAGGAAGCCGGGCAACCGGCCCGGATCGCCGTCATCCGGCGAGAGCGTGGCGGGGCGTTATATCCTGAGACTTTGACCGGAACAGCAGAGGGGTGAGTCGCTTGAGTCCAGCAACGGGAATTGCATCCTCCGCCCGCAGCGCGGCATGGCGCGAAGCCGGGGAGTGGTTTCTGCGATCGGGCATCCAGGAGCCGCACGGAGGACTGGCCCGGTATCACCGGATTTCGGAAGCGCGCAACGCACGGGCCTCCACGGAGATCACCGGCTACGGCGTCTCTGCTTGCCTCGAGCTGCACGAGCGCACCGCGGATCCGCGCTACCTCGGGGCCGCGCGGCGCGCCGGCGATTTTCTCTGCCGCGCCTGGGACGAGCGCTGCGGAGCGATGCCCTTCGAATGGACGCCGGATGGCGATCCGCCCGAACGGCTGACCTACTTCTTCGACAACGGCATCATCGCGCGGGCCCTGTTGCGCCTGTGGCGCGCCACTGGCGAGCCGCGCTACCGCCGCGCGGCGGAGCTGTGCGCGGAAAGCATGGAGCGGGACTTCGTCAACTCGCATGACATCCACCCGGTGCTGGAGCTGCCCTCAAAGCAGCCCCTGCCGAGGGATGGCCGCTGGTCGCGGTCGAGCGGCTGTTACCAGCTGAAGTCGGCGCTGGCGTGGCTGGAGGTTGCGGCCGGCAGCGGCGAGCAGCGCCTTGTTGCCCTGTTCGACCGGGCCTGCGATTTCGCCCTCGGCACGCATTCCTCTTTCCTCGACGCCGCGCCGGACGACCGCGCGCGGATGGACCGGCTGCACGCCTACTGTTATTTCCTCGAAGCCCTGCTGTGGCGCGGCGACGACGTCAGGGCGCGCAAGGCACTCGCGGAAGGCATCGCCCGCGCCGGCGCCGAACTGCGGCGGATCCGCCCCGTGTTCGAGCGCTCGGACGTCAACGCGCAACTGCTTCGCGTCCGGCTGTGGGCCCATGACCTGGGGCTGGCGCCGCTCGACGAAGCCGCCGCGGAGGAAGAGGCCCGGCAGGCCCTGTCCTTCCGGATGACCGATGCCGACCCGCGCCTGCGGGGCTGTTTCAACTTCGGCGCGCACGAGGGCAGGTTGTCCGACTACGCCAACCCGGTGTCCACCGCCTTCTGCATGCAGGCGCTGGCGATGTGGGAGGAATTCACACGCGGCGGATTGAAGACTCCGGTTGACAGGCTGATCTGAGTTGGCGCGTCCGGCTGCTGTCCTTCTGGCTTTCGCTTCCACCTGGGAACACCGCGCCCCGGAGTTCCTCGAGAAATTGTCGGCGGTGCTGCCCGAGGCCGAGCTGTGGCTGGTGGCGGAGTTCCCTCCCCCGCGCGAGTTCCCGCAAGCGCGCTGGATCCCGTGGTACCCGCGGCGCACGCTGCGCCAGAACGTGGCCCGCATCCGGGATGAACTGCGCGGCAAGCGGATCGCGTGGACGGGGCTGGTGCTGGACCGCGAGCTGCCCTACTGGCTGATGCGCGCCGCCGCGCTGGCTGTGTCCCGCGGGCGGCTGCTGCTGTTCAACGAGCAGATGAACCACTTCGCGCTGCGGCCCGGCGACGCGCCGCAGGCGCTGCGCTTTTTCAAATGGCGTCTTCTCGGGTTCATCCACCGGCAAACGCACCCCGGCGGGTGGCTTTACACGCAGCTGTGGCGCCTGCGGCACCCGAAGGCTTACGAGCGGCCGCTGCTTGCGCTGCTGGCGGCAGCCGTGGGCCGCTACGCCGCCTGGCGCAAGCGCTGGCAAAGGCGTGAGCCGCCGCTGACCGCCGCTGCGACGCTGCCGGAAGGCGTCACCATCGTCATCCCCTCGAGGGACGGGCGGGCGCTGCTCGAAACACTTCTGCCGGCGCTTGAGCGGGAATTGCAGGGCCGCGCAGGCGAGATCATCATCTGCGACAACGGCACCGCCGACGGCACGGCGGGCTGGCTGCGCAGCGCGCATCCGGGCGTGGTTGTCGAGGAGTGCCGCGAGCCGCTCAGCTTCGCGGCGGCCGTCAACCGCGGCATCGCACGGGCGCGCTACCGCTTCACGCTGCTGCTGAACAACGACATGGAACCCGAGGCGGGCTTTCTCGGGCCGCTGCTCGAGGCGTTCGACGCCGTGCCGGAGCTGTTTTGCGCCACGGCCCAGATTTTCTTCCCCGAAGGCAAGCGCCGCGAGGAGACCGGCAAGGCTGTCTGGCGGGCCAAGCCCGCCCGCGGCGACTTTCCTGTGCATTGCATCGAGCCGCTCGAGGGCGAAAACCTCACGCCCGTCCTTTATGGCAGCGGAGGCTGCTCGCTGTTTGACACGGCGAAGCTGCGCGCGCTCGGAGGCCTGGACGAAGCGCTCTCCCCGGCCTATGTGGAGGACCTGGATCTCGGCTTTCGCGCCTGGCGGCAGGGCTGGCCCACGGTGTTCGCCGCCGGCGCGCGCGTGCTGCACCATCACCGCGCCACGACGTCGCGCTTCTACAGGCCGGAGGAGCTGGCCACCTTCGTCGAGATCAATTTCCTGCGCTTCCTGCTGCGCGGCGTCGGCCAGCCCCGGCTTTTCCTCGGGCTTTGGCGCGCGGCGATCGACCGGCTGAACTGGCACGCGGCGCAGGAGCCGAGGCGGCCGTGGGCCTTTTTCGCGCTGCGCGCGGCCTGCCGCGGCTACCGCTATCTGCGCCGCCTGCCCGCGGCGCGAATGGACGAAGCGGCGATCCTGGCCGCCGGCTCCGGGGCGATTGCGGTTGTCCCCGGGCGGCGGCGGGACACGTCAAAACCGCTCATTTTTGTTCTGAGCGCCTACCTGCCCTGGCCGCTTTCCCACGGCGGCGCGGTGCGCATGTACAACCTGATGCGGCGCGCCGCGGCGGAGTTCGACCAGGTGCTCATCGCCTTCACGCCGAAGCTCGGGCCGCCCGCGCGCGAGATTCTCGACTTCTGCGCCGAGGTGATTCTCGTCGAGCGCGAGGGCTCGCACCTGCGCCCGATGACGGCGCGGCCGGAGGTGGTGGAGGAGCACGACCAGCCGGCCTTCCACGCGGCGCTGCGGCTTGCGCGCCGGCGCCACCAGCCCCGCCTTGTCCAGATGGAATTCACGCAGATGGGGCTGTACGCCGCCGATTGCGAGGACCTGCCCACGGTGCTGGTGGAGCACGACATCACGCTGGATCTGTACCGCCAGCTGCTCAAGGAGCGCGAATCCTGGGAGACGCGCCAGCAATGGCAGCGCTGGGAGCGCTTCGAGCGCGACCTCTGGCGGCGCGTCGGGTGCGTGGTTACCATGTCGCGGCGGGACGCGGCGATGGTGGAGGGGGCGCGCCGCGTTGAGGTGATCGAAAACGGCGTCGACCTCGAGCGCTTCTCGCCCGCCCCGAGCGCGCCGGAGCCGGGCAGGCTGCTCTTCATCGGCTCCTTCGCGCACCTGCCGAACCTGCTCGGACTGGCTGCATTCCTCAAGGATGCCTGGCCGGAGCTGCGCGCCCGCGGCGCGGTGCTGCATGTGATCGCGGGCGCCAATCCCGAGCATTACCTCGATCTTTACAAAGACCGCGTGCAGGTGAGCCTCGACGACCCGCAGATCGAGCGCGAGGCCTACGTCGCCGACGTGCGCCCCGCCTACGCGCGCGCGGAGCTGGTGGTGGCGCCGTTGCTCGCCTCCGCCGGAACCAACATCAAGATCCTGGAAGCGATGGCGATGGGCAAGGCCATCGTGGCGACGCCGGCCGCCGTGCACGGGCTGGATATCGAGCCGGGGACGGAGGCCTGCATCGTGCCCGGCGTGCCGTCCATGGCGGAGGCGGCGCTCGCCCTGATGGCCGATCCGGCGCGGCGCCGCTCGATGGAGATTGCCGCGCGGCGCAAGGCCGAGCAGCGCTACGGCTGGGACGGGATCGCGCAGCGGCAGGCGGCCTTGTATCGCGAGCTGATGCGGGTCCGGCAGACGGGCTGAGCGCGTTGCGGGCGCCCGTCAGCGGCCCTTGCGACGCGGGCGGACGTAATCGGCGGCGATCGTCGTATAGATGCCGCCGCGCGGGGTGAACTCGCCCGTCACCGACATCTGGCGCGGGCGGCAGGCCTTCACGCAATCGTCGAGGATGCGGTTGACCGCGTTTTCCTGGAAGATGCCCATGTTGCGGTAGGCGAGCAGGTACATCTTGAGCGACTTGAGCTCCAGGCAGAGACGGTCCGGCACGTAGCGGATGGTGATGGTGCCGTGGTCGGGCAGGCCGGTGCGCGGACAGACGCTGGTGAACTCGGGCGAGGTGATCTCGATCCAGTAGTCGCGCTGCGGGAACTGGTTCGGCCAGCACTCGATGTCCGGCAGCGGGGCGGAAACGCCGCTGGCGGCATGCTCGTCGGTGTACAGTTTCTGCTGTTTTTGTTTCGGCATCAGGCGTTCTCCTTGCGGCGGCTTTCCTGGAGGTGGCGGTCGAGCTGCTCGAGGAAAATGCCCACGTCAGTGACCACGCCGACCGCCTGCCCGGTGCCGCGGTCGCCGAGCTTGGTCACCACGGCCGGGTTGATGTCGACGCACACGGTCTTCACCCATCCGGGCAGCATGTTGCCCGTGGCGATGGAGTGCAGCATCGAGCCGAGGCAGAGCACCAGCCCTGCGCCGCGCAGCTGTTCGGCGTAGGCGTCCTGGGCGGCGTTCATGTCGGTGATGGTTTCCGGCAGCGGGCCGTCATCGCGCAGGCTGCCGGCGAGCACGAACGGGACGCCGTTGACGACGCACTCGTACAGCACGCCCTTTTTGAGAATCCCCTTTTCGACCGCCTCGCGCACGCTGCCGGCGTGGTAGATGCGGTTGATGGCGCGCATATGGTTGCGGTGGCCGTGTTCTTCCTGCCGCCCGTCGCTCAGCCGCACCCCGAGAGAGGTGCCGAACAGCGCCGACTCGATGTCATGAACGCCGAGGGCGTTGCCGGCCAGCAAAGCGCTGACGTAGCCCTTGCGGATGAGCGAGGCCAGCCACTTGCCCCCGCCGGTGTGCACGACCACCGGGCCGGCGACGACGACGACGCGGAGCCCCGCGTCGAGCGTCTGCCGGACGAGCGCCGCCGTCTGCCGCACGGCGGTTTCCACCTGGCGCTCGCTCGAGATGCCGTTCGACATGAAGGCGAAGGCGAGCCGGTCGCGCTCCTTGGCCTCGGGAATGACGCGGATGCCATGCATGCCGACGACGATCTCGTCGCCGGCCTTGAGGTCGCGCAGGCGCCGCGCCCAGGGCTTGCCGTCCTCCCAGACGATGACGGCATCCATGCGCTGGTTCTGCACCTCGTGCCACTGCCCGCCGCGGCGGATCAGCGTGCGGTGGTTGGTGGTGGAGTAGAAATCCTCCGGCGCGCAGCGGTCGCGCTCCACCCGCGCGAACCGGGCGTCCTGCTCCTCGACTGGCGCGCAGCCGAGCGCATGAAGCTGGCTGAGCATCTTGTCGAAAGAGGCGCGGTCCGGCGCCTCGATCCGCAGCCGCAGGCGCGACGGCTCGGCATTGGTCCTGCCGATGTGGAAGTGCTCGACCTCGAACCGGCCGTGATACTCGATCACGGTGTCGAAGATCTGCTCCATGATGTGCGAGTCAATCAGGTGGCCTTCGGCTTCGACCACCTCCTGGAAAATCTGCGGGGTTGTCTTCTTCGTCATGAGTTTCTGGTCGCGGTCCAGCACAGGAACAGCCCGTCCGGGGCGACGTCCTCCCAGTATGAAATCGGGCGGCAGGCCGCGTTGCGGCACCAGCGGCGGAGAAGCCCGAGCAGCTCTTCCTCGCGGAACCATCTCTCCCAGGGCGGAGTTTCCAGCCTGCCCCACTGCCGGGCGTTTTTGTCAATGATGACAATGCGGCCGCCGGGCTTCAACACGCGGCACAGCTCCGCCACGGCGGCCTCGATGTCCACGGCGTGTTCGAGCGACTCGGTGGCGTAGACCGCGTCGAAGGATTGCGGCGCGAAAGGCAGCTCCAGCATCGTGCCTGCGACGCGCTCCAGCTCCGGGGGCGCGCGGCGCAGCATGGCGAGGGCCAGATCAAGCGCCACCACCGCCGCCTCCGGGTAAGCCTGCTTCACATGCTTCGCGAAGCGCCCCTTGCCGCAGCCCGCATCCAGCACGCGCGCGCCCGGGCCGATCGGCGCGATGCCCTCGATGACGGCGCGCACGTGCAGAATGCGGGGGTCGATTTCCGAAGGGAAGTGCTCCTCGTCGGCGGCCGCCTCCTCAAACGAACGCCGGATCCCGGCGGCGAGATCCGGCGTCAGGGAAGCCTTCCGCTTCCGCAAAAACCGCGAGAAAAGGCCCATCAGAGCTTGCTGAGGAACACGGGCAGCCCGCGTTTGTTGTCGTAGCGGGGCCGGTACCGCTCGGTGTTGTACATGGTCTCGACGTCCACCTTGCGCGGCCCGAGCTTCGGGTCGGGGATCTCGACCAGCTCGTAGCAGCCCTTGACGATGCCGGTCATCAGTCCGCTCTTGCCCTCGGCGAGCGCGTCCATGGCCATGTTGCCGAAGGTGCAGGCCACGAGCTTGTCGACGAAATCCGGATCGCCCGAGCGCAGGTCGTAGGTGAGGTCGCTGACGATGGTGTCCTCGCCCGTGCGCGCCTTGATTTCCGCGGCCAGGTCGTCGCCCACATTGGCCTTCTTGCGGTGGCCGTAAGCGTCGGCCTCGCCATAATGGCGCACCTGGTAGCCTTCCCACTCGGCGCCTTCCGATAGGATGACCAGGGCGTAGTTGGACGGGTTGTTGCGCTTGTCCTCGAGCAGCAGCTGGATCAGCTTTTCGAGGTTCACCTTGTATTCGGGGATCACGCAGCGGATGTTGGTCACGTAGGCCGTGTAGAGCGCCGTGAAGCCTGCGTCGCGGCCGAAGACGCGGAAGATGCCGATGCGCTCGTGCGAGCCCACGGTGGTCCGCTGGCGCTGGATGGCCGAGTCGGCGCGCGTGATGGCCGTCGAGAAGCCGATGCAGTATTCGGTGTTGCGGACGTCGTTGTCCATGGTCTTGGGAATGGCCATGATCCTGACGCCTTCGTCGTGCAGCCTCCGCGCGTAGCTCAGCGTGTCGTCGCCGCCGATGGCGATGACGGTGTCGGCGCCGAGCCGCTCCAGGTTCTTCAGAACCGCGGACGTGATGTCATAGGTGACGAATTTCTGCCCGTCCTTCTCCGTTTCCCGCGAAGGGAACGACATGCCCTTGAGGTGCTCGGGCAGGCTCTTCATCTTTGCGGGATTCGTGCGGGATGAATGCAGGAACGTGCCGCCCGTCCGGTCGATCGTCCGCGTGTTGAGCGGCGTCAACTGGAGCGTGTAGCGCGACACGCTGGCCGGGTCGTCCATGTTGAGGTGGGTCAGGCCTTCCCATCCGCGCCGGATGCCGATGACCTCGCAGCCCATTGCACAGCCACGATAGGTGACCTGCTTGATGACGGCATTCAGTCCGGGAACGTCGCCGCCGCCGGTGAGGATTGCAATTCGTTTGGCCATTCTGTCTCCTGATCCTGAGGAAGAAGATGAAAGGAACTCGGTCAAAATCAGTATAACTGGTCTGATATCGGCAGCGGCGCGGCCTCAGGGCCGCAGCAGGGACTCGAAGGCGGCGGCGAGAACGGGGGCGGCGTCGGGGCCGACCGAGTTCACCTCGCCGTACCAGCGGCGGGCCGCGCCGAACGTGTAGGGCGGCTTCTCGTCCCACTGGCACTTCGGCAGGATGTAGCCGATCTCGTCATTGGCCAGCCCGAACAGCATGCGGAACGGCGCCGACAACATCTTCTTGAGCGGCTTCTCCACCGGCGCGTCCGGGAAATCCGCATTGGGGTCGCACACGGCGCCGCCCACGCTCAGCTCCGGGTACAGCTCTCCGGGCACGAGCGCCGCCTCGACCACCGGGCGGCCGCCCCAGGCCAGTTTCAGATAGCCGACCGGGGCCGTGGTTCCGCCCTCCTGCATCGGCTTGCGCCCGCCGAAAAGCCCGAGTTTGGCGGCCATCAGGAAGCCCTGGTTCGTCACCGGGAACTTCGCCATGGTCTCCTTGTAGACAAGCGAGTCCACTGCGGCCGACTTCACTTTTTTCTGGGACTCGATCACGTGGCGGGCGGCGTAGCGGCCCACGATTTCGGCCAGGCGGAAGCTGTCTTTCGGCGCCGGCTGGCCGGTTTCCGGATCCAGGATCTTCGCCCCCAGCGGCGATTGCATCCCCCCGATCGCGCCGTTGACGAACACCACCGTGCCGAAGCCCGCGTCCTCCAGCGTCTGCCGCGTGTAGTGGACGTAGTCCGAGGTGATCAGCGTGTTGCGGCTGCCCAGCGCTTCCGGATGATTGTTCCAGTTGACGAGCGTGGCCACCGCGCGGCCGCGGCGGTCGCGAAACACGAGCGAGAGGATTTCGGGATCGTGCACCACCGGCGGGCGCGTGTCGTCATAGTACGTTGCCACATCGGGCGGGGTCACCGCCGCGGGAAACATTCTCACCGGCTGGAGGCGGGCGATCGCATCGCGCGCGCAGGCGGCTGTCTCGGCCACCACAAACGAGTTGTATGGCTCATCCAGCCCGCTGAGGGTCTGCTTCGGCCCCCACTGCCCCATCGTGTCCGGCCCCTGATGCACATGCGTCGCAGCGACGATGACCGTTGCGCCGGGCACGGCCGCGCGGACCATCGCCACGTCGTCGTGGAACAGGCCGATGAGGTCCACCGCGCAGATCACCACCGGCGCGGCCGTGGTGCGCAGCGCCAGGCAGCGCGCCCACAGGTCGTCATGGACGCCCGTGGCCGCGCGGTTGTTGCCGAACCCGGCCAGATACACGGGCCGGTCCAGCTTCGGCGTGATCTTCCGCGCCGCCGCGCCCGCCAGCGACTCGGCGCCGGCGGGCAATTGCGCGAGAGCGAAAAGGGCCAGCAGGCACGCAGTGCGCATGAATCCATTGTGTCCCACAGACGCGCAGCCCGGCGCGGGTCCGCCGGGGGACGCGGCCCGGGCGCCGCAATGACGGCAAGGAAAGCAGCGGCGCGCGAGACCTCCGCGCATGTCGCGCGTCTGACAGTACGGAAGCCGGACCAGCCGGGCCGGACAGTCAAGCGAGCGGCGGCCCGAGTCCGGATCGAAAGGCATGATGGCCATGAAATCACCTGCAAGAAGTCTTCTGACGAGCAGCGTGGCGGCGGCCGCCGCGCTGTTTCTGACAGCGTCCCCCGCGTTCTCGCAATTCTTCGCGCCGCAGAGCGAGGAAGCGACCGAGGTGGCTCTCCAGCCTCCTCCGCCGCCTGCGCCGCCGGAACCCGCGATTTTCTTCCAGAGCGGCGGCACCTACCTCGGCGTCGGCGTGAAGGAGATCACCGCCGAGCGGGCCAAGGCACTGAAGCTCAGGGAAGAGCACGGCGTGGAAATCACCATGGTGGAGCCGGACAGCCCCGCGGACAAGGCGGGGCTGAAGCCGGGCGACGTGGTGCTCGAATACAACGGGCAGCGCGTGGAAGGCACCGCGCAATTCGTCCGTCTTGTGCGCGAAACGCCGCCCGGGCGCACTGTTCGGCTCACGGTGTTCCGCGAAGGCTCGACGCAGACGGTCACCGCCACCGTCGCCGAACGCAAAGGGCGCGCGTTCAGTTTCCGCGGCCCGAACATCGATGAGGAGGTGAGGATCCGCATCCCGCGCATCGACGCACTGCCCGACGTGCCGCGCGTCACCATGAGCTGGCGAACCGCCCTGCTCGGCATCGAAGGCGAACCGTTGAAGGATTCGCAGCTCGGCGACTATTTCGGCGTGAAAGACGGCGTCCTGGTGCGCTCTGTGATGAAAGACACGCCGGCGGAGAAGGCGGGCCTCAAGGCGGGCGACGTCATCGTCAAGGTCGACGACCGCAAGGTGAGCGAGCCGCGCGACATCACCAACGCCCTGCGCGCCGCCCGCAACGCGTCAAAGAAAACGCTGCCGGTGGTGGTGATCCGGGACAGGAAGGAGGAGACGTTGCAGGTCACTCTGGAGGACCGGCCCGCCTCGCGTCCGGCCGCGCCGCGCTCCCGCCGGGTCGCGCTGCCGCAGGAAAAGCTCTGATCGTCCGTCAACTCCTGTGCCTTGGCGGCCCGCGCAGCCTCCCTCGCGGGCCGCATTTTTTCAGGGGATGAATTACCGGAGGCGGAGGCGGGACAACCGCAGGCTGTTGGCCACCACGGACACCGAGCTGAGGCTCATCGCCGCCGCCGCCAGCACCGGATTCAGGGCGCCCGCGGCCGCCACAGGGATCATCACCACGTTGTAGATGAAAGCCCAGAACAGGTTTTGGCGCATGATGCGGACGGCGGCGCGCGCCAGCCGCAGCGCCAGCGGCACCAGCGTCAGCTCGGGCCGGACCAGCGTGACATCGGCGCTGGCGGTGGCGGCATCCGTGCCGGAGGCCAGCGCGATGCCCGCATCGGCGGCTGCCAGCGCGGGCGCGTCGTTGATGCCGTCGCCCGCCATGGCGACGCGCGCGCCTTCGCGTCGCAAACGCTGGATGAACTCCAGCTTGCCTTCGGGGAGCAGCCCTGCTGCGACCAGGTCGATGCCGGCCTCGGCCGCAATGGCCCGCGCGGACGCCTCCGTGTCGCCGGTGAGCATCCACACCCGCAGCCCCATGCGGCGCAGTTCGGCCACCGCCTGGCGCGCGTCCGCGCGGAGCGTGTCGCGAATCAGAAAGAGGCCTGCGAAGGCCCCGTCGACGGCCACGTAAAGCCCGGTTTCCCCGGCCGCCCGGGCCTCCGGCTCCGGCAGTGCGGCCCCCGTCTGCTCGACATAATCGCGCTTGCCGATGACAATCCGCCGGCCTTCGGCCACGCCCTCGGCGCCGCGCCCCGGCAACGCGCGGAAGCCCGCGACAGGGATTTTCACCTCCCCGGCATGCCGCACCACGGCGCGTGCCAACGGGTGCTCGCTCGCTGCCTCGACCGCTGCCGCCAGCCGCAGGGTTTCCTGCGGGTCCGCTCCGGGGGCAGGCAGAAACGCGCACACCTCGGGGCGGCCTTCGGTGAGCGTGCCCGTCTTGTCAAAGACCATGGTGTCGACCTTCGCCAGCCGCTCGAGCGCCTCGCCGTGCCGGAACAGGATGCCCAGCCGCGCCGCGCGCCCCGTGGCGGCCATCACGGCCGCGGGCACCGCCAGGCCCATGGCGCAGGGGCAGGCGACCACCAGCACGGCGATGGCCGCCGGGAACGATCCGGTGAGCAGCCACGAGAACGCGGCCACCGCGATGACGGCGGGCACGAAGACTGCCGCCACGCGGTCCGCCAGCCGCTGAATCGGCGCCTTCGAGGCCTGCGCGTCCCGCAGCAGGCGAAGGATCCGCTCCAGCTCCGTCTCCCCGCCCACGGCCACGGCGCGGTAAACCAGGCGGCCATCCACGTTCAGCGTGCCGCCGGCCAGGCGCGCCCCGGGGCCTTTCTCGACGGGCAGCGGCTCCCCGGTCAGCATGGACTCATCCACGGTGGAGCTGCCTTCCACCACCACGCCATCGGCGGCGATGCGCTCGCCGGGGCGCGCCACCACCAGGTCCCCGGCGTGGAGCTCCGCCACCGGCACTTCCACCTCTTCGCCGCCGCGCAACACGCGCGCCGTTTCCGGCTCGAGCCGCGCCAGCGCGGAAAGCGCCTCCGACGTCTTCCGCCGCGCCCGCGCCTCGAGCGCGTTGCCGGTGAGAACGAAGGCGATGATGAAGATGACCGACTCGAAGTACGGCTCGTGCGGGTGAGCCAGCGAGTAGAAAAACGCCGCGCCCGTGCCGAGCGCCACCAGCGTGTTCATGTCCGCCGTGCCGTGGCGCAGCGCCGCCCACGCCTTGACGTAGAAGCGCCGGCCCGCCCACAGCATCGCCACCAGGCTCAACGCCGCCAGCGCCAGCCAGGCGGCGCGGGCGTGGTGCCATGGCATGGATGCCATCGCCGCGGCGCCGCAGGCAAGCGCGACGGCGGCCCGCAGCCGCAGCCGCCGGTATTCGGCTTCCTCTTCGGCGTCGTGCCGGCGCTGCTCTTCCGCGACGGACCGGGCCGGCGGCGGCAGCTCGGCTTCGTAACCGCAGCCGTTGACGGCGGCGATCAGGTCGGCCGGCGACAGCGTGCGCGCATCGTAGACAACCGTCGCGTTGTGCAGCATCAGGTTGACGCTCGCCGCCTCGACGCCGGGCAGCGAGGCGAGCGTCTTCTGCACGTGCGCCTGGCAGGCGGCGCACGTCATGCCGCGCACGGGGAATGTGATCCGGGCCTGCGCTTCCGCTTTCACTCCGTTGTCCCGACCACCTCGAACCCGATCCTCTCCACCGCCGAGGCAATGTCCTCTTTCGACACGCGCTGCTCGTCGTAGACGAGTTCCGCGGCGCCGACTTCGGCATGCCGCAGCTCGACGCCTTCGATCTTCTTGAGCGTGTTGGTCAGGCGCGTGACGCAACCGCCGCAGTGCATGCCGGCAATGTCCAGCTTCAGGGTCTTGCTCATCGCGGGAAATCCGTATCTGCTTATATTGGATCACCGCCGCGCGCCGGAAGTGACAGGAGGCGCGGGTTGCCGCTTCCGGCTGCATCGTTTCGGCTCCGGATCGGATCTATACTGGTAGTGGCGGGCCGGCAGCTTCCCACTCAGGAAAGACGCTGACCTGCCCGGCTGCCCCCCGACCCGCGGGAGGAGGCGAACCCCGCCCCGCCTGCCCGTCCGGAGGCGCTGAACGCAAACAGGCCTTGCGGCCCGCGCCGGCCACGCCCCGTGCAGCCGGCTGTACAACGCATCCGTTGACGGAGCGCCTTGTCCCGCCGGAACCGTGGCGCGCCTTTCCGCCGGATGCGCCGCCGCAAGGCGGAGTCCGCTGCGCCGCCTTGGCGGCGCGGCAGGCGGCCCGGCCGCGAGGCCGCGCCGCACGAGGAGGAACGGGCCGGGGATGGCATTGCAGATCAGACCCTCGCCCGCAATGGCCGGGCGATGCCCCACAGCCGGGGCGGACAGCGCGTCCGCCCGGGCGGCAGCCTCCGGCCGGAACATTTTGTTAGGATTTTGTACAACCCCATGCAGGACAAACTGAACATCGCCGTTTTCATCGACTATGACAACACGGAAATCGGCGTGAAAAGCACTCTCCGGCGCGACTTCGACGTCTCGCTGGTTCTCAACGCGCTCAAGGAGCGCGGCGACATCGTCGCCAAGTTCGCCTACGCCAACTGGGGCCGCCACGAGGCGGCCACGCGGCAAATGGCGGAAAACGCCGTCCAGATGGTGCAGCGCATCCCGTCGCCGCGCGGCGACAAGAACGGCGCCGACATCAACCTGGCGCTGGACGCGCTGGAAATGGCCTTCACCCACGACCATGTGAACGCCTTCGCCATCGTCAGCGGCGACTCCGACTTCATCCCGCTGGTGAACAAGCTGAAGGAGTACGGCAAGACGGTGTTCGTCATCGGCGGCCGCGCCTTCACCTCCACCATCCTCCAGCAGAATTGCCACGAGTTCATCAGCTTCGAATCGCTGCTGAACGTGGCCCCGGAAGAGGTGCAGCCGCTGCCGGCGCAGGAAGCGCAGCCCCGCGAAAGCTGGCGCGAGCGGCGCGAAAAGCGCATGAAAGAACGCGAGGAGCGCCGCAAGGAGCGGGAGGCGCAGCGCCAGCAGGACCAGCAGAACCGCCCGCAGCCGCTCGATCTGACTCTGGCGATGCCCTTGGTCGAGCGCGCCTTGCAGGTGCTCGAGCGGCGCAACGTGCAGCCGCAGCTCGGCTTGCTGAAGTCGACCATGCTCCAGCTGGACTCGACTTTCAGCGAAAGCGCCTATGGCGCGCGCAGCTTCTCGGAGTTCGTCGAGAAGCTGAAGAAGGCGGATCTTGTCCGCGTCAAGGGCTCCGGAGGCCGCTACTTCATCGAGCGCAAGCACCGCGCCCCGGACAAGGCCCTGCCGCGTCCCGATGAGGCGCTGTCGCTGCTGCGCGACGTGCTGGAGATCCACCGGCTCGAGTTCGAGGAAAGCAGCCAGAGCGCCGAGGACCTGCTCGCCTGGATGAAGGAGGAATACCCGGACTTCGATCCCGCCACCTACGGGTTCCAGAGCTTTTCCGAGTTCCTCAACTTCGCCCAGGACAAGACCGTCGTGCGGCTGGAGCCGCGCGAGGAGGGCGGCCTGATGGTGAATCTTGGCGCGGAATTCTACCCGCCCGCGCCGCCCGAGGAAGAAAAGAAGGAAGAGGAGGAGCTGAGCGAGCTGGATTTCGTGCAGCCGATCGTCGCCGGCCAGCCCACCGCCACCGGCGAAATCCCGCTGCCCGAAGAGCCGCCCAAGCCGAAAAAGCGCGCGACGCGCAAGAAGGCCGCCGAATCCTCCGGGGAGAAAGTCCGCCGCACGCGGCGCAAGAAAACATCATAGGATGTCTGCATGACATCCATCGAGCGCATCTTCCCGCCCGATACGCCGGCGCCCCGCGGTCCTTACTCGCCCGCGGTGGCCGCCGGCGGTTTTGTTTTCGTGTCCGGCCAAGGCCCCGTCGACCCGGCCACGAACCAGCTTTCCTATGGCGACATCCGGCATGAAACGCGGCTGACGTTGTCCAACGTGCAACGGATTCTCGCCGCCGCCGGCGCTTCCATGGCGGACGTCGTCAAATGCAATGTGTACCTGCGCGACGGCAACGATTTCGCCGCCATGAACGAGGTCTACCGCGAATTTTTCGGCGACCAGCGCCCGGCGCGCACCACCGTGGCCGTGGCTTTCGCCGACCCGCTGATGAAGGTCGAAATCGACTGCATCGCGTACAAGCCGCGGTAGACGAGCCGCCGCCGTCTGCGGCCGTCATTCGGCCTGCTTGCCTCTCGGGTCTGCGGGGCAGCGTTGCCGCGCCTTTTTCGGTGCGAGGAGTTGCGACAAGACCCGGAGGTATTGCGCCTGTAACAGGGTCTTCCCCTTCAACAACAGGGCAGAGCGCGGCAGGGGCACGGGATGACCGGGTAAATTGCGGGCGGCACGGGAAAGACCGGACAGGCCTGTTCGGGAAAATCGCGAGTTATTTCTGGCGTCTTTCTGTAAATTTCGCTGCTGTTTCTGTAAGAGCGCCTGCTGGAGCCCAACTTCCTTCCCGCAGCGGCAAGCCGGAGAATCAGTTCCTCGCGCGGCGGCGGACGGCCGCCCGGCGCCTGTGGAGCAGCCACAGCGCCGCGAGGGACGCCGCCATGAGCGGAGGCCACCAGAACCAGCGGGGCTCGTCCACGCCCACCTCGCGCAGGAGCGCCGCGGACTCCTCTGCCGCAAGGGAGGCGTTTTCTTCCTCGCTGATCACTTCCACCTGCAACATCGTCCGGCCGGCCGGCAGCAGAACCGTCCGCAGCACGCTGCGGCGGCCGTCCGGCTCGACGAAATGTTCCACCCACTCGGACCGCCGCCGCGCCGTGCCGGCCGGAGCGCGGCTGACGATGGCGAACCACCGCAGATCCTCAGGGCCGGCCACAGCCAGCTCGCGGCCCTCGATGCGGTTGCCGGAGGCCTCGAGAAAGCGGCGCATTTCGGCGCCCTGGACCGCCACCATGTTGTCCGGCAGCCGCAGCACGACCTCGCCGTCCAGCAGCAGGCGCAGTGGTCCGCGCCTCCACTCGATGCGCGGGAAATCCTGCGGACTTGAGGCGCCTTGCATCGATCTGCATTCATTTTCGCCGCTGCCGGCGCCGCGAGGAAGGGCCGCCCTGCCCTCTGTCTGCTACCATAACCACCGATGCATCCCGCACAGCCTCAGCCCGTCGTCCAGATCGAAAACGGACCCGATTACCGGGAAAATTACGCCAACAGCGTCCAGCTCCGCATGAGCCTCTGGGATTTTCTGCTCACCTTCGGCGTCATGCGCCAGCAGTCGCAGGACACCGTGGTGATCCAGAATTTCCAGGCCGTGTATCTCAGCCCGCAGCAGGCCAAGGCGCTGCTCAACGTGCTGATGACGCACGTGCAGCAGTACGAGGCGGCCTTTGGCGAGATCCGCCTCGAGCCGCACGCCGGCGCCCACCCGGTGCAATAAGGGTGGCAAGGCGGGGCCGCGGATCAGGAAGAACCGCTGCGCCCCGCGGCGGCCGCATCTGCTGCAACGGCGAGCGAAGCCGGGCGCGCCGCCTCAACGGCTCCGGCTTTCCCGGGCCGCTTTCACCAGCGCAGCGATGGCGGGGTAACCCGCCTCCTCGGCAAGCCGGGCTGCATCCTTGCCGGCGCGGTTGGTGAGCGCCGGGTCCGCGCCGCGCTCGAGCAGGAGTTTCACCACCGCCTCCCTGCCCCAGGCGGCCGCGGTCATCAGCGGCGTGGCGCCCGACTCGGCGTCGCGCGCGTCGATCGGCGCGCCCTTTTCCAGCAGCAGGGCGGCAACGCCCTCATGTCCTGCCAGCGCGGCGTCATGCAGGGCAGATTCCCCGCCCGGCCCCGGCTCGTCGAGCCGGGCCCCGTGCTGAAGCAGCAGTTCGACGATCGGCCGGTGTCCCTTGAGACACGCGTCGTAGAGATGCGGCTGCGCCCGCGCGCCCAGCCCGAGCAGCAGGCCGGCGATATCGGCCTGTCCGCGGAGCACAGCCTCGCGCATGCGCGCTTCGAGATCGGCCGGTCCGCCGCGGCGGGCCAGCACCGCGGCCGCCTCGGCGTGGCGGAACCGCAGCGCCTCGTCGAGGGCCGTGGCGCCGGACCGGTCCCGCGCCGCAGGGTCCGCGCCGGCCTCAAGCAGGATGCGAAGCACGCCCGCGTGTCCCTTGATCGCGGCGGCATGCAGCGGCGTCTGGCCCGTTTCCGGATTGGCCGCGTTCACGGGCGCTCCGCGCGCAATCAGGATTCGCGCCGCCTCTTCCTGCCCCTTCCAGCACGCCTCGTCGAGCGGCGTCATTCCCGCGCCGTCCCGCGCGGCAGGCGACAGGCCCTTGTCGAGAAACAGCTCGAGCAACGCGGTATGGCCGCGGTTGGCGGCAAGGTGCAGCGGCGTGGCGCCCCCGCGGAACGGGGCGTGCAGGTCGGCGCCCGCCTCGAGCAGAACTTCCACCACTGCCCGGCGGTTCATCAGCACGGCGTAATGCAGCGGCGTCGAGCCCGCTTCCTTGTGCCGCGCGTCGACGTTGGCGCCGTGAGCGATGAGCAGCTTCGCGATTTCCGCATGCCCGGCCCAGGCGGCATCGTGCAGGGGCGTGCCGCCCAGCTCGTCGAATTCGTTGGCGTCCGCCCCGCGCGCGAGCAGCTCGCGCACGCGCTCGATGTCGCCGCGCCGCGCCGCCTGGTGGAGATCGGAAAACAGAAGGCTGAGAAGCAGGGCCGCGATCATCGGCACAGCGCCTTTCCGCAATTCTGATGATGCCATTTCACCGCGGCGCGGCGCGCGGCGGATATAATCCAAGCCATGCGCGTCCTCCCGAGAGCCCGGTTGCTGGCTGTTGCGTGCGTCGCCGCCGCCCTTGCCGCGCAGGCGCCCACGAAACGCCCGATCACCCACAAAGACTTCGACCCCTGGCGGACGATCTCCGCCGTCACGCTTTCGCCGGACGGAAAATACCTCGCCTACGCCTACATGCCGCAGGCCGGCGACGGCGATCTGGTGGTCCGGGAAATCGCCACGGGCCGCGAATGGCGGGAAAACGCCGGCGAGCTGCCGCCTCCTCCCGTCGCGCCGGTAGACACGGAAGGGCCTCCCCCCGAGCCGCCCTCCGTCCGGATCTCGTTCACCAGCGACAGCCGCTGGCTGGTCGCCTCCACGTTTCCGCGCAAGGAGGAGATGGACAAGGCGCGCAAGGAACGGCGCCGGGCCGAGGACATGCCGAAACAGGGCCTGCTGCTGATGAAGCTCGGCTCGGGAGAGGCGACCCGGATCGACAGGGTCAGGAATTTCCAGGTCCCGTCCCGCGGCGGGGCGTGGGTGGCCTACCTGAAGGAAGCGCCCCCGGCGCCCGCCGCCAACCAGGCCAAGCCGGCCGCCGAAGCCAGGCCCGGCGAGGAGGATGACGAGGCAGAAGAAGACCAGCAGCCGCGCCGCCCCGCCGCGGGCGCAGGCGGCAGGCAGACCTACGGGACGGACCTGGTGCTGCGCGAGCTCGACAAGACGGAAAACAACGAGCGCATTTTCCCGTATGTCGCCGAATATTCTTTTGCACGGGACGGAAAAACCCTCGTTTACACAGTGAATTCCCGCAATGAAGACGAAAATGGCGTCTATGCTTTTGCGCCCGGTACGGACGGGCCTCCGGCAGCGCTGAAGTCGGGCAAAGGGAAATACTCGAAGCTCGCCTGGGACCAGAGCCAGAAGCGGCTGGCGTTCATCGAGGCGAAGCGCGCCGTCTGGGTGTGGGACCGGGGCGCAAGCGCCGCGCAAGAGGCAGTGAACAACCAGACGCCCGGCGTTCCCGCGGGCATGGGGGTGAGCGAGAACGGCACGTTGCTGTTTTCAGCCGACGCGCAGCATCTGTTCGTCCCGGTGGCGCCCGTCGCGGCGGAGGAGGAGAAGGAAGGCGAGGAGGCGCAGGCCGCCGACGCGGCGAACCGCGTCCTGCTGGACCTGTGGCACTGGCGGGACGATTATGTGCAGCCGATGCAGCGCGTCCGCGCCAACCGCGAGCGCAACCGGACGTACCGCGGCGTCTGGCATCTCGACGAAAAGCGGTACGTGCAGCTCGCCACGCCCCGGATGGTGGAAGTGAGGCCCGCCCGCACGGGGCTGGTCGCCCTGGGCATCGACGACCGCGCCTACCGGCGCATGGTCGACTACGACGGCAACTATCAGGACGTTTACGGCGTCGATACGCGCTCGGGTTCGCGGCGGCTGCTGGCCCGCATGGTTCGCGGAGGCTTCGGCGCCGGCGGCGCCGCGGGCGGCTGGCAGATTTCGCCCGACGGCCAGCACGCGTATTACTTCAACAACCGGAGCTGGTTTCTGGTCCGGATGTCGGACGGCGCCACGCGCAACGTGACCGGCGCGCTCCCGGTCGCCTTCCACCGCGAGGATCACGACACCCCGTCCGAGCCCGGCCCATACGGCGCCGCCGGCTGGGCGAAGGACTCCCGCAGCTTCCTCGTCTACGACCGTTACGACGTGTGGCAGATTTTTGCCGACGGCGCCGAGCCGCGCAATCTCACCGCCGGCGCGGGCCGCAAGGCGAAAATCGAATTCCGCCTCCAGCGAATCGAACCGCCGAACGAGGAAGAGGAGCCGGGCGTCGACACCGCGAAACCGCTCACCCTGCGCGGCGAGAGCGAGGAAACCCGCGAGACGGGCTTTTTCCGCGTTCCTCCGGGCGGCGGCGAGCCGCAGCGGCTCCTGTGGGGCCCGCGGTACTACCGCTACCTGACCCGCGCCCGCGAGGCGGACGTGCTCGCCATCACGGCGCAGCGCTTCGACGAATACCCCGACGTGCACCTGACCAACAGCAGCTTCGCCGCGCCCCGCAAGGCCACCGCCGGCGGCGCCCAGATGCAGCCGTTCCTGTGGGGATCGGCGGAACTCATCCGGTACAGGAACGCCGACGGCGTTCCGCTGGCGGCCGCGCTTTACAAGCCGGCCAATTTCGACCCGAAAAAGAAATACCCGCTGCTGGTTTATATTTACGAGAAATTGTCGCAAAATGTCCACAATTTCGTTCACCCCCGGCCTGGCCACAATTTCAATTTCAGCCAGTATGTCAGCGACGGTTATGTCGTGCTCACGCCGGATATCGTCTATACGCCCGGCCAGCCCGGCCAGAGCGCGCTGAAGTGCGTCCTGGCCGCCATCCAGGAGGTGGAGTCGAGGGGATTCATCGATCCGGCGCGCATCGGCATCGCCGGCCACAGCTGGGGCGGCTACCAGGTGGCCTACATGGTCACCCAGACCACGCGGTTCCGCGCCGCCGAGGCGGGCGCGCCGGTGGGCAACATGACCAGCGCCTACTCGGGCATCCGCTGGGGCAGCGGCCTGCCGAGGCAATTCCAGTACGAGAAGACCCAGAGCCGCATCGGCAAGCCGCTCTACGAGGATCCGCTGAAATACATCGAGAATTCGCCCGTCTTCCACGTGAAGCGGGTGGTGACGCCGCTGCTGATCCTCCATGACGACAACGACGACGCCGTGCCATGGTACCAGGGCATCGAGCTGTTCCTCGCGCTGCGGCGGAACGGCAAGGAGGCCTACCTGCTCAACTACAACGGCGAACTGCACGGCCTGCGCCGCCGCCACAACCAGATGGATTACGCCATCCGCATGAAGCAGTTCTTCGACCACTTCCTGAAGGACGCGCCGAAGCCGGAATGGATGGAGAAGGGCATCCCGTACCTGGACCGCGAAAAGGAAAAGGAGCGGTTCCGAAAGGCGGCCGGCCTCGAATGAAGCTTTTTCAAACCGGCAGCGGAGGGACGTTCTGCTAGCCTGAGAAAGAACGCTCTCATGAAATTCGCCACGGTGCCCTGGGGCGCGCTGCCGGGCGTCAGCGCCCTGTTTGCCGCCTACGTCTCCTCCAGCGACAGCGCCGTGCGCTTTTATCGGCACGCGCCTTTTGCAGAGTCCGGCCGCAGGCAGGCCGCGGCCGAGGCACTCGCGGGGGGAGCGCCCCGCGCGGAGCTGGTCCGGGCCCTGCGGCAGCTGAACGGGGACCGCGCGTCGCTGGACGTTCTGGCGCGGCCGGACAGCGTGGCCGTGGTGACCGGTCAGCAGGCGGGCCTGTTCGGCGGTCCCGCCTACACGCTGTACAAGGCGCTCACCGCCATCCGCGTGGCACAGCAACTTTCCGATGAGGGCACTCCGGCCGTGCCGGTCTTCTGGATCGCGACGGAAGACCACGATCTGGCCGAGGTCAGTTACACGCACGTATTCGACACGCGCATCCGCCCTGTGCGGCTGGAGGCGCAGGCCGGCCCGCATGCGGGCAGCCCGGTGGGCAAGATTCCGGTGCCGGATCCGCCTTTGGCTCTCCTTGCCGAAGCGCTTGACGGTTTCCTCCACGCAGAGGAGGTCCTTGAGCGCACGGCCGCAGCCTACCGTCCGGGGCGGACGTTCGGCGAGGCGTTCCACGCATTGCTCGACAACCTCCTCGGCCGGTTCGGCCTTGTCTTCATCGACCCCCTGAGCCCGGAAATCCGCACCCTGGCGGCGCCGTTGCTGGCCAGGGCGTGGGAGCAGCGCGAACAGCTCGGCGCGGCGTTGTCGCAGCGGCGCCGGGAACTGGAGCAGTCCGGCTTTCATGCGCAGGTGGAGGTGGAAAACGGCACGGGCCTCTTCTTCGTGCTGGACGGGGACGCGCGCCGCCGCGCCGCGGCGTTTTCCGGCCGTCCCGCGCCGGAGCAGCTCTCGCCGAACGCGCTGCTGCGGCCGGTCATGCAGGACTGGCTGCTCCCCACGGCGATTTTTGTCGGCGGGCCGGCGGAGGTCGCCTATTTTGCCCAGGCGGAAGTCCTGTACTCACGCCTGTTGGGCCGCATGCCGGCCGTTCTGCCGCGGGCCGGCTTCACCCTGGTGGACGGCCGCACCCGCCGCCTGATGGAACGTTACGGCCTCACTCTGGCCGATTTCGTGCGTGGCGAGGAAGCGCTGGTCGAAACCTTGGCCGCGCGGCTCGCCCCCGCGTCTCTGGAAAATGCCTTCGAACAGACCGCGGCGGGCGTGGCGAACCTTCTGGATGCGCTGCGCGCCGAGCTCGGCAACTTCGACCCCTCGCTGGTGCCCGCGCTGGATCTGAGCCGCGCCAAAATTCTTTACCAGGTCTCCAAAATCCGCCGCAAGGCGCAGCGGTCCGCCCTGCGGCGGCAATCGGAGGCCGAGCAACAGGCGCGCCATGCCTTCCGGCTGGTCAGCCCCGAGCGGCGCCTGCAAGAGCGCTATTATTCCTTCCTCCCGTTCCTCGCCCGCTACGGCGTGCGAATCATCGAGGATCTGCTCGCCGCGATCGACCCGGTCCATCCCGGGCACGAGGTTGTTGCCCCATGAAGAAAAACACTGTCAAACAGGCACTGAAAGAAGGCCGGCTCCAGCTCGGCACGGCGTTTCAACAGCTCCGCTCGCAGGATGCCATCCGCGTGCTGGCGGCCGCGGGCTTTGACTGGGCCTTTCTCGACGCCGAGCATGGCGGGTTCGATCTGGAGACCCTTCAGGACCTCTGCCGCATCGCCGTCAAGGTGGGCCTTGCCCCGATCGTGAGGGTTGCGGATCTCCAGTATTCGCTCATCGCGCGGGCGCTTGACTGCGGCGCCGAGGGGGTGATCTTCCCGCGGGTGGAAGACCCCGCGGTGCTCGAGCGGGCCGTTTCGTGGGCGAAATTCCCGCCGCTTGGCGTGCGCGGGATGGGCCTGACGCCGCTGCATGTCGATTTTGAACCCGCCGGCATCCCCGCGATCATGGACCACATGAACCGCGAGCAGATGGCGGTTTTGCAGATCGAAACCGTCCGGGCTGTGGAAGCGCGCGACGAGCTGCTGAGCGTGCCGTGCATCGACGCCGTCATGGTCGGCCCGGTTGATCTCTCCATCAGCCTTGGCGTGCCCGGGGAGTTCGAGCACCCGAAAATGCTGGCCGCGGTGGAGAAGATCGTTGAGAGCTGCCGCGCCCACGGGGTGGCGCCCGGCGCGCAGGCGCGCGGCGTCGCGCTGGCGCAGCGGTGGAAGAGCATGGGAATGCTCTTCGTGGGCTGCTCAAGCGAAGTGATGATGCTGTATGACAGCGCGAAGGCGATCGCTTCGGCGCTGAAACCGTGAGCGGCCTCAGGCGATGCCGAGCCGCTGCATCTCCTGCTCGATCTCCGCAACCTCCGCGGCGCTCAGGCGGAACTCCGCCGCCCCGGCCACGCCGGCCAGCTGCTCCGGCGAGCGCAGGCCCACGATGGCCCCCGTGACCTCCGGCCGTCGCAGAACCCACGCGATGGCCACCTCCCCGGGCGTGCGCCCGTGCCGCGCCCCGATTTCGCGCAGCTTCTCGACCAGCGCCAGATTGCGGCTCAGCAAGGGCTCCTGAAACTGCGGCCTTCGCCGCCGGTGATCATCCGGCGGGAGCGCGGCGATGCGCTCGCGGGTCATTTTTCCCGTCAGAAGGCCGGAATGCATCGGCGAATACGCAATAACTCCGATGTTGTTTTGCGCGCAATAAGGAAGAATTTCCTTCTCGATTTCCCGCGCCAGCAGGTTGTACGGAGGCTGAAGCGACGTCACTTCGCCGTATTTCTCCAGCCGCTTCAGCTGCGCCAGGGAAAAATTCGAAACGCCGATCCAGCGCACCTTGCCCTGGCGCTTCAGCTCGAGCATCGCCTCCCAGGCCTCCTCGATGTCCTCGTCCGGCTCCGGCCAGTGGATCTGGTACAGGTCGATCACCTCCACTTTCAGGCGGCGCAGCGAGTCCTCGCATTCGCGCAGCACGGATTCCCGCTTCAGGCAGCCGTAGATCTCGCCGTCTTCCCGCCAGCAGCGCTCGCACTTGGTGAAGATGTACGGCTTCGGCGAGACTCCTTCGAGCGCCTTCGCCAGCACCTCCTCGGCATGGCCCAGCCCGTAGACAGCCGCCGTGTCCACCCAGTTCCAGCCCGCGTCCAGCGCGGCGCGGATGGCCGCGACGGACTGCGTGTCGTCCTGCGGGCCCCAGCTGAATTTCCACCCGCCGCCGCCCATCGCCCATTGCCCGATGCCGAGCGGCGTGATCCACATATCGCTGTTTCCGAGTCTCCGTTTTTCCATACCTTCCCTGTTATAGCGAAACGCCTCCGGGCCTGTGTGCGGCATGCCGGGCTTCATCCGCCTGCGGCCGGGGGCGTAAGATGAGGATGGAATGGGCGAGCGGCCTTCGCGGCGCAGCATCCTTCCGGCGTGGCTTGTGTCCGCATTTTCTTTTTCCATGGACGGACAGGACTGGAACGCACTGCGCGAGGAAATGGTGCGGCTCCAGATCGAACGGCGCGGGGTTCGCAATCCGGCGGTGCTGCGGGCGATGCGGGAGGTGCCGCGGCACCTGTTCGTGCCGGAGGCGATGCGGCGCTCCGCCTATGAAGACCACCCCCTGCCCATCGGGCACGGCCAGACGATCTCGCAGCCTTACATCGTGGCGGCGATGACGGAGATGCTCGACCCGAAGCCAGAGCACCGCGTGCTGGAAATCGGCACCGGATCCGGCTACCAGGCTGCCGTGCTCGCGCGGCTCGTCAGGCATGTGTACACGATCGAAATCGTCGAGCCGCTGGGCAAACAGGCGCAGGAGCGGCTGGCCGCGCTCGGCTACCGCAACGTCACCGTCCGCATCGGAGACGGTTACGAAGGCTGGCCCGAGGAAGCGCCGTTCGACCGGATCATCCTGACCGCCGCGCCCCCGGACGTCCCGCAGAAGCTGATCGACCAGCTCCGCAACGGCGGCCGGCTGGTGGCGCCGGTGGGCGCCGGCTGGCAGGAGCTGGTGGTGATCGACAAGGACGCCCAAGGCAAAGTGCGGCGCCGCACCGAATTCCCGGTCATGTTCGTGCCGATGGTGCCCGGCAAGCGCTGATCAGGCGCCGGCTTCGTCTTCTTCAAAGACCAGTTCGTCGCCGGGCTGCGTCCCGCTGGCGGCAATGGCGCCTTCGGGCAGTTCCAGCACCGAGTGCGCCCGGAGGCAGCCGGCGATCCGCCACGGCCTGAGCGAGGGCCTCACCTTGACGACGCGACGCTTGCGGTCCAGGAACACGACGTCGATGGTGAACTTCATGAAGAAGCAGTGGACCGCCTCGCACGGGACGATCCACAGGCCTTCGCCCTCGGCGAGCCCGGTCCGCCCCAACAGCCCGCGGCGCCGCGAGCCCGACTCGCCCGCCACTTCCGCTCTGGTGGCGAGCACCGTCGAGCGCGTCTTGTTGACGATTCGCAACGCCATGACGGATCCATTCTGGCAAACGGTCACGGCTTTCGTCATGGCCATATGCCAGCTTGGGCGGAGAGATATGCAGACCGGGCCGCAACCGTCCGATCCCGGGAGTGATGGAGCTGCTTTCGCATCCCGCCACAGTGTTCGCCGCCTGCGCAGTGACCGTGGTCGGCGCACTGCTGTTGTTCTTTTCCCTGAAGCGCGAGCTGGCCGCCTTCGAGGCTCGGCGAAACGCGGAAAGCGAGGCCCGGGCCGAAGAATTGTCGCGCCTCGAGCGCCGCATCGTGCAGCTTGAGCAGGAGCTGGAGGAAGAAAGGAAGAACGCGCTGGCCCGCGCCGCGCCGCCCGGGCAGAGCATGAACCTGAGCAAGCGGAGCCAGGCGCTCCGCATGCACCGGCTGGGGGAGCCGCCGGACAGGATTGCGCAAATGCTCGGGCTGTCGCGCGGAGAAGTGGACCTGCTGCTGAAGGTGCACCGCGCGGTTCTTGAGTCGGTGGAAGCGGCCGGCGCCGGACGGCAGTGACCGCCGACTGCTGAACCTTTCCACCGGCAGGGGGCGCAATGGTTCCGCCCCCGGGTTCGGCACCCGGATTGCGGCCAGCATGGGGCAGCGGGAAAAGGATAGAATGGCGCGCCGGGAGGCAATCATGAAGTGGTACGCAGTCCTGTTCGGCGTTTCGCTCCTCTCGGCCCAAACCTTGCGGCTGGAGCGCGGCGCCACCGACTATCAGGTCTTTCAGCGCGGACCCGCCAACGCGGCCGACATTCTGGTGGAAGGCTCTGTCCAAGGCGCTGACGGAAAGCCGGTCGAGGCGCGCATCGTCAAGGCCGGGATGGATCTGCCTGGCTTTGAGTGGAAACAGGCCGGCGAGGCGGCTGCCGGGCGGTGGTTCGCCGAGCTGAAGAACGTGCCAGCGGGCGGGCCGTACCGGCTGGAGTTCCGCGTGGCCGGGTCGCGGGATGTGGCCGCGGTCGCGAATGTGCTGGTTGGAGACCTGTGGGTGCTCGCCGGCCAGTCGAACATGGAGGGTGTCGGCAATCTGCAAGACCTGCCGCTTCCCTCGGCGATGGTGAACTCGCTGGATATGACCGACACCTGGGTGGTGGCGGAGGACCCGCTCCACAGGCTGGTCGATGCCGCCGACCGCGTGCATTGGCGCAAGAATGCGAAAGGGGAAATTGCCAGGCTGGAGGGCGAAGAACTGCGGAAATGGATCGCGGCGCGGCGCAAAGGCGCGGGCGTCGGCCTGCCTTTTGCACTGGAAATGGTGCGCCGCACCGGGGTTCCCGTCGGACTCATCCCCTGTGCGCACGGCGGCACTTCCATGGACCAGTGGAGCCCTGATCTAAAGGATCGCGGCGGCGATTCGCTCTACGGTGCGATGCTGCGCCGCATCCGCCTCGCCGGGGGACGCGTGCGCGGCGTGCTGTGGTACCAGGGCGAAAGCGATGCCAACGAGAAAGCGGCGCCGCTGTTTGAAGAGAAATTCCTGCGCTTCATCCAGGCCCTGCGGCAGGATACCGGCCTGCGCGACCTGCCTTTCTACTATGTGCAGATCGGCCGCCACGTCTCCAGTGCGCCGGGCGGGCCCTGGGACATGGTTCAGGACGCCCAGGTTCGGGCGGAAACGCGGCTGCCGAACGTCTGGATGACCACCTGCGTCGACTGCGAGCTCGACGACGGCATCCACGTGGGCACCGACGACCACCGCCTGCTCGGCCAGCGCCTCGCCAATCTTGCCGAGGGACGGCTCCGCCGCGGGCCGCGCCCCGTCGCCGCCCGGCTTCGCGGACAGATCGTTCAGGTCGAGTTCAGCGAGGTCAACGGGCGGCTGGTTCATGCCGGGCGTTTGAACGGTTTTTCGGTTCGCGACGCCGCCGGCAACGAACTGCCGCTCATCTACCGCCAGCGTGTCTCCCGCGAAGCGCCCAACGTGGTCGAGTTGCTCATCCAGGGCAAGCTGCCGGAGGATGCCGTGCTCTACTACGGCGCCGGACGCAATCCTTATGTCAACCTCCGCGATGAGGCGGGCATGGGGGCGCCGGCGTTCGGGCCGATGAAGATCGGGCGTTGAACCGGCGGGCGTGTGCGGGCCCTTCCGGCGCGCTGCGAAACCCGCGTGGGGCGCGTTTTGCGCGTTCCAGGATGCCGCCAGACGCGGGCACCCGTTGGAGGTCCGGGCGAAACAGCACAGCTTCCTGGCGTGGTCCTGCTGCCTGATGGCAGCTCGCGCGCGGGTCCGGCGGATGCCCGCAGGACGAATGCCGCCGCTCAATCGAAGAGGTAGCGCGCCAGCATCCGCTTCAGCTCGGCCAGCACGCGGTGGCGCTCCTCCGGCTCTTGCCCGTAGGCATACGCGATCATCCGCTCGCCGGTTTCAATCGCCATGCGCAGCCGCAGGTCCAGGGTGGCCGAGTCGCGGACGCCGAGGCGGCGCTTCATGAAAGCGCGGAGCAGCCCGGCCGGGCCCGCGCCTGGTCGGGTCTGGGATTCGCGCGCCAGAGCCGAAATGTGGCCGCCGAGGGCGAGCGCGCGGAAGTCGGGGTGGGCATCCAGATACTCGACGTAGGCATCGAGGAGACGGCCGAGAAACTCCGGCCCCGAGCGAAACGCCGCCCGGACGAGCACGCGCGCCATGCGGGCCCGGAATTCCTGCATATGGCGCACCGCCACGGCGTCCAGGATGGCCTGCTTGTCCGGGAAAAACCGGTAGAGCGCGCCGACCGACAGCCCCGCTTCCTCGGCGATGCGCGTGGTGGTGATCTCTTCGAGCGGGATTCTCCCGAGCAGCGCGGAACAGGCCCGCAGCACGGCCTCGACGGTGGAGGCGCTGCGCCGCTGGACGGGCGCGCGGCGGACAGGAACCGGCGTTTCGGGCTTGCCGGGCATGGCGCGTGGTTTGACAGCCGGGGAAGCCGGGTGCTAAAAAGCGAAGGGGGCTTCGCGTTCGACCGCCTCCCGCTCTGTCATTATGGCAATCCCCATCTCGCAAATGTGGACGGTGGCGACATACGTCCTGAAGCAGCGGCTCAAGGGGCGGAAACGCTATCCGCTCGTGCTGATGCTCGAGCCGCTGTTCCGCTGCAACCTGGCTTGCGCCGGCTGCGGCAAGATCCAGTATCCGGTCCACATCCTCAAGCAGAACATGCCTCCGGAGGAATGTTTCCGGGCCGTGGAAGAGTGCGGCGCGCCCATCGTCAGCATCCCGGGCGGGGAGCCGCTGCTGCATCCGCAGATCCACGAAATCGTCGCGGGGCTAGTCGAGCGCCGGAAGTACGTCTACCTCTGCACGAACGCCCTGCTGCTCAAGGAAAAGCTGCATCTGTTCCGGCCCAGCAAGTACCTCTCGTTCTCGGTGCATCTCGACGGCCAGAAGGAGCACCACGACTTCTCCGTTTGCCGCGAGGGCGGTTATGAAATCGCGGTGGAGGCGGTGCGCGAGGCCGTCCGCCGCGGCTTTCGCGTCACCACGAACACGACGCTGTTCGACGGCGCGGACCCGAGAAGCGTGCGGGCGTTCTTCGACGAAATGATGGACCTGGGCGTCGAAGGCATGATGCTGTCGCCAGGCTACGCCTACGACAAGGCGCCGAACCAGGAGCAGTGGCTCGCGCGCGAACGCACCCGAAAGCTGTTCCGGTTGATACTTTCCAACCGCAAGAAGCGCTGGGTGTTCAACCTGTCGCCCCTGTTCATGGAGTTCCTGATGGGGCTGCGGGAGTTCACTTGCACCCCGTGGGGCATGCCCACTTACAATCTGTTCGGCTGGCAACGCCCCTGTTACGTGCAGCAGGACGGCTACGCCGAGACGTTTCGCGAGCTGATCGAGGAAACCGACTGGAGCCGGTACGGGCCGGAGAGCGGCAATCCGAAGTGCGCCAACTGCATGATGCACAGCGGATTCGAGGCCACGGCCGTCAATCACACCTTCAGCAGCTGGCGCGGGTTTATCGAGACGATCCGCGGGACCTTCTCGCTGTACAAAGACCCGGCCGCCGAGCGGGAGCTCGAGGAGCTTCCGCCCGCGCCGCACCCTTGGGAGCTCGTCCACATCGGCTCCGGCAACCGGGAGAGGGCCTCATGAGCACTTTGTCGCGCCAGCAATTTGCGCAAGGGCTCGTCTGGCTCGCAGGCAACGAACAGGAGCTCCGGGAGGGCATTGAAGCGGCATTCGATTATCGCGGCGACGTAACCCTGCTGCTCAGGAACGGCGCGCGCGTCGAGGGATACCTGTTCGACCGGCGGCCGCGCGCGAGCCTCGAGGAGAGCCAGGTGCGGCTGATTCCGACGGGCAGCACGCAGAAGCTCGTGTTCCGTTATTCCGACATCGCCGGCATCGAGTTCAGCGGCCGCGACATGGCGGCGGGCAAGCGCTGGGAAGACTGGGTTCGGCGATACGCCGAGAAGAAGGCCGCCGGCGAACGAAACATCCGCCTCGACCCCGAACAGCTGGACTGACGCCTTCATCCGGGCCTATTTGATTCGGCCCGGGGCCCGCGCCGCCGAAGCAGTTGGCTGCAAGTCGGGCGGTCTCCGCCCCTACTTGCGTTTCATTGCAAGGGCCTCGATCACATCCAGCCGCGCCTTCCAGGGGTCGGGCCGGGCCGCCGGGCCATCGGGACCGAACTCCATCAGGATGTCCTTGGCGGCGTCATATCGCGGCCATTGCGGGCGCCCCGAGCCGTTCGGGTCGCCCTTCTTCACAAAATCGCACCAATAGGCGTGAATGGACCTTGCCATCGCCTCGTCCGCCTTCGTCAATTGATCTCTGTATTTGGCTTTCACCGTGTTGAACACAAACGGAATTTCCGTGGCATGCGGCGCGCCGGGCCACTGTTTCCGCATGGATTCGGCCACATAGGCAAACCTGTAATGAAAGGCTCTTTGCCCGCTTTCGGCCATTTTTCTGACGGTAAACCGCGGCGGTTCGATCATCATCCGGTCCATCGCCACCTGGTATCCCACGGTCCTCACATCGCCCTTGCCGTCGGGGTTGTAGGCCGCCTCCGCCCGTGCGCGCAGCTCGCCGAAAGGCGCGAAGACCTCCTCAAGGGTTTTGGCAAAAGAGAAACCGATGTCCATGTTGTTGGCGCCGGCGATGAAAGGAACCTTCGCCTGCCTGCCCCCCAGAAACGCCTGCTCCACGGTTTCCACCACGATCCGGCCGTCGATCATCGGCCCGCTGTAGGTCGGCGTGTTCATGCTGGCCATGTTCAGCCCGTCCACGATCTTTTCCGGCGGCAGGGCGCGCAGCCGTTCGAGCGCCGCCGCGTCCCCGCCCTCGATCCCCATCTTCCGGGCGAATGCCAGCCCCACGCTCTCGCCCGACTCCAGCGAGCCCTGCGCCTCGCGCACCTTCCGCATCGGACCCAGCAGATTCCGGCCGCCGCCCGACTGCACGATGGCCTTGTGAAACAGCCCCCGAGCCGCCGGAGAGGTCATCAGCGTCAACACCGACATCCCGCCGGCCGATTCGCCGAAAATCGTCACGTTTTTCGGGTCGCCGCCGAATGCCGCGATATTTCTCTGCACCCATTGGAGCGCGGCGATCTGGTCCATGAAGGCGTAATTTCCCAGAGGCGCGTCCGGATTTTCCCGGCTCAGCGCAGGATGGGCGAAAAACCCGAAACGCCCGACCCGGTAATTGAAGCTGACAAAGACGATGCCGTTTTCGGCAAAATGGCTCCCGTCATAAACCGCCGGCGAGCTGCCTCCGTTCACGAACCCGCCGCCGTAGATCCACACCATCACCGGCAGTCTCTTGCCGCCGCGAGCCGGCTTCCACACGTTCACGTACAGGCAATCCTCCGCGGGGGCGACCCCGAGCGGCGCCGCATCGCCCGGGAAAGGCAGCTGCATGCAGTCCGCGCCATATTGGCTCGCATCGCGCACGCCGCTCCAGCGCGCCGCCGGCTGCGGCGGCCGCCACCGGTTCTTTCCTGTAGGCGGGGCTGCGTAGGGGATCCCCTTGAAGGAAACCACGTCGCCGGAAACCACTCCGCGCAGTTTCCCGGTTTCCACCGTCGCTTCGTTCACCGCGGCCCCCAGGGCGCACAAGGATACAAGAAGAGTGCATGAGAAAAACAGGCGCATAGGAAGACCACCTTTTTCACAGATCACAATGGGCGCCGGAACGCCACAGGCCGGACTGCTGCATGCGTTCGCATCGGAAGGCCAATCCGCAATATAGCAGCACGCGGCTTGCGCGCGTCCGGCCCGTCCTGCTGCGGCAGCATTCTCTTGTGCAAGGCGACACCCGGCAGCCTTCAGGTTACGCGCGCTCGCGCCGGCATCCGGAATGCTTCATCGGGGCCCGCCACCGCGATTCAGCTTCGGAATGCGCGGGCGAGGCGTGAATCGTCACCGCCGAAAACGGCGGCGCCGCAGGATGCGCGACGCGCGAGGAGCGGCGTGCAGTCCGATGTCACAAGACCGCCAGAAGCGTTCTCAGTGTCCGGGGTGCGAGCCGGGCTGCCGTTGGGAGGGCCGCCAGCCTTCTTGCTCTCTCTCGGTGTGCAGGCAAGCCCGGCCTGGCAACGGCCAGCAATGTCCCGGCGAGGCGAGAGCCAGGTCCGGCCTTGTTGTGCGCGGCGGCAACAGGCGCTTCAGTTCAGCCGCTCGGTCACGGTCACCGGCTCGCTCAAACGGAACGTGAGACGCGTTTCGCTCGGCAGTTCGGCGGGCTTGCCGCGCGTGGCCATCGCCCCGCCGGCGCCCGCAGCGCCGCCGATGGCAGCGCCGATGGCTGCGCCGCGCCCGCCTCCGGCGATCGCCCCGATCGCAGCGCCGATGCCAGCCGCCACGCCCGCCTTGGCCACGTCTCCCTTGACACCGCTTTCCGCCTCGTGGCGGAAGGCATCGGTTTTGATCTCGATCTTCTGCCCGTCCGACGTGGTCAGCTCATCGAGCTGGAGCGCCAGCGCGGCGCGTCCCTTCACTCTTCCGGCCTGCACGGCCTCGACGATGCGCCCGCGCACCATCGCTCCTTTTTCGGCGATCACCAGCCCCTCCACAATCAGCGGCGCATCCAGCGTGGCGAAGAAGGGGTCATGCAGCGAGTGCTGTTCCGTGCTGAGCCTGTCCCGCAGCCGCACGGCGATGAGCGTCCCGGCCGGGATTGTCACCCTGCGCGGCTCCCGCTTCGGCGGCTGCGGCTTGGCCGTAGCGGCCTTCTCGGCGGGCGGCACTTCCGGCGCCGCCGGTTTTGGCGTTTCCTGTTGCACAGCCGGCGGAGGAGCGGGCACGGGCGGAGGAACGACGATTACATCGCCTGCCGGGCGGGATGCTTGCGCCGTCTGCACGGGCGCATCCGCCGGCTTGCCGCTCTCTGCTCGGCGTGCGGCCGCACCCCGATCCTGACGCTTTGCCGCTGCGCGCGCCGGTCTGACGGCGGCAGCCCTTTTCTCCACCTCCGGCCGGACGTCTTCTTCTGCTTTGGGCGGCTGCACCTCCCGGGCTTCCACCGTTGGCGCGGGCGGCGTCGGCGCAGGGGCGAAGGCCGCAGTCTGCGCCGGGGCTTCGCGGGGGGCGCGGTCTTTCAAACCCAGGTAGACGACAGTTCCGACTGCCAGTCCGCCGGCAAGGAAAGCCAAACCGAGTTTCTGCCACATGAGATGGATCCTCGCCCCTGTTGGACGCACTGCCTGCAAGCGGTGTTTCGGCCATTTCTTCCCCCGCGGCTAGAATGGTAATGGATGGCAGAGTTTCCCGAGCAGCTGAAGATCGGCGACGTGGTTGTGAGGCCTGCCACCGTGCTCGCTCCGATGGCCGGCGTCACCGATACGGTGTTCCGCCGCCTGATCCGCGTCCAGGGCGGTTGCGGGCTGCTGATGACCGAATTCACCAGTTCGCACGGCGTGGTGGCAGCGCGGCGGCACCCGAACCGGAAAAGGCTCCAAAGCTTCCACTATTTGTATTTCGAGCCGGACGAGCACCCGATCACGGCGCAACTGTTCGGGGCGGACCCCGAGGTGCTTGCCGAAGCCGCGCGCATCTGCGAGGACTCGGGCTTCGACGCCGTGGACATCAACTTCGGCTGCCCGGTGAAGAAAGTCGTCAAGTGCAACGGCGGCAGCGGGCTGTTGCGCGATCTGCCGCTCATCGAGAGAATCCTGAAGACCGTCCGCGCGGCCATCCGGATTCCTCTGACGCTGAAGACCCGCGCCGGCTGGAACGACAGGGAGCTCGTCCATGTTCAGATAGCCAGAATCGCCGAGGATTGCGGCCTTCAGGCCATCGCGCTGCATCCTCGCACGCGCGAACAGGGCTACAGCGGCCGCGCCGACTGGTCGCGGATCGCCGAGGTCAAGGCCGCCGTGAAGATCCCGGTCATCGGCAACGGCGACATTGTGACGCCGCAGGACGCGGTGCGGATGGTGCAGGAGACGGGCTGCGACGCGGTGATGATCGGGCGCGCGGCTGCTTCCAATCCGTGGATCTTCCGCCAGATCTCGGAATATCTTGCCACGGGCTCGTACTTCCAGCCCCGGGAAGAGGACCGCTGGCGGCTCATGCACACGTACTACTCCATGCTGATCGAGCACGAGTCGCTCGACACCGTGGGCAAGATGAAGCAGTTCGCCACGTATTTCACCCACGGGGTCCGCAACGGCTCGAAGCTCCGCACGGCCATCTACCATGCCCGCGAGGCGCGCGAAATCCTCGACCTCGTCGACCGCTTCTTCGAAGGCGAGCTCCGCGGCAGCGCCGCAAGCCAGGCGGAAGCGCCCGCCGCGTGAGACGCGCATGAAGAGAGTGCAGGCGATCACCGACGGAAGCTGCCTTGGCAACCCGGGGCCCGGCGGCTGGGCCTATATCCTGCGCTACGGGCGGCACTCGAAGGAGCAGTCCGGGGGCGAGCAGCACACGACGAACAACCGCATGGAGCTCACCGCCGCGCTGCGCGCGCTGGAGGCCCTGCGCGAGCCGTGCGAGGTGGAGCTGGTGACCGACTCGCAGTATCTGAAGAACGGCGTGGAAAGCTGGATGCCGCGCTGGAAGCGCAACGGCTGGAAGACGGCCGACAAGCGGCCGGTGTTGAACCAGGATCTCTGGCAGGCGCTCGACGCCGCCTTGCAGCGCCACAAGGTGCGCTGGGTGTGGACGAAAGGCCACGACACCCACGAAGACAACAACCGCTGCGACGAGCTGGCGCGCGCGGCCGCCGAGCAGCAGCGCGGCCGCGGCGCGTGACAGCCGCGTGAACGCTTCGCTACGATAGCCTTTTGCGGCTCGCGATCTTTGGCGGCACATTCGACCCCGTGCACACGGCCCACACCCGTGTCGCCCGCGAAGCCGCCGACCGCTTCCGGCTGGACAAGGTCCTGTTCGTTCCCGCCGCGCACCCGCCGCACAAGCCGGAAGGGCAAACAACGCCCTACGAGCACCGCTATCGCATGGTGGAGCTGGCCTGCCGCGAGGACCCGCGCTTCGAACCCTCACGGCTCGAAGAGGGGGAAAGCAAGAGCTACACGATCCACACGCTCGAAAAGCTGAAAGCGCAGCTCGCCCCCGGCGACGAGCTCTTCTTTCTGATCGGCGCGGACGCTTTCGCCGAGATCGAATCGTGGCACCGCAGCCGCGACGTCATGGAGCTGACCGACTTCATCGTCGTCTCCCGCCCGGGCTATGAACTCCGCGTGCCGGAAGGCGCGCGCGTGCACCGCCTGGAGACGCTCGCGCTCCCGCTGTCCTCATCGGAAATCCGGCGGCAGCTGGAAACCACGGGGACGGCCGAAGGCCTGCACCCGGAAGTGCTTGAATACATCCGGCGCCACCAGCTGTACGCCAGAGAAAGCTGAGCCGGCGCTCCGCTACGATAAAAAGAGCAAGTCTCGCCGATCATGAACCGGGATTCCCGACTCCAGGAGCTTCTTGCCGCGCTCGACGAGCGCATTCTTGTGCTCGACGGCGCCATGGGCACGATGCTCCAGCAGCGCAACCCCACGATCGAGGACTGGGGCGGGCCGGAGTTTGAGAACTGCACGGAAAACCTGCTGTTCACGCGTCCGGAATGGATCCTGGACATCCACCGCGCCTATTTCGAGGCAGGCGCGGACATTGTCGAGACGAATTCCTTCGGCGGGTCCCCCGTGACGCTGGCCGAGTTCGGGCTGGATTCGCGCTGCTACGAGATCAATTTCAAGGCCGCCCGATTGGCGCGGCAGGCGGCGGCGGAATTCGACAGGCCCGGCCGGCCGCGCTTCGTCGCCGGCTCCATGGGGCCGACCACGAAAGCGATCACGGTCACCGGCGGCGTGACGTTCGCCCAGCTCCGCGACGGCTACTACGAGCAGGCGCGCGGCCTCGTCGACGGCGGGGCGGACCTGTTGCTCGTGGAGACCTGCCAGGACACGCGCAACGTGAAGGCCGCGCTGCTCGCCATCCGCCGCCTCTCGGACGAGCTCGGCCGCCGCATCCCGGTGGTCGTCAGCGGAACCATCGAACCCATGGGCACGATGCTCGCCGGGCAGACCGCGGACGCCTTCTGCGTCTCGATCGCGCATGCGGACCTGTTGGCCGTGGGCCTGAATTGCGCCACGGGGCCCGAGTTCATGACGGACCACCTCCGCACGATCCACGAACTCGCCCCGTCGCGCGTCTCCTGCTACCCGAACGCCGGGCTTCCCGATGAAGAGGGCCGCTACCCGGAAACGCCGGACTCGCTTGCCCGCCAGCTGGAAAAGTTCGCCGACCACGGCTGGCTGAACATCGTCGGCGGCTGTTGCGGAACCACGCCCGCGCACATCCGCGCCATTGCGCAGATGGCCGAAGGCAAGCGGCCCCGGCCCCCGCGGGAGCGGCAGCACCGCGTGTTCTTCTCGGGCATCGAGGTGGTGGAAGCCGACGAGAGCACGCGCCCGCTGCTGGTCGGCGAGCGCACCAACGTCATCGGCTCGCGCCTGTTCCGCCAGCTCATTGCGGAGGAGAAGTGGGAAGAGGCCACCGAGATCGCGCGGCGGCAGGTGCGCTCCGGCGCGCACATCATCGACGTGTGCCTCCAGAGCCCGGACCGCGACGAGCTGGCCGACATCCCGCCCTTTTACGAGCTGCTGATCCGGAAAATCAAGGCGCCGCTGATGATCGACACCACCGACCCGCGCGCGGTCGAGCTGGCGCTCACCTATTGCCAGGGCAGGAGCATCATCAACTCCGTCAACCTCGAAGACGGCGAGGAGAAGTTCGCGCGCATCGCGCCCTTGGCGCGCGCCTACGGAGCGGCGCTGGTGGTGGGAACCATCGACGAGGATCCGGTGCAGGCCCAGGCGTTCACGCGCGAGCGCAAGCTGGCCGTGGCGCAGCGCAGCGTCGATCTGCTCGTGAACAAGTACGGCATGGCGCCGGAGGATCTGATCATCGACCCGCTTGTGTTCCCTGTGGCCACCGGCGACGAGAACTACATCGGCGGCGCGGTGGAAACCATCGAGGGCGTGCGGCTGGTCAAGGAGCGCATCCCGTACGTCCGCACGATCCTCGGGATTTCCAACGTCAGCTTCGGACTGCCGCCGGCGGCCCGCGAGGTGGTCAACTCCGTCTTCCTTTACCACGCCACGAAAGCCGGTCTCGATCTGGCCATCGTCAACACGGAAAAGCTCGAGCGGTTCGCCTCCATCCCGGAACAGGAGCGGGTGCTGGCCGAGCGGCTCCTGTTCAACTGGCCCGACCCGGGAAAATTCCCCGGCGTGCCCGAGCACTGGCGGGAGCAGACCCGCGAGCAGCGCCTCGCCGTCAACCAGCACAATATCGCCGCCATTACCGAGTATTTCCGCAACGCCGCCGCAAAGGAAAAGAAAAAGGCGGCGGATTTGCCTCTCGACGAGCGGCTGGCGCGCTACATCATCGAAGGCTCGAAGGACGGGCTGATCGAGGACCTCGACCGCAAGCTCGCCGAAGGCGCCACGCCGCTGGAAATCATCAACGGCCCGCTGATGCGCGGCATGGACGAGGTCGGCCGGCTGTTCAACAACAACGAGCTGATCGTGGCCGAGGTGCTTCAGTCGGCCGAGGCCATGAAGGCCGCGGTAGCGTATTTGCAGCGGTTCATGGAGAAGAGCGACGTCCACACGCGCGGCCGCTTCCTGCTGGCCACGGTGAAGGGCGACGTGCATGACATCGGGAAGAACCTGGTGGAGATCATCTTCGCGAACAACGGCTACGAAGTGATCAACCTCGGCATCAAGGTGCCGCCCGAGGAGCTGATCCGCGCCTTCCATGAACACAAGCCGGACGCGATCGGGCTGTCGGGCCTGCTGGTGAAGTCCGCGCTCCAGATGGTGGTGACGGGCGAGGACCTGCGCGAAGCCGGCATTCGCGTGCCCCTGCTGGTGGGAGGCGCGGCGCTGAGCGAGAAGTTCACGGTCACGAAAATCGCCCCCGCCTATCAGGCGCCGACGTTTTACGCGAAAGACGCGATGACCGGGCTGCAAATCATGAACAGGCTGATGGAGCCCGAATCGCGCGAGCGGCTGCTCGCCTCGCTCGCCTCCCCGCCTGCGACGGCGCGGGAGGCCCAGGCAGAGGCTCCTGCCGCGGAACCCGCTGACGCGGCCGAAGCCGGCACGCAGCGCTCGCCGAAGGTCCGCACGGACATCCCCATTCCGCCCGCGCCCTACCTCGACCGCCGCGTGCGCACCCTTGCCAACCTGGCCGAGATCTGGAGCTATATCAACCCCTACATGCTTTACGGGCGGCATCTCGGCTTCAAGGGCAACTTCGAGCAGGCGCTGAAAGAGCGCGACCCGAAGGCGCTGGCGCTGCACCATGACGTCGAGGCGGTCAAGGCCAGGGCGGCCCGGTTCATGAAAGTCCGCGCCGTCTGGCAGTTCTTCGAGGCCGAGCGGCAAGGCAATTCCATCGCGTTGTTCGAGCCCGGCGCAGCGGTTCCCCTTCACGTGTTCACCTTCGGGCGCCAGCGCAAGAAGGACGGGCTTTGTCTCAGCGACTACGTCCTCGACCCCGACCCTTCAGGCCGCCGCGACCACATCGCGCTATTCGTCGTCACCGCCGGCGATGGGGTGCGCGAAGCCGCGGAGAAGGCCAAGCAGGAGGGCCGCTTCTTCGAGGCGCACTGTTTGCAGGCGCTCGCCATTGAAACCGCGGAAGCCGCGGCGGAATGGCTCCACCGCCGCCTGCGCGAAGAATGGGGCTTCCCCGACCCGCCCGGCATGACCATGCAGCAGCGCTTCACCTCGCGCTACCGGGGCAAGCGCTACAGCTTCGGCTACCCGGCCTGCCCGAACCTCGACGACCAGCAGGGCGTCTGGAAGCTGCTTCGCCCCGAAGAGATCGGCGTGCGCCTCACCGAGGGCATGATGATGGAGCCGGAGGCGAGCGTCAGCGCGCTGGTCTTCCACCACCCCGACTGCGCGTATTTTTCCGTCGAGGCCACGGACTGAAGCGGCCCCGCGGCATCCGCTGGCAGCCGCCGGCGCGGCTCTCCCGCAAGCCCGCAATCCGCTGATCGAACGAAGATTCAGCCCGCGGACGCCGGAGCAGGATAGCAAGGGCTGTAAAGCCGGCTTCGGGGGCGCGGAACCAGCCGCCCGTTGCGGACCCATTCCTCGCCGCGGGGCGCCAGATGTTCCGTCAGCCGGCTGCGCCAGAGGCGGAGCTGCTCTTCGTTGTCCGACTCCTCCAGTTCGCCGGGATCGTTGGCGAGATCGAACAGCTGCTCGCTGCCGTCCAGGGCGTGGTAGATGTACTTCCACCGCCCGTCGGTGAGCGCGTTCCAGTGATTCGCGCGGTCGTAACAGACGTCGTGCTCAAGGTCGATCCACGGGCGCGAGGCGGTGAGCAGGTTCTGCCCGTCCCTCTCCCGGGGCGCCTCGCCGCCTGCCGCCGCCACCAGCGTGGGAAGAACGTCGCGAATCTCCACCGGCACTGTGCGCACTTCGCCGCGCGGCGCGCCGGGGCCGCGAACGATCATCGGAATCCTCGCCGAAGCCTGGTAGGCATAGGACTTGCGCCACAGGAAATGGTCGCCGGTCATGTCGCCGTGGTCGCTCAGGTAGACGATGAAGGTCTCCTCCAGCCATCCGCGCCGCTGCAAGGCCTCCAGAATCCGCCCGATCTGCTCGTCGACGAAGGACACCGAGCCGGAGTAGCCGATGCGCGCGCGGCGCGTGAGCTCCGGCCCCACATCGCCGTGCCAGATGTCGTCCCGAGCCGAGCTGCGCGGCCGGAAGCGCTCCGCCCACCGTCCAATCCGGGCCGGCGGGAGGTTGGCGTCCCGGTACATGTCCCAAAACCGCCCGGGCGGGTCGTAAGGGCTGTGGGGCCGGGCGAAACTGACCTTCAGGAAGAACGGCTCGGCCCGGTTGTAGCTTTCGATGAAGCGGGCCGCGCAAGCGCCGGTCCAGGCGGTGGGATGAAGGCGCTCGGGCAGGACGTAAGGCGCGGCCTTGTAGTCGTTCCACCCGATTCCCGTGGCGTCGGGATCCAGATGCGGCGCCTCGGAGGCGAACCATGCCCGGTAGTCGCTGCGGAAGCCCGGTGTCTCGACGCGGCCGCTCTCGTCGAGGATCGTCTGATGAAAGCCGTGCAAAGCCCGTTGCGGCGACCAGTGCATCTTGCCGATGCCCAGCGTGAAGTAGCCGGCGGCGCGCATCAGCGCGGGCAGCTCCGCCGGATAGCGCTCCGCCACGCGCCCGTAGCCGAGCATGCCGTGCTTCCAGGGCGACATCCCCGTCAGCAAGGCGGCGCGCGCGGGCGTGCAGGTGGGCGTGGAGGAGAACGCGTTCTGAAAGCGGACGCCCGACGCGGCCAGCCAGTCGAGGTTCGGCGTGCGGATCGCGGGCTGGCCGGCGCAGCCCATCCAGTCGCCGCGGTGCTGGTCGCTCATCAGCAACAGCACGTGCGGCCTCGATCTGGCCAGCGCGCGCACAAACGCCGGCGCGGCGCAGAACTGGCGCCGGGTCACCATTGGACCGTCCTGCCGATCTCGAGCTCCCACACCCGGACGTCCGTTCCCTGGAGCAATTCGGCCAGTTCGGATGGCTTGCCCGCCAGCAGCGGGAACGTCCCGTAGTGCATCGGGATCACCGTGCGCGCCTTCAACAGCCGCGCCGCCAGCGCCGCCTGCTGTGGCCCCATGGTGAAATGATCGCCGATGGGCAGGAACGCCAGCTCCGGCTGGTAGAGCTCGGCGATCAGCGCCATGTCGCCGAACACCGCCGTATCGCCGGCGAAGTAGGCGCGGCGGCCGTCCGGGAAATGGAGCACGTAACCGGCGGGCTCGCCGCCATAAACGAACTTGCCGTCATCCATAATTCCGGACGAGTGTTTGGCGTCGGTCATGGTCACCCGGATCGAGCCCGCCTGCTGCGTGCCGCCCTTGTTCATTGCGGAGGTGTTCTCCACGCCCTTCGATTCCAGCCAGGTGCAGATCTCGTAGTTGGAGATGACCTGCGGCCGGAAACGCTTCGCCAGCGAAACCGCGTCGTTGCTGTGGTCGAAGTGGCCGTGCGTGACGAGCAGCGTGTCGATGCGCGAAAAAGAGCGACCCTGCGGAAATGCGGGGTTGCCTTCCACCCACGGGTCGATGACGATAGTCTGGCCGTTGTCAAGAACAAGCTCGAATGTGCCGTGTCCAAGCCATGTGATGCCGGTCATGCCTCCATTCTATGCGCGCCGGCATCGCCGGACGGCTATTTCCGCTCGTACCGGCCCATCGTCCAGACTTCTTCGAGAATGTGGCCGCGAAGCGCCTTGTCGAACTCGTGGCGCTTCACTCCGCTGGCCACCATCAGGTGCCGCGTGTCCAGCGCGTACAGCTTGAAGAAATACCGGTGGGGGCCATGCCCGCGCGGCGGCATCGGGCCGTTGTAGCCCTCCTTGCCGAAATCGTTCACGCCGCTTTCGCCCAGCCGCCCGGGCGTGAAGCACTCGGCCAGGCCGGTCTCCGTGACCGGGATGTCCCACAGAATCCAGTGCGTCCAGACGCCGCCCGGCGCGTCCGGATCGTCCATCACCAGCGCCAGGCTGCGCGTGCCCGGCGGAAGGTCCTGCCACTCGAGCGGCGGGCTCAGGTCCTCCCCTTCCCCTGTATGCCGCTTCGGGATCCATCCGCCTTCGTCGAAGGCGAGCGAGCGAATCCGGAATGCCATAAGAACCTCCTTCGGCGAATTACTCCGGCTTCTCTATCATGATCCCGAACCCGGCCGGTGCCAAGCCCGGAATGGAGACCGGCAGCCGTCCGGCGACGGGGATCTCGCCGAAGGCGGCGCGGACCACCGCCTGCTCGCTGGTCCGGGCGGTGCTGAAGGCAGCGAGGAAAGCGGCCGCCTGCGGATAGGTCCTCAGCAGGTAGGGGTTGCCCAGCGCGACAAACACGGCCGGTTTCCCGCCGGAAAAAATTTTACGGACAAATTCCGGGTAATTTCCGGTCAAATCCACCGTGCCGCGGTATGCCGAGGCGGTAACGTAGGCGGCCAGCACCGGCGGGTCGCACTGCGCGGCTCTCTGCGCCTGCGCCGCGAATTCGGATTCGGGCAGGGAGGGATCGAGCAGCGCCGCGTTGCGCACGCCGCGCGAACGCAGGGCCGCAAGCAGTTCCAGCCCCTGCGTGGAAAAGCGGCTCCCGGAGAGAATAAACCAGCAGGATTTTTCCGCGCTTTTCAGGGGGAAAAGACCTCCCTCATTTTTGACGAGCGTCAGCGCCTTTTCCGCCGTGCGGGCGGCCGCGGCCAGATCCTCCGGGTCGAGCAGCGCATCGGAAATCTCCTCGATCCGCACCAGGCGCTCCCGGTGCAGCCCCAGGCGCACCTTCGCCTGGAGGATTTTCAGCACGGAGCGGTCGATTCGCTCCCGCGTCAGCCTGCCGGTGCGGACCGCCTCGAGGACGCCGCGCACGGCGGCGCGCGGGTCCTGCGGAATCAGCAGCAGGTCGTTGCCGGCCTCCAGGGCGCGCACGGCGGCTTCGCCCGGGGGATACATCTGCGCCAGCCCCTGCATGTCCATGGCGTCGGTCGTGAGGATGCCGCGGAAGCCCAGCTCCTCGCGCAGAAGGCCGGTCATGATGCGGCG
>Ga0068707_1000099_pt1 | contig 43867 bp, 40 predicted proteins | sample YNPNPMetaG_FD_66600 | JGI IMG/M metagenome (GOLD analysis project Ga0068707, IMG submission 66600) | Anoxygenic and chlorotrophic microbial mat microbial communities from Yellowstone National Park, USA - YNP NP MetaG | ecosystem: Environmental > Aquatic > Thermal springs > Hot (42-90C) >... | reverse complement strand
CCGTTTCTCAGGACCAGGAGATAGCCGGTCTCATGGGTATAACCGTGAGGCGGATAAACCTGATAACGGTGGGCATATCCGCTGCATTTGCCGGGCTTGCCGGTGCGGTAGTGGCACCCGTCTTGATGGTATACCCGGGCATGTGGATGCCTCCCCTGCTGACGGTGCTGGCGGCAGTGGTCCTGGGTGGTCTGGGTTCGTTTCATGGCGCCATCGTGGGCGCCTTCATACTGGGGTTGGTGGAGGCGGCGGTCGTGATCCTGGTACCTGCGGGGGCCTATTTGAGGGGAGCGGCCGCTCTGGTCATCATGGTCATCGTCCTGCTCGTGAGGAGTGAGGGGTTGTTCGGCGTCTCGTTCGAGGAGGAGAGACTATGATGAAGTACATCGAGGGCCTACGCTGGTGGTTTCTGAACGAGATAGTTGCCATCCCTGGACGACTGATAGCCTTTTTCTTTGTCGTCACCTTGTTCTTTGTCCCGGCAATGACTCAGGCGCCTTTTTTCATGAACCTCTTCGTCCTGGCCAACATCTACGCCCTCTATGCAGTCAGTTGGGACTTGCTGGCCGGCTTCGCCGGACAGTTCAGCTTCGGCCATTCGGCCTTTTTCGGGGTCGCCGCTTACACTGCCGCCCTGCTCAACATAAATCTCCGTTTGTCTCCGTGGCTGACGATTCCTATCGGGGCCTTGGTGGCGGTGGGCATCGGGCTGGTTGTCGCCTTGCCTGCCCTGCGGCTGAGGGGGATATACCTCTCCTTGGTGACCGTGGCCTTTCCCACCATCCTGATGAGCATAGTCTTCGCCTTCCCTGACTTCACCGGTGGGGAGCTTGGCATCTTCGGTGTGAAGTCCCTGAGCCATTCCGCCACAGTGAACTATTACGTGGTACTCGTGATAGCGCTGATCTCCGTGGCCTCGATGTGGAAGCTAACCGATATAGAGAGCAAGATCCTGCGCACCGGTGTCATCTTCCGGGCCATACGCGAGGACGAGATCGCTGCCCGGTTGTCCGGGATCAACACGACCCGGTACAAGGTCCTTGCCTTTGCCGCCAGCGCCTTCTTTGCCGGCATCGCCGGTGGTCTGTACGCCCACGTGATCCGGGTCGCCGGCCCATCGACTCTGGAGTTCACGCTCTCATTCAATGCGCTGCTTTACACCATTTTTGGGGGAATAGGAACCATCTATGGTCCAATAGTCGGCACATATATCCTTCATCCGCTCACCTATCTCTTGGGCATGGGCCAGATGGGACAGGAAATCAGGATGATAGTCTGGGCTTTGGTCATGATCCTTGCCTTGTTGCTAATGCCCGAGGGGATCAGCCAGGGAATAAGGGAGAGGCTCGAGGTCCGCTGCCCGAGGTGCGGGTTGTCCAACGCCGCCGGACGGGAGCTGTGCCGGGTATGCGGCGCAAAGCTGCATCTGGAAAGGACCGCGAAAGTGGAGGCATGACAAATGGAACTGGAGTCCGGGTCAGCACCCCTGTACCTGCAGAAGCCGTGGCTGAAGCTCTATCCCGAGGAGATACCGGCCGAGATCGAGATCCCAGAGGTGTCGTTGTGCGACCTCTTCGATCAGGCGGCGCAAAAGTGGAAAGACAGGACCGCGCTGGTATTCTACGGGACCAAGATCAGCTATGGTGAGTTGAAGGAGAAGGTGGAGAGGTTCGCCAACGCCCTGGCGGATCTCGGTATCAAGAAGGGAGATCGCGTTGCCTTGCTTCTGGTCAATTCTCCCCAGTATTACATCTCCTTTTACGGGGTGCTCAAGGTCGGGGCGATCGTGGTCCCTGTCAGCACGGTCTATGTATCGCCTGAAATAAGGTATCAGCTCGAAGACAGCGGGGCTGAGAGCATAATCTGCATGGACTTCCTGTACGAGAGCTTCAAGAAGACCGAAGTGCAAATGAAAAACGTCATCATAACGAGCATCGCCGACTATCTGCCGGCGAAGATGAAGCTCAGAGAGCGAAGCGTCCTTAGAGACGAGTACCAAAGGATGGCATTACCTTCACCCGACCTGTACGAGCAAAAGGGGTATTACCGGTTCCAAGAACTGATCAGGAAATATCCACCAGAGCCTTTCAAGATCGAACTGGACCCCAAGGAGGACCTGGTGGCGCTTCCTTACACCGGCGGGACCACAGGCGTCCCTAAAGGAGTCATGATCACGCACCACAACTGCGTCGCGGCGATAAAGCAGATGAGGGCCTTTCGCCCCTTCTGGGAGGACGGGAAGGAGGTGCAAGTGGGGTACATGCCGTACTACCACATAGGGGGCCAATTGGGCGCGGTGATGGGTGCCATGGCCACCGGTGATACCGTCGTAGTGATAACCACTCCGGACCTGGATAGTATCATCGACGCCATAATCGATTACAAAGCCACATTCTTCGGCGGAGCGCCGAGCATATTCGAGCTCCTGAAGATCTACAAGAGGACGAGCCGTGTGAACTGGAAGAAGATGAAACTGATCACGACCGGGGCGGATGCAATCCATGAATCGACCTTCTTGGATTGGCAGAGGCGGACCGGCACGACATTGCACGATTTTTACGGGATGACCGAGACAACAGGTACCGCCATTGCGGTCCCCCCTGGCCAGACCAGGACAGGCTCCATAGGAATTCCTCTGCCAAGCACCATGGCAGCGGTTCTGGATCCGGACAGGGACGAGTTCGTGCCGGCTGGAGAGATCGGAGAGATCACCGTCAAGGGGCCTCAGATATGCAAGGGATACTGGAACAAACCTGAGGCCACTAAGGAGTGCGAGGCCATCTTGTACGGCGAGCGATGGTGGCGTACCGGGGACTTGGGAAGGATGGACGAAGAGGGCCGGTTCTACATATATGACCGGAAACGGGACCTCATAAAATACAAGGGCCTTCGGGTCTATGCCAGGGAAGTGGAAGAGGTGCTGAGGCTGCACCCCAAGATCAAAGAGGTGGGGGTCGTCGGGGTCAAGGACATCGCGGTCGGGGAGAACGTCAAGGCCTACGTAGTCCTGCAAAGCGACGCAAGGGGGAAGGTATCAGAGGCGGATATCGCCGCTTACTGCAAGGACAAGCTGGCGCATTACAAGATTCCCAAGATCATCGAGTTCGTGGGCGAGATACCCAAGACAGATGTGGGCAAGGTGTCCCGTAGGGAGCTAAGGGAGATCGGAGAGGTCTAGACATGGCCGGTGCTTTGCTCGAGGTCCAAGGTTTGACAAAAGACTTCGGAGGGCTCAGGGCTGTCGACGACGTCAGCTTCAGTATCGAGCGAGATGAAATGGTGGGTCTCATTGGCCCCAACGGGGCCGGAAAGACCACGCTGATCCGCCTTCTCACCGGGATACTGAAGCCCACAGCCGGAAGGATCATTTTCAATGGCAAGGATATCACCGGCCGTGCCACTTGGCAGATCATCAACGAGGGCATAGCAGCGACCTCACAGGTGGTGAAGCCGTTCCGCAATCTGCCGGTTGCAATCAATGTGATGGTGCCCTGTCTTTCTCCACGAGCCAAGAGACGCGGCGGAGAGTGGGTCAAGACCGCGGAGGCGAGGGCCAGAGATGCACTGGAGTTCTGCGGCATAGCTGACCTGGCCTCCCAACCGGCCTCCATACTGTCTCACGGCGATCTGAAACGGCTCGAGATAGCCAAGGCTATAGCTACAGAACCGGAGCTGCTGCTTCTCGACGAGCCCTTTGGTGGCCTCAATCCTGCAGAAACCAAGCTCATAGCCGGATCCATGAAGAGGCTTCACAAAGGCGGCCGGTTCGGCAGATTGCACAGCGAGGGGCCAGCGATGCTCATTGTCGAGCACAAGTTGGCCGCCCTGATGAAGATCGTAGACAGAGTCATCGTGCTCAATTACGGGCGATTGATCGCGGCGGGGACTCCCCAGGAGGTGTTGTCCATGCCGGAGGTTGTCGAGGCTTACATGGGCAAGGGAAGGGAGGCGAGGCAACTTGTATCTTGAGGTAAGAGACCTGACTGTCTGTTACGATACGGCGACGATACTGAACGGGGTGAGCTTCTCCGTGGATCGCGGCGAGGTCGTCAGCCTGGTTGGGCCCAACGGAGCCGGCAAGAGCACCATCTTGCGCGCCATAGCAGGGCTTGTGAAGTGGGAGATCGATACCTTCAAGGGGACGAGACACGGCCGGATAATCCTCGAGGGCAGCGTAAGGTTCGACGGCGAGGAGATACTGGGACTGGGTGCCGACGAAATAGCCAGGAAGGGGCTGGTCCTCAGTCCCGAGCGTGGCAGACCGTTTCGAGAGATGTCCGTCATAGACAACCTGAGGGCAGGCGCCTTTCTTTACCGGGACAAGAAGGTCGTGGAGGAGACGCTCGAGCGCGTCTATCGTCTCTTTCCCATACTGGAGACGCGAAAGAATCAGATCGCAGGCACCCTGTCGGGGGGTGAGAGGGCCATGCTTGCCATCGGCAGGACCATGATGTCGCAGGCCAAGCTGTTGCTGGTCGACGAGCCTTCGACAGGGCTGGCTTTCAAGGTGAAGAACGACCTGTTCCAGCGGATAAAGGATATCCACGGTCTCGGGCTGACAATCCTTCTCACCGAGCAGGATGTGACCTTCGCCTTCGATCTGTCCAGCAGGAATTACGTGGTCTCGGCGGGCCAGATAATCGCCGAGGGGACCGCAGAGTTCCTGATGCAAGACTCGACCATCAGGGAGACCTATCTTGGGTTGTGAGCGGTCCCGTTAAACCGCAGGCAAATCGGTACCCCCCGACACACACCCGCCGGAGAGGCGATTACACCTTCTGCCCCACGAGGAAGCCCGAGGCCACCGCCTCCATGAGCATCCCAGGATCCGTGCAATCCCCCACGAGATAGAGGACCGGGACCTTGGCCTTCAACTCCTCTGCCAGGGCCAGGTTCTTGGTGATCCCCACCTTCACCACCGTGTCCGCCTCGACTAGTTCCTCGGTTCCAGCGCGCTCGATCTTCACACCCCGGTCGGTGATCTCCAGGACCTTGGCCTTGGTGATGAGCTTGGCACCCCCCTCCCTCAAGTTCTTGATGAACAGCCACCGGTGCATCATGCCGATGTCGGCCCCGATCCGCCCCGACTCCTCGATGATCGCCACCTCCTTGCCCCTGTTCATCAGCGTCTCGCCCAGTTCGCAGCCGGGGTAATTGCCTCCCAGGATGGCTACGCGCTTCTTGAAGGGGAAGCTGAATCTCAGGAGCCATCTGAGGAGATCCGGATCGTAGAAGAACCTGACGAAGAGGCCCGCCAAGAAGGAAATCACCCTCCTAGAGATCCCCCCCTTGGTCATGGAGCCGCCCCCGAAGACCGCCTGCACATCGCGCCGGTCCAGGAGGATCTCGGAATCCGCGCCCGGGACCTCCAGCGGAGGGGCGGCACCGCCAAGCGCGAGGACCAAGACGTCCGGCCTCATCTTCTCGATCATCTTGGGGGTGACGGTTGTGCTGAGCTTCACCTCTATGGGGAGCCTCTCGATCTCCCTGGTCATCCACCTCAGGACTGCCCCCAGCCTCCAGTTGGTGATGGATGCCAGCAAAAGCGCCCCCCCGAGTCTCGGGTTTTGCTCGCAAAGGGTCACCCTGTGACCCCTCAGGGAGGCAATCCTCGCCGCCTCCATGCCCCCTGGGCCCCCTCCCACCACGAGCACCCTCTTGTTCTCGGGCGAGAGCCTCTCGAAGGGGTACTCGGCCTCCCTCCCCATCCTGGCGTTCACCGTGCAATAGACGGGCGGGTTGTCAGAGGCCTCCAGGCATCGGCAGCAGTTCATGCAGGGCCTGATATCATCCAGCCTCCCCTGCCTGGCCTTGTTCGGGGCATCGGGATCGGCGATGAGGGCCCGCGCCATCCACACCATATCGGCCCTGCCCTCGGCGATGATCCTCTCGGCCACGCGGAAGTCCTGGATCTGATTGCCAGCGGCCACAGGGATCTTCACGGCGCTCTTGATCCCCTCTGCGAGATAGACCCATCTCCCCTGGGGGACCTGGGTCTGCACCACCGGCACCGATGTGTAGTGCCAGCCAGCCATCACGTCTATCTCGCAGACGCCTGCCTCCTCCATCATGCGCGCCATCTTCTTGCTGTCCTCAAGGCCGTACCCCTTGGGCTCCAGGAGGTCGTCGCCGCTGATACGCGTCGTTATGGGGAAGTCCTTACCGGCCTTGCCCTTTATATCCTCCACTATCTCCAGGAAGAGCCGCATCCGGTTCTCGAGACTACCGCCGTACTCGTCCGTCCTCTTGTTGGTCAAGGGGGACATGAACTGGGAGATCACGTAGCCCACCGAGGCGATGATCTCCACCGCGTCGAACCCCGCCTTCTTGGCCCTGAGGGCGCCGTCGCCGTAGGCCGATATCATCTGGTGTATCTCGTCCCGGGTGAGCTCCCTGGGCATCATGGGCTCGTACGGCCCGCCCATGCGAAAAGGGGTGCCGGGCTTCCCCGTGATGTTGATTCCAGAGGGACTGACCACCTCCACAGGGCCGTCCCCGAAGGCCCAGCAATATCCCACCCCCATCTGGGCGTAGGCCTTGGCCCCGTGTTCGTGGATCGCATCCACCAGGCCCTTGAGGCCGGGGATGAAGCGATCGTCATAGAGCCCTTTCATCGGGTCGTCGATGAGCCTTGTGGCCGTGCAGCTTATCCCGATAAGGGCGACCCCGCCCTTGGCCCGGTCCGCGTAGAAGGCCTTCATCTGGTCGGAGACGTATTCATCCGCCCCCATGGTCACCGCCATGGCTGGCAGCTTGATCCTGTTTCGAAGCAACATGTTGCCCACCTGGATGGGCTCGAAAAGGGCCTTGAGTCCCTTGCCCATAGCTAGTTCCTCCTCACCCCTTCAACTCCTTGAGCATCTTCACGCTGTCGAAGAAGACCGTGTTCTTCTTGATCTTGCCGGCCTCGAAGATCATCCAGTCCACTGCCGTGAACTGGACACTCTTTCCTTGTGGGGTGGTCATGGTGGCGACGATCTTGATGGCCGCCTTCTGTTCGCCCATGATCACCTCCACAGGGTCGTCGTTGTGCTCGGGGTACCAGACCGGGACGTTCTCGTAGAACCTTCGGATCTCCTCCTTGCCCTTCATGGTCCCGGAGAGCGGGACGGTGAACTCCCCGTCCTCGGCCCACAGCTCCATGAGACCGTCGAAGTCCTCCCCGTTGACGCACTCGAAGTACCTCCTTATGACCTCCTCCATGCCCCCCCCTTTGTCCCATGCAGTATGCCGTGCGGATGCTGCTCAGCCGAGGCGCCTCACTGGGCACGCCTCCTTCAATATTTGCCCATCCTCTCCAGGTCGTCCGCTATGTCCTTCAACCCCAAGGACTCCAAGGTGGCCCTGGTGGGGACGCCGGTCTCCTTGTCCCACCCGACGACCTCGTAGTACTCGTCCAGCATCTTCTCGAACATGGCCCTGTCGAGCCTCTTGCCCTTGTTGGGTCCGTCCGGCACCGGCTCTTCCATGGCCCTTCCGTGGATGATGTCGTCCTTCCGGCCGATCCCCTCACGCACGAGGAATGCCCTCTCGACGTTGTTGATCCTGGCGGCCGCATCCATCAGCCCCTTCTCGTCCATCTCGACCCCGGTGGCGGCCGACAGGAGCTGGGCCATCTCCTCGAACCCGATGGCGCTGCCAGACCACTTGGTGCCGAACTTGCAGATCCCCAGGGCGTCGCACAGCGTGCAGATGGAGGAAAAGAAATTGACGGAGATCCCCTTTTCCTCGTACGAGTCCGGGTCGAGCCCCTTGTCGAACCCGTAGACCTGCTTGGCCACCCTGGGAGGCAGCGGCTTGGCCACCACCTCGGGAGAAGGCCAACCCCTCTGGGGGTCCGCCCCTCGGCTCGAAACCGCGTCTGAAAGGGCGCACCCCTTGAGGCTGCGGATGTCCACCTGGTCCACGTCGTTGCCCTTGGCGTGGGTGATGTAGCGCTCGGCCCCCTTGCCGATCTTCCTCGCCGCGGCCGCGCTGCCCTCCGCCAGGAGGTCTCCGAAGCCTTCCCTCCTTATGATCTTGTGGAGCATGGCTATCTGGGCCTCGTGGTTACCCCACTCCAACTCGATCCCTTCGGTGTCCTCCCTGTCGATGATCCCCCTCTGGTACCACTCGAAGGCCGCAGCAAGGACCACACCCGAGGTATCCCCGCATATCCCGTACTCGTTGCAGATCTGGTTGATCTTGAGGAGAGCCGCCACGTCGTAATTGCCACAGGAGGGTCCGTGGGCGCTCATGATGCAGAACTCGGTCCCATGTCCCTTCTCCCCGGCGAAGGGGCCCTTTCTTATCTCGAATCTGTGTTTGCAATGGATGGGACAGCCGAAACACGCCTCGGTATGGGTGAAATACTCCTTCATCTTCTCCACGTTGTACGTCTCGATCTCCGCGATGTCCCCAACCCGCTGGGCATTGAGGGCCACGGACACCCCGATCTTGTTGTAATAGTAGAGGTACGGCATGGTCCCGTACCTCGAGAAGTTGGGGTAAGTGACGCACTTCTTGATCCTCTCTATGAGCTCCTTGGTCAGGAGTTTGAAGGCCTCCGGCCTGGCGATGGCCACCCCTTTCGTCCCCCTGACCGCTATGGCCTTGAGCCTCTTGGAGCCCATGACGGTGCCGATCCCGGTCTTCCCGAAGGCGTTGCCGTAGTCCGTCATGATGGAGGCATACTTCACCAGGTTCTCCCCGGCAGGGCCGATGGCAGCCACCCTGATGCGCGGATCACCCAGTTCCTCCCGGATGATCTTGTAGGTCTCCGATATGGTCTTGCCCCACAGGTGGCTGGCATCCCTCAATTCCACACGATCGTCGTCTATCCAGAGATACACCGGCCTTTCCGAGACCCCCTCGAAGATGATCTCGTCGTATCCAGCCCACTTGAGCTCCGGTCCGAAGTGCCCGCCGGCGTTGGAGTCCCCCAGGATACCCGTCAAGGGGGACTTGGCAGTGGCATGGCACCTGCCCGAGATCACAAGCCCGGTGCCGCTCAAGGGAGAGACCCCTACGATGAGCCTGTTCTCGGGGCCCAAGGGGTCGATACCCGCCTCGACCTCGTCGTAAAGCAGCCGGGAATTGATCCCCCTGCCGCCGATGAAGTTCAGGCGCAGGTAATCGCTCAGAGGCTCCTTCTCGATGCGACCCCCGGACAGGTCCACCCTCAAGACCTTTCCCGCCCACCCGTACATGTGCGCTCAACCTCCTCGCAGCCTCTCGATCCCGCTCACCCAGGCCCCATCGTCCTTGCCGCGCGGCCACCTGGATCTAGGACCTCTCGGCGATGCTCAAGGTCCCGATGGCCTTTTGATCCACGTAGCGAATGGCTCCCGTCGGGCACCACTGGACGCACTCTGGGTCCCCTTCGCACAGGTCGCACTTGAAGACCTCGCCCGACTCCGGATCGATCCTTATGGCCCCGAAGGGACATGCCTTGACACACTCGTAGCAGCCTATGCACCTCTCGATATGCAGGCTGACGATGCCCGTCTCCCTGTCCCTGACGATGGGTTTTTCCCCCTCTACCGGGCAGGCCTTCTCGCATGGCGGCACCAGGCAGTGCCTGCAGACCATCGGCCTCGGGGCCGCCTCCCCGTCCCGGTGGATCCAGATCCTGGCCTTGCAGGGGTTGAGGACCCCAGTCTTCCTCAGGGAGCAGGCCATCTCGCAGATCCTGCAGTTGACACAGAGGGACGGCTTTGAAAAGAGTTTCTTGGCCATGCGCTAACCTCCCGTCAACCTAGCCCCAGCAGGAGATCATATCTTCTTTCCCAAGATCTCCTCGGCACACACGAGGGCCGAACGAACCGCCGACTGCATGCCGATGCCCACCGCCTCTCGCACACAATCCCCCACGATGTAGAGCCCCTCCACCTGCGGCACGAAGATCGTGGGCCTCTTCTCCCCCACGAGCCCTGGCGACTGCGCGATCCCGTATATCCCCGCGTGCCTGACCTTCCAGTGGACCTTCCCCTTTATCATGGGGAAGAACTCGGCGCTTTCCTCTTCCAGGAGATCCAGCAGGGCCTCTATCTCCCTCCTGTTGTCCGCGAGGTCAGGGTTGTGGAGGTCAGGCAGCTCGCAATAGTGCCCCTGGTACGAGATGTGGAACTGATATTGCCCCACCTTGTCCCCATAGGTGGGCATGTTGAAGAAGATGCCTGAAAGACCTGACTTGGGCATCGTTGGCACCCACCTGAAGGCGCTCAGGTCGAAGGGTGGCTCGTCCAGGGCGTATATGACGCTCCAGGCCTGGGATGTCTTGTCCTTGAGATAATCGATCCAGTTCACCCACCATGCAGGCAGCCCCTCCTTGGGCAGGACCTTGAACAAGGCCCAAAGGGGCAAGGCGCACACCACGCGGTCCGACTCCAGGGTCCTCAGAGGCAAGGCCTGCGAGTGCAGGGCGCGCATCCCATCCTCTATCGCCACCCCCTGGACACGGCCCTTGGCGATCAGGACCATCTTCACAGGGGTATTGAGCCGGACCTCCCCTCCCCTCCGGGTTATGGAATCGGCCAGGGGCTCGTAGATGCTGCGCATCCCCCCTTTGGGCACGCCGGCCATCTCCGTGAGCTTCTTCCCTTGGTCCATGAACTCCCGCATCACGGTGATCATCTCCCCGGCGGAGTAATTCTCGTAGCGGTTACCCACGGAGGTGCTAGTACCGAGGTAGTTGAAAACGAGGTGGATCTCCTCGCTCTTGGCGAATCCCCTCACCCACTGATCCAGGGGCACATCGTTGAGCTTCTCTATCTCCTCCTTGGGTACAGCAGCCACCCTGGCGAACGCCTCCCTCAACTCCTCGTGTGAGACCACGTCCCTCAATTGCAACCACTTGCCCTTGTAGTATATCTCCCCGATCCCGAAGGCGGAGAGCTCGGGGTACGGCCTGCCGATCAGCTCGAAAACACGCTCTATGTGACCTGCACGGGAGGGCACGTGGGCACCGTCATCCAGGACGTGCCCCCCGAACTCCACGGTGGTAGCACGGCCGCCCAGATGGCCCTCTCTCTCCAACACCAGGACCCGCTTGCCCTTCTCGGCCAAGACGGCCCCCAAGGACAGGCCCGAAAGACCCGCCCCCACGATGATCACGTCCCATCTCGACATCTCGCCACCTCCGCTTGGAAGCCCTTTCCTCTGGGTGGGCGGTCGAATCACTCGGCCGAGGACTTGCGCTTTTGAGCGACCCTGTCGTTGACGTACTTCACTATGTCCGATAACTTGCTGCCCGGGAGGAAGACGTTGTCCACACCTAGGGCCTTCAATTTCGGCACATCCCCCGGCGGCATGACCCCACCCACCAAGACGATGATGTCCTCGGCCTCGTTCTTCTTCAACAGCTCCATGATCTCCGGAATCAGGACCATGTGGGCACCCGAAAGGATGCTCACCCCCAGGACATCCACGTCCTCCTGGATAGCGGAGGCCACGACGTTCTCAGGGGTGTTCTTGAGCCCGCTGTATATGACCTCCATACCAGCATCCCTCAAGGCCTGGGTGATGATGAGGCTCCCCCTGTCGTGACCGTCCAGACCCACCTTGGCAATCAGCACCCGAATCCTCTCGTCCTCCATGTGCGGCCTCCGTCCTCCTCTCAGCCGTCTAACAGGGGCCTTTTACGCACCCCGTCTATCCTTCGATCCCGGTCAACAGGGTCCTCTCGTCGAATACCCCCCAACGCTCCCTGTATACGTCCCAGAGTTCTTGAAGGGTCGCGTAGGCCTTGACAGCCTCCATTGTGCTGTCCATCATGTTCTTGTCTTTGGCCGCGTCCTCCCTCATCCTCTCCAGTGCTATCTCGAGCTTCTTGGGATCTCTGGTCTCTTTGACCTTGTTGATCCTCTCGATCTGATAGTACCTGTAGGACTCGTCGATCTCCAGGAGGTTGATGTTGAGCTCTTCGTCGGGCTCCACGTACTTGTTGACGCCCACGATGACCTCCTCCCCCCTCTCGAGCTTCCTCTGGTACTCGTAGGCCGCCCTGGCGACCTCCCTCTGGATGTAACCGTTCTCTATGGCCACCATGGCCCCTCCCATCTCGTCTATCTTCTTGAGATAGGCCATGGCCTCTTCCTCGATCCTGTTGGTCAGTGCCTCCACGAAGTAGGATCCGCCCAGCGGGTCCACGGTGTTGCAAACCCCCGTCTCCTCGGCGATGATCTGCTGCGTCCTCACCGCGATCTTCACAGCCTGCTCGGTGGGAAGGGCCATGGCCTCGTCCATGGAGTTGGTATGCAGCGACTGGGTCCCCCCCAGGACTGCGGCAAGGGCCTGGATGGCGACGCGCACTATGTTGTTGTAAGGCTGCTGGACCGTCAGGGAGACCCCAGAGGTCTGGGTGTGGAAACGGATCATCATGGAACGCGGGTCTTGGGCCTTGAACCTTTCCTTCATTATCCTGGCCCATATCCTTCGGGCCGCCCTGTACTTGGCGATCTCCTCGAAGAAGTCGATGTGGGCGTTCCACATGAAGCTGAGCCTCGGCCCGAATTCGTCCACCCCCAACCCCCTGGAGAGGAAGGACTCCACGAAGTCGATCCCGTCGGCGAGGGTGAAGGCGATCTCCTGTGCCGCAGTGCACCCCTTCTCCCTGATCTGGTAACCAACGATGCTGATGGGGTACCAGAGGGGCATGTTCCTGGTGGCGTGTTCCACCAGGTCCGTGCACAGCTTCAGTTCTGCCCGTCTCGGGATCACCCTGACGTTGGCTGCCACGTCCCTGCAGAAGCTGTCGTTCTGGTAGGTGCCCCTGAGCTCCGACATGCGAAAACCCTGCTTCTCCGCCGTGGCGATGTACATGCACGGGATGGGTGGGTATGCGATGACCAGCGAAGTGCTCACCCTGCCCAGAGGGATCCCGTCGAAGAGCTCCTCCACGTCGGCCAGGGAATCCACAGGGACCCCGTCCCTCCCCACCTCGCCTTTGGCCATGGGGTGGTCAGAGCCGTAGCCGTTGATGGTGGGCAAATCGAAGGCCAGATTCAGGCCCGTGGTCCCCGACTGCACCAGGTATTTGAGCCTCTTGTTGGTCTCCCTCGGATCCCCGTACCCGGTGAACTGTCGGATGGTCCACTTGCGCCCCCTGTACATGGTGGAATGAATCCCCCTGGTGAAAGGGAAATCGCCGGGCATCCCGAGGTCCTCGAGGTACCTCAGGCCCTCTACGTCCAGCGGCGTGTAACACCTCTTCACGGGGATCCCCCCCATGGTCGTGAAGGACTCCTTTTCCTCCTTCACGTCCTGGCCCTCGTATCTCTGCACGGTCTCCCTTAACCTTTCCCTCTCGTCGCCGTGGAGCATCTCCCCCCTCCCTACTTCAGGCTCGTGGACCAAGAGATACCTCCGAGGCCACCCGATCCACAGCGGTGCCTGGATCGAGTTGCCCTTCCATTATGGCCTTCAGCAACCCCCCGTACCGAGAATCCTCCCTGAGCCTCTCCCGCACCAGGCTGTTGATCCGGAACTCGAGGTAATCGAAGAAGGCCTTCTCCCTCCTCTTTCTCTGCTTCTCCTCCAACAGGCCGGAGGAGGCCATGTAGGCCTTGTGTCTCAGGAGGGCCTCGTAAAGCTCCCGGATGCCCTCCGAGGTCTTCACCGATGTCTTTACCACCGGTGGAACCCAGTCGGTCGCCTTGACATCCTCCTTCATCTGGAGCATGGTCTCAAGCTCCAAGGCCACCAAGTCCGCGCCATCCAAATCACACTTGTTCACGCAGAATATGTCGGCGATCTCTATGATCCCGGCCTTGAGGGCCTGGATCTGGTCTCCTGTCCTGGGCATGGTAACGAGCAGGACCGTGTGGGCGAAGTTCATGACATCCACCTCGGCCTGGCCGCTACCCACCGTCTCCAATAGGATGATCTCCTTGCCCATGGCGTCCAGGATGTGTATGGCATCCGGCACCGCCATGGTGAGCCCACCCAAGGACCCCCTCGAGCCCATGGAGCGGATGAAGACGCCCTTGTCCGTGGAGAGGTTCTGCATCCTCGTGCGATCCCCCAGCAGTGCCCCACCCGAGAAGGGGCTCGTCGGGTCCACGGCCAGGATCCCCACTGAGGACCCCTCCCTCCTGAAGCTCAGGGCGATCTCCATGATGAGGCTACTCTTTCCCACCCCGGGTGGCCCTGTAATCCCGATGACATATGCCCTGCCCGAGTGCTTGTAAAGCCTGGAGACGAGCTGCCTCGCCTCCGGCCGCCTGTTCTCCACCATGGAGATGAGCCTGGCCACTGCCCTGACATTTCCCTCCAGGACCTTCTGTACCATGCCGTCCATGTCCTGATCAGATCCCATTCCCTTGGCGGCCGTCCTTCCCCTTGCCCTAATACCCCTTGAACCTCGGCTTCCTCTTCTCGAAGAAGGCCTTGGTCCCCTCCTTGAGATCCTCCATCAACAGGAGCCCCGGGGTCAAGAGCTCCTCGTATCTGTAATCGTCATCCATGCCTCGGTGGAGCATCTGTTTGATCACACGCACCGCGTGCTGCGGATAATCGCATATCTTCTCGGCCAGAGAGCGAACCGTCTCGTCCAACCTGTCGTGAGGGACGACCTTGGAGACGATCCCTATGGCCTCAGCCTCCTTGGCGTCGATGGTCTCCCCTGAGAGGAGCAGATAGGCCAACTTGTTCCTGCTCATCACAGAACGGCCCCTTCCCAGGGTTATCACGTGGACCGCCCCCACCTTGATCCCCTGCAGACCGAATCTCGCCCGCTCGGAGGCGATGGCGATGTCGCACACGATGGGGATCTTGCAGCCGTAGCCGTAGGCATGACCGTTGACGGCAGCTATGACGGGCTGAGGTATGGCCTCCAAGTGCCTGAACATGCGCGCATCGACCCTCGTGTAATCGCTGGACTCCTTGAGATTCCTGAAGTCCAGGACCTTGAAGTCCACCCCGGCGCTGAAGGCCTCCTCCCCGGCCCCCCTTATGACCACCACCTTGACGTCCTCGTCCTGCTCCACCTCGCCCAAGGCGTGGTCGATCTCCCGGAACATGGTCACATTACAGGCGTTGAGTTTCTCGGGCCTGTTCATGACGATGGTGGCGACCTGGTCCTGGCTATCGAAGAGTATGGTCTCGTATTTCATAGGATCGCCCCGCCACCCTCACATCCCGCGGCGCCTCCACCTCGAAAGGGCGCCTCCGGGCACGGTCCGCAGGTTCACCCCCCGCTCACAGGAGAGAAGTACTTGATATCTTGGCAGGGGCTCAACCTGCCAGGCTCCCCCGGACGGTTCACCCCCCGCTCACAGGAGAGAAGTACTTGATATCCAGTATGTTTCCAACTGGGTCCTCCCTGAACACGGGCTGCACCCTCATCCCCAGCTTGATCTCGCTCGGGTCCACACCGCCCAGGAGATGGAGCAGCGCCTCCTTGGTCCCGTCGAGTCGCACCAGCCCATAGGCGAAGGGCGGCTCCATGGGCTGGATCGGTTCCCTGTAATGGACGATGGTGTAGTTGATCAGCGTCCCCAACGGGCCCACTTCCACCCACTCGCTCAGATCCGAGAAACACCTCCCACACGTCCCCCTCGGCGGCATGAGGACCCTGTCGCACTTTGGGCACCTGATCCCCATGATCCGCCTGTTCTCGGCGATCTCGTTGTAGAAGCGTTCGGCTATGGGACCGGCATAGTAATTGTAAGGGATCTCCAGCTTGCTGGAGAGCACTACTGGCTCAACGTGATCGAGCATGGCCTCTCCCCCATCAGCTCACAATCCTGAAGCACTCGATGTCCGCGATGTTCCCCTCCCGCTTCTCCTTGAACACGGGCCTGACCCGGAGACCGGGCCTGAGCTTGCTGTAGTCGGTCTCGTCTATGAAGTGCAGGAGCCTGGTTGCGGCACCGTCCAGCTGTATGTACCCGTAGCCATAAGGGACGGGCCTCTCCCTCCCGGTCAGGGGGTCGAGAAAGGAGAAGGTCACCACCGTGTAGCCTATCAGTTCACCCTCGGGGCCCACCTCCACCCACTGCTCGCAAGGGGCATAGCAATAGCCGCACACCGGCCTGGGCGGGACGTAAGCCCTGGCGCACTTGCTGCACTTCACTGCCATGATGCGCTTGTTTTCCCTGAGCTCATTGAAAAAGCGGCTCCCCATCCTGCCTGCCGAATACTGAAACGGCAGCACTGCCCTGTACGCGATCGTAAGGGGCTTCTTCAAGGTCTGTTCCATCTCGGTCTCGCTCCTTGTCTCAGAGGGAACTCTTGAGGATCATCAAGTCCGACCACCAGTTGCCGCCATAGCCGGTGGCCACCGCTGTGTTGACCTTCTTGGGGACCTGCCTCTCCCCGCCCTGGCCGCGGATCTGTATGGCCGCCTCCGCCACCCTGAGCATGGCCGTGGCCCCTATGGGATTCGTGCAGAGGACCCCTCCAGAGGGATTGACAGGGCATTCCCCGTCCATGTAAGTGATGCCCTTGTCGATGAGCTTCCCTCCCTCCCCCCTCTCGCAGATCCCCAGGGCGTCGATGAAAGAGAGCTCGGCCCATGAAACAGGCTCGTAGAGCTCTATGACGTCGATCTCCTTGAGAGGATTGTATATGCCGGCCCTCGCATAGGCCTCCTTTGCCGCAGAGCGCAGGGTCCTCAGATCCATGAACATGGGCACATCCCCTATGAAGGGGGCATCGTGCCTGGTCACGGCCGCCGCCACCCATGCCGGCCGGTCCGTGATCTTCTTCACCTTCTCCTCGCATGCCATGATGATGGCGCAGGCCCCTTCCGAGGCCGGGCACATGTCCAGCATCCTCACCGGATATGCCAACATTGGCGACTTGAGCACGTCCTCCACCGTGATGTCCAGCTTGAGGTGGGCGTACGGGTTCCTCCTTCCGTTTTGCCGGTTCTTCACAGCGACCTTGGCTGCATGCTCCTCGGTCAGCCCGTATTCCTTCATGAACTGCGTGGCCGCTGCCCCGAAGGTCCCGAAGGCCCCGGCGAAGCCCAACCTCTCCCAGATCGGGTCTGTGGCCGAGATCAGGCCCGCAGTGGTCTCGCCCTCCGACTGCTTCTGCCACCCTATGGCCATGACGATATCGAAGAGTCCGGAGGCCACGTGGTAGTAAGCGGCCATGGAAAGGCTGGTGCCGGTGCTGCCGCCCGTGGTGATCTTCATCCCGTAGCGTCCCAGGGCGCCTGATGCGTCCACGGCCCACATGTCCGAGAGGTTGATCCCCTCGAAGTGCTCCATGTTCCCTATGAGCACGCCGTCGATCTGGTCCATGGTCAGCTCGGCGTCCTCCAGGCAGCGCTTCACGGCCACATGGATCATCTCCGTGATGTTCATGTCCGCCTGCCTGGCCTTGTGGTGCGTCTGACCGGTGCCCACTATGGCGACTTTTCTCCCCATGACCCCCTCCTTCAAAGGGAACTCTTCAAGATCATGACGCAGTGCTGCTGGCCGCACGGCCCGGTCGTCCCGTGGGCGAGGGCGGTCTTCGCCCCCTCCACCTGGTGCTCACCGGCCTGACCGCGGAGCTGCAAATAGGCCTCGGCCACCCTCACCAACCCAGCAACCGTGAACGGGTTGCCAGCGAGGACACCACCGGATGGGTTGACCGGGATGGGACCCTGTACCTGTGTCGCCCCTGACTCCACGAGCCTCCCCCCCTGCCCCCTCTCGCAAAGGCCTAGCCCTTCCGACCAGAGGAGCTCCTGGTAGCTGTAATATTCCGAGAGCTCCACCACATCGATCTCCCTCCTGGGGTCCGAGATCCCGGCCATCTCGTAAGCCTTCTTCGCCGATCTCACCAGCGAGACCGGATCGGTAAGGTCCCTCTCTCCCAGGTAATAAGCGTCCATGAAGCTTCCAACCCCTGCTATCCACACGGGCTTCTCGCAATACTTCCTGGCCGTATGCTCGTTGGCCAGCATGATGGCGCAGGCCCCGTCAGAGACCGGGATCGCCTCCAGTTTGTGGATGGGCTCGGCCAGGATCTCGCTCTTCAGCACGTCTTCCACGGCGATCCTTCGGCCATCCATGGCGTAAGGGTTCAAGAGGGCGTTCTGTTTGCTCTTGACCGCGGCAAGGGCGCACTGCTCCTGCGAGATCCCGTACCTGTTCATGTAGGCCCTTGCCTGTAAAGCGGACGAAGAGACCCCGTCGATGCCGAGGTGTCTTTGGTAGATGGGGTCGAAGACCGCGTTGTAGATGAGGTTCTGAGGCCCCTCGGACATCTTGCAGTGGGCCACCACCAGGCAGTTGGAGTATTGCCCGGACATGATCCGGATCATGGCATAGAAAGCGGCCATGATCCCGTCCATGGCCACCTTGCTCTCGGGCTTGAGGAAAGAGCCGCACGCCTCCGAGACGGCGAAATTGGATATGGTCCTCCCGTCCCAGAAGTCCTGGGAAGCAGTGATGGTCTGATCCAGCTCCTCTATCCTCATCCCGATCTTGTCCATGACCTGGCGCGAAACCTCGTAGACCAGGTCCGGATAACCGGCATCGATCTTCCTCTGCTCGAACCTCGTCTGGGCCATACCGACGATCGCCACCTTTTCCATTGCATCACCCCTTCTGAAATCCCATGCCCGTCCCGACCTCTTACCGAAGGGCCTCTGTCCCGTCACTTCAGGAGGTGCCTGGCGATGATGGAGCGTTGTATCTCCGAGGTCCCGGCCCCTATGGTTGCCGGCATGGTATCCCGGACATCCCTCTCGATGGGATACTCCTTCATGTAACCGTACCCGCCGAATATCTGAAAGGCGTTGAGGGCGGCCATCCTGTTGGTCTCGGAGAAGAAGAGCTTGCCGATGGAGGCCTCCATCTGGGCCGGCTTGCCCTCTTTCTTCATCCAGGCCACCTTGTAGAGCATCAGCTTGGAGAGCTCCAGCCACATCTTCATGTCGGCCAGCTTGTGTTGGATCGCCTGGAACTCGGCGATGGGGGAGCCGAACTGGACCCTCTCTTTGGCGTAGGCTATGGTCTCCCTCAGCCTTCTCTCGGCTATGCCGGCCAGGGCGGGCAGCATGCTTGCCCTCTCCCACTCCAAAGTGCTCATGGCCACGGCAAAACCCTTGCCCACCTCGCCCAGGACGTTCTCCTCCGGCACTATGCACTCCTCGAAGACCAGTTCCCCTGTGGGGGAGGCCCTCATCCCCATCTTGTCCAGGCTCCTGGCCACGGAGAACCCCTCGAATCCCTTCTCCACCAAGAAGGCCGTGATCCCCCGGGCCCCCTTCGACCTGTCCACCGTGGCCATCACTATGATGACGTCCGCTATGGGGCCGTTGGTGATGAAGGTCTTGCTCCCGTTGAGGATGTAATGATCCCCCCTCTTCTCCGCCTTGGTTGCGATGCCGGCGGCGTCCGAACCCGCATTGGGCTCCGTCAGGGCGAAGGCCCCCACCCACTCCCCTGTGCACATCTTGGGAAGGTATTTCCTCTTCTGCTCCTCTGTACCCCATTCCCAGATGGGGATCTCGCAGATGACCATGTGGGCCCCCACCGATGTCATGAACCCGGTATCCCCCGAGCCCTCGCCGAATCCCTCCATGGCGATGCACAGCGTCAGGGGGTCCACGCCGCTCCCCCCGTACTGTTCGGGTATGGGGAAGCCCAGGAGGCCGAACTCCGCGGTCTTGCGCCAGGCATCCCAGTCGAACTCTCCGTCACCAGCCTGGTCCCGCCTCGCCGCCCCGGGGTAAATCTCCCTTTCGGCGAACCTCCTGCAAGACTCCCTAAGTGCCAGTTGCTCAGGTGTCCAGCTGAAGTCCATCTCTCCCCCCCGCGCCTCAGCTGCCATACGGCTCAAGGCTCGTAGGCCAGTTTGCCTGTCTGCCTTTCGTAGGCCTTGCACATGGGGCATACCTTCCTGTCCACGTTCTTTACGAACCAGAACGCGATCCCCCTCTGTTTGGCCCTGGCCCTCCTGCACACCGGGCAGATCTCGGCGCAGACCCGGGCCAGTCCCTTGAGCCCTTTTTCTCCAGGCATGACTCCTCCCCTTCAGCCCCTCTCCAGGATCTCCCCGGCCACTGTCTTGGCCGTCTGGGCGCAAGCCTCCACCCCCACCGTGCCTCGCGGCATGCAGCCGTCACCCACGTTGTAGAGGTTCTCTATGGGCGTCCTGACCGGCATCGGGTAGCCGGGCCACCTGTGCATCGTGGGCCAGTCTTCGTGATGGGTCCCTACGTGCAGGACCTCCGCGTCCTCCCTGAAGCCCGGAAAATTCTCCTGTATGTCCATGAGGGCCAGGTCTATGGACTCCTTGAGCCTGAGCGGGGCGGTGGAGACCTGTGGGACGCTGTAGGTCACCGCCAGGTGCCTCCCCTCCGGGGCCAGCTCGGGACAGGTGAGGGTAGGGGTCTCCATGAAGCAGAGTCTCCTGGTGTTGCCCAGGTTCAGGACCCCGGCGCAGTCGTAGAGAGGCTCCCTGGAGCCTATGCAGATGTAGATCACCGGCACAGTGAAGGGGTGGGCCTCCATCAGGGCCAGATAGCTCTTCTCGAAGTTCTCCGCTCCCGCCAGCCTCACGGTGAGCCTCGGCCCGCAGTTGCTCACCACGAAGGGTGCCTCTATGAGCTCCTCCTTCCCCCCCCTTTCCGCCACCACCCCCTTGACCACGGAGCCCTCCACCAATATGGACCTGCAGGATGTCTCCCTTTCTACCAACCCTCCTTTCTCCGCCATGGCCTGTGCCAGGCTGTCCATCAACTCCACGTTGCCTTGGACCGCGATCCCGTATTGGATGTTCCTCCCCATGGCCTTGAAGAAACGGAAGAACTCCCCCGCAGGGGTCTCGTTGGAGTTGACGCCTATGTACGCGGCGCAGAACCCTTGGAAGAGCCCGTGGACGTCCTCGTTGTGGGTGTATTGGGAGAGCCACTCCTTGAAGGAGATCTCGTCCGAAGGCTCCCACCAGGAGAGGGCCCGGACGAAGTGCCCGAAGAGCCTCTTGGCCTGCCCCTCGTCTCGGCAGGCGAACCTCAACATCCCCATCAGGCCGCCCCCCCCCGGGGGGAGCTCGAAGTCGCCGTGGCGCAGCCTGTACCTGTACTGCCCCTTCATCCCGCGGACGTTCATGGGAAGCCCCAAGAGGTCGAAGGTCTCCCTGAAGCTGCTGTTGCCCGCATAGGGGACGATGGTGGCCCCTGTGGGCAGCTTGAATCCCTTCACCACCCGCGTGGAGAAGCGTCCCCCTAGGAATGGCAACCTCTCCAACACGACCACCTTCATCCCCCCGTGGACGAGCCTGGCCGCTGTGCAAAGCCCACCGACCCCGGAGCCGATCACCACCGCGTCGGCCTTTCTTTTCCTCATCCTCGCTCCTCCCCGATGGCCTCCACGGGGCAGTTCCTCACACACGCCTTGCGCCACTGGACCTGTCTGTGGATGGGAAAGCCTCTTGGCGGGCCCTTGGCGCGATCGAGGAGAAAGATCCCACCGAAACACCCCTTGCACCTGTCGTGATCGATCATCGCCAAGCCGTAGGAGCGTATCGCCTCTCTCGGACAGGCGGCCACGCAGAGCCCACAGCCCACGCATCTCTCTTGGTCAACGACCAGCATCCTCCACCCCCACCCGCTGGCTCTGCAATGCCCCAGCCACCGCTCGCCTAGCCGCAGAGCCCCTCCAGGGTGGCGGGGCGGCACTCCGGATCACCCCAACCCTCCCGAGAGCCTCTGGGCCGTGCCCATGCAGATCTGTCTCCTCTCCACCATGCAGAGGCTGCACATGGAGCAGTTCAGGCAGCGTGAGGCCTCCCTCGCGGCAGCGGCCTTGGAGAACCCCTTCTCCACCTCCTGCAGAGATCTCCTGGCCTTTTCAGGACTCATCTCCGGCATGGGCTCTCGCCTGCGGATGGGAAAGATGGAGAGCACCCCTCGACCTGCCGAGAACCAGCCTGGCAGGCCTCGTGCCTCCTCCCTGGCCTCCCATGCCTCCCCCTTGAGAAAGGCATCGATCCCCCGTGCCGCCCTCTTCCCCGAGGCGATGCACTCCGAGACGGTCCCGGGATATATCGCCATGTCCCCCGTAGCGAAAAGACCGGGCCTGTCCGACTTGGCCCATCCCTGGGTGTGTCTCAGTGTCCAGCTCGGGGTGAACTCGAACCCGAGCCCCGACCAAACCTCCGCCTCGACCTTCTGGCCCACGGCCAAGATCACCCGATCGGCCTCCACCTCCTCGACCCTTTTTTCGTCGAAGACCAGCCCGACGGCCCCGCCCTCCCCTGGTAGGATCTCCGTCACGCACACCAGGGAAGCGAGGATCCTGCCCCGGCCGGTCCTGGCCAGTCCCTTCAGGCCCCAGCCGGGATGGAGCACCACCCCTTCCCTCTCGGCCCTCTCCCTCTCCCACGGAAAGGCCGTCATCCGATCCCTTTCCTCGGGGAAGTAGACATGGACCTTCCCAGCGCCTTTCCTCACGCACAGCCTCGCCACATCCATGGCCACGTTGCCGCCCCCGATCACCACCACCGACCCCTCGATCCTCTCGCGGGCGCGCCGAGCCATCCGCCTCAGGAAATCCAGCCCGGTCTCGATCCCCTGGGACGGCGCCCCTGGAATCCCTAGGGTGAGGCTTCGCGAGGCCCCGGCTGCCAGGAGCACCGCAGAGGAGCCCCGGGCGAAGAGCCGCTCTATATCCTCCTTTCCCCGGACTTCCACCCCCTTTCTGAAATCCACCCCCAGCGAGGCGATGCGGTGCAGATCCTCTCGGAGGACCGATGGAGGCAGGACAAAAGGCGGGATCCCCTTCGCCAGGAGACCGCCCACCGCATGGTCCCTCTCCAGGACCTCCACCTCGTGTCCCATGACTGCCAGTTCGTACGCGGCGGAAAGTCCGGATGGACCTGAGCCCACGACCGTCACCTTGAGGCCGCTTCTCTTGGAGACCCGCGGGAGATCCCCCTTGGCCTTGTCGCTCGCCTGCTCGATGGCGAACCTCTTGAGCCCACGGATGGCGATGGGCTCGTCTATCTCGGCCCTTACGCACTGGGTTTCACAGGGATGATGGCAGACCCTCCCGCAGACCGAGGGGAGGGGGTTTTCCCTGGCTATGATCCGGAAGGCCTCGTCGTATTGCCCCATATGGATCGCCATGATATAGGCCGACGCATCTGTACCCACGGGGCATGCCAGGGCGCACGGCGCGGATATCCTGGCCGAAGGCCAGCAGTCATTGTCGAAGGCGGTGTCGAGATAACGGCCCTTCATCCCCTGATCCTGTCAGACCACCTCCATGAGGTCTCTGCGGTACTCCACGCTCAGGGCCCCCTCTGGGCAGAACTCCACACAGCAGTAACAGCTTATGCATTTCTCCGGGTCTATCTCCGGGTAGGGCTCGAAGGAGATGGCCCCCATGGGGCACGACTCGTCCCCGCAGAGCCTGCACAGGACGCACTTGCCCTCGTCCAGTGTGGGACGGATCTTGGTGATCTCCTCGTAAGGATTGAACTTGGGATCCAGGGCGAAGGTGGGCGGTCTTTCGAACTCAGGCAGCACCTCGAAGTCGCCCAGGACCTCTATGTGCCCGAGATCTATCTCTCCCAACCCCTGCTGGTGGGCCATCTCCAGCTTCTTGATCTTCCGGGGATCCCACCCCATCATGGCGGTCACAACGACATCCACCTCCACCCCGTTGGTGCCGGCGATGATCTTCCCGACGCGTCTGGGCTTTCCATGAGTCGGCCCCCCGCCTTCCATCCCGACGATGGCGTCCACGATGTTGAGATCGGGCGTCCTGAACTTGTACAGGTCCAGCCAGAGCTGGGTCAGGCGTTTGAGTCCCCCCGTCTCTTTGTGGTACCTGGACTTCATGGCCCCCACCACATAGCCGAAGAGGTTCTTTATGCAACAGGAGATGCCGGCCAGGACGTGGGTCTTCATCTTGGGGACGTTTATGAGGTAGTCCACCTCGGTGATCTTCTTGGAGATGAACACCTTTGGCAGGATCTCCGAACCGATGTCGACGAACTCACCCTCTTTGCTTATGTTGTAGTAGTGATCACCTGCCAGCTCCAGTATCCCGGACATCTTCACCGAGTGCATGGCGCCCTGATCCACGTTGCCCGGATTCTCCCCTATGACCACGTCGCTGGTCTGTTTTAGACAGGCGTCCAAGACCGCCTTGACCACCCGCGCGTCCGTGGAGGCGGATTTCTCCGGGCCCACGGCGGCCCCGAAGTTGGGCTTGATCAAGACGCTCTTGCCCCCCAACTCCACCTGGAGCTCGCGGAATATCTCTTCCAGCACATCATCCAGTGTTTCGTGATCCGCATTCCTGACGATGACTTTCGACATGGACCCGTTCCTCCCGAGGCCGAGGGGAGCCACCCTCTCTGATCACAGGACAGGGGATGAGAAGATGCTCTTGTATTTTTTCCGGTCTGCGCCGGCCTCCGGGACTCGTGGACTCTCTATCCCCGACCCCTCTACTTCGCCTTGAGCCTCAAAATCCGCCTGGCGTCGCTGGGCGAAGCGACCTCCCTCCCGGCTAGCCTGCAGATCTGCACAGCGTATTCCACCTGCTGCCAACTCCCCTTGGCCAGGCCCTTGTCGAGGTCGCGGATATTGTCCTCCAAACCCACGCGGATGTGCCCCCCGGTCATGGCGGACATCATCGCGGCCGGTAGCTGGTTGGGCGGACCGACCCCGCACGTGGACCACGTGGCCCCCTCGGGGAGCACGGACTTCATGTCCAGATAGGTCAGGGGGGTGAAGGAGAGCCCGCCGAAGACCCCGAATACGAACTGGAAGTGAAGCGGCTCCTCCCAGATCCCGAAGTCCCGGAAGAAGAGGACATTGTAGATGCCCCCCAGGTCGTAGGCCTCGAACTCGGGTTTGGTCCCCACCTCCTTCATCTTGGCCCCGAATTCCGTGATGATGGAGAAGGTGTTCTCGAAGATTCCGTCGATGATGATCTTCTTGGCCTTGTGGTCCACGATGCCGAAGTTCATGGAATTGGTGTTCAGGGAGGCCATGTCCGGCTTGAGCTCCACCACGGGGGCGATTCGGGCCTCCTTGCTAACCCCTGGTCCGATGGCCGTGCTGAGATTGATGATGATCTCCGGGGTCTTGGCCTTGATGGCCTCTATGGTCTGCTTGATCCTCTGGATGTCCCCGGTAGGTTTGCCCTGATCGTCCCGACAATGTATGTGGACGATGGAGCATCCTGAGTTCCAGCACTTGTGGACCTCCTCAGCGAACTCCTCCGGGGTGTAAGGGATGTTGGGGTTGGCCTCCTTTCCGTGGACCCCACCGGTCAATGCCGCCGTGATGATGCACTTCTCCATGGGTCTCTCCCCCTCTTTTTCAGAAAGCTCCTGTCATTGCTGGTACATGGACTCCACCAGGTCCTTGTACCGCTCGTACATCACCTTCCTCTTGACCTTCATGGTGGGGGTGATCTCCCCCTCGTCCTGGTCGAGCTCCTCCTCCAGGATCCTGAAGTACTTGATCTGCTCCACGTGGTGCAGGTGCTGGTTCTTCTCCTTGACCTCGTTGCTGATGAGCTTGATGATCCTCGGGTCCTTGGTCAGCTCCCTCAGGTCCTTGAAGATGATCTTGTTGTCCCTCGCGTACTTGAGGATCTCGTCCTCGTCCAGCGTCACCAAGGCTGTCAAGTACTTTCTCCCGTCCCCGAAGACGCAGGCATGGCTGATGTACTTGGAGGTCTTCAAGAGGTTCTCTATGTTCTGCGGCGCCACATTCTTGCCGCCCGAGGTGATCATGATGTCCTTCTTCCTGTCCGTGATGAAGAGATATCCGTCATCGTCGAAGACCCCTATGTCCCCTGTGTGCAGCCACCTCTCCGAGTCGATCAACTCCCTGGTCCCCTCCGGGTCCTTGAAGTAACCCTGACACGTGGCAGGGCCCCGGTAACAGATCTCCCCGTCTTCGATGATCTTGATCTCCGAGCCTGGGAAGACCTTGCCCACCGACCCGAACCGGAAGTCGTGCTTCTGGTTCTGGACAAAGCTCCCCGAGCCCTCCGACAGCCCGTAGCTCTCCAGGATCAGGATCCCCACCGCGTGGAAGTAATCGATGAGCTTCTTGGAGATGGGGGCCCCTCCCGAGACGAAGTAACGTATCTTGCCGCCGAAAAGGTCGCGGATCTTGCGAAAGAGGATGAGGTCCGCCATCAAATACTGGGCCCGCAACAGGGGTCCTGGCGATTCCCCCCTCTGGATGAGCTCGCTCACCTTCGCCCCTACCTTCTGGCTCCACCTGGAGAGGACCTGCTGGATCTTGGGCGCCTCGTCTATCATGGTCTCCACCATGCTATGGAACTTCTCGATGATCCTCGGGGTGGTGCCGATGAAGGTCGGCCTCACCTCCGAGAGGTTGTAGAGGAGCTCCTCCCAGCTCTCGGCGAAGACCCCCGTCATACCCGAGTATATGAGCACATAGTGCCCCCCCATCCTCCCCCCGACGTGACACAGGGGGAGGAAGGCCACGGTGACATCCTCCGAGGTCACGGGCAGGAAATCGAAGTAGTGCTCCAGGAAGTAAAGGCAGTTGGTGTGGGTGAGCATGACCCCCTTGGGCGGACCTGTGGTGCCGGATGTGTAGACGAGGGTCACGAGGTCCTCGGGCTTTATGGCGGAGTATCTCTCCTCGAAAAGATCCGGCTTTTCGGCATCGAGCCTCTCGCCCATCTCGAAGAGCTCCTGGTACCTCCTGATCCTGGGGTCCACGACCTCCACGTGCTCTATGGTGAAGATCTTCTCCAACATGGGGAGCTTGTGCCACACGGAGAGGACCTTGTCCACCTCTTCCCGCCCTTCGGCTATGAGGATCTTCGAGTTGGAGTGGGAGATGATGTAGGCGCCCTGTTCGGCCGTGTTCGTCTGGTATATCCCCACGGGAACCCCGCCCAAGAGGGAGGCGCCCAGATCGGCGTAATACCATTCGGCCCGATTGTTGGACCAGATGGAGACCATCTCTCCCTTCTGCATCCCGGCAGCCACCAGCCCCAGGCCGACCTTCCTGCACCTCTCGAAGTATTCGCCGTAGGAAACGGGCGTCCACTTGCCTTTGTGCACGTGGACGAAGGCGATCTTGGCCGGATTTTTCTCCATGCGTTTTCTGAAGAGCTCCGGGATCGTTCTGGCCTCTATCTTCTCCTTCAACTTCATGGCGAGACTCCTCGATCCAAGTCACCACCTCACAATATCCCCGCCCAGAGCTTCCTTCGGGCCACGTATTGTCCTTTGCCCTCGCCCAGGTAGGACTCCTTGACCCTGTCTTCCTCCATGAGCTCCTTGGGCGTCCCCGACATGACCATCATCCCTTTCTCCAGCACGTAACCCTTGTGGGATATGTTCAGGGCGTGGCGCACGTTCTGCTCCACGACGAGGATGGATATCTTGTCTTGCTCGTTGAGCCTCTTTATGACCGCGAAGATCTCCTTGACGAGCACCGGCGAAAGCCCCAAAGACGGCTCGTCCAACATGAGGAGCCTCGGCTTGGCCAGCAGTGCCCTCCCTATGGCCAGCATCTGCTGCTCCCCACCGGAGAGGGTGTCGCAGTCCTGTTTCACCCTCTCCTTGAGGGGGGGAAAGAGGGAGAAGACCCACTCCAGGTCGGAGTCTATCCTGTCCCTGTCCCTCCTGGTGAAGGCGCCCATCAGGAGCGCCTCCTTCACAGTGAGATCAGGGAATATCTCCCGCCCCTCGGGCACCTGGACCACACCCATCTTGACGATCTTGGCCGGGTCCAGCCCGTCTATCCGCTTTCCGTCGAAATATATCTCCCCGTAGTCGGGCAGCAGGACGCCTGAGATGGTCCTCAAGGTGGTGGTCTTGCCGGCCCCGTTGCTCCCCAGTATGGCGCTTATCTCGCCCTCGGCTATGCTCAGCGACACCCCGTGGAGAACGCGGATCTCCCCGTAGTAGGTCTCGACACCCTTCATCTCGAGCAGGGCCTGATTCCCATCGCCCATGGATAGATGCCCCCTGTCACTCCCCCAGATAGGCCTGGATCACAGCCGGGTCGTTCTTGACCTCCTGCGGGAGGCCGTCTGCTATCTTGATACCATGATCCAGGACCGTTACCCGGTCAGCTATGTCCATTACAAGGTTCATATCGTGCTCTACCAACAGGATCGTTATCCCCAGTTCCCTCTTTATCTCCTTGATGATCCTGGCCATCTCCATGCTCTCCTGTTCGTTCATCCCGCTGGCGGGCTCATCCAGGAGGAGGAGCTTGGGCCGCAAAGTGAGGGCCCTGGCTATCTCCACGAGCTTCCTCGTGACGAAGGGCAGTTGGGAGACCAGCTTGTACTTGCTCGAGCGAATGCCCAGAAAACCCAGGGCCTCCAGGGCCTCATCCTCTGCGCGATCCTCCTCTCTCTTGCCCCTGCCGTAATGGATCATCTGGGAGAAGAGACCGGACCTGATGAACGGACTCCTCCCCACCATGACGTTCTCCAGGGCCGTCATGTGGGAGATAAGCTCGAGGTTCTGGAAGGTCCTGGCGATACCCAGTTTCGGGATCTTGTGGGGGGGGAGCCTCTGAATCTCCATGCCCATGAACACTATCTTGCCGCGGTCGGGGCGATTGTATCCGTTGACGCAGTTGAAGAGCGTGGTCTTGCCCGCCCCGTTGGGACCCACAAGGGCATGTATCTGCCCCTGGTGCACGTCCATGGAGACTTCTCGCAAGGCAGCGAGCCCGCCGAAGAGGACGGTCACCTCCTTGACGGCCAGCATCGTCCTGTCTTCTCCAGACCGAGTGTCCTGAGTCATCTCCTCTCCGCCTATCTGTAAGAACGATACAGGAGCATCCTCTTTCCCTTGAACCTGACCTTCTGGCGGTTGAACGGAAACCTCTTCCAGTAGAACTTGAACCTCAGCCAGATCCCGTAGATCCCAGCGGGCTCGTAGAGCAGGAACAAGAGCATGATACACCCGTAGATCAGGTACCGGAAACCCGCGTCGTTGAGGAGGTACTTGACAGCCGCCACGAACCCCGGGAACCACGGGAGGGCCCCTGCCAGGAAGGTCGGGACCACGTCCTTCATGATCACCACCAGGTGCGGCAGGAACCCTATCACCAAGGCCCCTAGGACCGATCCGTATATGGACATCATCCCTCCCACCACCACCATGACCACGTACTCGATGGAGTAGTAGAGGGTGAAGTTCTCGGGCGATATGAACCTCAGATAGAACGCCCAGAGCCCGCCGGCGATCCCCGCGTACACGGAGCTGACGATGAAGGCCAGGATCTTGGTGCGGAACACGCTTATCCCATTGGCCTGGGCCGCCTCCTCGCTGTCGCGCACGGCCACAAAGGCCCTGCCAGTGGCGGACATTGAGAGGTTCTTGGCCGCAATGACCAGACAGAGGGAGCAAAAAAGGGCCAGATAGTAGTAGGGGATATCGGCCTCGAACCGGTACCCCAGTATCCGGGCGGACTTGACCGAGATCCCTCCGGCACCCCCGGTGATGGACTTGAGCCGGTCGATGACCTCCATGACGATGAAGGAGAAACCCATGGTGGCGACGGCGAGGTAGAGACCCTTGATACGAAGGGCCGGTATGCCGATGATCAAGCCCATGACCCCCGCCGCGAAGGCCCCGAAGGCCAGGGCGGGGACCAAGGTGAAGCCCCAGTGATTGGCTGAATACGCGCACGCGTACGCCCCGGTGGCCACGAAGGCCGCATGCCCCAGGGAGATCTGACCCGCATATCCCAGGAGCAGATTGAGGCCCACCGCCACGATCACCGCGATGACGAGCCCTATGATCACGCCCAGGAGGTAGTTGCTCACGACATGGGGCAGGATCAAGAGGGCGACGATGATGGGGATCCCGAACCGCCAGTGGCTCTTCTTCTCCTCTTCCTTGAGGATCTTCTTCCTAAACTTTCTTTCGCTTATGGACTCCAAAGATCCCCTCCGGTCTGATCAATAGTATGAGGATCAAGATCACCCACGGGAATATCTTCTTTATCCAGTCGGCCATGTAGGCACCCGCCAGGGTCTGGAGGACCCCGAGGATCACCCCTCCCACTATGGCCCCGGGGACGCTCTCCATCCCCCCCAGGATGGCGGCAGGAAAGGCGTTCAGGGCCATGTAACCCATCTCCACCTGTAGCATGCTCGTGGGGGCGATGAGGATCCCCCCAACGGCCCCCACAACGGCTGCCAGGACCCAGCTCATGGTGAAGACCCTCTTGACGCTGATCCCGCAATAGACCGAGCCCAATTGATTCTGGGAGGCCGCCCTGAAGGAGATGCCCACGGTCGTGTACTGGAAAAAGAGGTAGAAGAGGATCACCAGCCCCAGCGATATGGCAACGGCCCAGATCTGGCTCGGGGATACGGCCACACCGCCCACCTTGAACGGGACGTTGGAGAAGATATGGGGAAAGCCCCTGAGCTCGTGGCCCCAGCAGATACCGGCGATGCTCCTGATGATGATGGAGATGGCCAGTGTGGCCAGGACCACAGAGAAGAGAGGCTGTCCCACCATGCTCCTGAGGAAGCTCCTCTCTATGATCAGGCCCAGCAGCCCCATGAGCAGGACGCTCAGGACGAGCGCCAGGACAAAGGGGACCTTCAATGTGATCAGGGTGACGGCCAAGAATGGCCCCAGCATCATCAGGTCCCCCTGGGCGAAGTTGAGGACCTCTGTGGCCTTGTACACGAGGACGAATCCGAGGGCGATCAATGCATAGAAGCCCCCGATCACCAGACCGCTGAAGACCTGCTCCCAGAACACCCCTGCCCTCCTTGGAGGAGATCCATCAGGCCAGGGCCCTGGACTGGAGAAGGCCGAACCGCACAGTGCCGCTGGAGCTACGCCTTCCCTACCACCTCAGCCTCCACATCGACGGACCCTGGCCTGAGCCGTCATGCTGGATCTTGCCCGTCTCTTCACCCGCGATGGAGGCGCATTTATGATCCGTTGGTCCGACTACAATACCAGACGGTCATTTCATATCACAGCCCAAAAAGCTTGTCAACCCAAAAGTCGCACCAAAAAGTCGCACCAAATATCCTGCCTTCCAAATCTTTTCGCCCGTCCGCAATCCCTCGGCGGCTGTGAAAACAATCGGGTTTCTTGGCCACGCTGGAAACAGGGGGCTGGGTTCCCGGGAATCGCTCGCAATCCGCGGATTCCGCACCGGTTTAGCCCGGGGCACCGCGGCGGAAGAGACCCCTCGAAAAACGAGGGGCCCTTGACCGATGAGCCGGCGAAGGGCCCCGAGACCTCACTGGAAGACTCAACAGGCGGCTACGGCAGAGGTTTCGCGTAGGGATCGACGATCTTGGCCTTGCCGCCCTCCATCTGGACCAGGACCATCCGCTCCTGGCCGATGTGATCGGTGGGGCTGTATGTCACCTTCCCGAGCCAGTCGGTCTCGTAGTCCTTCCAGGACTCGATGGTGTCGATGAGCTTCTCCCTGGTCAGCTCCTTGCCCACCTGGGTCATGGCCCTGGCCAAAAGGTCCATCTCGGCGAAGCCGAGGAAATTGTACATGCTCGGCTTCGCCCCGGGCGAGTACTTCTCCAGGGCCTCTCTGTACTTCTTGATGAAGGGGTCGTCCGCATCGGTGGGCAGGTGGTTCATGGTCACGTAGCAACCCTCCGCCGCACTCCCACCCAGGGCGGCCAGGAGTTCCGGGTTCCCCGTCGCGTTGCTGATGATGACAGCTGGCTTCCACCCCTGCCTCTCGATCTCCTTGATCACAGGGACCGTCCATTGAGCGGTGGTGGTGATCACCACGCAGTCGACCTCCTTGGCCCTCATCCTGGAGACGAGCCCGCTGTAATCCATCTCCACGTTCTGGAGCTTCTCCTCGAAGGCGATCTCCAGCCCGTACTTCTTGGCCCTCTCGGCGGCCGCCTTGGCATTGACCTCTCCCACAGGTCCCCACTGATTGATGAAGGCCAGCTTCTTCTTGCCCAGTTTCTTCACCGCAAAGTCCACCTGGATGTCAACCTGGTCCTTGTAGGATATGCACCATCCGATGATGTACCTCTTGGCCGGGAAGAAGAGGTCATCCAGTGCGGTCGTCGGAAAGACCTGCGGGACCTTGGCGGCCTCGATGTCAGGCAGCGCGGCCAGGATCCCCGCCCCCTGGAGGGAGCCGACTATGGCGAAGACCTTGTCGCTGTGTATGAGCTTCTTCACGGCCTCCTTGGCCCTGGAGGGCAGGAACTGATCATCCTCCGCAACTAGGACCAGCTTTCTTCCGTGGATCCCGCCGAGGTCGTTGATGTAGCTCACGTAGAGATTCATCCCGTCGAGGATCGGCTTCCCCACCACGGCGGCCGGGCCCGTCAGGGCCAGGTGGGTGCCGAGCTTTATCTCAGTGTCCGTGACCCCGACGTCCGCGCCCCATGCCGTGCCCGCCAGAAGCAACAACCCCACCAACAGCGCCACCGATCCCTTCCTCTCCCTGCTTGCCATGGCAGATCCTCCTTTCTCCTGGATGTCCGACTCCTCAGGCCGCGCCTCGGCCTGTGCCAACCCAAGGGGGTCCCAAAGAGACGCCACGGATCGCCGCTCGCCTCGCAAAGGGCCCTGACCTTAAGATGGTCAAACTTAGGGAACCCTCCCTTCCCGGACCGTTTCCCCTTGCCACTGGTCCGACCTGAATACCATGCCGGCGGATTCCTAGCACAAGAGGGACTCGCTGTCAACACGAACGCCGGACACCCGCCGGACGCATCTGAACGTTCCCAACAGGAGGCCTTTTCATCGAACGCGATTCATGCCTTCTGTCAGGCGCCATCTGCTCGTGGCGGACTCCAACGCGCCAGTGCGGCCGGTGCGGCTCTCGGATGGAACGCGGCCCTCTCCGGGCCGGTGTCCCAGAGCCGAAACGGCCATGAGCGCCGACGCCAAGGCCGCGGTCCGCCAGGGCCCCGCAGGGTCCCGGCATTCAGTCCTTCATGGCAGGGGCCGCACATCGGCGTCGATGACCTTGGCCTTCCCCCCTTCCATGCGCACCAGGACCATCCTTTCCTGGCCGATCCTGTCATCGGGGCCGTAGGAGATCTTCCCGATCCAACCCGTGTCGTAATCCTTCCACTTCTCCAGCGTGTCGATCAACTTCTCCCTGGTGAGGTCGGGGCCCACCTGCTTGAGGGCCTCAACCAGCATGTGGACGAAGGCGTACCCGATGAAGTTGTACATCGTCGGCGCGGCCCCGCCGCCGTATTTCTGAAGCACTTCCCTGTATTTGTTTATGAATGGATCGTCGGCGTCCGTTGGCAGGTGGTTCATGGTGATGTAACAACCCTCTGCCGCGCTCCCCCCGAGCTTGGCCAGCAACTCCGGGTTCCCCGTGGCCTGGCCAACTATGACCTCCGGCTTCCATCCCTGCCTCTCGATCTCCTTGAGGATGGGTACCACCCATTGGGCCGTGGTGGTGATCACCACGCAATCTATCTCCTTGGCCCTCATCCTGGAGACCAAGCCGCTGTAGTCCATCTCCACGTTCTGGAGCTTCTCCTCGAAGGCGAGCTCCAGGCCCCATTTCTTGAGTCTCTCCACCGCGCCTTTCTCGTTCACCTCCCCCACCGGCCCCCACTGGTTCACGAAGGCGATCTTCTTCTTGCCCAGCCTCTTCACGGCGGTATCCACCTGGATGGCCGTGGACTGGGCGTAGGGTATGGTCCAGCCGAATATGTACCTCTTGGGCGGGGTGAAGAGCTCGTCCAGGGCCGTACCGGGAAAGAGCACCGGGACCTTGTTCTCCATGATATCCGGAAGCCCGGCCAGGATCCCGGCGCCCTGTAGGGAACCGATCATGGCGAATACCTGGTCACTATGGATCAGCTTCTTGATCGCCTCCTTGGCCCGGGAGGGCAGGAACTGATCGTCCTCGGCGATGAATGTGATCTTCCTGCCGTATACCCCACCGGTATCGTTGACGTAGGCCACCCCGAGCTTCATCCCGTCGCACATGGGCTGGCCGACGACCGCCGCAGGACCCGTCAGGGCCAGGTGGGTCCCGATCTTGATCTCCGTGGCCGTGACCCCTACCTCCCCCCGGGCCGTTCCGATAGCCAAAGAGAAGACAAGCGACAACATGACCGAAACCTTCATTGCGCCTTCCCTCATGGACTCCCTCCTTTTCTTTCAAGTTCATGGCCGCATTGGGTAAGAACACCTCGATCCCGCCCACCGAAAAAGACTCCGACAACCTATCCTCGGTCCCCACCCCCTTTCCCCTGGTTTCCAACCCTCATCCACGGTATACACCCTGGAAAAAAGGGACCTCCTTTCCCAACGACATCTCCGCGCACTTCAGGGCGCCCCTGGCCGCCCGGTCGGTCCCCACCCCCCTCGCCTGGATCCCGTCCCCGCACAGGTAGAGCCCTTCGAGGCCGGGGATGGTGTTCGGGAGCCGGCCCTTTCCCGTGAAGCCTGGCTTGGAGGCCAGATTGTAGTTGTAGAGGTGGCGGCTGCGCCAGAGGGTGTGGCCCTTGAGATCCGGGAGCATCTCCTCCACCTCGCCCACGAAGGCCTCGAAGAGCCGCTCGATGCCCCTTCTCGAACCGTCGAAGCGCGACCCGTCTACGAAACCCCCGGCCACCAGGAGATGCTCCCCTGGAGGCGACATGGAGGGGTCGAAGGCCGACTGGAGGTAGGCGTAGCCTGGGAGCCCTGTCCTGGCCCCGCGCTCCCACAGGTGCACCCCCTTCTCTTCCATGGCATAGATGGGCTTGTCCGTAGCTGCATAGAAACCGATGATCAAGATGCGGTTCTCCATCCGGGAAAGGAAACGAATCCGCTCCAGCACGGACCACGGCAGTTGCTCCTTCGGAAGGAAGTCCTCGAGGGCCCAGACAGGCACGGTGCTTATCACCGCATCCGCCGAAAACTCCTCCGCCTCGGGATACTCCTCGGGGAAGGCCTTCGGGCCGACAACCGCCTTCACCCCCTGCACCCTGCCCCCCTTCAGGATCAGATCCACGACCCGCGCCTGGGTCTTCACCTCCCCTCCGCCCCTGCGGATCACCTCCACGAGCTGCTCCACCGTACCCTTGAGCCCGCATCTCGGCCAGAGGGCGGTCACGGGCCTCCGCCACCTCTCGAAGTACATCTTCCGTATGATCAGGGTCTCACCCGCACTGAAGTCGAACCAGTCCGTCATGAGGAACTCCCCACGGCAGATGTTCTCGAACATGGCTATGGTGCCGGGGTCCTCGGTGTGCATCCTCAGCCAGCTCCTCAACGGCCAGTCGTCGTAACCGGCCAGTTCCTCGAAGCTGGAGGAAATGATGGCATCGATGACCTTCTTGTATTCCCCCTTGTCCATCTTGAAGAACTCGCGGGCCGGGGTCCACCTCCCGTCCCGGTAGATGGGGGACTCGCCTACGGCGGAGGTGTACTCGAGCTTCAGCCCTGCATACTCGTAGATCTTCCCTATGATCTCGTCCGGTTCGCCCAGGAAATGCCCACCGGAATTGATGGTGTGGCCCTTGTACGGGATGTCCGTCAGGCGGCCGGCCACATCCGGCTCCCTCTCCAGCAGGAGGACCCTGTTGCCCGAAGAGGCCAGGATCGCCCCTGCACACGCACCACCTATGCCGCCCCCTATCACGATCGCATCGTATCCACCCATGGTTGCCTCCTTCGCAATTGGTCACGGGGGGTGGTCGTATCGTCTGTTTCGTCTGTCCGGTCTGAACAAGACACGGGATTGTCAGGTCCTTCGGGGCGCGCGATTTCCGGAGGGATTTGACCTCTGGGGAGACCTTTCTCCGTGCGACGCACAGGCAGGTGCTTGCCCCCTCCCTCGGTAGGCCTCAGCCCGGCTCCGACCGAGAGGGCTCCCCCAGGTCCAAATCCTGCAAGATCGAAGCGCCTTGGCCCTGCCTGCGCCAAGCGGAGCGCGGCAGGCAGGCAAGCCGCTCCGAGAAACGCCCGCACCCCCTGATCGCTTGCCCTCCTTCGGATCGGGTCAACCAATTCGTGCACACCCCTTGCTCCTCGCCCGGGCATGCACTTGGAGACACCCCCCCCTTCCTCGCCCCCGCATCACGAACCGGGCAACGATCACGAGGCGAGGCACATGTTGATCCCGCCCCCCACGCTGAACTTCACACCAGTGATATAGGAGGCCTTTCGGGAGGCGAGGAAGGCCACCGCGTTGCCTATGTCCTCGCGCGGATCGGATCGCCTGCCCAGGGGCACGAGTCTCAGGAGCTCCTCGCGCCTCTGCGGGGGGACCTCTGCCATCATCCTGGTCTCGTTGAAGCCAGGCATGAGGAGATTGCAGGTCAGATCCCCCCCCTCCTTGCGCACCCACCTTGCGAACTCCAGGGCAACGGTCATCGTGAACCCGAAGAGACCCGCCTTCGCGGCGATGTAATTGGCCATACCGATCTCCCCGCACAGGGCCCCCTCGGAGGAGATGTTTATGACGCGGCCGTAACCGTTCTTCCTCATGAGCCTGGCCGCGGCCTGGGTGCAGAGGAAGGCACCCTTGAGGTGCACCGCGATGACATCGTCCCAGTCCCTCTCGCTCATGTTCAGGATGCCGGCCGGCCTGCGGATGCCCGCGTTGTTCACCAGGATATCCACCTTGCCGAAGGCCTCCACGGCTCGGGCCACCATGGCCTCTACCTCGGCCTTCACCCTCACATCAGCGACAACGGGGATGGCCCTCCCCCCCTCGGCCTCGATCATACGGACCGTCTCCTCCTCGTTGGGGAGGTTCACCCCGTTGACCACCACCGCGGCACCCTCCTCGGCCAGCTTCAGGGCGATCCCTCGCCCGATGCCGCTGCCCGCACCCGTCACGATGGCCACTAAACCATCCAAGAGCATTGGAACCTCCTCAACTCCCTGGAGCGGCCGTGGGCCGCAACCAATGTGGCCTGTAGCGAACGGTCGCCCGTAGGTCACGCAAAGGCCCGATCCTCCCGAACCCGACGAGGGGGATCAGCTCTTCCCGGCCCCCTTTGGCACGTCGTATATCTCTGCTATGAAAGAGAGCTTCTCCTTCGTGTCCAGGTAGGCGAAGCCCAGACCTGGGGCCTCCCCTGACTGAAGGACCTCGACCCCGTTCTCCCGGAGGAATTCCACCGCCTGGCCGAAATCGTCCACATGAAATGCCACGTGATGGAGCCCTTCCCCCTTCTCCCTCAGGAACTCGGAGTAGATGCTCCTTTCATCCAGCGGTTGTATGAGCTCCCACTGGAAGTCCCCTATCCTGGCGAAGGCCACCCGCATGGAGAAATCCACCCTCTGATTGCGGACCTTCAGTTCCCGCATGTTGGATGGGTCCAGGGTGAAGGCCTGCCACGGCCCTATCCCCAGTTCCTCGTACTGTCTCATCGCCCTGTCCAGGTCACTGACCACCACCCCCACCTGGAGCACCTTCTTGAAGACGGGTTTCACTTCCACGGCGCACCCCCGGATGAATTCCTGGTCTTGGGTCTCACCACGACCGAGGGTCCGGTCTTCTCGGACCAGCTCAGACCTGGACACTCTCGCTGGGGCCCGTATCTCGCCCTGAGTTCCTCCAAGGGACCGGCATCCAAGGCCCGGGTGGGGCAGGCATCGACGCAAATGGGTCTCTTGCCCTCCCGCCACCTATCCAGGCACAGGTCGCACTTCTGCATCCTGGGGTCCTCTTCCGCCCCGAACTGGGGGGCGTCGTAGGGACACGCCTCCCTGCACAGGCCCCCGCACACGGACTCACCCAGGCACTCCCCCCTGTCCACCACGACGATCCCATCCCCCTCCCTCTTGGAGATGGCCCCTGCCGGGCACGCGTCTGCGCATGCGGGCTGTGCGCAGTGGTAGCACGGAACCGCCGCGTAAGCCACAAACGGGTTGGGGTATTCCCCTTGCTCCAGGCAGGCGATCCTCATCCAGTTGGCCGGTCCCGCGGGCACATCATGCCAGTCCTTGCAGGCCACGCAGCAGGTGAAGCACCCAACGCATCGCGTCTGATCGAAATAAAATCCCAACTGCATCCCGACCCACTCCTCAGAGCCTCTCTATCTGGACGAGCACGCTGTTGTAGGGAAACGCCCCCCCGGGAGAAGGCTCGTCACTGGTAAGGACGTTGGGGTGCCCGGCCCGATCCACGCCATCTTCGTCCGGGTCGTACCAGGCGCCCTCGGGCAGGCTCGCCACGCCCGGCATGATCCGGCTCGTGACCCTGGCCTGGATGCGGGTCTCCCCCCTGTCGTTGAACACCCGGACCATATCCCCGTCTTTGATCCCCCTGGACTCTGCATCGACCTTGCTCATGCTGACCGCCTGTGGCAACTGCTCCCTCAGCCAGGGCAAGTTGTCGAACTGGGCGTTGGCCCGCCTCCTGTCGTGAGGGGTGACTAGCTGGATGGGGTACTTCCGGGCCAGGGGGTCGTTGACTCCTTCCCATGTCTCGATGTACTTGGGGACAGGGGGAAGCAGCGGATCGTTCATGGCTGCCAGGCGTTCGGAGTAGATCTCGATCTTCCCGGACGGGGTGGGGAAGGGGTGATTCTCAGGGTCCTCGATCTGGTCTTTGAAGGCCACGTACGGCCCACTCCTCGGCACCCAGTAGAGCGCCTTCTCCTTGAAGGCCTCGTAGTCCGGGATCCGGGCCTTGGCCACTGCAGACCTGAGCCTCTCCTCTTCGCCCTGGGTGTCGTAATCCAGTATCCCCATCCTCTCGGCCAGCGCCTTGAATATCTCGTTGTGCGGCCTTGACTCGCCCAAGGGTTCGATGATCTTTCTTTGGAACCCGTAGTAGCCGTTCACGGCCCCAGGGACTATGTCCTCTCTTTCCACGTACGTGGAACTGGGCAGGATGATGTCAGCATACCTAGCAGTCGCTGTCATGTGCTGCTCGACATCAGCGATGAACTCCAGGGATTTCAAGGCCCTGACCGTCTTGTTTGTGTTAGGAAGGGCGTTGACATAGTTGCAGTTGACGATGAGGGCCAGCTTGTAATCCGCGGGGTATCCTCCGGCCCTGCCCTTCAAGATGGCATCGGCCATCTTGGCGTAGTGTATCCTGGGATGCATCTTGCCCAGGAAGACCCCGTCCCAAGTGGCGAGGTCGTCGATGGGATTTCGGGCGAAGGGCAGCCCGCTTCCCAATCCCACCCTGTAAGGGTATCCTCCGACCACCGACACCCAGGCCCTGCCCCCCGCATCCCCCCCTAGGACCCCCACATTGCCGGTCATGGTGGCCAGCACGCTGGCAGCCCGGTGATATTGCTCGCCGAACGCCGTGCGGCCAGGGCCGATGCCTGCCATGAGGGCCGCAGGCTTCGCGAGGGCGTATTCCACTGCGAGCCTCTCGATGGTGGAGGCCGGCACGCCGGTTATGGCCTCGGCCCAGGCCGGGGTCTTGGGCAGTCCGTCCTCGACCCCGAGGACATAATCCCTGAACCTGGCGAAGCCCACCGTGTACCGGTCCAGAAACGCTCGATCCTGTAGGTCTTTCTCTACGATGACGTAAGCCATGGCTATCAGCATGGCCGCGTCCGTTCCCGGCCTGATGGGTATCCACTCCCGGGCGAAGGCGGCAGCTGTCTCGTTGTAGAACGGATCCACCGCCACGATCTTGGTCCCCGCCTCTTTGGCCCTGGCCAGGTACCAGGTGGTATTGGTCCCCTGGATGGTCTTGGCCGGGTCCCACCCCCAGGCTATGATGAGGCGGGAATGCAGAAGGCTGTCACGGGAATTGGAGCAGCAGATCGTCCCGAAGGTGTAATACTCGGACATTAACCCCGCCTGAAAGGAGGTGGCGCCCCACCATGTGGTATAGCCGCCGGCCAAGGCCAGGAGCCTGTGGCCCACCATGACGCTGTGCAAGACACCCAGGTCGCCGGCCATTGGAAGGTAGAGTATGGAAATAGGCCCATAAGTCTCCCTTACCCGCTTGAGCTGCGAGGCCACTGTGTCCAATGCCTCGTCCCAGGAGATCTGCTCGAATCTCCCCTCACCTCTCTCTCCGACCCGCTTCAACGGGTGCAAGATGCGGCCCGGGTCGTAGACCCGCTGCCTCAGGGCCCTCCCCCTCTGACAGGCCCGCAGCTGCGGCTCGGGCCCATCGTCCGTCTCCACGCGGGTGATGACCCCATCCCTCACGTGGACCTTGAGCAGGCAGTTGCCCCCGCAGTGGCTGGCGCACATGGTGGTGACGACCTCTTCTTTTCGCCCGGTCATTTCCCTTGCCCCTTGCCGTCTCTTGCCCCCTTTCGCTTCGAGGCGAGCCTTCCCTTGATCCAGTAGACGGGCGAGAAGAGGATGAAGGAGACGGGCGAGGGTCTGAGGATCATCGGTATCATCCTGAAGAAATCCTCCACCTTGACGTGGACCGTGGTGTCGAACTGCCCCATCAGGCGCCCCTCCATGCAGAGCCGGTCCCTGTCCCTGAACATCCTCTCGATCTCCATCACGCTCTTGCCTTGATCCGTATGGATCCTGAAGGCCTTCTCGCTCTTCTTTCCCACAGGCAATGGCAACATCCCGTCGTCCCCCGAATCCTCGCGCGTTCACGGCCCGGCTGCCGCCATGTGCCTGGCCGCGGCGTACCCGAAGACCATGCTCTGGCCGTTGGCGAAGCCGCTGTTGTAACCCACGCCCATGGCGAGATGGGCCGATGTGTTCCCTGTGGCATAGAGACCGGGTATGGGTTCCCCCCTGACGCTCAGGACCTGGCCGGCACCGTTGGTCACCAGGCCCCCTCTATGCCCGGCGGTCCCCGGATGGATCTGGACACCGTAGAACGGCGGTACCTCCAACGGTGCCAGGCAGGGGTTGGGCCCGTGGTTCGGGTCCCCCGCCCATCTGTCGTAAGCGGACTCGCCCCTGTGGAAGTCAGGATCCCTCCCCTCCTTGGCGAAGGTGTTGAAGCGCCTCACCGTCTCCTCCAGGCTGTCCCCCGGGAGCCCGAGCTTCTCGGCCAGTCCCCTGAGGGAGTTGGACTTGCAGAGCCATTCGGCCTGATCCGCGTTTTGTCCCGCCTCCAGGGGGCCGCACGGGTATCTGTCCCTGTGCGACTGATCCGCGATCCAGTACATGGGGAGATGTGTGAATTCCCACCGGCTGGGATCGTAGGCCGTGAAGGCGGTGCCCATCTCCGGGTAATAGGACTCGTTGCAGCATCTCCTGCCGGCCCTGTTCACGATCATGTCCCCCGGCTTCCCGCAACTGGCGAGGAAGAGCCTGTAGAGGGGTCTGCCATCGATCTCCTCGCCAGGGACCCGGATCGTGGGCAGCCATATGCTGTGTTCCATCATGGCCACCGCACCCCCCACCTCCATCCCCATGATGTGGCCGTCCCCCTCGTTTTGCGGATTGGTGAAGGGGCGGGCCTTGGGGCCATGGATGAACCTGGAGCTCATCTCCTCGTTCCACTCGAAACCGCCGGTGGCGAGCAAGACCCCCCTGGTCGCCCTGACGAACAAGGACCTCCCCTCCCTCTCGGCCACCAGACCCACCACGCGACGCTCCTCGGTGACCAGTTGAACCCCTCTGGTGTGGAGCAGGATATCTATCCCCCTCTCCAGGCAGGCCAGGACCAGGGGACCGATGAGGGTGCGTCCCCCTGCCCAGATCCCCTCGGGCACCCCGAGCTGGAGGGGGACAGGGGGGCGTCGCACATGGGACAAGAACGGGTAGCGGACCTCGGCCTCGGCCAGCTCTATGGCCATGTTGAGCGGATCGGGAAGCAGATAACGCCCCCCGGGCTTCCCGCCGGGAAGCTCGGCCCTGTAATCCGGGTAACCCCTCGGTGCGATCATGCGCAGGGCCGTATGCGCCTCTACGTAGTCCACCATCTCGGGGCCTAGATCCACGAAGGCGGCGGCCTTCCCCTCATCGTGGCGCCCCATGCCGATCTGCCGGATGTAGGTCAGGGCCTCCTCCCTGGAATCCTCCAGGCCCCTTTCGCGCATGTGGCGGTTGTTGGGGATCCAGATGATCCCACCCGAAAGGGCGTTGCCCCCGCCCATGGCGCCCGACTTCTCCAGGACCACGCTCCTCAGCCCCAGGTCGTGGCCCACGATGGCTGCCACCAGCCCACCGCTGCTGGAGCCCACCGCCACCAGATCCGCCTCCAGATCCCACCTCTCGGGAAGCTTTGCCATCGCGAACCCCTTCGCTCACTTGCCCTTGAACAGTGGCTGCCGTTTCTGGGAAAACGCGTTGAATGCCTCCCTCACGTCCTCCGTCCCCAGGAGGATCGCCTGCCCGTAAGTCTCGTTGTCCAGGGCGCCCTCCAGGTCCTGGTTCAACCCCTTGTAAACAGCCCACTTCGCGAAGCCGTAAGCACGGGAAGGGCCCTGGCAGAAGCGCCTGGCCATGGCCATGGCACTCCCCATAAGCTCCTGGGCAGGCACCACCTGGTTCACGAGACCGATCCTCAAGGCCTCTTGGGCGTCTATGGTATCTCCCGTGAGGATGAGCTCCATGGCCTTGCCCACCCCCACCAGCCTGGGAAGAAAGTATGTCCCTCCCATGTCCGGCATGAGGCCTGCCCTGATGAAGATCTCCGAGAAACGCGCCTCTCGGGAGGCTATCCGGATGTCGCAGGCCATGGCGAGATCCAGCCCTGCCCCCATGGCCACCCCGTTGACCGCTGCTATGACAGGCTTGGGCATCCTGCGGATGGCCAAGGTGATACGCTGCGCCTCCCTGACGTACTCCGCACGGATGATGGGGTCCTGCGTCTTCCAGGAGGGATGCCCCTCCCTGTCCCCCCCGGCCGAGAACGCCCGGCCGGCCCCTGTGATGACCACGGCCTTGACCCCCTCGTCCCCTGCAGCCTTGCCCAGGACCTCCCCCAGGTCCGAGAAGAGCTCCCTGTTGAAGGCATTGAGCTTCTCGGGCCGGTTCAAGGTCACCACCCCCACCGCCTCCTGCTTCTCCCAGATGACCGTCCCCCCCATCAGCGCCACCTCCCCATCCCGCATCATGGCCCCGGGCTCCACCGGTGCCGCCCGACATCCGCATCTCTTCCCGGGCTTCAGGGGCGGGCCCGAGACCCGCCCCTCCTCGTCAGCTGCGAGGCACAGGCCTTCCCAGCCACTGGGTGTAGAACCCCTCGATATCCGGCAGGAAGTCGAAGACCACAGGATAGCCGGGGGTCACGTATTCCACCTCCAGGAGCGTCCCGCACTTGGGGCAGTAGTACTCCCTGAGGTGCGACCACTGGGTGTCCGGGACCCTGAGTTCAGGGGCGACCCCCGGATAGAGCTCCTTGAATTTCTCCTCCGTGTCCCGCACGTAGATGAGGGCCCTCATCTTCCAGTTCTCCCGGTAGTCCCCGTACTCGTGGCCGCAGATCGCCTTGATAATGAGCTGGCCGTCTTTGGCCACGATATAGAGGTGCTCGTGGATGGGAAGGACGATCTTCTCCTTCCACGGCACCTTCTCCTGCAGTATCTCGATGTACTTGTCGAACCGGTCCTGGTCCTTGAAGGAGCTCATCATCCCCTTGAGGGTCTCCCAGTCGAGCCTCCCCTCCACCAGGGCCTTTATGGTCTCCTTGGGGTAAGTGGGCCCGAGGGCCCTTTCCTTTGTCTCTTCCGCCATCTCCGTCTCCCTCCTTATCAGAAAGAGAACTCCTCCGGGAGTCTCCACGCCTCCTTGAACTCCCCCGCGAACTTGGGGGACAGCCCCATGCACTCCCTGTACATCTCCATGACGGCAGGGGGCAGGTCCTTGCCCGCCACCTTGGCCCTCTCCTCCTCCCACCAGTCGGACACAGGCCTGGCCCTGCGGAGCCTCTCCTGGCGTTTGGCCTCCCTCAAACGGGCGGTCTCCTCGTGGTCCACCCTCCAATCCTTGGCCTTTTCGTCGTAAGCGGCGGCCACGCAGTATATGTCCCTGGCCACGTCCGGGGTCGTCATCCCCTTGAGGAGGTCGCTCCTGACCAGCTCCGGGTCCCTCTCTATGGGGTCCCCGTAGCCCGACCCGCCCAGACTGAAGTTCA
>Ga0068707_1000098_pt1 | contig 44288 bp, 36 predicted proteins | sample YNPNPMetaG_FD_66600 | JGI IMG/M metagenome (GOLD analysis project Ga0068707, IMG submission 66600) | Anoxygenic and chlorotrophic microbial mat microbial communities from Yellowstone National Park, USA - YNP NP MetaG | ecosystem: Environmental > Aquatic > Thermal springs > Hot (42-90C) >... | reverse complement strand
CCGTTACGAATTTGCTCCACAGCGCGGTTTTACCTACGTCTCCCCCTCTGCCACACGCATCACCGGCTACACCCCCGAAGATCACTATGCTGACCCTGATCTGGGTCTTAAAATTGTTCACCCTGAAGACCGTCCCCTGCTGGAACAATATTTTCAAGGCGGCGAGGTTTTTGAAAAACCTCTCACCCTGCGCTGGGTACGCAAAGATGGACGGGTGATCTGGACCGAGCAGATCAATTCCCCGGTTTATGATGCGCAGGGCAATCTGATCGCCATAGACGGCATTGCCCGCGACGTTACCGAGCGTAAGAAAGCGGAAGAAGCACAGCGCGCCAGTGAACGGCGTTTATCCCTTTTTATGGAAAATTTACCCGGCGTTGTTGTCATCCGCAATACAGAAGGACGCTACACGTACATGAACACTGCCTGGGAACGTGCCATGAACCTGCGCCGGGAAGATTATCTTGGCAAAACACCTTTTGAAACTTTCCCGCGTGAGGATGCTTTGCGATTGCTGGAAGATGACCGAAAGGTCATCGAAACCGGTAAGCCAAGCTTTGGCGAGATCGAGCTGCATCATCAGACAGGACCGCGCTGGTGGCTGGTCAACCGCTTCTGTCTCGAGGATGAAACGGGAAAGCCAGCTTATGTGGCAGCGCTCTACGTGGACATCAGCGAACGCAAACGGCACGAACGCCTGCTGGAAGCACAAGCACGTGTTGCTCGGGCATTGGGCGAAACGCTCGAATTGCGCCCGCTGTTGGAGCGATTGCTGGAAGCCGCCCGCTCTGCCATCCCAGCCGCCGACAAGGGCAGCATTCTGCTGACCGAGCCGGACGGCAGCCTGCGCATCTACGCCGCCAGCGGCTATCAGGACCCGCGCATTTACAACCTCACCTTTGTACGCGACTCGGGGTATTGCGCGCTGGCGGCGCGTCTGCGGCAGGCACTGCTCATCCCCAGTGTGCGCGACTACGGCACTACCCGCTACAACGGCGAAGTTGAAGAAGCCCGGCAGGTGCTCAGCGCCGTGATTGCCCCGCTGATTGTTCAGGAAAAGCTCATCGGTGTCATCAGCCTGGACTGCACCGAGCGTAAAGCCGCTTTCAGTGAAGCCGACATGCACACGCTGGTCAGCTTTGCTTCCACTGCCGCGCTGGCGATTGAAACCAGCCGGCTGGCTGAAGAAACACGACTCCGCCTGAAGGAATTGAGCGCTGTAGCGCAGGTTTCCGCCGCACTGCGCGCCGCCCAAACAAGAGCCGAGATGCCGTTGATCATTGCAGAACAAGTCGCCAACCTGCTGGAAGCAGACGGGACGGCATTGGAAACACTGATCCCCTCGACCGGGGAATTACTGACCGAACGCGGCTGCGGCATCTGGGCACCGCTCACCGGCGAACTGATTCCTCCGGGCACCGGCATCAGCAGCGAAGTGTTGAAAAGCGAAAAGCCATATTTGAATAACGATGCCCGCCATGATCCGCGCCTGTTGCACCCGGAGCTGCTGAAAGAATGCTGTGCCCTTGCTGCTGCGCCATTGAAAACCGAACAGCGCATCAGCGGTTTGCTGTGGATCGCCCGCCGCCGCCCGCTGGACGAGCATGATTTGCAACTGCTGGTCGCCGTGGCGGAAATCGCCGCCAATGCACTGCAACGCGCCGAACTGCATGAAGAGACACAAAAGCAGTTGCGCACACTGCGCGCCATAAGAGCCATTGACCGCGCCATCATTAATAGCCTTGACCTGCAGCGGGTCTTGAACATCGCTGTAGAGGAAGCAGCCGCCCAGCTCAAAGCGAACGCTGCGGCGGTGCTGATTTTCAACCCGGCGACCTTGATGCTTGAACAATCCGCCGGCTGTGGTTTTCGCACTGACCTTGCGGTTTCCAGCCGCATCCGCTTGGGCAAAGGACATGCCGGCAGCGCCGCCCTGAAATGCCGCATAGTGAGCATCCCGGATTTGTCGAGCGAGCCAAAAAACAGTTTTGCCCGTTCTGCAATGGTCAGAGAGGAAGGGTTTATTGCTCAACACGCAGCGCCCCTGATCGCCAAAAATGAACTCAAAGGCGTTCTGGAAGTGTTTCACCGCCAGAAGTTTGTACCCGACCCGGAATGGCTGGAACGGTTTGAAGCTTTTGCCGATCAGGCAGCCATTGCTATTGACAACGCCAGTTTACTGGAAAAATTGCGGAATTCCCTGCTGGAACTCCAACTGGCTTATGATGAAACAATCGAGGGCTGGTCTCGCGCCATGGACTTGCGCGATCGCGAGACCGAAGGACATGCCCAGCGGGTTACCGAAATGACCTTACAAATAGCGCGTGCTATGGGATTCTCTGGGGAACAACTGATTCATATTCGCCGCGGCGCCCTTTTACATGACATTGGTAAGCTGGGCGTGCCGGATGAGATTTTGTTTAAACCTGCACCATTGACCGAGCGCGAATGGGAAATCATGCGCCGTCATCCGCAGTATGCCTATGATATGCTCCTGCCCATCGAATATCTGCATCCGGCGTTGGAGATTCCCTGCTGTCATCATGAAAAATGGGATGGCACGGGCTACCCGCGCGGCTTAAAAGGCGAAGAAATTCCACTTGCCGCGCGCATCTTTGCTGTCGCTGACGTGTATGAAGCCCTGACCAGCAACCGCCCCTATCGCAAGGGCTGGTCCAAAGAAGAGGCGCTGGAATACATTCGCCAGCAGTCTGGCAAACACTTCGATCCCAAAGTGGTCGAGATATTCCTGCAATGGATAGAAAAAGGATCGTTGTAACCCGCCAAACCACGCGCACGGCTCCACCGACCTGATGCGGCGTCTAAAACCTTTGCAGGTACACAGCAAGTTTTCTCAAGTCCACGTTCGGATTGTCACGGGCTGGAAAAACGATTATCCAGACATGGTTACCTTGTGATACAACTGCCATCATTGTTTCAATCCCGCATAGAGGAACTGTAAATATAAGTGAAAATACGCGCGAACACTGAGGGAAAAGATATTACAAAACTCTCATCAATTTTTAAGATTTACCCTGTTGACTTCGATAGCATTGTTTGCTATACTAACAGGTAATTAAGCATAAGTTGTTGGTGTTCAGTAATGATTAACCTTTCTTCCCTCTTCATCCTGGTTCTTGTTATTGTAGTCCTTATTATTAAGGACTCGTTGTGTTCCGGGTGGAAGGTGAGAAAGGTGTTGAGTGAAGTGTAAGCCAAATCTTACCAGACTAAAAGAAAAACCAACCGCCCGGAACACCGGGCGGTTTTCTTATTCTATCGCTCGTGAGGAAACCAATGCGTTCTGACAGAATCAAAAAAGGCTTTGAACACGCACCGCATCGCGCCTTGCTCAAAGCTACTGGCGTCACCGACGCTGACATGGATAAACCCTTTATCGCTATTGTTAATTCCTATGTGGACATTATTCCCGGTCATGTCCACTTGCAACAATTCGGGCAACTGGTTAAACAAGCGGTGCGCGACGCGGGAGGCGTTCCCTTTGAGTTTAATACAATCGGCGTAGATGACGGCATCGCCATGGGACATATGGGGATGAGATACTCTTTGCCCTCCCGCGAGCTGATCGCCGACAGTGTTGAAACCATGATCGAAGCTCACTGCTTCGACGGCATGGTGTGCATACCCAATTGCGACAAGATCGTTCCGGGTATGTTAATGGCTGCATTGCGCGTTAATATTCCAGCCATTTTCGTTTCCGGTGGTCCCATGCCCGCCGGACGCACCCCAGAAGGCGAAGTCGTTGACCTGATCAGCGTTTTTGAAGGTGTGGGAGCTTACCAGAAAGGCAACATCACCCCGCAGCGGCTGAAAATGCTGGAAGATTACGCCTGCCCTGCCTGCGGGTCCTGCTCCGGTATGTTCACCGCCAACAGCATGAATTGCCTGATGGAGGCGCTTGGGCTGGCATTGCCTTACAACGGCAGCGCGCTGGCATTGACCCCTGAACGCGAAGCATTGGCGCGCCGTGCCGGTGAGCGCATCCTTGAACTGGTTGCAAGACAAATCACACCGCGCAGCATTGTCACGTTAGAAGCGCTGGATGATGCCTTTGCCCTGGATATGGCAATGGGCGGCTCCACGAACACTATCCTGCACGGCATAGCGCTGGCTGAGGAAGCCGGCATTCATTACTCACTTGACCGCATCAATGCCATTTCGGATAGAGTTCCTCACCTGTGCAAAGTTAGTCCCTCCGGACCCTGGCACATGGAAGATGTCCATCGCGCTGGCGGCGTTCCTGCCATCATGAAAGAATTGCAGCGCGCCAGCGGGATACTGCACGTGGACCGCCTGACAGTCTCCGGACAAACTCTGCTGGAGATACTCGAAACTGCTGAAGTGAAAGACTACGAGGTTATTCGCCCGCACGATCAGCCACACTCCAGCAACGGCGGTTTGGCATGTCTGTTCGGCAACCTGGCGCCCAATGGCTCTGTGGTCAAGACTGGCGGCGTTCATCCTTCCATGCGGCATTTCAGCGGTCCGGCGCGCATTTATGAATCGCAAGAAGATGCGCTGACAGGTATTCTGGCAGGCGAAGTACAGCCCGGCGAGGTGGTCGTCATCCGCTACGAAGGTCCACGCGGCGGACCGGGTATGCCGGAGATGCTCAGCCCAACCAGCGCCATTATGGGCATGGGATTGGGCGACAAAGTAGCCCTGATCACTGATGGACGTTTTTCGGGCGGCACGCGCGGTGCTTGCATTGGGCATGTCTCGCCCGAAGCCGCTGCAGGCGGTCCGATTGCTGCTCTGCAAACGGGTGATGTTATCGAGATTGACTTGGAAGCCCGCACGTTAAACGTTCAACTACCGCAAGAAGAAATCAAGCGGCGCCTGTCAGCGCTTCCCCCGTTTCAAGCGCGCACGCAGAGCAAATGGCTGCGGCGCTATGCATACTTTGTCACCAGCGCTGACCGTGGGGCAGTTCTGGATTCAGATGCAAAAACATTCTAAACAGGAGGTAGAAATGAAACTTACCGGTGCAGAAATTCTCTGGGAAAGCCTGAGACGCGAAGATGTCGAGGTAGTCTTCGGCTATCCTGGCGGCGCAAATCTGCCTATCTATGACGCTCTACCCAAATTCCCCATTCGACATGTTCTGGTTCGCCACGAGCAGGGCGCCGCGCACATGGCAGATGGGTATGCCCGCGCCAGCGGCAAAGTAGGTGTAGCTCTGGCAACATCAGGTCCGGGCGCCACAAATCTGGTCACTGGCATTGCCACTGCCATGATGGACTCCTCGCCTACCGTATTTATTACTGGGCAGGTAGTCAGTAAATTCATTGGCTATGACGCCTTTCAGGAAACCGATGTCACAGGCATCACTTTACCGATCACAAAACACAACTACCTAGTAACAGATGTGCGCGAGCTTGGGCATGTGGTCCGCGAAGCTTTCTATATTGCTCGAACTGGACGCCCCGGACCGGTGTTGATTGACATTACCAAAGATGCGCAGCAAAACTCGACTGATTGGGAATACGATGACAGCCCCATTCAACTCCCCGGCTATCGCCCTGACCTCAGCCCCAGCGAAAAGGATTTTCAAACTGCTGTGGAGTTAATTCAATCGGCAGAAAGACCTCTCATTTTAGCTGGACATGGTGTTTTGATGAGCGGTGCGATGAATGAGCTGAAAGAGTTTGCCGAACGCACCAATACCCCCGTTGCCATGACTTTGCTGGGATTGAGCAGTTTTCCATCCAGTCACCCGCTCTATCTGGGCATGATGGGCATGCACGGTGAGGCTTGGGTGAACCACGCTATTCAAAATGCTGATCTCCTGATTGCTGTCGGTATGCGTTTTGATGACCGCGTTACCGGTAACCTGAAAACCTACGCGCCCAATGCCCGAAAAATTCATCTAGAGATTGATCCATCAGAAATTAACAAAAATGTCAAGGTGGACGTTGCCCTGATCGGAAACCTGCGCGACACACTGCGTCAGTTGTTGCCTCGCATTCAGCCCTGCGAACATTCTGACTGGCTGTCCTTTATTGACAGCTTGAAAGGCGAAAGCGCCGTGCGCGACATTCAAAATATGCCGGATAACGGCAAACTGCACGCCCCGCACGTTATCTTTGACATCTGGCGGCTAACCAATGGCAAAGCGCTGGTTGTCACGGATGTAGGACAACACCAGATGTGGACAGCGCAATACTATCATCAAGACATCCCTGGTTACTTTATCAGTTCCGGCGGTTTGGGAACGATGGGCTTTGGATTGCCGGCTGCTATTGGCGCCAAGTTCGCCCGACCGGAGGCAGAGGTTTGGGTGGTTTGTGGAGACGGCGGTTTCCAAATGACCCAGGCTGAACTGGCTACCATTGCACAGGAAGGCATCAAAATTAACATCGCCGTTATCAACAACGGCTATTTGGGCATGGTACGTCAATGGCAGGAATTTTTCTATGACAGCCGTTACACTGCAACACCCATGCGCAGTCCCGATTTTGTCAAAATCGCCGAAGCGCACGGGTTGACCGGTCTGAGGGTGACCAAACGAAATGAAGTTGAAGAAGCCGTCCAGCGTGCGCGGCAGAGCAAAGAAACCGTTCTGATTGATTTTCGCGTTGAAAAGGAAGACAGCGTTTACCCGATGGTTCCGGCAGGCGCCGATTTGCACCAAATGATCCGCAGACCGCTGCCCAATCCGGTTTTGGAAAATGTGGAAAACGATATTTGAAGGAGAAAAAGCGATGCAACACACAATAGTCGCACTGGTTGAAAATAAACCCGGTGTGCTCAACCGGGTAGCTTCCTTGTTTCGAAGACGTGGTTTTAACATCGATTCGCTTACGGTCGGCCGCACTGAACAGCCCGAGATTTCCCGCATGACCATCGTCGTGGATACCGACGAGACCAATGTGGAACGACTGATGTCTTATCTATACAAACTAGTCAATGTTATTCAGGTGCATGACTTGAGCAAAGTTCCCACTGTCAACCGCGATCTAGCGATGGTTAAGGTCAACGCCAACGATGAGAATCGCACACACATCATGCAACTGGTGGATGTGTTCCGCGCCCGCATTGTAGATGTATCCAATAGTTCGTTCATCATTGAAATCACCGGTGACGAGGAAAAAATTGAAGGGTTCATTGACGTCCTGCGTCCCTGGGGCATCATCGAAATGGTGCGCACCGGTATTGTTTCAATGGCGCGCGGTGCAGTCCCTTTATACCCCAACGGTAAAAACGGCAATGGTTATCATCACGAAAATAGGGCAGGACTCAACCTGCCTCTTACATCACAGTTCTACGGAGGAGCATAAATCATGGCAAAAATGAATTTCAGCGGTGTTGAAGAAGAAGTAGTAACTCGCGAGGAATTCCCTCTTGAAAAGGCACGTCAGGTACTGAAAGACGAAACAATCGCTGTATTGGGCTATGGGGTGCAGGGTCCTGCACAGGCGTTGAACATGCGCGACAACGGCTTTCGAGTCATTGTCGGTGTCAACGAGGGTGGACGCTCCTGGCAAAAAGCACTGCAGGATGGCTGGAAACCCGGTGAAACCCTCTTCCCAATGGCGGAAGCTGCCCGGCGCGGCACCGTTATCCAGTATCTGGTCTCCGACGCAGCGCAAAAAATGACCTGGCCCGAGATTAAACCCTGTCTCAATCCGGGAGATGCGTTGTACTTCTCGCACGGCTTTTCAATCGTGTATAAAGAGCAAACCGGTGTGATTCCCCCGGAGTATGTGGATGTCATCATGGTTGCCCCTAAAGGCTCTGGTACCAGCGTACGAGCAAACTTCTTGAACGGAAGCGGTATCAACAGCAGCTTTGCCGTTGAACAGGACTACACAGGCCGCGCCCGAGAGCGCACACTGGCGCTGGGCATTGCTATCGGCTCCGGCTACCTGTTTGAAACGACCTTCAAGCACGAAGTGTATAGCGATCTGGTAGGTGAGCGCGGCGTGCTGATGGGCGCGCTGGCTGGCATCATGGAAGCACAATATAACGTTCTGCGCCAGCACGGACATACACCAAGCGAAGCATTCAACGAAACCGTCGAAGAATTGACCCAAAGCCTGATCCGTTTAGTGGCACAAAACGGCATGGACTGGATGTACGCCAATTGTAGCACCACCGCTCAGCGCGGCGCCCTGGATTGGCTTCCACGCTTCCGCGAGGCGGTTCGTCCCGTTTTTGATGAACTTTATCAAAGCGTGGTCTCTGGCGAAGAGACACGTATCGTTCTGGAAGCCAACAGTGCACCCGATTACCGTGAAAAGCTGGAAGAAGAACTGCGCCGGATGCGCGAATCCGAAATGTGGCAGGCAGGTGCAAAGGTGCGCAGCCTGCGTCCGGAGAATTGGAAACGAGACTAAACTCGGAGGAGTGGCATCTTATGCAAGACAACTATGTACGGATTTTTGATACCACCCTGCGTGATGGCGAGCAGTCACCCGGCGCAACCATGACCAGCGCTGAAAAGATTGAAGTAGCGCGAGGGCTGGCGCGGCTTGGTGTAGATGTGATTGAAGCAGGATTTCCAGCCGCCTCGCCGGATGATCTGGAAGCAGTACGGCGCATCGCCGTTGAGATCGGTAATGACGGCAGTGAACGGCGACCCCCGATCATCTGTGGTCTGGCGCGTGCTACCCGCAGTGACATTGACAAAGCTTGGGAAGCCGTGCGCCCTGCCGCCCGACCGCGCATTCATACCTTTCTGGCAACTTCTGAGATTCACATGCAACACAAGCTAAAAATGACGCGCCAACAGGTGATCGAGCGTGTACGTGAGATGGTAGCCTACGCGCGCAGTTTATGCGAAGATGTGGAATTCAGCCCGGAGGATGCTGGACGCAGTGATCCGGAATTTCTGTATCAAGTTTTAGCTGTGGCGATTGAGTCGGGTGCTACAACCCTCAATATCCCAGACACAGTCGGCTATACGCTGCCTGATGAATTCGGCGCCTTGATTGCTGGAATTATCCGCAACACGCCCGGCATTGAAAAATGCATCGTTTCTGTACACTGCCACAACGATCTTGGATTGGCAACCGCCAATACTCTCGCCGGTCTGAAAGCCGGCGCGCGCCAGGCCGAAGTGACCATTAACGGCATCGGCGAGAGAGCAGGGAACACCGCCCTGGAAGAGGTGGTGATGGCGCTGCATACGCGCAGGGCAGCGTTTGGATTGGTCACAGGCATTAACACAACCCAGATTACCCGAATCAGCAAGCTGGTCAGCAATTACACCGGCATGGTCGTCCAACCCAATAAAGCTATCGTCGGCGCTAACGCCTTTGCCCATGAAGCTGGTATCCACCAGGACGGCATGCTCAAATACAGTCAGACTTATGAGATCATGAGTCCAGAGCTGGTCGGCGCAACACAAAGCAAACTGGTGCTTGGCAAGCATTCCGGACGCCATGCTCTGAAGGTGCGCCTGACCTCACTGGGCTATTCGTTGACTGAGGAAGAACTGAATATAGTTTTTGAACGTTTCAAAGCGCTGGCAGATCGCAAAAAAGTGATCACCGATGCCGACCTTGAGGCGTTGATTTCAGATGAGCTTTACCAGCCGCGTGAATTGTATACATTAGACGGGCTTCAGGTCGCCTGCGGCACAATGGGTATGCCCACCGCTTCAGTTCGTCTGCGCGACCCCGAAGGAAACATCCACATCCATGCCAGCATCGGCACTGGCCCCGTGGATGCTACCTACAAAGCAATTGACGCCATTGTGAAATCCCCCAATATACTACAGGAATTTGTTGTGCACGCGGTCACTGAAGGGATTGATGCTCTGGGCGAGGTAACCGTGCGCATTCAAAGTACAGACCTGCCTGCCACAGTAGATGCCCAAAGCGATACGGAACAACCGCGCACATTTGGCGGCTATGGCGCCGACACTGACATCGTCGTTGCCAGCGCAAAAGCCTATCTTTCTGCGCTTAACAAAATGTTGGTGGCAAGCGGAAAATTCGGCACACCCGAAAAACCCGCTACCCACGCTGTCATTCATTCATCTTAGTTTTTTGAGAAAGGAACAATGCCATGAACCCCGCTTATTATTTTCAACCTCAACCCCCTGATGAATATGATTTCCCTTTTGGACACCCCAACACCATCCCGGCTGGCTGGGACCTGTCCGAACTTTTTAAGCCGACCCCCAACGGATCGCATCCCGAAGCGACCGACGCAAACTCAACTCTGAAAGCATCGGATGTCGAACATGGAAGCACCCAAAACCTTGTTTCATAAAATCTGGGAAAAACACGTCGTTACCCAAGAGCCAGACTCGCCTGCCGTTCTGTATATAGACCTGCACCTTGTCCATGAGGTCACCTCCCCTCAGGCATTCGCCGGGTTAAGAAAGCGCGGCTTGAAAGTCAGGCGGCCAGACCGCACGGTGGCTACGATTGACCATGGTGTACCAACACGAACTGACGGCAATTCGGGTGGACGGTTGGCGTTTGCAGATGAATTAAGCATCCGCCAGATACACCAATTAGAAGAAAATTGCCGTGAGTTTGGCATCCAACTTTACGGTCTGGAAAGCGAGCATCAAGGTATTGTCCACGTCATTGGACCTGAGCTGGGGCTGACCCAGCCGGGTATGACGATTGTCTGCGGGGACAGCCACACTGCCACACACGGCGCATTCGGCGCACTGGCATTTGGCATCGGCACCAGCGAAGTGGAACACGTTCTGGCAACCCAATGTTTGCTTCAATGGCAGCCCAAAGCCTGTAATGTTCGAATAGATGGGAAATTATCAGCAGGTGTTACCGCCAAAGATGTTATTCTGGCGTTGATTGGCAAGATTGGCGTCAGCGGCGGTGTGGGTTACGTATTTGAGTACTCCGGTTCCGCCGTGCGCGCCATGAGCATGGAAGAGCGCATGACGCTTTGCAATATGTCTATTGAGGGCGGCGCACGCGCTGGTTTGGTTGCACCGGATGAAACCACCTTCGAATATCTGGCTGGGCGTCCATTCGCCCCTAAAGGCGCCGATTGGGAGCGGCAACTGGCATATTGGAAAACCCTGCCAAGCGATCCCGGAGCATCCTATGACCATCAGATATTTCTGGATGTATCTGATCTTCAGCCGATGATCACCTATGGCACTAATCCTGGCATGAGCATTCCGATTACCGGTTCCATTCCAGACCCACAGTCTTTGAGCGACGCCTCTCAAAAAGCCAGCCTGGAAAAAGCGCTCCAGTATATGGGTCTTCAACCCGGTCAACCCCTGTTGAATCACCCTGTGGATGCAGTATTCATTGGCAGTTGTACGAACGGGCGGCTCTTCGACCTGCGCATGGCTGCCAGCTTGCTCAAGGGAAGACGGATTGCCGCTGGAATGCGCGTTCTGGTTGTCCCCGGCTCGCAACAAGTCAAACGTCAGGCAGAAGCGGAAGGATTGGACCGCATTTTCAAGGAAGCCGGGGCAGAATGGCGCGAACCGGGTTGCAGTATGTGCATTGCCATGAACGGTGATCAGCTTGAACCAGGTCAGTATGCCGTCAGCACCAGTAACCGTAACTTTGAAGGACGGCAGGGCAAAGGCGGACGTACCTTTCTTGCCAGTCCCCTGACTGCCGCCGCTGCTGCGCTTACCGGGCGCATCACCGACCCGCGCACCTTGTTATCTTGAACTTTCAACAGGGAAAACACAATGAAGCAATTTAGCACGCTTACATCTCACGCAGTTCTTTTACCAGTCAACGACATTGACACCGATCAGATTATTCCGGCGCGATTCCTAAAGGTGACTGACAAGGCTGGACTTGGCGCCAGTCTTTTTGCGGATTGGCGTTACCAACCGGATGGCTCACCTAATCCAGATTTTGTATTGAATAAGCCAGAGAGTCAGAGCGCGCAAATTTTGGTTACCGGTCATAACTTTGGTTGCGGCTCTTCGCGCGAGCATGCCCCTTGGGCACTGATGGGGTTTGGCTTTCAAGCTATCATCTCCACCAAATTTGCCGATATCTTTCGCAATAACGCTCTCAAAAATGGTTTGCTTCCAGTTACCCTTGAACCTGCTGCGTATGAGACACTCATTGCAGTGTTGAAACAAGACCCCCAAACGAAACTCACTATTGATCTAGCAAAACAAATTGTCAGTTTGCCTGATGGACGCTCACTTTCTTTTCCAATAGACGCTTTTTCAAAGACTTGTTTATTGAATGGAATGGACGAGTTGGAGTATTTACTCAGTCTGGAAACACAAATTACCGCTTATGAGCAAAAACTTGCTTTATCGGGGTGACTCTTATGAAACGAATTGAGATTTACGATACGACGCTGCGAGACGGCACACAACGCAAAGATATATCGTTATCCGTTAATGATAAGCTGAATATTGCCCGTCGGCTGGACGAGCTGGGTGTAACTTTCATTGAAGGCGGCTGGCCTGGCTCGAATCCAAAAGATGCCGAATTTTTTAAGCGCGCCGCCCGCATGACCTGGAAAAACGCTCATATTGCGGCTTTTGGTTCCACTTGTCAGGCAAACAAATCTCCAGCCGAAGATGCCAATATTCAGGCGCTGCTTGAAGCTGAAACGCCTTATTGCACGGTGGTGGGCAAAACTTCCATCCTTCATGTTACCGACGTTTTGCGCACCACGCGGCAGAACAATTTGCGCATGATAGAGGAAAGCGTAGCCCATCTGCGCACGCATGGTCGGCGGGTCATTTATGATGCCGAACATTTCTTTGACGGCTATAAAGAAGATGCCGAATATGCGCTGGCGACGCTGGAAGCTGCGGTACGTGGGGGCGCAGAGACCACCGTTTTGTGCGATACCAACGGCGGCACAATGCCGTGGGAAATCGCCGAAATTGTGCGCACAGTCCGTCAGCGGCTGAATATCCCGCTGGGTATTCACGCGCACAACGACAGCGAGTGTGCAGTAGCAAATTCAATCGTTGCTGTCCAAGAAGGTTGTATTCAGGTGCAGGGCACCATCAACGGTTACGGCGAGCGCTGCGGCAACGCCAACCTCTGTTCGGTTATTCCCAACCTGGAGCTTAAGCTGGGTTTTCAGGCACTTCCGGAAGGACATCTGGCACAACTATTTGACCTCTCCCGTTATGTTGCCGAAGTTGCTAACCTGACCTATGACGAACACCTTCCTTACGTAGGCAGAGCAGCGTTTGCCCACAAAGGAGGTATTCATGTCGCCGCCATGCGACGTAACGAACGTTCTTACCAGCATATTGATCCGCGCTTGGTGGGTAATCAGATGACGGTGGTAGTTTCGGAACTTTCCGGTCGAGGCAACCTGCTCAGCAAAGCTGAAGAATACGGTATTCAAATTACCGATGAAGAGCAGGTTAACCGGGTACTGAAGACTGTGAAACAACTGGAAGCGCAGGGCTTTTCTTTTGAGGCAGCCGAGGCTTCAGTGGTGATGATGTTCAAACGACAAGAAAAAAACTACACACCGCCCTTCGAATTGATTGATTTTTCAGCGGAGGTAGAACATCGCCAGGGGCGCGGCATTTTTGCCGAAGCAACGGTAAAAGTGCGCGTGGATGGTGAAGTGATCCATACCGCCGCAGAAGGCAACGGCCCAGTCAATGCCCTTGATCTTGCATTGCGTAAGGCACTGGTGGGGCGCTATCCAAGCATCAACAACTTCCAACTGGTGGACTACAAAGTACGCATTCTGGATGGACACAACGGGACAAATGCCACCACACGTGTGCTGATCGAAACGCAAAACGGCTCAAAAAGCTGGAGCACTGTCGGCGCCAGCACCAATATTATTGAAGCAAGCTGGCAAGCACTGGTTGACTCGGTTGAATACGGGCTGCTGGTCTGCAACGACTATCAGGAATAAGGACAATATCATGAAAGCCAACATCGTACTCCTGCCAGGTGATGGCATTGGCCCAGAGGTTATCACCGCTGCTCGTCAGACATTGGAAGCCATTGCCCGGTTATTCGATCATCAGTTTGCCTTCAGCGAATATCTTATCGGCGGCTGTTCGATTGACACGTTTGGAACCGCACTGACTGATGAAGCTCTGGAAGCCTGCAAAGCTGCCGATGCTGTCTTATTGGGCGCTGTAGGCGGTCCAAAATGGGATGATCCCGCTGCTGCTGTCAGACCCGAACAGGGGCTGTTGGCTCTGCGCAAAGGGCTGGGTGTCTTTGCCAATCTTCGCCCCGTGAAGGTTTATCCGAGTCTGATCAGCGCTTCTCCACTCAAACCAGAGAAATTACAGGGGGTCGATCTCGTGGTGGTACGTGAGTTGACCGGCGGCTTGTACTTCGGTCAACCCAAAGGGCGCAGCCGAACAGCAGACGGGCGTGAACGGGCAGTGGATACCCTTGAATACGATGAGGACGAAATCGAACGTATTGTGCGCATGGCATTTCAACTGGCGCGGTCGCGCCGCCAGAAAGTGACCTCGGTGGACAAAGCCAATGTATTGGAATCCTCCCGGCTTTGGCGCCAGGTTGCTGAACGCGTTGCAAGGGAATTTCCTGAGGTCACGCTGGAACACATGCTGGTAGATACCGCTGCCATGCGGCTGGTTTCAAACCCGGCTGGGTTTGATGTTATCGTTACCGAAAACATGTTCGGTGACATTCTAACAGATGAAGCCGCTGTATTGAGCGGCTCAATGGGTGTTTTGCCTTCAGCTTCGCTGGGTTCGGGCGGGCCCGGACTTTATGAGCCGATTCATGGCTCGGCTCCAGATATTGCCGGCAAAGGTATTGCCAACCCGGTTGGCACAATCTTGAGCGCCGCTTTTCTGCTGCGGTATTCCCTAAAGCTGGAAGAAGAAGCGCGGCAACTCGAGGCAGCGGTTGAAAAAGCAATTGACATGGGACAGACAACGGTTGACCTGGGCGGGACTTGCACGACATCACAGGTAACCGATGCCATTATTCAACATCTTTCACACTGAGGAGTTGCTCTTATGGGAATAGAATCAAAGTACATCTGGATGAATGGTCAGCTTGTTGAATACGAAAAAGCGACCGTGCATTTCCTGAACACTGCACTGCACTACGGGCTTGGAGTGTTTGAGGGAATACGCTGTTACAGCACCGAACGCGGACCGGCGGTTTTCCGTTTGCGCGAACATATGGAACGGCTGGTGAACTCAGCCAAAATTCTTGGATTTCGCGAACTGCCCTATAGCGTCAATGAGTTAATGGAAGCGACCAAGGAAACCATCCGTGCAAACGGGTTTCAAGCCTGTTACATTCGCCCCCTTATCTATCATCACAGTACAAATCCGAATCTTAACCTTGATAATGGGATAGCAATGGTAGGAATCGCTGTATGGGAATGGGGCGCTTATCTTGGTGACGAGGCAATGGAAAAAGGTATCCGCGCCAATATTGCCTCCTTCACCCGCCACCATGTCAACATCTCAATGACCAAAGCTAAAATTACTGGAAATTATTCCAACAGCGTACTGGCAAAAACCGAGTCGGCGCGTCTCGGCTTTGACGAAGCGATCATGCTCGACCCGCAGGGTTACGTGGCAGAATGCACTGGAGAAAACCTGTTTCTGGTGCGGCGCGGCGTGGTATACTCCCCGCACACTGCTGCCATCCTTGAAGGCATTACGCGGGACTCGGTTATCGCTTTAGCAAAAGATCTGGGCTATGAGGTTAGGGAAGAACCAATCGGGCGCGACCAGCTTTACATCGCTGATGAAGTATTCGTTACCGGCACTGCCGCCGAATTGGTTGCTGTCACTGAAATTGATTTTCGTGTCATTGGCAGCGGAAAAATGGGGCCTGTTACCCGTAGCATCCAGAAAGCATTTCATGAGACTGTGCGCGGCAAACATCCACGCTCAGCGGAATGGCTGGACTACGTCAATCCATAGCCTTGTATTGTGCTAACTCTCTCACCCGCCCGTTTCCCCTTCGGGCGGGTATTCTTTTCGGTCAATCAACGTGACTGTTCCAAAACTGGTAAACTTAATGAGAACCGCCATTATATCTGGCGGTCAGGAATACTTGCTATTCCCCAAATCTGACGGTTTCCATGCATACTACCAAATTTGGAACAATCACCTCATTCAATAAAAGCAAAGTGTGGAACTTCTCTGCTATAATCAAAAAAGACCTCTTCAAGGACTGCCAATGAGCGTTTACGATGTCGAACTGATTACCGACTCCACTTGTGATATTCCTCAAGAGTTGATTAACCAGTATGGTATTGAGGTATTATCACACTTTGTCATCTGGGGTGAAGAACAGTACCGCGACCGGGTGAGCATCTCGCCACAGGAATTTTATGAGCGCCTGAAAACAGACCCCCGCTGGCCCACTACCGCTGCTATCTCCACCCCGGACTTTGTCAGAGCTTTTCTGGAAGCCAAAGCGCGCGGTGCCAAACAGGTTATGGCAATTTTGATCTCCAGCGCCATGAGCCGCGCTTTTGAATCGGCACAACAAGCTGCAAAAGAGGTGGATATCCCTGTTCATTTAGTGGACGCCAAAGGCCCAACAATGAGCGTGGGCTGGCAAGTGCTGGCTGCGGCGCGTGTACGTGAGGCAGGCGGTAAACTTGCTGATATGGTTGCTGCCGCAGATGCCGTGCGCAAACGGCTGGTACAATTTGTGCTGATGGATAGCCTGGAATACTTGGCACGCGGCGGTCGTATTGGCAATGCCAAACGCTGGATTGGCACCGTGCTGCAAATCAAACCGCTGGTTTCCATAAATCATGAAAATGGATTAGTCGAGCCCGCTGCCACACCACGCACCCGCCAGCGTGCTATTGAAACGCTCTATCAAATGTTTTTTGAACGTTTGGATGTCACTCGCCCACTACACATTGCGGTACTGCATGGCAACGCTCTGGAAGCAGCCCAGCACCTTGCTGAACGCATTCAGAATGAATTTCACCCGCTTGAACTGCTCATTAACATCACCGGACCGGTTCTGGGCATCAACACCGGACCCGGTGCGCTGGCATTATGCGGGTATAATGAGTAACGGCAAAAGAGGTATCTCATGGCTGTTCATAACACCCCTGAAGAACGAAAACTGATCCAGCTCATCGGTCAAATGCCATTTTCCGCAGAACAAAAGAAAAGCTGGACAGACACCATCCGCGAACACGGTTTGAACGAGGAACTGGCAGAAGAAATGCGCCAGAAGCTGGTGGAAATCCCAGAAGGGGAAGACGAACCCGCCAAAGCGCGCCGCGCTCGTTTAGCCATTGAGTTGACCCGTCTTGTCAAACAATGGCGTCTTTCACAGCAATCTCGGCATTTCAATAAGCGTTGAATCAAACCGATAGACATTAAAGCACGCTGGGGCGGTGTTCATTCAGCCGCCCCAGTGTTTTTGATTCGAGTAAAAGCGCAACTTAAAATTTACTTCACTATCACCGGCTTGAACCAAATCGCCCAATCCTGCCCCGAAGAGCCATTTGCTGTCACAGCAAGGACAAACTCAACTGATTTGCCTGCTAAGGAAGACACATCAATATTGAGCACCTTAGGAGCATCGGCATACTTGACATTCCATTGTCCCAGACTCTGAAGCGGTCCGCCATCGGCGCGGTAATTAAGCTGGAAAATGACATCACATGCCGCACCGCCATTCAGACAACCCAGCGTCGTCTGAAAGCGCCAACCGGCCTCAACATCCAGCGGCGGGAACTTGCCCGTAATAACGCCATCATCCACCCATTGTGGATGAGTTTGCAGGGCGCGCCCGCTGTAGGTGGTGCCGTTTTGCAATGTTGGGTTATCCCTGCGAATCACAAACCCATTGGCATCTGCATCCGTTCCTGGACATGGCAAAACACCCGCCCCCGAAACCCACTGTGCGGCACAGTAATTATTAGCAAAGTCATAAACCAGCGTTGAACCGGGCGCCGGCGTGGTAGCTGTTGGCGAAACCACTTCAATTTCAACCCAGAAAGAAACATTGCCTGCCGCTCCAATACCAAAAGTTGCTCCTGCAGCATTGCGCAGTTTCCAGAACCCTTTATATTTCCCTGCCGAAGCCGGCGCTTTTAAGTTGACGGAGAGGTCAACTGTTTGTCCAGGCGCCACCGTGGACGGCATTGGCACAGAAGCCGGTCCACCCATGCTATCGCCGCTGTCAAATATAAGAGCATACGAGGTGTTCCAGGTACAGGAACCATTGTTCTGGAGTCGCCATGTTTTGGTAAAGGTCTGATTTGGGCTGAACTTAGCCCCATCCGGCACAGTAACATCTGCAATAAACAAAGCTCGGTCACAGGGAATATAAACCGCTGTGGCGGTTGGTGGTATGCTGGTCGCCGTCGGGATAAACGGTGTGGCTGTTGGCGGTGCAGTCGGCGGTACTGGTGTGCTGGTTGCCATCATAACAACCATGGTCAGTTGCGCTTCAACGGTCTTTGCCGCCACCGTTAGCACTGATTCGGTAGGGGTACGCGTAGCAGCTCCAGCACGCGGCAAATTACAGGCGCTCAATACCAATGACACCAGCAATACCCAGAAAACAAGCCTGCGAACGTATGACATGTTGACACCTCCTCCTTTAGCTTCAAGTGTTTCTTTGGCGTTGAAGATTTTCGCAATGATTTTTTATCATTCTAATACAAAAACTGCCATTTCACACTAAGAGAAAACAAATAACATGCAAAATAACGCCAGATAGAGCTAAAAAGTTCCAATTCAGATGTCTTTTAGCATATATAATTCTCCCTTATAGAAACCACGCGCCGCATAGTACCTGCGGGTTCCAACGGCTGCAATCACCGCCAAACGTCGAAAACCAGCCGCTCGAGCGAGTTCTTCTGCTTTCTGAAGGAGTTGACTGCCAAGACCGACATGTTGAGCCGCACCCGGTGCTTCTTCTCCGACCTGCAATGATTGACCGTAAACATGCACCTCACGCACCAGCGCCGCACCAGTCAGCTCTTCAATCCCTGTCGCTGGCGCATCTGGTTTTGGCAGCGAAAGGCGCAAGTAGCCGGCAATACGATTCTCTGGCGTGACAAACTGCAAAAAGTGTTCCTCTGCCGCTTGCGGATGATAAACTATCTCGCCTAATTCCAGGTCTTCGGTGGAAATCTTCTGATCACGAACTTCACGGCAGCGAATACAACGGCAACGCTGTCCGCGTCTCGTTAACTCAACCAGCACGTCCTGCCGCAGACTGGTGCGTTTGTTGCCCGCCACCACATGCGTTGAAGGAATGTCACGAATAATTCGGTTCACCCGACAATACTCCGGGATGGTCGGTTTCAAGTCAGCAATCAACTTAACCAGTTCTTCAGTTGAATAGGGATGATATTCGCCATTTCTCCAATGGTGATACAGCAAGGTACCCTCTAGAAGCTGAGTTGGATAGATCTTGATTTCATCCGGACAAAACCCCCAACCATCCCGCGCTTCCCGCCAGAGACGGGCAAAATCCTCACGGTCTGATTCTCGTGTAGCGCCGAGCAGGTTTGGCATCCAATGCAACACAATCTTGAAGCCTGCCGCACGCAGCAGCGCCACCGCTTCCAGCGCCTGTTGAACCGTATGACCACGCCGGTTCAACTCTAAAATGTGGTCCTCCAGGCTCTGGACACCCATTTGCACTTTGGTCACCCCCAGCCGCCGCAGCCATTTCAGCTCTAATGGATTGATTTCATCCGGGCGTGTCTCAATCACCAGCCCAACATTGCGGTGAGGAGCAGTCTCATTTCGCTGATGAGCCTCTGCCAGGGTTTCACTTTCTACCCCATTCATAGCATCAAAACAGCGGCGTACAAACCATTCCTGATAATCCCGCGGATATGCTGACCACGTTCCGCCCAAAATGAGCAGTTCAATCTTATCAGTCGGATGTCCAACGGCATGATAAGATTCCAGCCGAGTATATACCTGCAAATAGGGATCAAACTGATTTTGAAAGGCGCGCGCTGCTCCGGGTTCATCTGGCAAATAACTCTTGGGCATGCGCACATCTTCCGGACAAAAGATACATTCCCCAGGACAGGCAGCCGGCTTGGTCAGCACTGTGACGGTTGTCACTCCAGAGAGCGTGCGCACGGGCTTCATGCGAATCTTTGCTAGCAGTGCAGGATCTTTCTCCCACTCGCCGCTCTCCACCAGCCCGCGATAAGCCGCCACGAGCACGTGTTTGGCAATATGTCCTCCGTCCGGAAGGGGATGCCTGCGTATTGCTTGAATTGTGTCCTCGCCACAGCGCACTTCTTCCAGCACTGCCCGAGCCGCTGCCAGCAATTCGTCAGAATACTGTTTCGACTTCAACCAGTTTTCCACATCCATGAACAAAATCCCTGCCCTTCCTACCAGTAAACCTCATAAAGACGAACAGGTAACCAGTTTCTCGATTCGGTCATGCTCCAGAGAAGATATAATACACAATATGCGGGCAGAAACTATCCAAAAACTTCTGGAGCTTAATCATCAATTCTACCGCGATTTTGCTACTGCATTCGCAGCCACGCGTCGCCGTATTCAGCCGGGTGTGAGGCGCATCCTGGCAATGCTCTCCCCAGGAGGAAACTGGCTGGACCTGGGCTGTGGTTCGGGCATGTTGGCAATGGAGTGGATTAGAAGTGGTCATTCGGGGTCTTACACTGGTCTAGATTTCAGTGCTCAACTACTGCAAGAAGCTCAAAACAACCTGAGAAACATCCCGGCATCAGATTTGCAGGTTCAATTTATTCAGGCAGACTTGACCCATAATGACTGGACTGAACACGTGAATCGATCCGACCGCTGGGATGGTGTTCTGGCATTTGCAGTTTTGCACCATATCCCCAGCAGCGCTTTGCGTCAGAAAATACTCAATCAGGTGCACACCTTGCTCAAACCCAGCGGCTGGTTTATCCATTCGGAGTGGCAATTCCATCACAGCCCACGCTTGTTGAAGCGCATTTTGCCCTGGCAAACCATCGGATTGAAACCCAACGATGTGGAAGATGGCGATTACCTGCTGGACTGGCGGCACATTCTGCCAGGACAACCTGCTAAGCGGGGATTACGCTATGTGCATCTCTTTAACCGGCAGGAGCTAAAGGTATTAGCCAGCGAAAGCGGCTTTCAGATCATCGAGGAATTTGAATCGGACGGTGAAGGAAACAAACTGGGACTATATCAGGTTTGGCAATCCATGTGCTGAGTTCTGACGGTCTCTCTCGACCTGCAAGGTTTTCACAGGTATAATCCCTTGTGCACCATGCAAAAAACCATTACAACGCAACCGCGCATTTCCAAACTTACCCAAGGGTATCTGATTGCTCTGATCGGCACCATCATCTGGTCAGCAACGGCGGTATTCATTCGTTACCTTACCGAAGAGTACGCTATGCCGCCGATTGTGCTGGCTTTCTGGCGCGATGCAGTTACCGCCGTTGCGTTGGCGGTATTTTTTACTCTGCTCATGCCGAGGCGGCTTTCTATTGAACGGCGTCATCTGCCTTTCCTGGCGCTATACGGTTTCACACTTTCGATATTTAATTCGCTCTGGACGGTTTCTGTATCGCTTAACGGCGCGGCAGTTTCCACCGTGCTGGCATATTCCTCTGCTGGATTTACTGCTATTGTCGCCTTTTTTCTGTATCACGAACGGCTGGATTGGGCAAAAATTCTGGCGGTCATCTTAAGCATTGGGGGCTGTGTACTGGTAGCCGGCGCATACGACCTGGCATTGTGGCAGGTTAACCCGCTGGGTATTCTCACCGGCTTACTTTCTGGAGCAGCATTTTGCGCCTACAGCCTGCTGGGCAAGGCAGCCACACGGCGCGGGATGAATTCCTGGACCACATTACTGTATACGTTTCTTTTTGCCGCTTTGTTTCTCCTAAGCTATACCACCCTACCGGGGTTATTTTCAAAGCCCCCTTCACAGCCCTCCATTTTCTGGCTTGGCAGCGCATGGTTTGGCTGGTTGTTGATCTTTCTGCTGGCAATTGGACCGACCATTGGCGGATATGGTTTGTACACTTATAGCATGAACTTCCTGCCCGCCAGCGTCGCCAACCTGATCGCTACACTCGAACCTAGTTTTACTGCCTTACAGTCTTATTTTTTGCTCGGCGAACGCTTCACACCGCTGCAGATTATCGGCAGTATCATGATTATTGGGGGTGTGATCTTCCTGCGCATTATGGAAGAGAGAAAATAGTTGTATAATTTAGATAATATTTGTAATAATTAAACAAAACTTTTGCGAGGTGCAAAATGGCTCAGGACCGCTTTGGACGCCAGATTCATTACCTGCGCATCTCTCTAACCGATCATTGCAATCTGCGTTGTCTCTACTGCATGCCAGAACAGATGGTTTTTCGCCCCAATCATGAAATGCTGCAGGATGATGAACTGTTATTATTGGTGCGTGTCTTTGCTGATTTGGGTTTTGATAAAATCCGTCTGACAGGCGGTGAACCTACTATCCGCGCTCACATTGTAGACTTGGTGCGCGCCATTGCTGCCACCCCCGGCATCGAAAAACTAACGATGACAACAAATGGTATTTTGTTGGGTAAGTTGGCTGCGCCGCTCAAAGCTGCTGGTTTACAGCGAGTCAATATCTCACTGGATACGCTTGACCCCCAACGCTTCCATACATTGACTCGCTGGGGTTCATTTGAACAGGTCTGGGAGGGCATTCGCGCAGCTGAGGCAGCCGGACTGACCCCTATCAAGATCAATACAGTGGTTGTGCGCGGTTACAACGACATGGACGTGGTTGACATGGCGCGTCTGACACTGGAACATCCCTGGCAGGTGCGTTTTATCGAGATGATGCCCTTTGGCGGCATTACCGAGTTGCAGCAAAACCATGTTGTCAGCATGGCAGAAGTGTTAGCACGCATTGAGTCGGCACTGGGTTCGCTTGAGATCGCCAATGACGGCGAACTGGACGGTGAGGCGCGTTTATTCCGCCTGCCCGGCTCTGCGGGCGAAATCGGCTTTATTTCATCGGTTACAGCACCCTTCTGCGCAAATTGCACGCGTGCTCGTCTGACTGCCGATGGTAAACTGCGTTTGTGCCTGTTGCGTCCCAAAGAAGTGGACCTGCTCACACCCTTGCGTCACGGCGCAAGCCCGGAAGAACTGAAGCAACTGATTCTGGATGGGGTCTGGAATAAACCATGGGGACATGGGCTTGCTCAGGGCGAAATTGCCACCAATCGCGTGATGAGCGAAATTGGCGGATAAAAAGCCGCTTGTCAGCCGCGCATGGCATGAGTACAATCAATTGTATGACGGATAACACTGTGCAGTTGCCGCGCCCAGTGAGCCGGTTTTTATTGCCAAGTATGATCACTTTTCTGGGTTTATATCTGGTCTGGCTCTTTTGGGGACGAGAAAACCCGGAAGAACGCCTTCTGGCAGGCAACATGACTCTTGTATTTACTGCGCTGGTTGTCCTCACCATGGCTTTGTGGACGCGGGCAAGAATTGCAGGCAGCGGATTACGCCGTTCGTGGAATTGGCTGTGCAGCGGACTGGTACTGTGGGCGCTGAGCGACTTGGTACGTTTGCTGTCCGTAGTGGCACAACCCACTGACACTCTGTTGTTTTCATTTTTCGACTTTCTTTCCCTGCTTGGGAGCATCCCCTTTTGCATTGGTTTAATCCTCTATCCACGCCTACCCCGACCACACTGGGGACGATTACAATTATTCTTTGATACTACACTGGTCACCGCCTCGACCCTGACAATGATCTGGCTGGTTGTGCTTCGACCAGCCTTGCTGGCGCTCGGTTCAGTGCAATCGGATAGTTTTCGGGTGTTGCTTTACCCAATGGCAGACTTGCTGATTGTGCTGGTGTTGCTCAACCTGTTTTTGCTTTCCAATCCACGCCAAGCATCAACCTCATTCCTCTGGATTATGCCGGGGGTGCTGGCTTATGCGTTCAGCGACTTAACCTATGCCGCTTTGCTGGCAGGGAACAGCTATCAACCCGGTGCTCCACTGGATGCCGGATGGGTTCTGGGGGATCTTTTCCTCCTTTTAGGAATTGCATGGCAACTGAATACTCCATCTGCACCATCTAGAATATGGCAACGACTACTCGAGAATTTACAGAGAGCTGCTCCGCTCATCGCCACGCTGGTCATCGGCTGGTATACGTTGCTCAACTGGCAATTAAGGGGACAGCTCGAACCATTAGGTCTCTGGATGACCGTCATTCTAAGCCTGGGGCTGGTTGCCCGTCAGGGTGTTGTTGCCGGTGAGCTGGAGATGCAAAAATACGCCAGTTTAGTAAACAGTGTGGCAGAGCCGGCCTTCGTCTGCGATGCACAGGGACGATTGCAACTGGTTAACCCAGCTTTGCTTACTGCCGCGTTATATCCCAATGAGAAAACCCTGCTCGGTCAGCCATTGCAATCACTTCTACACCCGGAACATGAAACTGATCTATTACTAAAAAAAGGGCTGATGGGAAGCTGGTCAGGCGAGCTGCATCTGCGGCGAAGGGATGGAACATTGCTGCCAGTCTCGCTCGCTCTCCGTCCTCTGATGCCTGCCGGCGATAGCCGACTGGCGCTGGCTGGTACAGCTCACGACCTGAGCGAACAAAAACGTCAGCAGGCTGCACTGCAAGCCGCCTATGAGCAGATCGCTGCCGACCGCAATGAACTCGAGATACTCAACACGCAACTGGAACAAAAAGTCGCCGAAAAAACTGCCGACCTCCTTCAGGCGCTGGAACAACTGGAACACCAGAATCAAGCACTGCAACAGCTTGACCGTCTCAAATCTGATTTCGTCTCGCTGGTCTCACATGAATTGCGCGCTCCGCTGACGAATATCAGCGGCGGTATTGAAGTACTGCTTTCCAAAGGCAGCAAGCTCCCAGAGCAAGCGCGGCGCAATTTGGAGTTGGTGCAGGGTGAAATTCAGCGTCTGAGTCGTTTTGTAGAAACCATCCTGGACCTTTCAGCGCTGGATGCCGGCAAACTGCCGCTGTATCTGTCACCCGTCAGCCTGCAGGGGGTTGTGTCCATCCTGCAGAATCAGGTTCGACACCTTCATGGCGCTGAACGAATCCACTGGAATATTCCCACCGATCTCCCCCCTGCCCTGGCGGATGAACAGGCGCTGACCAGTATTCTGTTCCATTTGCTGGACAATGCGCTTAAGTATGCTCCACAGGGTGAGATTAAGGTCAGCGCTGAGCTGCGGAATGAAGATGTGTATGTGCATGTTGCTGATCAGGGTCCGGGCATTCCGCCGGAAAGCATGCCTTTTCTGTTTGACCGGTTTTACCGGCTGGAAAACAGTGATTCACAATCCGTGTATGGACATGGTTTGGGTCTATATATCGTGAAGCGGTTGTTGACCGCGATGGGCAGTCAGATTACAGTTCAAAATCAGCCGCAAGGTGGAGCATTATTTACTTTCTGGCTGCCGTGCGCCATTCATCAAGGAGCAGAGGATGCGTTATAAAATCCTGCTTGTGGACGATGACGCCACCTTGCTCAAATTTCTGAGCGAATATTTTGAAAATGAGGGTGAATATATTGTGCTAACCGCCGCCAGCGGAGCTGAAGCGCTGCGCTTGGCGTACCGTGAGCATCCTGATCTAGTTGTGCTAGATGTGATGATGCCGGGCATGGACGGCTGGGAAGTAACCGCCCGTCTGCGCGAACTTTCGGATATTCCGATTATCCTGCTGACCGGCAAAGGTGCTGAAGCCGACAAACTGCGCGGTTTCAGACTGGGGGTGGATGATTATGTGGTTAAGCCGTTCAGCTTTGCCGAGCTTTCCGCCCGTATTCAGGCGATCCTGCACCGCGTCAGACGAACACAGGGAGTGACGTCCGACATTATTCCCATTGGAGAATTACGCGTGGACCTGAACAAACGCGAAGTGCGGCACGGAGAACAAATGATTGCGCTTACTCCTACCGAGTTCCGTCTGCTGGAATGTCTGGCACAGCGTGCCGGTCGAGCAGTGGCTGAAAGCGAATTGATTCAATCTGTTTGGAGCGGCGCACACGCTGAACAACACACAGCCGCCGTGCGTCGTTACATCTGGTTACTGCGTCAGAAAATCGAACCCGATCCAGCAAACCCTAAATATCTGCTAACCGTCAGAGGTTACGGCTACCGTCTGGAAGTGGGAGAATAAACGCTTATTGCACCGGGCATTTCTCCCCATAATCTATATTTTCCAGATTCCAGAGCAAACTGCGTGCGGTGACATCCATTTCTAATCCGCACAGGTCTTTACGTGAGATCGCCAGCTTTAAGCGATAATACAACGGCACCGCCGGCAGCTCTTCGGCAAACAGGCGTTGCACTGCCATTTGCTTTTCTTTATAGTCTGCCGCCTCAGGTCGTGCGCTCAACGCCGCTTGACAAGCAGCATCAAACGCCGGGTTGCTGTAACCACCGATATTCATTCCCGTCCAGTAATTTTCTGTTGTCGGAATCTGACTGCTGGTGTATTGCAAACAAGGAATCTGCTCGCCGCTTTCCCAACCAAACTGGGCCAGATCGAATTTCCGCCCAAACAAAATGCCCCCTGAAGTGCCAGGCGCGTAGAGTTCACCAGTTGCCATGCGTTTGAGATGGACCTGAATGCCGCAACTTTTGAGCGACTCCACCAAAAACTCCGCCGTCTGGATGCGCGCATCTGCCAGCGTTGTAGCGTAGTTGACTTCCAGCGGAGTGCCATCTGGAACACCTGGAATACCAACCGCCTGTCGCGGTGTCGCGGGGTCGCCGTCAGTATCCCGCCAGCCCGCTTCATCCAGCAGGCGCATTCCTGCTTCAGGATCATACGGCAACGGAGCGAAATCAGCGAGAAAATACGGATGGCTCGGCGGCGTCAGCCCAACTGGAATACTGGAAGCCTTGAACGTCACCCGCTCAATCACCCGTTGGCGGTTCATGCAATACACAAAAGCTTGCCGCACACGCAAATCACTAAAGAAATCCGGGCGGTCACCAGCCCAAGCAGAATAGCCATCATCATACGAAGCCGGTCGAATACCAAAGGTAATCTGTTCCCATTCCGGACCCTGACCGATATATGCTTTGAGCTTCTTATCGCGGTTCATTTCCAGAATCGGTTCCAGTTGCTGATCCAGCATGGCGGTCTGATCCACAATATCACACTCACCTGCCAGAAGGGCAGCAATATTATTATCCGCCGGCTCGCCCAAAAAACGAAATACCAACGTGTCAAACTTTGGTAATCCTTCACCGGCGCGGAAGTAGGATGGATTCTTGCGCAGTGTGATGTGGTCGCGGATCACCCATTCCTCAATCATATAGGGGCCCCAACCGAGCGGCTTTTGCGAAGATTCAGGCGCAGTCAGTAAATCGGCAGCCGAAAGGTGCTGCCAGGCGTGTCGCGGCAACGGCAGCCAGAAATAAGTCTGGTAACGATGTGGCAAATAGCCTGGCTTACCCACCCAGCGCACAGTCAAATCGTCCAGTGCCTCATAAGAAGCCGTGCGATCATTGGTGTAATGGGACACCGGTGTCGCCGGGTCAGAACTGATCTGAAAAGAATAGACCGAATCATCCGCTGTAAGCGGTTCACCATCCGACCAGACAATACCAGCCTTGAGCTTAAAGGTGACGCTCATCTGATCCATTTGCAGCGGCGAACTGCCATCCCAACTCACCGCACAATCCGGGGAGTAACAACCTGATGGTAAAACGCGGGAGCCGCTCGTTAGATATTCCAGTGCTCCAGTAACATTGACCACTTCATCGCCTGCCTTAACCGCCACAGATTGGATCGCCGCGTCACCATCCAGCAAGGAAGGAACTTTTTCCAAAATGACCGACTGGACGGTGTATTGACGTACGTCAAAAGGACCATCATAAACCGCTTCCAGCACGCTCCACATATTCCGTGAGGCGCTGCCGTAGGGATAAAGTGTTGTCGGCTCCTGACCCAGACAGACGACCAGGGTACGTTTGGGCAGCGGTGTCGGAGTGACTGTTGGTGCGTTAGCAGCAGTCGCTGTAGATTGAGGGATTTCTGTGACAACGGGCGTGCTGCAGGCTGTCAACAGGAAAACCATCGTCAATAAAAGATACAAAACCAATTTGCCATGAAAACGGATGGACATAGTCGCTCCAATACAGCAGTTGATGTCCCGATTATAACAGAGCCTCTTAACAGCAGAAATGAGCGAAGGATTAAAAGCGTAAAGTTCAAAGAATTTGCCAAAACCTATTGAAAGCGATAGGCGTTCTTCATTATAGTAATAGTAGAAAGCACAATATAATCATTTATCAGCACCGGCTTGACTGGTTTTATTGGTATGTTATTAGGGAAAACGAAGATATGAAACGCTCAGATGCGATCTGGCTTCTGATGTTGCCCGTCTATATGACGCTGGACACTTTGCGTCACGAAGCCAGTCATGCGCTGGCAGGCTGGCTTTTTGGGGGGAATGTACTGGAGATCCATTTCCTGCCCAACAGGAACCTCGGACATTTTTCGTTTGGCTATACGGTTCTGACGGTAGAACTCAACTGGCTGATTCTAGGAGCGCCGTTCATTGTAGATATGATCGTCTTTGCGCTGGCTTTGTGGCTCTGTCTGCATTATCAAAAAATGCCCCGCTGGCTGTGGGTTAATGTGGTCATTCTGGGGATGTTTTTACCAGCACTGGATACCTATCAGGCATGGTGGGGCAGCCAGGAGCGAATGAACGACGTTGCCAATCTTCTTAAGATGACGTCGCCCTGGCTGGTTCATGGCTGCTTCCTGCTTGCTTTGCGTTTATACGCCATTGGGATCATCATCGTCTGGATGCAAAGGACGCAGAAAACGGCGTCCTCATTTCATCAATCAAGGCTTTTTCACCTGATGCTGCATGAACTACGTCCCAAAGAAAATGATATTTCCATGCTCCAATTCTTCCATCAACGAGCGGCATGATGAGCAGCAATTCTATCAAACAAAATGACACGCCAACAAGCTGGTCCAATCAGTTCGCCAGACGATCAGCTCACCAGATGCCGAAAGGGTCTAAATCCTGCCTCGCATTTTCGGATCAAGAACGTCACGTAAAGCATCGCCAACCAGATTCCAGCCCATGGTGAACAAAACCAAAGTTAGACCGGGCCAGACAACAATATACCAGTATGTTCCTAAGTTTGTAATCCAGTTGCGAGCAAAGGAAAGCACCTGTCCCCAATCAGCATAGCCCAACTCGGTACCAATTCCCAAAAATGACAACGCAGCAAAAGAAAGTACCACATCGCCAATTGCCAACGTGGCAAGCACTAAGGTAGGGAAAATGGCATTTGGCAAAATGTGGCGGAACAAAATGCGACTATCTTTGACGCCAATCACTCGAGCAGCCATAACATAGTCGCGCTCTTTAATGGACAAAATATCGCCGCGGATAATCCGAGCATATCCCATCCAACCAAAAGCGATCAACGCAATCAGCGCGGGCAGCAAACTCCTGCCGATTTTGGGGGTCAAAACCGCGGCTAAAATCAACGCAGCCAGGATATACGGTAAAGTCATAAAAATATCCACAATGCGCATAATAACATTATCAATGGTTCCACCATAGTATGCGGATACAGAGCCAATGATGACACCCAGAATCAACGTTGCAACCACAACGATAAAACCTGTACGAAAAGCCGTACGCGTGCCCCAGATCACCCCATAAAAAATGTCATATTGTCCCTGCGCGGTACCTAAAATATGAACCCATTGATCCGTGCCCATGATGGGTTTCCACCAAAATGGAAGCGGGGGAACATTACACCGCCACTCCGACATCATTGGGCGCGGCTCAGAACTGAAACCATCGCGAGGGATTTTATACGGGTCACTGCCAACAGGCGGGGCAATGAGAGGAGCTGCCAAGGCTATAAGAATAAACAACCCAATTAAGACAAACCCCAAAATAGAGGCTGGAGTTTTCAACAAATCCGCAAAAACCCGATAGTTATCTGGACCTAGAACCCGCTCCAGCCAACCGATTTTCCGAACCGGTAAAGAAGCACTTAAAGCATTCTCTCTACCAGAAATAGCGCTCATTCAGGTGACTCCTTAGGACAATCTCACACGTGGATCAATGACAGCATATAGAACATCTACAATTAAGTTTGCCACGATTAAGATAAAACCATCAAAAATTGCCAGCCCCAAAACAGCAATCACATCTAACTGTGATGCGGCAGCGGCAGCAGCAGAACCTATACCCGGATAATTGAACACTGTTTCGGTAATCACTACCCCGCCAAGAAAACCCACCACTTGAAAACCGGCTAGGGTCACCACGGGGATCAGTGCATTTGGCTGTGCATGCTTAAAGATAACAACGCGCTCCGGAAGTCCTTTTGCCCGAGCAGTCGTCACATATTCCGCTCGCAATGTTTCCAGCATCGAGGAACGGGTCACGCGCACAAAGGTCGCCCAACTGATATACGAAAGGGTCAAAATAGGCATAACCATATGCCGTATGGCATCTAAAAAGATATCAAAACGGCCATTCAATAAAGCATCGAAGGTTAACAAATGTGTATATTGCCGAAATTCACTTGAAAAAACCACCTGATTTGCCCAATCAGACAATCTACCGGGTGGAAACCACTGCAATTTGGCGTAAAATAACATTAGAACGAGCAAACCAAACACAAAAGTCGGAAAAGAACTGCCGATAATGCTAAAGATTCTGGCTGCCTGATCAATAAGACCGTTTTGGTGCACCGCTGCTTGAACACCCAGCCAAATCCCAATCAATATCACGGGAGCAATTGCCCAAATCGTCAAGTCAAGGGTGTTGGGGAACCTGGTCCGGATCAGATCGAAGACCGGTTGTGAAGCTGACCTCGAGTATCCAAAATCTCCATAAATAATTCCCCCTTTCCGTTCACCGGTTGTTGGATCCTTGTGCCCAACCATCCAGCGCCAGTACTGTTCATACAAAGGTCTATCCAAGCCATACTGCTTAATAATTCCTTCAACTGCTCTCTCATTCTTGGGGATTTCGCGAATATATAACGCTGCTCGTTCAACCGGGCTCAGAAACTGCAACATGATAAAAATTAAGACCGTAACACCAAACAGCAATACAGGCACAAGTAATAAACGGCGGACGATATAGTTTGTCATTTCATTTGTCCCAAGATATCCATCTGGATTATTCTCATGAGAGATTCAGTTGGGGGAACCGGAGCTTCCGGTTCCCCCGGTGCTTATTTACTTGATCGCAAAGTTGTAAATGATCACATCCATAACGAGGCCAGGACGTCCGATATAGAGTCGGAACGGTCCGCCGGTTCCTTTCTCGCCTTCCTTGCAGGCAACAAACATGTCAAGTCCGGTTTTAGTGCCATCGTACTTACACAACTCCTGGACAGGTCCATACTCACCTTTTTCCATATCATATACCCGGAACTCGCCAACCAGCGCATCCATTTGGGCACGATTTTCTACCGGCACGTCAACAAAATCAGCATCGCCGGCTTGCATCATGGCAAAGCGAGTTCCCCACTCTGGAATGACAGAAATAACAACCCGTTCCGGCTTAGCAGGTGTGCCCCAATACGCATCGTTGCGCACCAAAACAATTTCCTGCCCTTGCGTCCAGTGATCCAGCTTGAACGGGCCCGTGCCATTGGCAATCTTGGTGAATGGATCTTCTTCTGAAGTCATCGCATAGTAATTCTGCCAGGTATCACAGGAACCATCCCATCCACCATTCTCCGCCACCCATTGCTGATCCATGACTGAGCCCCAACTGTTTGCAATAGTCGGCAGGAATGGTCCCCATGGCTGCGCCAGCTTGAAAGTTACCGTGCCGGCGGCATCATCCGCAACGATGTGAGACTTGACTGTTTCACAAGCCTCTTTTAATTTTGCGGGATCAGCTTTTGCCAACGCTTCCCGGTCATCATAGAGGTTTCCTTCTTCATCAACCAACAAGGAAACGTCATCTATGCCAACACCAAGAATGGGTTCGGTTAGCAGCCATTGCGGGGAAGCCGTGCCGCCCTGCAACAAACCGCGCTGGAAGGAATACGCCACATCTGACGGCGTCAGATCCCCGCCTTCGTGGAACTTAACCCCTTGCCGAATCTTAAAAGTCCAAGTGGTGCCATCGTCTGACACCTCCCAGGATTCAGCCAATTGCGGAACAAATTTATCGGTAGCGATACCATCATAGAACACGAGCGTTTCATACACGTTCTGGATAACTTCCCCACTGGCGGTATCGTATGCGAGCGCCGGATCTAAGGTGTCCATATCTCCAATTGTTGCCTGAATAATTGTATTTGGATTCTTGGCACCCTCCGTCTTGTACATGGTGGCATAGTAATCTCCAGCAAAGATGGGATTCAAAATACGCCCCTGCAACCACTTTTGTTCAAAGCCATGCGAAGTAGCGAGAGCAAGGGGAATACCGGGCGCCGTTTCATAGTAAAGTTGATTGAATTGCTTGTAAATTTCGTGACGCTTAGCAGGATCGACTTCAGCCACGCCTTTATCCAGCAATTCCTTGAATTGCGCCTTAAGTTCATCAGGCATATTTTGACGTCCGCCATATGCTCCAGTGGTATAAGGTTGATACCAGTTGTGCGGGTCATGAATATCTTCCTGCCAACCAGCAGTCATAATGGGAATTTGTTTTGCGCGCTGAGCCGCCAAATAGGCAGGCCAGGGTAATCCAAGGATTTCCACTACAAATTTCTCATTAATCTCAGCCAGATTAGCAGCCATGATCTCTGCTACAATTTGGCGCGTCGTATTACCCTGGTTGTACAGCATCTGCAAACGGAAACCGGTTGTCCAAACGTCTCCTTCGGGGTCATCTCCAGCAGGGATACCATCTTTATCTAAATCCGCCAGCTTGAATTCTTCCTCTGCTTTGGCAAGGTCCAGCGTATAATGCGGCGCTTGTGGATCGTAACCCGGCATTCCCGGTAATGGTAAACTGACGGCTTGTACAGCCTCACCGCGGTATACATCGTTGATGAAAGTCTCCCAATCAAATGCGTAACTGAACGCTTTGCGAATATGTACATCAGCAAAGAAATCGGGAGGGATACCATTCCCATCAAGCTTACCCGAACCAATGAATGGGTTGGCAGGCTGCTGAGGTTGGCAGGCAGCCAGCACCATGCTGGCAAGGACCAGCAAGGACACAGCAAGATACAATTTACGCATTTTTTCTCCTCCGAACTCAAAATTTAGTTTGTTGCACTCAAAACGACAAAAAGGGTAACGGCATAACACACCACTCAAGAAATCAGTCATTCAACGAATTGATCACCTCCTTTCATCAGACCCCTAAACCAGGTGGCAGGCAACCCAATGACCTGGGCTTATCTCACGAAATTCGGGCTTGGCTTCAGCACAAACCGCCTGCGCCAGCGGACAGCGCGTGCGAAAGCGGCAGCCTGAGGGCGGATTGACCGGCGAAGGCACATCGCCCTGCAAAATAATCCGTTGACGTTTTTGCTCCGCCACAGGGTCTGGAATTGGCACCGCTGAAAGCAGCGCTTGCGTATACGGGTGAAGCGGGTGATGATACAATTCAAAGCGGTCGGCAAGCTCAACGATCACCCCCAGATACATCACCGCCACGCGATCGCTGATGTGCCGCACCATAGAAAGATCGTGCGCAATAAACAGATAGGTCAACCCAAATTCTTTTTGCAGGTCTTCCAAGAGATTCACGACTTGCGCCTGAATTGAAACATCCAATGCTGAAATTGGTTCATCACAAACAATAAAAGCGGGCTGCAATGCCAATGCCCGCGCAATACCAATACGCTGCCGCTGCCCTCCAGAGAACTCGTGGGGATAACGAGAAGCAAAATCCGGATTCAAATTGACTAGTTTCAATAAATCAGCAACTCGATCGCGAACTTCTGAGCGAGGCACAGTGCCATGCACCAGAAACGGTTCGCCGACAATATCGCCAATGGTCATGCGCGGATTCAAGCTGGCATAAGGGTCTTGGAAAATCATTTGCATTCGCCGCCGCATTCTGCGCAGAGGCTCACCTTTCAAAGCAGTCAGATCAATCCCATCGAAAAACACTTTGCCGGCAGTCGGGCGATAAAGCTGTAAAATCACTCTACCAGTAGTAGATTTGCCACAGCCCGACTCACCTACCAAACCCAATGTTTCTCCTTTAAACACCTCAAACGAAATATCATCTACAGCATGAACTGCGCCAACCTGTTGACGAATTATCCCCCGATATATCGGGAAATACATCTTAAGATTCTCAACCCGCAAGAGAACGTTATTCTCCGCGCTCATGAACGCTGCCTCCCGCTTCTGACGTCCACCCAACAAGCAACTCGATGTCCCGGAGAAACCTCCTCTAGAGTCGGATTTTGTTGCCAACAAGGTTCAACACTGTAACTGCAACGAGGAGCAAAGGGACAAGCTTTCGGTTTCTGAAAGAGAATTGGCGGTAATCCTTCTATCGAAGACAGTTTCCGCTGTCCGTCTTCTGTAATTTTAGGCAAACTACCCAGTAAACCAATTGTATAAGGATGTAATGGATTGGCATAGAGTTCCTTAACCGGCGCTTCTTCGATGATATAGCCGCCATACATGACACTTACCCGGTCAGCCAAGCCGGCAATAATTCCCAAATCATGCGTGATCCAGATGATCGCCATCCCCAGCTCATCACGCAGCCGTTTAACCAGTTCAACAATCTGCGCCTGAATGGTAACGTCCAGCGCCGTAGTCGGCTCATCTGCAATTAAAATCTGTGGATTACAAGACAGCGCCATGGCGATCATCACACGCTGACGCATGCCGCCGGAGAACTGATGCGGATAATCACTCAGACGTTCTCTTGCATTTGGAATTCCCACCATTGAAAGAAGCTGCGCCGCACGATCACGGGCTTGCCGCTGTGTCATCCCCATATGAAGCATAAGAGGTTCTTCCAACTGCCGCCCAATCGTCAAAACGGGGTTCAACGAAGTCATCGGATCCTGGAAAATCATGCTGATTTTGGCGCCGCGTATCTGACGTATCTCCTCATCACTTATTTTTAGCAGGTCTTTCCCCTGGTAAATAGCCTGACCAGCAACCACCTTTCCGGGGGGCGAAGGAATCAGACGCAGCATGGACATTACCGTAACGCTCTTTCCGCAGCCGCTCTCGCCCACAATGCCAAGCGTCTCGCCTTCCTTCAAGCTGAACGAAACGCCATTGACTGCATGGATCAAGCCTTCACGGGTGCGGAATTGTGTTTCAAGATCAGCAACCGTTAGCAAATCGGGCATGCACGATGTTCCTTTTTGTTCAGTAAGATGGGAAAAATCACGAAATGATACCCTCTAACCTATCCTTTGTCTTCTCAGTGCTGAGTTCATTTTAATATCAAAATAAGGGATTGTCAAATGCAACCATGCCAGCATTCGGCTGGTAAAATTGTGAGGCAAAAGCTATACTTAAATCCCATGCTACACAGATGAGCAAATCCACCTCTCATTTTGGAGCGATAATGAACATCGTAGTCGTAGTCTTTTTTGCCCACCCTGATGATGAAACCATGTTGTGCGGCGGGACGCTGGCATTGTTGTCCTCGCTAGGCGCACAGATACATTACCTTTGCGCCACGCGCGGCGAAGGCGGCGAAGTGGGCGAACCTCCCCTTTGCACACGGGAAGAACTGGGGCAGTTGCGCTCGGCAGAGCTTGCCTGTGCCATTGAACAACTAGGCGGTAATAACCTGACATTTTTAGGTTACACCGACCCTGAACCAGACGCAGATGGCGTTTTGCAGCCCTACGCAGAGAATGTTGATGAAGTTATCAACAAGTTATGCGCTTATCTTCACCGCACCAAACCACAGGCATTATTAACACACGGCACAAACGGCGAGTACGGACACCCGGCACATGTTCTTTGTCATCAAGCCGCTGTCGGCGCAATCCGGCAACTGGGAAGCAAAGCACCGCTCTTGTATACTTTTCAGGCTGCCTTTGAGGAACATCCCAGACCCCGCCTGTGCAATCAGGATGATCCCGCCGATCTCATTCTGGACTTGCCACCCGAAATTGTGCAAAGAAAAACTGCCGCCGCCTTGTGCCACCGCACCCAGCATGCACTCTTTGTCCGCAACCGCTCGCGAGAAGTCGGACGCCAGCTTACTGTTCCTGAGGTCATTGTAACCACCGAGAGCATCCACCGTGTCCATCCTCCAGCTCATCCACCGCAGGATGAGCTGGCATCGCTGTTACTGAAAAGCGGCTGTGCCCGGCGGGCATAGAAAGCGGCTGAGGAAATTTACATCTCCAGAACAATGGTTACCGGCCCATCGTTTTCAATCGTGACCAGCATATGCGCGCCAAACTGACCGCACTGAACCATAACTCCTTGAGAACGCAGGTTCTCGGCAAAAATGTCCACCAGCGGGCTGGCAAGATCAGGAGGCGCAGCATCTGTGAAAGAAGGACGGTTCCCTTTACGCGTATCTGCATAGAGTGTAAACTGCGAAACAACAATTGCTTCCCCTTTAACATCAAGCAGCGAAAGGTTCATTTTCCCCTGTTCATCCTCAAAGATGCGCAGCATAGCAATCTTGCGCGCCATCGCTTGCGCCGTTTCCGAGCGGTCTTGTGGTCCAACTCCCAAAAGTATCACCAATCCCTGACCGATACTCGCAATAACCTTTCCTTCTACCGCTACTTTGCCATGACGAACACGCTGCACGACAGCTCGCATACACAATCCTCCATCCCTGCAAGTATCATTACAGAACATTATACTCTCCCGCTGTTAAATACACACCCTTGCAATGCTAAGCTTCATCCGAGGAGACCTCCCAAGCATAACACTGGTATTCAACTGAATTTTATGGGATAATAGTCCCACACTTTTCAATTTCTTCAACAAAGGTCATATTTGGTTATGAACATGCGGTATCGAATCATTGCCAACCCGGTCGCCAATAAAGGGGGCAGCGAAAAAATTCTGCCCGGTGTAGAAAAAGAACTCAAAGCAAAAGGGCTAAACTACGATCTGGTAAAAACCCGGCATGCCTGGCATGCTGCCGATTTAGCACAGCAGGCGGTCGCTGCCGGCTATGATGTTGTTGTTGCAGCCGGCGGGGATGGTACAGTGAATGAAGTCATCAATGGTTTGCTGCTGGCAAAAGATGCCGGGTTAGGCAGCGCCGCATTGGGTGTCATCCCTATCGGGCAGGGTAATGACTTCTGTTTTGGTATGGGGCTTCCGACCAACTGGAAAGCAGCCATTGGAGTACTGGCGCAAGGTCAACGCAGACTGATTGATGTGGGATACATTCGTGGCGGACTGTATCCGGCAGGGCGTTTTCTGGGCAATGGCGCTGGAATTGGATTTGACGCCTCGGTAAATATCGTTTCTCGGGGGTTGAAACTGACCGGCTTCCTATCTTACTTCGTTGCCGCTCTGAAAACCCTTTTCCTTGATTTTCACGCTCCCAAAATGGAAATCATCCTGGATAATCAGACTCTTGTCCAGGAAACGCTGATGGTCTCCATCATGAACGGACGACGCATGGGTGGAGGTTTTTTGATGACACCACAAAGCCAGCCCGATGACGGCTTGTTTGACATTTGCGTTGCCAACAAAACATCTCCATTTCGTGCTCTGACAATCATCCCAAGTTTCTTTAACGGTACGCAGGCTGTACATAAAAAAATCATTCATTTTCACCGCAGCCAACGGGTCACTGTGCGTGCCCTGACGGACAACCTGCCCTGTCATGCTGATGGCGAGGTTATTTCTACCCGCAGCCCTGAATTGTCATTGGAGATTGTCCCTGGTGCACTTGAGTTGATTGTTCCTCCAGCACGAACTATCAAACCACCAAAAACAAAAAAGCAAAACAAAACTTAAAGCCGGACGGCATCCATTGCGTAACGTCGGCATACATTTGTTGTTTAACAAATAAAACTCTTAAAGGATTCTTCTATGTCTAAATTGCGCATTGTTGTCAATCCGGCAGCCGGAAAAGGTCGGGCAGTCAAACTGCTACCAGTGATCGAAAAGGAACTCAAGCAATTTCCACTGGAATATGAAATCTGCCTGACTGAATATCCCTGGCATGCAGCGAAGCTTGCGGAAGAAGCGGTGACATTGGGTTATGACGTGGTAGCCGCCGGCGGCGACGGCACTGCCAATGAAGTGTTGAACGGCATCATGCTTGCCCGGAACAGCGGACTGGGTACCAGCCGCATGGGGGTCTTACCCATTGGGCGGGGCAACGACTTTGGCTTCAGCATGGGTATTCCTGCTGAACCCAAGGAAGCCTGTCGGGTCCTCGCAGAAGGCAAGACGCGCTGGATTGATATTGGGCTGGTCAAGGGAGGGTTGTACCCACAAGGGCGTTATTTTGGCAATGGCGTCGGAATCGGCTTTGATGCAGTGGTGGGCTTTGTCGCAGCGGAGTTACCGCTTTCCGGTTTTCCTGCCTATCTGGCTGCTACAGTAAAAACTATGATGCTTTATTATCATGCTCCTCTGATGGAGATCACGCTGGATGGCCAGACATTCCAGAAATCCTGCCTGATGGTATCGGTAATGAATGGCTATCGCCTGGGAGGTGGTTTTTACATGACACCCGAAAGCAAACCGGATGATCAAACATTTGACCTGTGCATTGCCGGCAAAATTAGCCGCACGCGCATACTACGCATCATCCCTTCATTCTTCAATGGCACTCAGGGACGCTGGAAACGGGATATTTCATTTCATCGATCGTCAAAGATCACTGTGCGCTCACTGGACGGTGCACTCCCCACCCATGCGGACGGTGAAACAATTTGCGTGGATGGCAACGAACTATCTATCGAGATTTTACCCAAACAAATCGAGCTGATTACCAGAGTATCCGGGAATATGTCATGAACACAAGCAGCGGGGTCACTGCGCAAAAGCTCTCAACCTGCCCAATGACGAAGTGCCTGCGGAAAACTGGCAAAAATATCATCACCTGGCTGGTCAATACTACCTTACGCTTTCTGACTGGCATTCTCTGTCGTATGGACGCTGACGAGTTGAAGCGTATCCCCCCGCGAGGTCCCTTGATTCTGGTTGGAAACCATATCAACTTTCTTGAGGTGCCGGTGCTGGTAACGCGCGTTTGGCCTCGTCCGGTGACTGGTTTTTCCAAGCTGGAAACCTGGCACAACCCGGCAAAAGCATTTTTGTTCAATATCTGGGGCGGCATCCCATTACGCCGCGGCGAGCTGGACATGGCAGCGTTTGAAGCCGCCTGCCAAAAACTCAAAGAAGGCTACCTGTTTGCCATTGCACCGGAAGGTACACGAAGCGGACACGGTCGGCTGCAAAAGGGACATCCCGGCGTAGCTCTGCTTGCCGTCCGCAGCGGAGTACCACTCATGCCGATGGTATTCTACGGCAATGAACACTTCTGGCAGAACATCAAACGCCTAAAACGCACCGATTTTCACGTGCGCGTGGGAAATCCCTTTACAATTGATACACATGGACGGGCAATGTCGCGCGAAGTACGCGAGCAAATCATCCGTGAGATCATGTGGCAACTTGCCGCTCTTCTTCCCCCCGAAAATCGCGGCTTCTATGCAGACCTGCAAAACGCCACTGAAGAATACCTGCGCTTTGAACCGGGAGTGGAAAGCAATCTGAAACGAGCAAAGGATTAATCCATGGACGACGAAAAACGCTTCGCCGGTTCTATCAGTGATGAATATGATTTGATCCGTCTGGTCATGCCGCATTTTGACGAACTGCAAACGCTGGTCGCTCAGACAATAACAGCTTACCCTCAAAGTGGAACAATCCCGCTCAAAGTGCTGGATTTGGGTTGCGGGAGCGGTCTCACAACTGAAGCAATCCTCGCCGCCCGACAGGACATCCAGCTTATTGCTTTGGACAGTGAAGAAAAAATGCTCAGGCAGACTGAAGCTCGACTGTGGTCACAGATTCAACAGGGACACTGTCAGCTTGTTCTCGAAGACGCGCTCACTTATCTGGAACAACAACCAGATCATACGCTGGATATTATCGCCTCTGCGCTTACCCTGCACAACATGACACAATCTTACCGAGCCAGCCTGCACGCTCAAATCCTGCGTGTGCTCAAAGCGGGCGGGCTATTTGTGAATGCAGATAAGTATGCCCCGCAGGATGACCGGGAACGTTTTGAATGTCTTGGGGTGGCACTCAACCGTTTTTTTGATACCTTTGTACCCTTGGGAAAACTCGATCAACTACGCGAATGGGTTCTGCATAACGTCGCTGATCAAAATCCCGATCATGTAATGAAAGAGCAGGACACCATTGCTGCCTTGCATGACCTTGGGTTCATCAATATCCGGATCAACCATCGGCGAAATCTGGAAGCCGTGCTCACTGCCTGGAAACCGAACGGGAAGCCTGTTTAGTCTTCGCCAGCGCGTAATCGAAGATAAGACTCATAGCGGCGTCGATCAATCTTACCTTCAGCAACCGCAGCACGCACAGCACAACCGGGTTCATCGGGACTGTGTGTGCAATCACTGAACTGACATTGCGCGACCAGATGACGCAGCTCTGGGAAATATCCATCCAGCTCTTCTGGCTGAGTATCCCAAAGCGCCAGCGAACGCAATCCGGGCAGATCAGCCACATATCCTCCACAAGTCAAGGGAAACATGCTGCGGACAACCGTCGTATGCCGTCCTTTGTGAGTGATACTGCTTACGCTGCCAACCTCCAGACCCAATTCAGGCTGTATAGCATTCAACAGGCTGGTTTTCCCAGCACCAGAAGGTCCCACCAGGCCAGAAATTCTGTCCTTAAGCTGATCCCGCAACCTGTCAACACCCTGCCCAGTTTTTGCTGAAGTGTATAGCACCGGATAATCCAGCTCTTCATAAAGTGCAAAGTATTCTCTTGCCCGCTGAGGAGATACCAAATCAATCTTATTGGCAACAATAAGCGGGGGAATACCTTGCTTCTCGCAAATGACCAGAAAACGATCCAACATGCGCAGGCGCGGATCAGGCTGAGCGCATGAAAACACCAGGACAATCTGGTCTGCATTCGCCAGCAAAACCTGACGAAATTCACCGTGCGGGGTTGGCTCCAATCGCACCAGTGCACTGTTACGCGGCTCCAAATCCTGAATGACACCTGTTCCATCCGAGAGCGGTAAAACCTGCACCCGATCGCCGACTGTGATCTGATCATTGCGCCCCAGCTTTCGCTTTAGCGCACCGCGCACCCGACAAACGCAGACACCTTCGTCCGTCCGGACAGTATAGAAGCCCGATTGGGAACGCAGTACTGTGCCGCGCAACAGAGTCATCAGGGACTGGGTGTTGCCTCCTCTGGCGCTGGAGTTTCAGTGGGCGTTTCAGTCGGCGGCGGTCCAGGTGTGGCAGTGTTGGTCGCCGTCGGCGTCGGTGTCTTGGTGACATAGAAGGTCGCTTCCCAAGGGAAGAGCCGCAACGGCTTTCCGAAGAAATACACCTCAACCATACGGCGGAAAATCGGCGCGGCAATCTCAGAACCCTCTCCAGCATTTTCTGCGATAACGACGACCGCAATGTCCGGTCTCGCAGGGTCTTGATTGTCCGTGTAGCCAGCAAACCAGGCATGAGGTCTGCCAAGCGGGTTCTGCGCCGTTCCAGTCTTTCCATAAACAACCACATCCAGCCCAAGGAATGTGCTGTATGCCGTACCCCGTCGGTTCTCAATCACACTGCGCATGGCATCTTGAATAATCTTGAGGTTCTCAGGTGAAACCGGCAATTTACCGCGCACTTCCGGGGCAAAGGTAAAAGGCGTCTCGCCAGTTGGTGAAACAATCTTCTCAACCAGTTGTGGACGATAAAGCGTCCCGCCGTTGCCAACGGCAGCGACAAAGTCCACCACCTGTAACGGGGTCACCAGCACTTCCCCCTGTCCGATACCCATCTGTACCGCTTGTGCTTCGCTGCCCGGATCAGGAATATTACCCACATCTTCCGCCACCTGACCAATTCCGGTTGCTGAACCCAGCCCAAAGTCACGCGCCATTTTAGATACTGCTGTCGGGCGATTTTGCCGATAGAGATCCAAACCAATGTGAAAAAACCAGGGATTACATGAGCGCATTAGCCCTTCAGGTAATGTCAGCTCTCCGCTTGGATCAATGCCCTTGTCATACGTCCAGTCATACAGTGTGATGCCGGGCAGTTCGGTAAATTCATGACCGCAAATATACTTCGAGTCGGCAGTGTATAAACCACTCTCCAGCGCCGCCGCCATGGTGATGATCTTGAAAACCGATCCCAATGGATAACCGCCCTGTGTGGCTCGGTTGATCAGCGGACGATCTGGATTTTCAAACATCTCCTGAAGAAGCATCTGGCTGTTATTGTTGGTAGGTTCAAACGCGTTTGGATCAAAGCCTGGTGATGAAGCCATTGCCAGAATACGACCGGTATCACGCTCCATGACAATGATTGCACCGCGAAAACCGGCAATCGAACGTTGCGCCTGCACCTGAAGATTTTCATCTAGTGTGGTGTAAATAGACATTGAAGGGCGTGCGTCATTCTGTGCTAGACGGGTGATGATTTGCCCTTGAGAATTCACCACATACAGCGAAGCTCCCCGCTGACCAGACAGATAATTATCGCCCCATTTTTCAAGCCCAGCCATGCCAATACGCTCATCGACGCGATACCCCTTGCGTTGATAGGTTTCTACTTCTTCCGCCGGAATCGCCTGCACATAGCCTGTGACATGCGGCGCAATACCACCGCCATAATACAGACGGGCACTGTATTCTTTCATGACCAGTCCCGCCAGCCCGGAAAGGATCGCCATTCGGTTTTGCACCTCAGCTAGCGGTGCCTCCCCAACCGGAATGTACCAGTTCGGATTGGGTACATTATATAAGGCGCGAATCTCCTCCGGACTCTTGCCAGTCAATTTTGAAAGCTGATCTACCAGCGCGCCATATTGTTCTATCTGTTCAGGTAAAATGCCCAGTGCCACAGCATCGGTGTTTGCAACCAGCGTCTTTCCATTTCGATCATAGATATTACCGCGTTGAGGCACCTTAATATCCAGCGCCAAGTTGTTCCCGCCGCGCAATTCGGGCATGATCATTCCCTCTTCCCATTGCACTTTCCACTGGTCACCTTCTAAAGCCAGGTTCATAACCGTCTCACGGGTAATCGTACCCAACAAAGCCGTTTCAAAATTGAGGCGATACGCTACCTGAGCGCTGGTCGGGTTGGTTAAAGTAGAAATAATTTCATAACTCAATGAAAGCAGGCTCAGATTAGCCGCTGTATCACGATGGCGTTTAACAAAATCATCAAAGCTGATAGCATCCTGACTGATACGGGTCAGCATGGCATACATACCCTGATAATCATCACTTTGCCAGGCTTGCAGATACGCTTCGGCTGCGGCTTTGCTGTCTGGAACAGCAGTTAGACGAACTTGTGGCGGTGGCAGCGTAGGCAAAACGCTGGGCGTCGGAATAGATTGCCTGCCGCCAGTACAACCCGCTAAGAGAGCCATCATCAGTGCAATCCGCACGATAACCCTCATGCGAAAAACCTCCTTAAGAGCTGCAAAACAAATCTGTAAATCTAGAAAATACTTTGACATCTTATCCGACATTCTCTCCATTGAGAACCCGCTCAAAGATCAGGCAGGAATACTGAAAATGAGTCTGACAGGTCTGTGGTATATTGGCATTTGGAGCAACGTCAAATTTTTTTAACGTGCGCAGCAGATGACAAAAAGGCAGCCCGGCGACGCTGGCAAAACAGCCGTTAAAGTTGATCACTGGATGAAATTGCTGATGCTGAATAGCATAGGCACCAGCTTTATCCAGTGCGTCGCCGCTGGCAACATACGAATGAATTTCCTCATCAGAGTAAGCACGCATTTGAACCTGCGAAACGCACAGGTCGGTTTCTAATCGTCCGCCGGCAGGATCGAACACAGCCACCGCAGTATAAACCTGATGAATGCGGCCGCGTAACTGCTTCAACATAGCTACAGCCTCCTGCGAGTCAGCCGGCTTGCCCAATACCTGCACGCCGTCAGCCACTGTAGTATCGGCAGCGATAACCAAAGCTCTGGTCTGCATCTGAGCCCCGACAGAGCGAGCCTTCCCCTCTGCTAGACGCAACACGTAAGCAGCCGGTTCTTCGCCCGCTAACGGGGTTTCGTCTATATCCGCCGGTTGCACAATGTGATCCCAGCCAACCCATGTTAGCATCTGCCTGCGTCGGGGTGAATTGGAAGCCAGCACCAGAATTGAATCATTCATGATCCGTGATTATAACAGATGGCGACCCTTATTGCATTTCAACTGTGAATCTGCTATGATGATGAACAGACCTAACAA
>Ga0068707_1000095_pt1 | contig 44912 bp, 36 predicted proteins | sample YNPNPMetaG_FD_66600 | JGI IMG/M metagenome (GOLD analysis project Ga0068707, IMG submission 66600) | Anoxygenic and chlorotrophic microbial mat microbial communities from Yellowstone National Park, USA - YNP NP MetaG | ecosystem: Environmental > Aquatic > Thermal springs > Hot (42-90C) >... | reverse complement strand
CAGGACAAGGAGGAAGCTATGCCGCACTATGAACACCTGATAATCGGCGGCGGAATGGCAGGGGATGCCGCTGCCAAAGCTATAGTTGATGCTAGTTCGGACGTGACTGTAGCCATTTTGTGTGAAGAGCCTGTCGAGCCCTATCGCCGGCCGCCTCTCTCCAAGGCGCTTTGGAAAGGCAAACCGGAGGAGAGCATCTGGCTAAATACCGCCGCAAAAGGCGTTGTGATCTATTTGGGTCGCAGTGCAGTGAAACTCGAACCCAACGAGAAGGCCGTAACGGATGATCAAGGCACCGTCTACACCTACGATAAGCTCTTACTGGCCACGGGTGGCTCGCCTCGCAGATTGCAGTTTGATGACGGCAATATCATCTACTACCGAACCCACGCCGACTATCGCGCCCTTCGAGAACTTGCCGAAAAAGGCCAGTCGTTCGTTGTCTTGGGCGGCGGCTTTATCGGCTCGGAAATAGCTGCTGCGCTTGCGATGAACGGCAAGCGAGTGACCCTCATTTTCCCCGAGAAAGGCATTTCTAGCCGGATATTCCCACAGGACCTGTCGGTTTCCTTGAACGAATACTACCTCGAGCACGACGTGCAGGTGATTGCGGAGGATGTGGTCTCCGAAATAGATTACTTTGCAGGCAAATACAAGGTCCATACGCTTGCTGGAAGGGAAGTTGTTGCCGACGGAGTGGTAGCCGGTCTTGGTATCGATCCCAATACCAAGCTAGCCGAACAGGCCGAACTGGCTATCGCAGACGGTATAAAGGCCGATTCATTTCTCCGAACCAGCCACGAAGATATTTACACGGCTGGCGATTGCGCCAACTTCATCAATCCAGCTTTGGGCAAGCGCATTAGAGTTGAGCACGAAGACAACGCGCTCACTATGGGTGCGAGTGCAGGGCGTAATATGCTTGGCGCCAACGAGCCATATACGCATCTGCCGTTCTTCTACTCAGATTTGTTCGACATTGGCTACGAGGCGGTTGGAGAGTTGAACTCGCGCCTTGACATCGTAAGCGATTGGATAGAACCATACGCTAAAGGCGTGGTCTATTATCTTGACGCTGGCCGCGTGATTGGCGTGTTGCTTTGGAACGTGTGGGCGAAGATCGAAGAAGCACGTGCTCTTATTTCCGAACCCGGGCCATTTGAGCCTGCTGACCTCAAGGGGCGCATTTCGACCTCATAAACCGGCAACCCATTATCCCCATATTCAGGAATATGGCTAGAGCGCGATAGTCATTTCCATTGTGTCCAAAGATGGTTGAGCTGTTTATATGTTTGGAGCAACTAGGCATAGGGTAAGAAACCCTGCGCCGGCTTGCTTCATACTTAGCAAGCCTTTTCATCGCATCGGGTGGGGAACCGATCTACCAAAACCTGACCTGTAGGCATATTCGACAGCTTTCTCGGGAGGGATTTTTCCAATGAAGCGTGTCCTGTATGCTTGCCTGCCCGTGATCACGTTCGCGCTGACCGCAACATCTGCAACGGGCCAGCTCGCAACGTCGTGTTGGCCAAAGTTCCACAGAGATTACGCCGCCACTGGCCGGGGTCTCTACGGCGGCACCGGATCCGAACTTACGTGGATCTACACAGCCGGAGGCACATTAAGAGGCGGGCCTGTCATCGGTATCGACGGAGCTATCTATTTCACCTGCGATGACGGTCGCCTCTACGCGCTTAACGGCGACGGCACGACCCGTTGGACATACGCCTGCAACAGCGACGGCAACCTTACGCCCGCCATCGCTGCTGACGGTACCGTCTACGTTGCGTCGACCGACAACTATGTTTATGCTATTAAGTCCGACGGCGCGCAGAAGTGGCGTCGCTTACTTTCATCCAGACCGACTTCATCAATCGCGGTTGGAGCTGACGGTACCGCCTATGTCGGCTGTAACAACGGACAGTTGGTCGCTATAAAGCCGGATGGCGGTGTGAAGTGGACCTACACTGCCGGCGGAGTCATAAGCTCAGCTCCCGCGATTGGCTCCGACGGCACCATATATTTTGGTTGTCAGGACTCCAAGGTTTACGCCCTTTACACTACCGGAACCCTTAAATGGAAGTTTGCGCCGTATGGCAGTGGCACGTTCGTGGCATCTCCCGCCGTGGGTTCCGATGGAACCATCTACATCGGTTCATCTGGTGGGTTCTTCTATGCCATCAACTCAAACGGCACCCAAAAATGGAGAGTGAACGCAGGAGGCGTAGTTAGATCGTCTGCCGCGATCTCTTCCAATGGAACGATTTATTATGGTTGTCGTGACAACAAGGTTCACGCCCTCTCATCTGGCGGCACCACTCTTTGGACCTATACCACGGGCCATTACGTCGATTCCTCACCTGCTATAGGCAGCGACGGCGGAATCTACGTAGGTTCACTCGACGGCAACCTTTACGCCATCAATCCCGATGGCACGCTGAGATGGCGGTATTACGCAGGTGCAGCCATATATTCATCGCCCGCAATTGGACCTGCGGGAGCGCTGTTCGCGGGATGCGACAACGGCAATCTTTATTGCTTTGCCGCCGACAGGACACCGCCAAGCGCGCCTAATGTGACCGACGATGGCGATTTCACCTCTGCCACTGACTATATCCGCGGGGCGTGGAGCGCGTCCGATGCGGAGTCTGGGGTTTTTGCCTACGAATACTGTGTTAATACAAGCCCGGGCGCGTCAGATGTTGCCGCGTGGCTAAACGTTGGAGGGGCAACTCAACATACGCGAACAGGCCTTACTCTCAACGACAAACAAACCTACTATATCACCGTTCGCGCAATCAACGGTGCCGGTCTCACCGGACCGGCTGCATCGTCCGATGGCATTACCGTTGATGCTACCCCTCCAAATGTTCCCATTGTAACCGACGACGGACGCTTTAGCGCCGACCCTACATCTTTGCACGCAACCTGGGGTTCATTCGATCCGGAGTCCGGCATCGGTTGCTATTCCTATGCGATTGGCACGTCATTGGGTGCGAGCGACGTTGTGGGATGGACCGACGTTGGCCTAGCCACGTCTGTTACTCGCACGGGTCTCGCTTTGCAATCGGGCGTCACTTATTACATCAGCGTCAGAGCGCGCAATGCCGGAGGACTAAATAGCCCAGCGGGTTCCAGCGACGGTATCACAGTGGATACTACCGCCCCTACCGTGCCGGTTGTGATCGACTCCGGTGAGTTTGTCGGAGACCCGACATCGATCCTGGCTAGTTGGACCAGTTCCGATCCAGAGTCCGGCATTACACGCTATGAATACTCAGTGGGCACAACTAAGGGCGGCACGCAGACACGTTCGTGGACCGATGTCGGTTCGAGCTCACAGCTAAACATCGCCGGGCTTAATCTGGTCGAGGGTTTAACCTATTACGTTAATGTTCGCGCCACAAACGGCGTCGGTCTAGTAAGCACAGTCGGATCCTCTGACGGCATTCGTTTGGACTTTTCACCGCCAGATAGGCCAATCGTAACCGATGAAGGCGCTTACTCGTCATCGAACTCTGAGCTGCGCGCCACTTGGTCGTCTTCTGATCCGCAGTCCGGTATTGCATCTTACAAATACGCAATAGGCACCAGCGCCGGGGCGGCCAATGTGGTTGGTTGGACAGACGCGGGGCTTCAGACCTCCATCACCCGTACCGGACTCAACCTTTTTGACGGTACAACTTACTATATCAGCGTCATTGCTCGTAACGGAGTGGGGTTGGATTCGCCGGTTGGATCCTCCGATGGTGTCATTGTAGACTCAAGCCCTCCGAGCAGGCCCGTCGTAACAGACGACGGCAACTTCACGATCGACAGCGCCCGCCTTCACGCGACTTGGAGCGCTTCGGACCCACACTCAGGCATCGCCCGTTACGAGTACTCGGTCGGCACTGAGCCTGGGCTAGACAACGTGGTCGCCTGGAAAAGCGCCGGCTCGGCGACCGACTACGTTATAACAGGCCTCGCACTTAACTCCGGGATTCGTTACTACATCAACGTCCGCGCAGTTAACCTGGCCGGTGTTACAGGTCCGGTAGGCACCTCCGACGGCATATTCGTAGAATCCACTCCTCCCACCAGACCCATCGTAGTCGACTCAGGCGTCTACACCAGCGATACCACTTCCATTAGCGCTAGTTGGACGGCTGATGATCCGGAGACACGGGTCATCGGTTACCAAGTCTCAATTGGGACATCGCCTGGCGCAGCCAACGTTGTGCCCTGGACTGCCGTCGGTACCAGCACGTCGATGAGCCGGACCAATCTATCGTTGGTGCACGGCCTGACCTACTACGTAAATGTCAAAGCCGTTAACGGCATTGGGCTGTGGAGTGATGTGGGTTCGTCGGATGGTCTTACAGTTGATACCACCGCGCCCAGCGCGCCCTCAGTCACCGACGACGGCTCCTTTACTGCCAACAACGCGCAGCTTCACGCAGTGGTTGCAGCCGAGGACCCTGAGTCTGGCATCTCCAATTACGACTACTGTGTAGGCACGACTCCAGCAGCCTCTGATGTGTTTATCTGGACATCGGGTGGAGTGGGGCCGGATATTGTGGCCGCAGGTCTCTCATTAGAAAATGGCAAGACTTATTACATTACTGTGAGGGCGACAAACGGTGCGGGCATCGTGGGTCCGCCAGCCACTTCCGATGGGATTACTGTTGATACCACTCCGCCAATTCGTGTTAGCGTCAAAGACGATGGCGATTTCAGTAGCTCACCGGACTCTCTCCACGGGAGGTGGACCGCGGAGGACCCAGAATCCGGCATAGCCTATTACAAGATGTGCATTGGTACTATGCCCGGGCTTGACGATGTGGCGGGATGGATGAACGTCGGCCCGGTTACCGAAAATACCAGGGAAGGGTTACATCTGGTATCTGGCCAGACCTACTTCATTACGGTAATCGCGGTGAACAGGGCTGGGGGCGAAAGCGCTCCGGTCAGCTCTGACGGCCTTGTCGTTGATCTTACGCCTCCCGCCGTGCCTACGGTGCTCGACAGCGGCCTTTATTGGGGAAGCAGAACAAGTATGTATGGTTCGTGGAACTCCAGCGACGCGGAATCGGGCATTGTCGAGTACCAGATGGCAGTGGGTAGTGCTCCGGGGCAGGCCGACGTGGCTCCGTGGCAGAGCGTTGGACTTGCCACGTCGTTCACTCGCACCGGTCTTTCACTGCGCAATGGGGACACCTACTATGTATCCATCAGAGCGCGCAATGGCGCCGGCCAGTGGAGCGAAATCGGCTCGTCTGACGGTATTCTCCTTGATGCTACTCCGCCTACCACGCCTGTCGTTATCGACGACGGCGACACTACCTCGGTTCTGGACTCGTTGCACGCTACTTGGCGCTCGGAAGATGCTGAGTCAGGTATGGCCGAATACTACTATTGCGTTGGCACGTCGCCCGGAGCCACCGATGTAAGGGGCTGGACCAGCTCCGGTTTCTCGGAGAGCGTCACCATCACTGGTATTACACTTGATCCAGTACTTCGATACTACTTCAGCGTCAAGGCTCGCAACAGGGCTGGCTTGTGGAGCGCCGTTAGTGCTAGCGATGGCATTGGCTACAGCTCCGGCTCAGCTATATGGGGCAAGTTCCGCAGTGACCAAGCAAACCGTGGCGTCGGCCTATTTAATGCGACTAGGGTCAATGAATTGGCTTGGGTAGTCCCGACCAGCGGTTACGTGGAGTCGTCGCCGGCAATAGCGGTCGACGGAACAACCTATATCGGTTCCGGTGACGGAAACGTCTATGCAGTTACACAAAATGGTACGCTTCGATGGACCTACAACATCGGCTCGCCCATTGATAGTTCACCTGCCATAGCGCCGGATGGGCGTATCTTGATAGGAGCCAACGACGGCGCGGTCAGTTGTCTAAATCCAGGCGGGCAACTAATCTGGCGCTATCAGGCAGGTGATGCCGTTAGAAGCTCGCCGCTTATTAAGGATGGCACTGTCTACTTCGGCAGTATGGACGGTTACTTATACGCTCTGAGGCTGGATGATGGCGTTCTTCTGTGGAGGTTCTATGCCGGCGGCGGAGTGTGGTCGTCGCCTTCCGCCGACGCTGAGGGAGTAATCTACTGCGGCAGTGGGAACGGTTATCTCTACGCAATAAACCCAGACGGTTCGCGGAAGTGGCGGTTCCGCACCGGTTCGTCTCTCGATTCGTCTCCGGCCTCGGCCCCGACGGCGTAATATACTTCGGCAGCGGTGACGGCTACATTTACGCCGTTAACCCGGACGGCGCACAGAAATGGCGTTATTCTGCCGGAGGAGTCACAGACTCTTCCCCTGCGATTGGTCCCGACGGCACCATCTACGTCGGTATGGGCTACGACGGCGGGAGTGGCAAACTCTTTGCATTTAGGCCCGACGGCAGCAAGATATGGCAGTTGAACTTACCCGGTGGTGGCGTAGTCTCGTCCCCGGCTGTTGATCCCTCGGGTACGGTCTACGTAGGTGCTTGCGACCACAAACTCTACGCTGTCAATCCCAACGGCACAGTCCTTTTCACCTTCGAAACGGGGTCATCGGTTGTTAGCTCGCCTGCTCTTGGTGCGGATAGCAGCGTTGTCTTTGGATCCTATGACGGTAACATCTATTGCCTACGCGATGTGACCAGCAAGGACCTTACGCCGCCAAGCACGCCGGTTGTTGAGGTTGCAAGCCAATCGCTGCCGGTGGGCCAGCCGTTGGTGGTGTCTTGGCAATCTACTGACGCGGAGAGCATGGTCGCCGAGTACGTCTACTGCGTCGGAACCAGGCCGGGTGAATGCGACGTTACAGGCTGGACCAGTGCGGGCATAGAAACCGGAGCCTTAATTGAGCCTACGTCTCTCGAGGTAGGAACCACCTACTATGTGTCTGTAAAGGCTCGCAACCCGTCCCAGCGCTGGAGTGATTTCGGCGTGTCGCCGGGTGTCACCGTTATAGCCGGCGAGGCTGTCGATCGCATAGGACTGCTCAAGCTCATGGACGACGGCTCTGTTGTGACTCTGGCTTCAAAGGTGGTAACAGCCGTATTCGACGACTGTGTTTTCATCAGTGAGCCGAATCGGGTGGCGGGAATTCGGTGTGTGTCGTCGGAGACGGCGCTCAAAGTTGGAGACATAGTCAATGTGACCGGAACTCTGAGTACTCTTAACGGCGAGAGAGTTGTCTTGAACGCCGGTTACTCTGTCGTCGGCTCGGGACCGGCGCTGAGGCCGCTGGGTTTGGCCGGTAGATCTGCAAGGCAAGCTGTGCCCGATCTGCTGGGTCTTTACGTCACGACATGGGGCAGGGTGACTGCCGTGGGCGACGACTATGTTGTCATCGATTCCGGTGTCAAACTTGTCTCCGCGCGCGGAGCGCGTGGTCTTGAGGTAAAATGCGCGTCCCATGCATTGAATGTAGGTGACGTTGTCTGTGCCCGAGGCGTGTTATGCCGAGAGCAGGTTAACCATCAGCCTGTCACGGTGCTGCGTGCGACCCAAGACGGCCTTCTGACATTCCTAAGTCATCACTAGTCGGCGGCTTGGGCCCTTGTGTGCCTAGCAGTGAGTTCCGAGTTCTTGGCCCGGCATTCCTTAACGCCGGGCCAGTGTGTTTTGTCAGATCGATTCGTTTGCCATCTAGGTGTTTACCAACCTAGACTACTTGTGCCATAATATAGGCGTGCAGAGATCGTAAGGAGGCTACTTAGCGTGACTGCCGGAAAACAGAAGCCGAAAGAAGAAGCAGAAATCGAACAGGTTGAGGCAGCGAATCCGGAACCTGAAACCGAGTCGCAGCCTGTTTGTGTATCCGAATCAGAGTCTGAGGATCTTGCTGCGATAATGGAGGAACGCGAGCGCATCCGACGCGAGCTTCAGGACATTAATGACAACTACCTGCGCGCCCTTGCCGACTTCGATAACTTCCGCAAGCGCCAACGCGAGGAGACTGCTCGGCAGGTCAATGCGGCCCGCGAAGCCATCATTGCCGAAATCCTTCCTGTGGTAGACAATTTTGAACGAGCACTCGCCGCAGCCGAGGCCAACCATAGTTACGAATCTTTGGTAGAAGGCGTAAAACTTACTCTGCGCCAGTTGACAGATGTGCTCACCCGTTTAGGACTCGAGCCCATTGAAGCTGTTGGGCAAGAGTTCAATCCGGAACTTCACGAAGCCGTGGCCACCGTAGTCACGGACGAATACCCCGAACATACCGTTTGCGAAGAAGTCGAAAAAGGCTACAAGCTAAACGGCAAACTAATTCGCCCTGCGCGGGTCCGCGTGGCATCACCCGAGTAGCGCCGCACCGATCCGTTTGTCTGTCCGTAGTTAGCATGTGAACGCCAGCCGGTGTGTACGGAACAAGGAGAACATGGTGTGGCGGCTGTGTGGCCGCCACAAAGTTACCCTTGGCCTGGTGTAGCCATTGGCGGACAAACCTGCTGATTCCAACGGTTCCAAGGACCTCGTGCGAAAAGCGCGGAATACCATTACTCGTATCCGCGTCGACTCAGAGGCTCGTCTCCTAAAAGATGCCTACGACAACTACGGCAATCTTTTGCTTAAGGCCGGAGAACAGCTATCTCGTGAGTGCGAAGTTGAGTGGCTTAACAGGCCAGACGTGAAATTCGCTGGAGATTCATTAAAAATCGGCCACCTCATAAAGAAGCCGTGCCAGTCTGATCGACCCACCACCAATGCTTCAACAAATAATGTCAACACATCTGGTGCCTCGCTTGGACCAGCCGCGAAGATGCGCGAACGTCGTGAAAAAGCCAAAGTGTTGCGCGCAAGCGCGGTTGAGTCGATCTCATCGGTGTTCAGCCGCATCGCCGTGGACGGCCGTGTCGAGAGAGACTTCGTCAAGGAGACGGTAACTCCTATGATCGACAGCCTGATCGAAGACTCTCGCGCGCTGTTGTCACTTGTGCATCTCAAGAGCGCCGACAACTACACGTTCACGCACTCGGTCAACGTTTGCATATTGACTGTGTCGCTGGCTATGCACGTTGGGAGGCAGGACGACCTCGAAGACATCGGCATTGGCGCGCTGCTTCACGACCTGGGCAAGGTTGGAACGCCTCTTGAAATCCTGCACAAGAACGGACCGCTCACAGAGCGTGAAATGGCCAAGATCAGAGAGCATCCGTTACTGGGCGCGTCGCTGTTGGCCAAGTCCGGAGGGTTTAGCCAGGCCTCATTGTCGTGTGTCCTTGATCACCACGAAAATCTCCTTGGGACAGGCTATCCGCGTTCCAGAAACGGCAATGATCTGAGCCTGTTCGCCCTGATGACCTCAATTGCTGATGTCTATGATGCCCTCACCACCGATCGCTCCTATCGCCAGGCACTCGATGCCCGCACTGCGCTTACGATAATGTCTGAGAGGATGAGCGGTGCCCTACACCCAGTGCTACTTACCAAGTTCATATCTCTGGTCGGATACTACCCGGTTGGCTGCAAGATCGAGCTCAACAACGGGTATATTGCAACCGTTCTCAGCAACGATCCGCTAAACCCTGCCAAGCCAGCGTTGGTTGAGCTTGTCGCGGATTCTTCCGGCAACCCCCTTCCAGAAAACCCCATAATCGATCTCAGAATCACTACGAAACTCGACGTGAAGGAAAAAGAGGCCGAGGAAATTGCGCGCAGTCTGACCCCCACAGTTATGCGCGAGTTTCGAGAGTTTAACTCGTTTGCTTAGACTGTGTTTCTTAACTAGCTCACCTATTGTCTGCTGGATCTTCCATAAACCGGAAACACTCGAGTCAGTAATAGCGTAAATGACATGAAACGTCGCCAACGGAATGGACTTCGCGCCGATGCGGGAATGCACCTGAAAAAAACGCACGCGTCGGGTATTGTTGCCCTTTAGGTCTGAAAATCGTGTTGGGCCGGTGTTTTCCTGAGGGGACCACCGCTGGTTGTGGTTGTGCTGCATGACACTGTTAAGAAGCTTTGGTAGAATCGCACGTATTATGCGCAAGCTGAATTGGTTTATTATAATCTGCACAGTACTCGCGATTGTCTCCACCGCGGCAGTGGCCCAACTGGGGTCATCGGAGCCAATCGTCAAGGCACAGACACTGCTCTCGGTCGACAAGCTCAGACCGGGAGACGAGTTTCAACTGGCAGTTCGCGCAGTGGTGGCCGAGGGCTATCATGTCGGTTCGGCCGACAAAGACGCACTTTCGCCCGCGCGCTTGACCGTGAGTGCTTCACCTGGTATTGAATTCGACGCACCTGTGTTCCCGAAGGGTGTTCGCAAAGCGTTCCCAATAGCGCCCAACGAGAAGATTCCAGTCTACGAAGGCGAGTTTGTAGTTACTGTCAACGGCAGGGTATTGGAAAATGCAGAGCCGGGAGTTGTCACCGTCACCACATCTCTTACTACGCAGGCCTGTAAGGGCGACCAGTGCTTCCCAAGCGAAACGGTCAAATCGACCTTGCGGACGAGCATAGCGAAACCGGGTTCGCCTGTAAAGGCTGTCAATTCGAACCTTTTCGAACGTAGCATAGGTGGCGCGACCGGTTCCGGCGACGGTGAAGCCGGAGCTGTCGTTGACAAGCTCAAGCAAATGGGGCTGATGAAAAGGCTGATCTGGCTCTACGTGGTTGGCCTTGGACTGGCGTTTACCCCTTGCGTCTATCCGATGTTCCCGATTACCGTTGGCTACTTCAGTAACCAGGTTGGTTCCAACCGCCGTCGCACTTTTGTGCTTGCTGGAGCTTACGTGTTTGGTCTTGCGTTAACTTACTCAGTGCTTGGAGTGGTCGCTGCTATTACGGGCGGGGTATTCGGAGCCGCAATGCAAAGCTCGGGTGTGATTGTTGCCATCTCCGCAATACTGGTGGTTTTGGCACTCTCGATGTTCGGGCTTTACGAAATACAGGCGCCATCGTTCATACAGAGCAAAGCCGCCGGCAGGAGTGGCATACTCGGCGCGCTTCTGATGGGATTGGTCTTTGGTATAGTCGCCGCGCCGTGCGTCGGTCCATTCGTGCTGGGCACGCTGCTCTACGTTGCCTACGTCGGCAGTCCATTGATCGGGTTTGCGCTCTTCTTCGTGCTTGCGCTGGGCATCGGCACGCCTTTGTTCTTCGTCGCGGCGTTTTCCGCCAGGATGCCCGTGCCGGGGATGTGGATGGTGGCTGTAAAAAAGGCTGCCGGCTTTATGCTATTAGGCGCCGCAGCCTATTTCCTGACCCCCATAGCGCCTACTTTGGTGGGCAAGTTCTTAGTTCCTGGGGTCATACTAGTTGCCGGGCTTTATTTTATCTTTCTGGACACGTCATTACGCGCCAGCCGAACAACGGCCTCCATTGGCCGCGTTTTTGGTGTCGTCGCGCTGGTGGTAGCGGTGTTGCTAATACTGCCTAAGCCAGCGCCACGGGCACTCACCTGGCGGTCCTACCAACCAAGCCAGCTCGAACGTTCCATCCGCGAAGGCAGGCCCGTTATGATAGACTTTACCGCAAAATGGTGCATTGCTTGTCGCGAGCTCGAAGAGCGATCGTTCACCGATCAAAAGCTTATCGAGGCCGCGAGGAGGTTTGACAGATACCGCGTAGACTGCACGGACCGCGATGAGCCTGCCAACCGGCGAGCGATCGAGCGTTTCCGCGTCAAAGGCTTTCCAACGGTCATCTTGTTGGATAGCTCCGGCAAGGAAGTTAGGTCCTTGCGCATAACCGGCTTCCTAGAAGCCGACGAGATCACCAAACGCCTGGTATCGGTCAAGTAGTCTGACCTAACGGCAAAGACGAACAAAGCAGCAATTTGGCCGTTGACTGTCGTGTATTTTTGCGAGGAGATCTCACGACCAAGGGCTAATCCTGTTACAGTGTAATAACTGAGGAGGAAACGTTACCTGTGCCCAAGATTACATTTATAGGAGCCGGAAGCTGCATATTCACCAAGAACCTCCTTGGAGATATTCTGCAGTTTCCTGAGCTTGCTGAATCACACATCGCCCTTATGGATATCGACGAGAGCCGTCTGAAAGTTGCAGAGGTCCTTGCGCATAAAATCGCCGAGCAGCTTAAAGTCAAACCCAAGATTGAAGCGTTTACCGAGCGTAAACCGGCACTTGACGGTGCCGATTACGTCATCAACTCTATCCAGGTCGGCGGCTACGAGCCGTGCACCGTGATCGACTTTGAGATACCGAAGAAATATGGCCTTAAGCAGACGATAGCCGATACGTTGGGCATTGGCGGCATTATGCGCGGGCTCCGCACTATCCCTGTCATGGTCGATTTCTGCCGTGAGATGGAGCAACTATGTCCTGATGCATGGCTTCTCAACTACACCAACCCGATGGCTATCAACACAGGTGCCGTGTTGCAACAGACTAAGGTTAAAGCTGTCGGGTTGTGTCACGGAATCCAAGGCGCGCACGGGTGGCTAGCAAAATGCCTCGGAGTCCCCAAAGAGGAGCTTGCGTTTGTTGCTGCCGGAACGAACCACTGTGCTTGGTTCATCAAGCTCGAACACAACGGCGAGGACCAGTACCCGCGTCTTAAACAGATGGTCGCCGATGGTAAAGAGGAATGGATTCAATACGACAAGGTCCGTTTCGAGATGATGATGAGGTTTGGCTACTACGGCGGAGAGTCCAGCGAGCATATGGCCGAATACGTGCCATACTTTATTCGCAATACCCACGAGGAGCTTATTGATCGCTTCAGCGTTCCAATTGACGAATACATCCGCCGTTGCATCCAGCAAAACGAGAGCTGGGATGCCATGGCTGCCAAGCTGGTTGACCGCGACGAACCCATAGGGGAACTGCGGCGTAGCTCCGAGTATGGTTCGCTGATTATCCATTCATGCGAGACAGGCCAACCGCGGGTCATCTACGGTAACATTCTCAATCAAGGCCACATCACCAACTTGCCGCAGGGTGCGTGCGTTGAGGTGCCCTGTCTGGTTGATCGCAACGGCGTGCAGGGCGTTGTCGTCGGAGAACTACCGGCTCAGTGTGCGGCGCTTACAATGACCAACGTCAACGTGCACTTGCTTACACAGAAGGCTTCCGTTACACGCAAACTAGAAGATGTTTACCACGCTGCTTACCTGGATCCGCTAACCGTGACAAACCTGTCGCTTGACGAGATAAAAGCGATGGTAGACGACCTGATCGCAGCCCATGGCGATTGGCTGCCGAAGTTCGAGTAAGGCTCGATATCTTTATGAAAACAACGGCGAGGCCAATTAGCCTCGCCGTCCCTCCGATCTTGATAGGCAATTCCCCAATGTTCAGATGGCCAGCTTTGGCTGGTCTTGGGGGGAATTGTGGTGACTTGTTAGCGTCACGGGAATTGTTGTTCCATTGTGGGTATCGGTGAGCCACTTAATCATACGAACGCGGTTGCCGTTGTCCCTGTCGAACTCTACTACGTCCATCGCCTGGCGCATTAGGTAGATACCCATACCGTGCTCGCGCATTCTGATCGGGTCTGGTCTGCGCGCGGCGTCCGGGTCGAACGGCTCGCCTTCGTCCGTGATCTCCACCACCACAGCCTTCTGGCAGGTCATACATCTCAGGGTTATCTTGTTTGCGCCTGGATTAGGGGTGCCGTGTTTATATGCGTTGGTCAAAGCTTCTCCGGCGGCTATGAGTATGTCGCAGTAAGAATCCTCGTCAGCGCCCGCTTCGGATGCCGCCTCCGCCACTTTTGCCCTCAGCAGTGCGATCACCGAAGCGTCGCTTGTCGCCACGAACTCGCGCACGTGCCATTTCAGGTTTGCGAGATCAACCTTCGTGTTTATCCGTGTGATCGGGGCTTCGGCTGTTGCCTTTATGCCGAACTTAGGTCCGAAGCCGCTCATCAGGATGACTCGCTCAACACATCGCGACGCCGACCGCAGTTCCAAGCAGGCACCGTTCTGTTCACATATCCGCAAGGCCTGGAGCAGGGCTCGCAGGCCACTGCTGTCAATCATGCCTACCTGCGAAAGATCCAGCGCCAGTCTCTTGGCGCCGCCATTGAGCGCGCTTCTTACCGCGTCCACAACGTTACTTGTCGAATCGTGGATGAGGTCGTTTCTGATCGTGACAGCTATCGGCTCAGACCGCGACACTATTCTCGTGCTCATAGACACCTCCCGTATACTCCTGCACGTCGGTCTGTTGTTGATTGTAGCTTACTGCCAGCAGCGCAAGGTCGTCGCGTAGGTGCGACCTCGAAGAGTCGCATAGCTGTTCCATGACTCTCCTTACCAGCGCTGGTGCAGTGCTTTTCCTCACGCCCAATACCATCGAGTGGAGGCCTTCGATGTCCAGCGGCTCTCCGTCTATGTCCGAGTCGATAGCGCCATCCGTGTATAGGAACAGCGTGTCTCCCGGCCTGAAGGAAGTGATTAAGTTCTCATATTGGCATTCGTAGCCTGAGCCGATCGGTGTGCCGGTGCTGCATAGTGACTCCAGTAGTTTCCCATCGCCGCTGAGCAACATTGCGGGAGGATGCCCCGCGCTGGAGTATACCAGCCTATGACGGTTTGGGTCAATTAGCGCATAAAAGATGGTTACAAAGAATGAAGCTCCCGCAAAGTAGTTTATTGCGTCATTTAGCTTGCACAGGACATTTGCCGGGTTTTCCGGGTCGACGAAGATTAGCGAGCGCATCATATATTTGCACATTGCCAGTCGCATTGCCGCTCCAAGGCCCTTTCCCGACACGTCAGCTATCACAACTGCCACCTTCTCGTTAGGCAGCGCAACAACATCGAAGAAATCCCCGCCGATCCGTGCTTCGTCGGAGGAGGGTACATAGCAGCTTGCGAAGCGCAGCCCAAGGCAGGTCTCCGGTACCTCCGGCACCAATCCCCTTTGCAGTGCCTCCGCGATCGACGATTGCTTCGTGTAAAGACTGGCATTGCGCACGACCAACGCCGCATGCAGCCCTATTGCCGTCAACAGTCGAATCTCACTTGCCGTGAACTCCCGCGGCTCCTTACTACATACCGTGAGCGCGCCGATTGGTTTCTCCTCGACCAGCAAAGGCACGCTTAAAAGCCCCCTTACCCCAAACTTCTGCGCAAACTCCCTCGAAATAGGGTTCGGCGAGTTCATCAGGTCGTACCGGGCTACGAAATGTCTCTCAATGTAAGCCTGTCCAAAGTCGGACTCGTCGGGCGGCAATCGGAAACTTTCCGTCGGGTGAGTCTCCGGCCAACAACTTCTCATCGCCAGACTCCCATCTCTTTCGGGCAGAAAAATCGCGCACCAGTCGGCCCGCAGCACCGATCCAGTCGCCCGCACGAGTGCCTTCAGCGTTCCTACCAAATCGAGCGAAGGAGATATTTCGTCGGTAACTCGCATCACCGAGGATAAATGCTCGACCCAGTCTTCCAAAACCTCTGAGTAGCGCTCGGCTCGTCCGTATGCCTCAGCGTTCTTTACGGCCTCTGCTACGCTGGTTCCAAATGCCAACAGCACGTCGGCTCTCTCGCTGCCTAGCGCCAGGTCTTCGCGTCGCACTCCGCCGGAGTAACGAGCTACCACGGCCCCCAGCGTTCCAGTGGCGCAAGAAAGAGGTAGCCCAACAATAAAAGCCTCCGCCCTACCGCCGCTTGTGGTAGATGAGTGATCGGCCACCACTAGGTAGTCTCCCGAAGCTGCACTCCGCAATGCGACCTTGTCAAAAGTGCTCTTCGGCGGCTTACCGCATCCTCCGATGAGTTTCAGAGCCCCTCCTGCTGGGTCCTTGCGGAATACCGCAGCGCAAGTCGCGCCCAAATGCGAATACATCAGCCCAGCTACCGTTTCTCCTACATCACTTAAGGTGCGATTGGAAGCTGCCACGCGGACTGCTTCCACCATGGCCGTCAGCATCTCGGCCTTATCCGTACAGAGGCGTTCGTAGATGGTCAGGCTCAGCCCTAGCGCGTTGAGCGCATCTGCCAATTGACGCAATTCATCACGAGTGGATATGCGTGCTCGCTTGCGGAAGTCGCCCGCCGCAAAAGCGGCGGCTACAAGCGCCAGTCGCCGTAGTTTCTGAGCTATCTTATGTCCCACGAAAAACGCGGTTATACTCACAAGCGCAATCGAAGACGCCGCCCCAGCCAGCAGCAGCCTCCGAGAGTCCATCTCAATCCCAAAGTCACACTTCAACACCAAGCACATTGTCACCAGCGGCATCATCGCCGCCGTGAATACCAGCACTAGCTTCCACTGCAGGCTACCCAGGTTACTGTACAACGCTGTCCTCCGTCGTAACCCTGCTCACAAACAAACTCACAGACCATCTAATACCCATTTGCAGGAGAGCTCAACCATTTGCAATAATATTTTCGCGCATATTTCGCTATAGCTATTGGCTCTATATAGTTTCCAAAGCAGCAATAGACTGCCTCGGTCAAAATAAGCTGCCTGCAATTACTGAATAAATTTGTAATTCCGCTAGAGTAGAGAGAGAACGGCGAGTATTTGGTGTTCCGGCAGTTACTGGAAACTGGCTATAGCGTGGTAACTAATGATATGACTTCTTTGTCGGCAGGCTGGGACTTCGCCAAAAAAAGTTCAGCGAGCATTGTCGTAATGACCTTTGCGCGTAGCTCAACAATATTTAACGTCACATTCGCCTTGCTAAGCTCGATCTAGTATGCTAACATTTCAAGCCTGATGGAAAAGCCGCTATTGCGAAAAGGAATGGTACACGTATATACCGGTGACGGCAAAGGCAAATCCACCGCTGCCTTAGGAGTCGCGCTTCGCATAATGGGGTGGGGTGGACAGGTTTGTGTAATACAGTTCATAAAGGGCTACAGCAATATTGGCGAGAGCCACTTTGCCCTCAAGCACAAAAACCAGTTTGTGCTCAAACAGTTTGCGTTAGATCCCACTCCGTGTATCAGTGAGGCTGATGTCGTCGTGCGAAAGCAAGAAGCTGAGCGCGCAATTCGAGCAGCGGAGGAGACGATTTCTGGTGGCAAATACGATCTTGTCATACTTGATGAGGTGAACAACGCGCTCCACTACGGCCTGATCGAGCTTTCGCGTGTTCTCGCTCTGATTTCCAAGAGACCATCTAGTGTCGAGATAATCTTAACAGGTCGTTGTGCCCCAGCGGAGATCGTCGAGGTAGCGGACTATGTGACCGACATGAACTTGGTCAAGCACCCGTTTCAACACGGTGTTGCTGCTCGCAAGGGAATAGATTACTAGCTTCCGTCTACCTTTCTTGGAGGAGGGTGGGGCGATTCTTATACGTCTTTGCCTACAAGAGATTGCCGGGGCGAAGTGTTTGTTCCATCGCGATCGCAAACGTTCCCAGCAGTCCTGCCAAGTCCCCGTTTTCAGCGGGCACAATGTCCACCATACGCCCTAGCGTGGGCAGTGCGCGCTCTGCTACCGCTCTTCGCACCGGTTCAAACAGCAGATTACCAGCTTTTGCGACGCCGCCGCCGATCACTACACGCCGAGGGTTCAAAATACTGATGACATTCACCACAGCCAGACCGAGATATCCCATGGCCTCGAACCATACCTCGCTAGCCAATTCGTCGCCGAATCGAACCGCCCGTGCCACCATTTCTGCCGTTATCTTGCTACCTTTACTCCACTCACGCAATATAGATTTCCTCGGTTCTGAGAGCCTCTCCAGAGCTCTCCTGGCTATGCTGGGACCCGAAGAGAGCGATTCCAGACAACCTCGGTCGCCGCAGGCACATTGCGGACCGTCGGGCAGTATCTTCTGATGACCGAATTCAGCCGCGTTGTCACCATATCCGCGATATACTTTCCCCCCAGCTATAATCCCGCCGCCGATTCCTGTCGATACCCCAAAGTAGCAGAAATCATCTATGCCCCGTCCAGCTCCGTAGTAGTACTCGCCGATGCACGCTGCGGTTTGATCGTTTTCCAGGTAAGCAGGGGCGCCAAACTCATCGCCAAATACACTTGTAACACACAGCCCCTCCCAACCTGGCAAGTTGGCTACCTTGTGTAACACTCCAGCCTTGCGGTCCATAGGGCCGCCGCACCCAATTCCGATCAGTTCGATTCGCCTGCCACTACGCTCGATCACCTCACGGGCTGCCTTCTTGATAGCGGCTATGTTGCGATCCGGCCCGAGCGAATAGGGCGTTTCAACCCGATTATGTACAATGAGCGCGCCGGAAGCATCCGCCACGCCCACAATGGTCTTCGTTCCTCCAATATCAATGCCAAGTATCATTCCGGTTCCGACTCTATCCCTCTACCCTTTCCACAGTTCCAGGTTGGCCCACTCCCGCGCTTACGTGGAAGTGCACATCAAAGAACTTCTCCACCACCGCGATATTGGTCAGTAGGTGTTCTGTCACCTCGCAGGTTGTGAAAACCGATCGCCCGGCGGCCAACGCCATCGGGATGATCAGTTGATCGGCCAGATGCTTGTCCAGGGCAGCTTCGGTTCGCAGGTAGGCATCCATCTCATCACATGCCTCTTCCGCCACGTGTTCGGCCCGCCTTCGCACCTCGCCAATCGATTGAAAACCCGCCCGCGCTTGACCCGCTTCGAGCGAGGCGAAGAACACCGTTCCCTTCCCAGGTGAAGGGTAGTTTTTAATCCTCTCTTCGGGAGAGAAGCCCGCAGCCCGAACTCGTTCCGATCCGGCCTTCATCTGTCGCTCGGCAATGCTCTGGGAAAGGTTCGAGACAGCCGATGTAAGCTCGATCCCGATCGGCTCACTGCGTTTGGTAATGGCCAACGGGCTGAAATCGGCTGACCGGATCTCTGCTCTGATCTCTCCGCCACCCTCGGGATAATATCCTGCCTTGACCATCGTGTAGTTGCAGATGACCCCCATTCGGGCAACGATGGGAAGAAAAGTTTCCATAATGTAGTTGGATGTGGGCGCGTGGGGCACGTGCGTGCCGCCCCTGATCACGACCCGACTTCGCTTTTCGGCCAAAGCTAGCGGCCACAGAATAGTCTGTAGAACCAAGTTTACCGATCCCGCCGAGCTCCGAATACTCGAAACATCGAACTCGTAATTGCCGGGTCGTATCCTGCGCGGTCGGAAGATAATCTCGCTGGAACCGACCTCCGCGCCCTCGATCTCTGCGCCGCAGATTTCGGCGACAGCAAGTGCACCGGTGAGATGCTGAGGTCGCAGCCCCGGCTTCTCGCGGCTTGCCCGGATATTGGTTATCTTGACCGTAACGCCTGTAATGGCCGCGAGGGACAGACTCGTTCGCAGAATCTGACCCCCTCCTTCGCCTAGGCTGCCGTCAATTGTCAGCAATTTTTTTCCTCGATAAGCGTCGGGCCAGTTCGGCCTCTAGTTCCTTCTCATAAGCCGATGCCGATAGTTTCAGCATTGGCTGCAAGTCGCATGCTTCCTCGCGGATCTTCATAGGCGTTGTCAGCGGCGGCGGACAAGTGTCACTCCTGAACAAAGACTCGGTTAGTCCGCAGCTGTCGCATTCCGTGGTCACCATGGTCAGATCATCTGTCAATTTCAATGCCATTAGCTCGCTCGCCGTTGGCAATGCCTTGTCTCCTTGCGTCCCGCTTGTAAACATCAAGGCAAATGCTTGGCTAGACATCTAGTAAATCATCTTCTTCTGAATGTTCGAAAGCTCCTGCATACTCGGTTTTCGGCACAATGACGTACCGAGGGCGTTCGCGGATTATTTCGCTTTATAGTTAGGTCTGTTTGAGACTGTTGCTTGCTCTGCTCTCATGGCTCGTTGGATTCTAGGCGTATCACTGGCGTTGGCTTTTTGATGTAGCGCGGAGCCAGGGAAAACGGGTCACTCTTGTGCTCCTCGTGAAGTTGGCGAGCCCCGATCTCAAGCAGCGCGGCGCCGCGCGGAAAATCGCACCAACTTGCCGCTATGGTAGCTTCGTTACCAAACCTGTGCCTTATCGCCTCGACATTTCTGGTCGCGCCGCTGCCGCAGAAATGTGTGCTTTCTTTTCGCTTCTCGACAATACTCAGCACGTGGTCCAGTTTTCCAAGCGCGGCTTCGGCTATCTGCAGCTCACCCAGCGAATCGTAAATCGCATAGTAGACTTCATTTGTTCGAGCAAAGACCATTGGGCAAATGATCTGAGCTGACGACGGTGCGATCGACCGGGCTAACGCTTCCAGTGTCTCGATGCCTACCACCGGCTTCTTTAGCACATAGGCCAGCGACTTCGCCACCGTCACTCCTATTCTCAGTCCTGTGAACGACCCAGGTCCCAGACCGACGGCTATGGCGTCCAGGTCGGCTTGTGTGTAGCCGGCGTCGCTCAAAAGCTGCTCAGTATTTGGCAGTATCCGCTTGAGCAGGTCCATTCTATGGAGGACGTGCAGTTCCGCCAGGAGATTTGCCCTGTCGCCGAGCGCGAGCGTGCAAATGTCTTGCGAGGTGTCAAGCGCGAGTATTAGCATCTTGTAGTTCTCCGATCAAGCACGACAGCCGCGGCGAGTTCGTTTCAAACGTCAGCTCACGCTCCTTTTCCCCGCGCCTGGTCAGGGTGATATCTAACCTCTCATCCGGAAGCAGCTCAGTCATCTTGTCGGCCCACTCGATTACCGTCACTCCATCACGCTGCACGTACTCCTCCACTCCAAGAAACTCGATCTCAGCAAGGTTGGTGAGCCTATACAGATCCACATGATAGAGAGGCACTTCACCGAGGTGTTCGTGAATCAGAGTGAAAGTCGGACTGTGTATGTCGGCCTCTATTCCCATCCCATCGGCAATGCCGCTGGTGAAAGTCGTCTTGCCTGCTCCCAAGTCGCCGAACAGCGCAACCACGTCGCCTGCCTGAAGCATTTTACCGAGCCGCGATCCCAACGACCTTGTCTCCTCAGCGCTTTCGGTTGTCAAAATCAATTTCTTCATGACGTTACACTACATTTCAGAAGTGCTGCCAGGAACCCGGCATTGGCTCGTCCCCGGCTTTAGTTACAAGCGCGCAATTGTTGCCCGACGTAAACTCACCGACCACTGTCGCCATGGAGCCGGTTCCCTCGATGGCTTCGGCGATCGTCTCTGCATCTTCTGGCGCGCACGCAAGGAGAAGCTCGTAGTCCTCGCCACCACTTGCCGCCAGCATCACAGGGTCAGCTCCCAACTCCGCTGCACACGCTCTCATTTCTGGAGAGATCGGGATCCTAGCAGCGTCAATACGAGCCCCAACGCCTGAACACTCGCACAGCTTCAGCAAATCGGCTGACAAGCCGTCGCTGAGATCCATCATTGCGTGCAACTTGCCCGTCACCACGGCTGCCCTTGCCTCTCGCAGCCTAGGCTCCGGCTTAAGATGTCTTGCTACGACGTATTCGTGCCCGTCGTGCGCTCGACCACGCTTTAACAGCAGCTCCAAACCGGCGCGTGAGTCGCCCAGGGTGTTGGTGACCAAAACCACATCTCCTGGCCGTGCGCCGGTTCTGCGCGCCGCGCATTCTCGCTCGACCATGCCTAGCTGGGTCACGTTAATCACTATTCCGCAGGAGCTTGCTACTGTGTCTCCGCCTGCTATCACACTGCCATATTTAGCTGACACGTCCTGCATTCCCTGGTAAATGCTATGCACTATGCCCACATCGATGTCCGGCAAACCTATCGAAACGAACGCATAACTCGGCTCTCCGCCCATCGCGGCTATATCGCTCAAGTTCACGGCCATGCTCTTCCAACCGAGCAAATAAGGCTCGTTAATGTCCATTCGGAAGTGTGTGTTCTCGATAAGAATGTCCGTTGTGACGATCAGAAGCTTGTCGCCAAACTCAATTAAGGCGGCGTCGTCGCCGATACCCAGTGCTAATCCCTTGGCGGTGTCAACGCCGTAGTTGTGCTTTATCAAGCTAATTAGGGCGACTTCGCCGCCCATCTCGGAGATTCGCATCAGTGTCGCACCATCGAAACATCACGCCGTTAATCCGTCAGAATCCGCAGCTATCCTGCGCAAGCGCCTGGTTTACCCAAATACTCCTCGACCACCTTCATCGCGCAGAACTCGGAGCACATCGAGCATACTTCCTCGTCGCTTGAGGACCTTTTCCCGCGTATTCGCCTAGCTTTCACGGGTTCAATGGATAACTCGATTTGGCGATCCCAGTCGCGCGATTTGCGTGCCTTGGCCATCTCGATGTCCCAGTCCAGCGCGCCATGCACACCTTTGACGATGTCCGCCGCGTGGCCCGCTATTCGGGCCGCAACGACGCCTTCGGTTACGTCTTCCGCCGTCGGCAGGCCGAGATGCTCACTAGGAGTGACATAGCAGAGAAAGTCAGCGCCGTGCATTGCAGCGATGGCGCCGCCGATCGCGCTGGTTATATGGTCATAGCCGGGAGCGATGTCCGTTACTAGCGGGCCGAGTACATAGAATGGCGCACCCTCGCACAGTCGCTTCTGCAACGCAATGTTGACCTCAATCTGGTTCAGCGGCACATGACCGGGACCTTCCACCATGGCTTGCACTCCAGCCTTTCTTGCGCGCTTCACGAGTTCGCCTAAAATGATAAGCTCTTGTATCTGCGCACGGTCGGTGGCGTCCGCAAGGCAACCAGGCCGCAAGCCATCGCCAAGGCTTAGAGTTATGTCATACTTTCGCGCAAGTTCTAGAATATCATCATAGCGTTCGTAAAGCGGGTTCTCTCTGTCGTTGGCCAATATCCAAGTAACCAAGAATGCGCCACCTCGGCTGACCACATCGGTGATTCGCCCTTGTTCGCGCAGGCGTCTTACTGACTCTCGCGTAATTCCGCAGTGCAGCGTCATAAAGTCTACGCCTTGCTTCGCATGTGTCTCGATGGTTCCAAGTAGGTCATCATCAGCAATCCGGGTGATGGATCCGCGCTCGCGGGCAATGGTCACGGCGGCGTCATAGATCGGCACGGTTCCAAGCGGCACGGGGCACTCCGAGATAATCCGTTCTCTGATGCCCACTAAATCGCCGCCGGTCGAGAGGTCCATCATGGCGTCTGCTCCGGCGCTCAGCGCCGCGTGGAGCTTCATCAGTTCCTCTTTTATGTCCTTGTAGTCCTGCGACGTGCCGATATTGGCGTTGACTTTAGTCCGAAGACCATATCCTATGCCGCACACTCGTTCGACCTCGCGGTCCTTGTTCTTAGGTATTACAACGGTCCCATCGGCTACGCGCTGTCTTATTATTTCCGCGTCTACACGTTCTTCAAGTGCGACGGCCTTCATTTCCGGCGTTATAGTTCCCTTTCGGGCTTGTTGTAGTTGTGTCATCTTAATCACTTCCTAATTCTTGAACCGCTCTACAAGTTCCCGTGTCGCGGCGACCATGTCTTCTGCGCACACAACCGCCGAGACCACCGCCGCACACGCCGCTCCGGTTTCTGCAACTTGCGCGATGTTGGGCACGCCAATGCCGCCAATGGCCACCACCGGCACGCAAAGCTCCGCGCACACCATTCTGAGCGTTTCAATGCCCGAAACAGGCCCGGCGTCGAGCTTCGTGTTGGTAGGAAACACAGGTCCGAAGCCCACGTAGTCCGCGCCCTCCGTTTGGGCTTGCTTTGCCTGCTCGATGTTGTCGGCAGACACGCCTATTATCGCGTTAGGACCGAGTAATCTCCGTGCTGCCGCGATGGGTATGTCGTTTTGACCTATGTTCACTCCGTCCGCTTCAGCCGCCATCGCAATGTGCACGCGGTCGTTAATAATAAACAGCGCTCCATACTCACGGGTTAGACGCCGAATTACGATCGCATCCTCGTAGAACTTGCGGTCCGACGAGTTTTTGTCGCGGAGCTGTACTATCCTGGCCCCGCCCTCAAGCGCCGCAGTGGCAATCGCAACGTGCATTCTGCCGGGTGAGAGTGCCTCGTCCGTTATCACATAAAGTCCACGCAGCCGCGCCGTTCCCATGTCTTCCAATACCAAGCAAAAGACCGCGAATCCCACCGGAGACGGGACCCACGGCCTGATTAGCTCCATCTCCGCTTCCCTACGCCTGTTTTGAAGAGGTCGCAGGTTCAAAGGGTCAGCTCTAACGAGCTTCTCAGCCACAAGGGCGCCCCTAGCGGTTCAATACATTTTCAGTTTCCACTACAAGTCTACCATCGTGTGGGCGCAGTGTCAAACGTGTCGACGGACAGGAACGACTTCAGTTTTGCGATACTAGCCATCCGATCGAAGTGGAGGAATCAGTTGTTTTGACCGGTGTGTGCGTGACAGGAAATCTCTCCGCTTCTCTAACGCTCCGCTCGAAACGATGTATTCCTGCAATAATTTAATGCTTCGACGGTGAATGGCGGTTGGGTGTGATGGGGATTCTGGAATCCTACAGCATTGGCGATGTTGCCTAGCGCGCCGGTTCGTGGCCGGCACCTTCTTCGAGAAGCGCCTTGAACTCGCGGACGTTTGAGCACTTCGCCTGAGCCTCGTGCGCATCTACCACGCCCTTTCTTACAAGCGCCGCCAAATACTGGTCAAGCGTCATCATTCCTTGTCGGGAACCCGTCTGGATCATCGAGGCAATTTGGAATGTCTTGGACTCACGAATTAGATTTCGAATCGACGGTATCGCCACCAGCGTTTCGAAAGCAGCCACTCGACCCTTGCCATCCTTTCGTTTTACCAGTGTCTGGCTTATTACTCCCACCAGGTTCACTGCCAATTGCATTCGCACTTGCTGTTGCTGGTGCATAGGGAACGCGTCTATTACCCGGTCAATGGTCTGGACGGCGTCTGGCGTATGAAGAGTCCCGAACACAAGATGGCCTGTCTCGGCGGCGGTGATAGCGAGGTGGATGGTTTCCAGGTCGCGCATCTCGCCGACCAGGATTACGTCTGGATCTTGCCGTAGAACGTATTTCAGAGCGTTGGAGAACGATAACGTGTCCGTGTCGAGTTCTCTCTGGTTGATCAAAGACTTAATGTCTTCGTGGATGAACTCCACCGGGTCTTCGACTGTGACTATGTGGGCGGACATATTTTTGTTGATGTAGTCGATCATCGCGGCCTGCGTCGTAGACTTCCCGGAACCCGCGGGACCCGTGACCAGCACCAGGCCCCTCGGCCTCTCCGCGAAATACCGACACACCGGCGGCAGCATCAGCTCTTCCATTGTCTGAATTCGAATAGGAATCACGCGAAAAACGATGCCAATCTTGCCGCGCTGAATGAATACGTTACACCTAAACCTTGCAAGCTCAGGGATCACATAGGCCAGGTCGAGCTCCCATTCCTCGTTGAACTTCGCTCGCTGAGTGTCGCTCATTAGTCCATAGGCGAGCTCGCGAACACGGTCACGGCTCAAGGGTTCGGCTTCTTCGATCGGATTTAATTCACCGTAAATACGCATTAAGGGCTTTGCATCGGATTTTATGTGCAGGTCGGAGCCGTTTTTTTCAACGACATACCTGAGCAGTTCATCAACCGTGTTCAAGCTCACCTTCTCGGTCCTCCGTGCAGCAACCGCGCGGCCAACTGCTCGAATTCCTTCGGGTTGGACGATTTCAACATCGCGTCCTCGTAGCGTACTATCCCTTTCTTGAGCAGATCGATCAGGTATTGGTCAAGCGATATCATCCCATGCTCGGCGCCGGCCTGGATATCCGAGTAGATCTGGTGAGTCTTACCCTCGCGGATCAGTGTTCGGATTGCCTGGGTTGCCACCATTACCTCGAATGCCGCAACCCTGCCCGTCCCCTCAGCCTTTGGAAGTAGCGTCTGGGAGATGACTGCCTGAATAGTGGCTGAAAGCTGCATGCGTATTTGGTTCTGCTGCGCGGGTGGGAATACGTCGATGACGCGGTCGATAGTCTGTGGCGCGTCGGTGGTGTGGAGGGTAGCGAACACCAAGTGGCCGGTCTCCGCCGCAGTGATCGCCAGCGATATGGTTTCCAGATCGCGCATCTCGCCGACCAGGATCACATCCGGATTCTGCCGCATGACGTGTTTTAGTGCGGCTGCGAACGAGTGCGTGTCGATCTCCAGCTCGCGTTGGTTGATGGTGCTCAGGTTGTCCTGATGGACAAACTCGATTGGGTCCTCTATGGTGATAACGTGGCAACGGCGGTTTCTGTTGATATGGTCGATAATAGCTGCGAGCGTGGTTGACTTGCCCGAGCCTGTCGGCCCCGTCACCAGCACCAGACCGCGCGGCCTTAGGCTTATGTCCTTAGTTACCGCCGGTAGCATTAGCTCGTCGATAGTCTTGATCTTCACCGGAATTGCTCGCAGGACAGCGCCCATCTTGCCCCGTTGGCGGAAGCAGTTTACGCGGAACCGTGAGACCCCTTCGATCTCGTAGCTGAGATCCAGTTCCATAAACTCCTCGAAACGCTTCTTGCGTTCTTCACTCAAGATCGGGTAAATGAGATCCTCGGTGCGTTCGACTACGGGATGGTTCGTGCGGATTAGCTGGCCGTGAATGCGAAACACGGGCGGCTCACCCACTCGCAAATGCAAGTCGGAGCCTTCCCGTGAAACAAGGTCCCGGAGAAGATCGTCTATGTGCACTTTTCGCTCCAGGTCAACTACGGCGCATCATTTGCTTGAGCTCGGTCACGTTTCCGGCGTTAGCCAGTGCTTCCTCCTCCGATATCACACCTGCCTTGAAGTAAACGTTGAGGCACTGGTTCATCGTCTGCATGCGCCAATACTCGTTGTTGCCTTCTGAAATGGCTTGGTATATCTGGCTCGATCTTCCTTCTTCGAGCAGCTTGGCAATGGTTGGGTTAGTGATCATTATCTCGACAGCCGCTATCCTACCCGGCCGATCGATGCGAGGAATGAGCTTCTGAGAAATGCATCCTTTTAGCGATACCGATAGCCTCATACACACCTGGGGCTTGTCGTGCGGAGGGAACATGTTCATAATTCGGTCCAGAGTCTCCGCCGCGCTGCAGGTGTGAACCGTTGAAAACACGAGGTGGCCGGTTTCTGCTGCTGCTAGCGCCACGTTCATCGTCTCCACGTCGCGCATCTCGCCAATCAGGATCACATCAGGGCTCTGACGAACCACATACTTCAGTGCGTCTGTGAACGAATCCGTGTCGATGCCGATCTCGCGTTGATTCACGATGGACTTCTTGTCCGGGTGAACGAATTCGATTGGGTCCTCTACGGTGACGATGTTGCAGCGGCGTGATGAGTTAATCAAATCGATCATGGCGGCAAGAGTGGTGGACTTGCCACAGCCGGTTGGTCCGGTAACCAACACTAGCCCCTGCCGCAGGTTTGCCAAATCTGCAACCACGGGCGGTAGCGACAGTTCTTCGAGGGTGTAGATCTGCAGAGGGATTACTCTCAGCACCAACCCGATGTCGCCACGCTGTTGATAAATATTGGCTCTAAAACGAGCTACCCCTTCCACGGTAAACGCCAGGTCAAGCTCGTGGCGACGCTCAAAGCGCCCTATCTGTTCGTGGGTCATGATGCTGTAGGCGAGTTCTCTCGTCTGATCGCCGGTGAGATTTTCGTAATTGCCAAGCGGGCCGATTTTGCCGTGAAGTCGCATCATCGGCGGTGAGCCGGACTTGATAAATATATCAGATGCTCTCGCCTCGGCCGCTTGAGCCGCCAAGTCGTGAATGTTGAGTGCCATACGCTTATTACCTACCAGTATTGCCTTGCCTCCGGCTTAGCCGGAGGGCGATCAAGTAAGCAATTGTAGCTCCAATCGTCGCTAAACCCACCGCTAGTAATATACGCGTTCCTGCGCCTAAGCCCTTGGCAGGTTTAACCGGTTTAAGCGGCAGTTTTAGCCGGGTGAAACTGTTGTCGAGAACTGTCACACGGTAGCGATATGAACTGCCCCTAACGCTCAGCTTTATATTCACGAAGTCGTCCGCATACTCCTTTAGTCCCTTGAAAGTGAACGGCTGAGCCATCAAAAATATGATTTCTATTTGCCTGAAGCGCTTTAATGCGACTACGAAAGGTTCTATCGGCAACGTCCCCGCGTGTTCGTCGACTATGTGGGGGATAAGGAAAGTGGAGCTCAGTGATGTCTGCGTGCCCCGCTGGCTCGCTGGCCGGACCGTGATCTGCCGGTTCTTCATCGTCCAGCCGCCGATACGGGCAATATCGACAAGGTCGCCACGCGCTTCCAGCTCAGTAGCTTTCTGGCGATAGTTGATGGATACCAGGTCATCTAGGCCGCCGTCAGCGAGGATCAGAACCAAAACGTCTGGTGATCTCCACGCCGCGCCGGATACTGGGTATGAAGAAAGCAGTAAAAGGGATACCAGAAGCCCAATCAGGACGCCCGGGTTAGACTGCGAGAAGAGCGAACGAGCCGGTTGTCCCAAAGTCATCGCCTTCCGTGGGAGCAGATAAAGAAGATGGTGGAGCTGAGGGGACTCGAACCCCTGACGTCCACACTGCCAGTGTGGTGTTCTCCCATCTGAACTACAGCCCCACGTCGTTCCAGGCTTGGATTATATCACGAACCGCCGGATGTTGGCAATACCAAATAGTGTCTCGGACTCTTCGCTTATGCGGGAGTGCCATTTCGATCGAAAAAAGTGCTAATTTCGCAATTCAGAGCTTACGTAATATGTAGTAAACTCGCACGCAGCATATGCTAAGCTCATTTCAACGCAGTTTCGTGCTCTCTCAGCGCTTTCCTCTGGTAGCCCCGGCTTGGCGGAGGACGCAATCCGGACAGTAGTCAAACTAAACGCAACTTCGGCAAAATTACCAGCTCAACTGCTTATAAAGCACGTCATTCAACGACACGCCTCTGCGTACTCCACCATTGCCCGCATGTTCTCGTGTGGGGTATCCGGCGGGATCTCGCAGCCGGCACCCACCACGAACCTCTCGCCAACTATCCTATGGCATTCGGCCAGACCCATCCTAATCTGCTCCGGAGTGCTGTTGAGGAAGTAGCGTACCGGGTTCAAGTTCGCCATAATTGCGACATCGCCGCCAAGCCTCTCACGTGAAAGCCTTAAGTCAGTCGGGAAGTCGATGTCGATCTCATCTACGCCAAGCGTTGCGATATCCGAGAGGAGGTCGGTGGTGTTACCACAAATATGAAGGCGCATAGGCACACCCATATCGTGGACGGCATCGACCATCCGCTTCTCGTAGGGCAGCACGTAGTCGCGATAATAGCGCGGGCCGACCAGCGATGCAGCGGCATCCCCGATGCCGATTATGTCCGCCCCTGCGTCTACCTGTGCCCGCGCGAACGCAACTTCCATCTCCAAAACGAACTCGAATAGGTCGCGGACAAAAACGGGGTCGTCGATAAGGTCAATCATGATGTTATTGATGCCTCGCAGGTCGGCCGCCTCGGCAATTGGCCCCTCGATCCAGCCGACTATCTGCAATTCGCCGCCTGCTTGCTCCCTCATCAGCTCCACGCCCTTGACGCGGTCGTGCATACGCCCACCGCCCAGCGGGTCTGGCTGCTTGAGGTTAACAAGATCAGTTCTTTCGCGGATCAGCGGGTTGTCTGGTTCCTGGGTCGGTGGCTGATCCTCAAACCATCTGATCTGAGCGCCGCAATCGGCAGCCTCCCGGCAGGGGTCGGAGCATACGGTGATGCAGTCGATGCCGAACTTCTCCGCCGTGCGAAGTTGTCCTTCTACGAGTAGGCGATAGTCGCTTACGTATTCCCGATACGGCTTGCCGATGAGTCTTGCGGCGAATGTGAGTATCAACGGATGCACAGGCGGCCTATCTACCGCTTCTCCCTTGGCTATCCGCATCGATCGGTCATACGAGTTCACTATCTCCTCCCGGTCATGCCAAATTGCCTCACGGCTTTCTAGTGCAGATAAGCGCACGACCACTTAATTTCACCAAAGTTGCCTTTATTCGCTCTTCGTGCCCGTGCGCATCAGTAAGCTAAGATTGAACTCAGCGCCCGAAACGCCTGTTTGCGGTTCTTTATTCGGACATCGGAGCCCACGCAGCGACATGCTTAAGATTGCCCTACGATACCAGTAGCACCTTGCCGTGCCGTCCCCACGGGCGCGCATGGTGCGCCGCCTCGCGAACCTGTTCCAGTGGGTAACGGGCTTCGACTGTAGGATCTAGCTCCCCGGTTTCCAGCATCTGCATCACCGTTCCTACCGCAGCCGCCTTCGCCTCAGCCGACGCACGCGGGAACCACTCCGACAGCCAGAACCCTTTGATTGTGAGCGACCGGAATATGAGCTTCGAGTTCATAGCTTCCGTAGGCTTCATGCTCAGGATGCCATAGACCAGCATCGTGGAGTGTTTTGCCAGACAATCAACCGCCTGGCTTCCAAGCTCTCCGCCAACTGCGTCCAGTGCGCCTGCTGCGCCCCTGCCGCCGGTTATTTCCATCACCCGATCGACTAAGTTCTCGTGCTCGGTGTCGATTACCTCGTCCGCGCCCAGTGACTTTAGTTCCGATACCTGTTCGCTGCGCCTCACCGTGTTGATGGTTCTGAGGCCCTTCTTTATTGCCAGCGCAATCATCATCTTGCCGAGCGTGGAGGCGGCGGCTGTCTGCAAAAGCCATTCACCTGGCTTGAGGTTTAGCTCTTCCAGCATCGCATAAGCAGTTACTGGGTTAATGAACACCTGCGCGGCGGCCTCATCGCTTACCTTGTCCGATACCGCCACTGCTGCGTGTTCCGGTAATACAAGGTAGTCCTGCCACGTTCCGACACCGATAACGCACACGCGAGTTCCAGGCGCCAGTTGCGTTTCAGGACCAGCAGCGTCTACCACGCCCATACCCTCAAAGCCGGCCGTAGAGGGCAATTTGGGCACCACGCCATAGTTGCCGTGTATAAACATCAAGTCGGCGGGATGGATTGGCCTGGCCACCATCCTTACTCGCACCTGTCCCGGTCGTGGCTCCGGAATTGGGATGTCACGAACCACCAGAACCTCGCTCGGGTCTCCGAATCTGTCGAACTGAACGCTTCTCATCTGTGCTGCCTCCATCGCTCCATTCACGCGCAGAATTCCCAGATGAGCTTTGTTTCAAACAAGTCGGATGTCAGGCGCCTACCCGCTCACTATCTTGCTAACCCGCGCGAAGCTGTCCCTGCTGCACTGATAGAGCTGCTGGTAGATCGGGTAGAACTTGTCATAGATTTGCTTGTTTGCCGGGTTAGTCTTAGTTGTGTTCACGACCTTGATGACCGACCGGCAGGCCTCCTCCACGCTCTTGTAGACGCCGGTTCCCACACCGGCCAGCAGCGCCACGCCCAGCGCCGGACCTTCGTCGATGTTTATGGTCACGTGGTCGCAGCCGATCACATCTGCCTGAATGTGCCGCCACAGGTCACTCTTCGCGCCGCCGCCGGACGCCCGCACCTGCTTGATCGGCACCTTCATCTCCTCAAGTATGCCGAACGAGTCCCGCAGGCCGTAGGCCACGCCCTCCAGGACCGCTCTCACGAAGTGCGCCTTATCGCTACGAAGCGTAATGCCGAAGAATACTCCTCGGGCGTTTGCATCTGGGTAAGGGGTGCGCTCGCCTGTAAGATACGGTAGAAAGATGAGGCCTTCGCTGCCCGCCGGTACGCCTGCCGCTTCCTCGCTCATGATGTCGTAGGGATCGCGTCCGAGAAGCTTCCCAACGGCCGTTTCCGAGTCAGCGAACGTGTCGCGATACCAGCGCAGGCTTCCGCCCGCCGAAAGCATCACGCCCATCACGTGCCACTTGCCGGGCACCGCGTGACAGAACGTATGAACGCGCAACTTCGGGTCGACCACGGGCTTGTCGGCAAAGGCGAACACCACGCCCGATGTGCCGACCGTCGATGAGATGATGCCCGGCTCGACAATTCCGTTTCCGACGGCGCCCGCCGCTTGGTCCCCGCCACCGCCGACAACAGGCATGCCCTCCAAAAGCCCGGTCAGCGCCGCCGCTTCGGCATTCACCTTCCCGCTTACCTCTGGGCTTTCGTAGGACTTAGGCATCCATTCCTTTGGGATTCCGATGGCGTCCAGCATTTCCCAAGCCCACTCGCGTTTGGTGACGTTGAAAAGCGCCGTGCCGCTCGCGTCCGATACCTCGGTTGCGAACTCACCAGTGAGCCGGTACCGCACGTAGTCTTTGGGCAGCAACACCTTCTTCACCTGGGCGAACACCTCCGGCTCGTTGTTGCGCAGCCAGATGATCTTGCCGGCGGTGAACCCGGTGAGCACCGGGTTTGATATCAACTCCACCGTCTTCTCGCGCCCAACTGTGTCCATTATCCAGTCGCACTCGGCCTGGGTCCGCTGGTCGCACCAAAGGATCGCCGGACGAAGAACCTGGTTTTCCGCGTCCAAGAACACCGAGCCATGCATCTGACCCGACAGTCCCAGCCCCTTGATCTGCTTTGGGTTCACGCCGGACTGCGAAAGCACGTCACGGATGGTGGCCACTGTCGCCTGCCACCAGTCCTCCGGCTCCTGCTCGGCCCACATTGGCTTGGGTGTATACAAAGGATAGGTGCGGGTCGAGGACGCTACCACCTCGCCGTCCTTGCTTGCGTTGATGATCAGCGCCTTTGTCCCGCTGGTCCCAATGTCGATTCCAAGTAGATAATTCATCTTGCACCCCCAAAACGAGATGATCGGTTATTAGATTACTCAAATGCCGGCTTCACGTCAAAGCTGGTTTCATTGCTCCACCAGCAGCGATGTGCTAAACTTGAGACGCGGGATGGGCCATCTGCCTGATCACGCCACGTCAATACGAGTTAATGCAGGCTATCAAGAACGTCATACTTAGAGCGGTCGTCGGCTTCGGATTGTCCTTGGCAACAATCGCCTTAATTTTGGTCGGCTGCGGCAGGACGCCCGGGGCGCCCAAGGTGTCAGCCAAGTCGCGGACGGCATCGTCGCGGCAGACTGCGAGACCTCCGGTTGCTCTGCCAAAACAACAGATCGGCTCTGCGCCGCAGCTGGATATTACGCAAAAAGGCGTTTCACTAAGGTGGGTCGAGAACGGCCAACTGAGGATGACGGCCAGCGCCACTTTTCTCACGGGTAACGAGGTCACACGGCGCGGGACACTGTCAAACTTCTCAGGGGAGCTATACGAGAACGGAAAGCTTACCGCGGCGATTCGCGCGCCAATGGTTGAAGTGGATGAGGCGAAACGAATCATAATCGCCTCGGGCGGCGTCTCCCTTAAATCGCTCGAACGCAAGACCAAAGTGCGGGCAAAATGGATCAAGTGGTATGAGAAGGATCAGCGCGTCGTGGGCAACGGCGGAGTGAAGATCGAGTCCACCATGGGAACGCTTGAGGGCGCGGCGTTCGTAGCCGATACGGGCCTTAAATCTATCAAGGTATTCGATTCAGCGAAAGGGCTATGGGATAAGCGTTGATGAAGCTTGCGGACGTAATCATTGTCTTCTTCTTCGTTTTGGCTTGTGCGTCGGCCTTGGGTTCCACCTACACTTCGTCCGACGGCGCCTTCGTTATCACTGCTTCCAGCATAAATGTCCAGCTCAACAAGGTGATAGCAGATGGAAAGGTGCACTTCAAGGTAGTCGACAAAGCAGCGGGCACGATCGCCGAGGCCGACTCCGAGAAGATCGTGGTTGTCCGAAACGCTGCAGGCGGGGTGGGTCTGCAGTCCATCAAAACCGCTGACTTCAGTGGCCCGGTCCGATTTTGCTACACCGCGCCAACATCCGGTGTCGGGAAGATGGTTACCAAGGCTTACGCCGACAATGCTAACTTCGTCGGCTCCGAACAGCGGCTTTACTTGAAGGGCGACGTGAAGATCACGCACGACGATCCATCGGCTTTTGAAGTTCCCGCTGTCGCTACCGGTGACCGTGCCATCGTCAACCTCAAGAAGACACTCGGCCCGGACGAGTTTAGATTCCGCATCGAGAGCTCGCCCGGACTCAGCCGGATCGAAGCCACTCCAAGGGAGAAGGCAAAGAGCAAACAGTGAAGATAGAAGCCAGAAACCTGGTCAAAATATACAAGGGCCGTCGGGTCGTCGATAACGTTAGCCTCTCGATGGAAACTGGAGAGATCGTCGGCCTTCTCGGTCCGAACGGCGCGGGCAAAACTACCACGTTCTATATGATAGTTGGTCTTGTCAAGCCTGACGAAGGCCACGTTCTGCTCGACGGCGTCGACATCACCAACAAGCCTATGTTTCAGCGCGCACGCCTGGGTCTGGGCTATCTTGCTCAGGAGCCGTCGGTGTTCCGCAGACTCACAGTAGCCGAGAACATCCTGTTGGTTATGGAGATGAACGGCGTGGGCCGAAAGGAGCGCCTGGAGCGCCTGAACTTGCTTCTCGCCGAGCTTAGTATCGAGCACGTGCGCAACAGTAAGGGGATAGTGCTTTCTGGTGGCGAGCGACGAAGGGTCGAGATAGCGCGCGCGCTAGCCACCAGTCCCAAGTTCTTGCTTCTTGACGAGCCGTTCACCGGTGTCGATCCCATAGCCATCGGCGACATACAGGACATTGTCAGCCACCTCAAACAGAAAGGCATCGGCATTGTCATCACTGACCACAATGTCCGCGAAACCCTAGCGATCACCGACCGAGCCTACATTATGTCCGAAGGCGAGATCAAAACCGCCGGTCCGTCAGCCGACCTGCCCAATGATCCCATCGCTCGTAAGTTCTACTTAGGCGACCGTTTCGAGATGTGAGGCTGCAATGAAGCTGGTGGACAAACTGGTGCTCCGGGAGATTTTCGGGCCGTTTTTGTTTGGAGTAGCTGCCTTCACGTCGGTCTTTTTCGCGGGTTCCTATCTACTCAAGCTCACCAACTGGATTATGCGCGGTATGCCTCTTACTACGGCGGTTGAGATAGTTACGCTCGCGCTGCCGTCGATAGTGGTCTATACGCTACCGATGGCCACATTGCTGGGTGTGCTGCTTGGGGTGGGGCGGTTGTCCGGTGATTCCGAGGTTATCGCACTGTTCGCAAGTGGAACCAGCCTATACAGGTTGGCCCTGCCCATCATCGGTTTGGGAGCGACTGTCAGCTTGTCGGCAATTGTCCTTGGCGAACTTGTCGCACCGTGGGCAAACACACGAGCCGAGCGCCTTCGCTCAGTTGCGCTCCACGAAGTAGAGGCTTCCGCCCTCCCATTTACTCTTATGGACGATGCTACCAGCTCGCTGATTCGGGTAGGCGGTGGACTGAATCCGGACACGGGCGAGGCCAAAGACGTCACCATCATCAGGTTTTCCGATGGAAGACCAGCGTTTATTATCTACGCCAAGAAAGCTGTCTGGGGTGGAATTGACGGCCCTGACGGACGTTATCGTTGGCGGCTCATAAGCGGCTTTTCCCAGAGCACCGGCGATCGATCCCCAGCTTGTTCCACGTTTGACGAGTCTCGGACGCGCGATGTCAAAATCCACAAGACGCCGCAGGAAATGGCTATATTGCAAAAGAAACCGGAGCAAATGAACTTCCGCGAGCTCACGGAGTTAGTGGCTTATCTCAAAACCCATCCGGATCGGGGGCTCGATCAGATTCGCAAGCTCGATGTAGACCGGTGGAACAAATTCTCACTGCCGCTGTCGAGCCTTGTTTTTGCGATGGTCGGAGCTCCGCTAGGAATTCGTAAGCAGCGGAGCGCGTCGTCGGTGGGACTGGGGCTGAGCATACTGGTGATATTCGTCTACTGGATTGTATGGCACTACACGTCCTCGCTTGCTGTTCAAGGTAGCATTGAGCCGCCTATTGGCGCGTTTCTTGCGGACATTGTAGGCATTAGCGCGGCGATTGTGCTTCTGCGTAAAGCGGAAACATAGCGCCTCGCCGATTCGGCGACGGAACTTCATCCATACTATCGTTGTCTCAACATAGGCCCAAAAGCCATAATATAGTTGCTGGCTGATCTCTTTTTTGTCTCTTGGTCGTGCGGCGATCGTGCTTGTTCTAACGCTTGGTGGGATTAGGCAAAGACAAGGAGATCGCGGCCGATGGTAACGGCGTATGCGCTACACGACACTTCTTATAATCGCGTTGATACCGGTTTCGGGGTTTATCGCTTACTTCGGCGACCTGCTCGGACGTCGAATGGGCAAGAGGCGCCTGACCCTCTGGAACCTACGACCGCGCCACACTGCTATTATAATCACCACGGTCACAGGCATGCTCATCTCCGCAGTGGCCCTGTTCACCCTCCTGGCGGTCGATTCCACGTTCCGCGATCTGTTGAGCCGAGGCAAGGAGATCGTCGGCCAAAACGAACGCCTAATAAAGGAGAACGCCGGCCTCGAATTGCGCAATCGCGAACTTGCGAAGCTTAGGGACAAACTTGAAAAGCTGGTCGCGGTGCGTCAGATCGAAGTCCGCATGGCTAGGAGGGTCGCTGAGTCGGCTAAGAAAGCTCGAGATGCTGCTGTGGTGGCCGTTGGACATCTGGAACGCGAGATCAGCGCTCGCCGACGTGAGTTGGCCGCTCTCAAGCGGCGCACGGACGTGGCGGAAAGTCTGCTTGAGAAACGCACGGGTGAGCTCGAGAGTTTACAGGAACAGCTAATAGTGGCGCGTAGTTCCCTTGCCAGGGCTCAGTCTGGCCTTCTCGCCGCCGAAACAAAACTTGCTTCCGCACAGACCAGGCTTGCTGAGACCGAAAAGAAGCTTGTCGGCGCCGAACAACAGCTCGCGGCACAGAATGTCGCTTTGGAGAAGTTGGAGAAGCAATTGGCTGAGCAGAAAGCGGCTTTGGAGATCGTCGAGAGTGCTGCCATTAAGTTTGGTAAGCAACTGCGCCAGGGCGAGCTGATCCTGAGGCAGGGAGATGAAATAGCTCGTGGTACCGTATCGCCCCACCAAACCCGGTTCGGCATCCGCGCAGATATTATGTCGATTCTGGATATGGCGGGTGTGAAGGCGGAGAAGCTCGGAGCCAAACCGGGCGCCAATGGCCGCGCTGTGCGTCTCATCTATCGGCAGACAGTAAGTGAGAAGCTAGCCGTGTTTACTGAGGACGAGCGCGAGTGTGTCGATATGGCTACGGATGCGATTTCCCGCAGCGTGCAGGACGCGCTGATACAGGTGGTATGTTGGCGCAACACGCTCGTCGGTGAGCAAGTACCAGTCGAGCTTCGCCTTTACATCAATAACCTTGTCTACCCAAAGGGTGCTCGAATTGCCGGTAAGCGCCTAGATGGCCGTGTCTCAGAGGGTCGCATACTGCTTGCCGTGATAGATTTTCTTCAGAAAGAGGTCAGTGAGAACGCGCTCAAGGCCGGTATCATACCTGTCTCCAACCCCGACCCTCGCGCAACTCTCGGCAAGAACGCGCAGGAGCAAGTTGAAGAGCTGATGAACGTAGTGGAACGTATAAAGTCCATAAACGCGCCGGTGGTAGTGGAAGTATACGCGAGCAAGGATGTCTACGCGGCGGACACCCTTAACATGGATAACATCCGGTTCGGTATTACCAAATCGGAGTAGGCAATGCGCAATTGTGCCGACATTGTGATGGCAATCGATCCTGGCCATGCCAAGTGCGGGCTTGCTGTCGTGTGCAGGACATCCGGAGTCCTCTACCAGGCTGTGGTGGAGGCTTCGGACATAGCCGCCGAAGCATCGGCGATAGCCGGGCGTTTCTCTCCCGACTTGATCCTTGTGGGAAACGGCACTTGCTCGCGCGATGTTGCTCGCGCCGTCTCGGAAATTGGCTTGGGACCCGTGAAGGTGGTTCCCGAAGAGCATACCACGATTATGGCGCGCCGCCGCTACTTTAGAGAGCATCCTCCGCGTGGGCTGCGCCGCGTCATTCCGTGGTCGCTGCAGATACCTTGCTGCCCCTATGACGATTATGTGGCGGTAATACTTGCGGAGAACTACTTCGAATCAGTTCTCTGAGCGAGTCAAGCAAAGTTCGCCTCGTTTATATCCACTCATTCCTGGAAATACCGGCTTTTGGATTCCGTCCCTAGATTATTAATGGCATAATGCCAATAGAAATAACGAAAGCCTGGTAATATTGCTTGCAAGTAGGCGTCTAATGGTATTGACACCATGCAACTGGTGTGCTAACATTCTGTGAATATTGGCTTTCACACAGATTGCAGCGCAGGCAGGAAAGGAGGTGGATCCTTGATGAAGCCTGTGAGGGCTGCAAGTGAGAGCATAGGCGGGAGAGACTGAGGCGAATTGTGGCTGACGGACAAGGCAACAGGAAACTTGGATACTGCCCGACTCCGGAAGCTGAAAGGCTGAGTCCTCCTGTCAAAAGTAAGCTGAGTCAAGGAGGATAACTATGAAAAAGACGGCATTAGTGATGTTGATGGTCGTCATCTGCGCGGCTCCGGTGTTCGCGCAGGGTCCGTTCAATGACGTACCGACCGACCACTGGGCCTACGACGCCGTTAATCAACTTCAGAAAGACGGCATCGTGATCGGCTATCCGGATGGCACATTCGGTGGGAAGCGCGCGATGAGTCGCTACGAGTTTGCGGTCGCTATCGCTCGCGTTATCCCTATGCTTGAGAAGGAAGGCCCCAAGGGCTTTGTGACCAACGCTGAGCTCCAGAAGAATCTCGCTGACTTCGCCAAGAAGAGCGACCTTCCGGACATTTCCAAGCTCGCTACCAAGGCGGACGTGGATGCTCTCAAGAAGTTGGTCGACGAGTTCCGCGATGAGATCGCTGCCCTCGGAGTCGACGTCGACGCGCTGAAGAGAGATGTTTGTGCTCTTGGCGCTCGCGTCGATGCTCTCGAGGCAGAGGTGAGAAGAGTTCGTTGGACGGGCGACGTGAACGTCTTCGGTATTGCGGAATCGCATCGCAGCGGCAGCGTCGAAGCCTTCGATCTCGACGAGCGTGAGATCCCGCTTGAATCCACTCTCGGACGCACCGTGGGCGTGGTCAGGGACTTCGACCTTAACGTCGTCGGAAGGGTTTCCGATCTCACCACAGCTAACGCGACTATTAACTACGGCAACTATCTCAACTACATCAGGTACGTCGACGACTACATAGACGGAGTCAGGCCGACCATTAAGGACGATTATCAAGACGGAAAGTACTTCGTGGATGGGTTCTTCCCGTACTATCTGTATATAGCTACTTCATTCGGCAAGGGAAGCCTAACGGTTGGACGGTTCCCGTTGCAGTTCACGCCGTATACTTTGAAGAAGATCGACGTGGACAGCTATACCAGTATCCTGAAGACCGACGACGGCAACTATCCGGTTGATGGTGCCCACCTGGCTATGAAGTTGGGTGGTGTGGATCTTTCCTTGTTTGCCGTAAAGAATGACTTAAACGACTACTTGCGCAACGGATTGACCGGTCAGCCGCGTACCGCTATCTACGGCAGTGGTCTTGGAAATCCAATACACCAAGTCGGTGGTTACTCAGTTGGTGGTTTAGACGCCCCGATCACTCAGACGGCCGGCATTCGCGCTGTCTTTGGCACGCCGTGGAAGGGCAACATTGGCGCGACGTTCTATCAGAGCTGGGCAGCCGACAATTACGGCATCGCATATGATCAGGCGCGCGTATTTGGCGCTGACCTTGCCATTCCTTTTGGCAACAATTACAACTTGACAGCTAGTTGGACCGAGAGCCAGGCTCTGGCCTCCGATGGCACGTCGTTGGCTGACATAGACGATGACAACACAGCCTGGGACGGCAAGGTGACCGCAGGCTTCGGCAAGCTCGGCGTTGGCGCCGGTTACAAGAGAATAGAGCGCAACTTCGCCGCTGCAGGCGCGTGGGACAAGATCGGTCGCTGGACTAACCCCGCGAACGTTAAGGGTCCCTATGCAGATCTGACTTACCCGGTCGGTCGCAACCTCAAGCTCCTCGTGGCTGGGGAGTTCCTAAAGGCTATCGACAACGCGGGCGTCTTCAATGCCGACGACGAGATTACCAACGCGGAGTTTGGGATAAAGTACGGCATTTCTGCCAACAACAGTCTGGACCTAGGTTACGAATGGGTTAAATACAACCCCGATGGTTCGGGCGATGACCAGCTAGAGACCTATCTAACCATCGGATGGGCTCATCAGCTCAGCCCGAACACCGGCTTCAAGGTTGGATATCAGTTCATCAACTACGATGCCGGCAACGGAACCGGGATCCTTCCCTACGGCTCCAGCGACTACAGAGCAGGTCTCGGCGTCATTCAGTTCGGTGTGACCTTCTAAACACCGACGCGCTGAAACTAGAGACTAGAGCCCCCGGAGGTTTCCGGGGGCTTTTTTGTAATCCAACAGGACTTCACCGGTGCGTTCGTGAATAACCTACTGGAGGGATATTGTGATGAGACTCATGACATCGGTCAAGATGGCCGCGTTAGCTACGGGGTTCATCGCTGCTTTGGCGGTTCCACTGTCTGCGGCTGAAATTGGAGGGCTTACCCCGCCGCCCGCGATCAACCTTCCCAGCAATGCACGAATAATCACCGATCTCAACTTCAGCGACAATGACGTCCTCGGCCTTATAAAGCAGATACTACCGAAGATCGGTGCGGTAGCTAGTAATAATCTCGCAGGCCGTCTTCCGCAACTGGGGCTAAAGAAACAAATAGATGTCTCTCAACTTACTGAGACTATCGAGGGAATCAGGAATCTCCGCATTTTGGTTGCGCATTTGGTCGGGAAAAGTAGCTCGGAGACATTCTTCAAGCAGATTGATCAGGGAGTGGCCAAGGTGGGCAAATTCCGCAAGATAGTTAGCGACGCCAGTATTCTGCCGGGCTATGTCGCCGTGTATGTTCAAGAAGACCAGCCGGGGCTGTTTGTCTGCTTTTTGGAGCCCAACACCAATGTCGTATACGCTGCGCGCATAATGGGCACCCTGGACGCAGCCAAGCTAATCGAGTGGGGCAATTCACTGATCGGTACACATGTGCCGGAGCCAGATAACTCCGATACGACGCATAACAAGCCGTGCAGCGAGGAAGCTAAACCATAGTAGTAGGGTCCCATTAAACGTTCGACTTAACTTCGGTGGTGCAGCAATGGGGATGCAACTAGACCACGCGGGGTAGCGTTATTAATTATTTCTAGTATGAGATACTCCGCTCCGACCGCGAGCGGCGCTGCTTATGATGCGAGGAGGTTAACTTAGCCAGGTGTGCGGGATAGTTGGTTACATCGGAGGGCGCCAGGCTTGCCCGATTCTAGTTGACGGACTTAAGCGCCTAGAATACAGAGGCTACGACTCCGCCGGCATTGCCATACTTAGTCACAACGGAATCGACGTCCGAAAGAGTGTAGGGAAACTTAAAGCGCTCGAATGTGCGCTAGAGAATTGCGAGCCGGCGGGCTGCGTCGGAATTGGCCACACGCGTTGGGCTACCCACGGTAGACCCTCAGATGAAAACGCCCATCCTCATTCTGACTGCACGGGACGGATCACTGTTGTTCATAACGGCATCATCGAAAACTACCTTGAGCTGAAGGAGATGCTGGTCGCAGAAGGGCACATCTTTCGATCGGAAACCGACACGGAAGCGGCAGCCCATCTCATAGAAAAGTATTATTCGGGCGATCTTGCCGATGCTGTAAGAAAGGCTTCCAAAGAGCTGGAAGGCTCGTTTGCCCTAGTTGTGATCAGCAGTGATGAGCCAGGTGTGATTGTGGCTACCAGGCGCCATAGCCCGCTGGTGATCGGCTTGGGCAAGGACGAGAATTTCCTTGCTTCCGATGTTGCCGCGTTCCTGAAGTATACTCGCAACGTGATCTACGCGGACGACGATAACGCCGTAGTTGTAACGCGAGACTCTGTTATCCTTACCGACCTGGATGGTGTGGTGCTCGAAAAACAGCCGGTAGTAGTAGACTGGGACGCGGCAATGGCCGAGCGTGGCGGTTACGAGCACTTCATGCTTAAGGAGATTCACGAACAACCGAGGGCTCTCCGGGAGACCATGCGAGGTCGCCTATCGCTGGAGAAAAAGTGCGTCGAACTGCCCGGGCTGAACCTCTCCGACGACGACATTCGCGGCATCAATCGCATATTAATGATCGCCTGCGGCACTGCGTATCATGCTTCCATGGCGGGAAAATACGCTATCGAGGCGCTGTGCCGAATACCTGTGGAAATCGATGTTGCCTCCGAGCTTCGTTATCGCTCTCCGATCATCGACGAGCACACCCTGGGCATTGTTATCAGCCAGTCGGGTGAGACTCTGGATACCATTGTTGGTTTGCGCGAGGCCAAGGAGAACGGGGCGAAGGTAGTTGCCATCACGAATGTGGTTGGCAGTATGGCGGCTCGCGAGTCCGACGGTGTCCTCTATACCTATGCCGGGCCAGAGATTGCCGTGGCCAGCACCAAGGCCTACACCACACAGTTGATGGTACTCTATCTTATAGCGCTCTACTTTGCCCAGGTGAGAGGAACGCTCGATGAAGCTCGCGCCGAAGAGCTCCGCGCTGCGCTTTGGGAACTGCCTCAGCAGGCGGAGGCCATACTAAACGACTACAGCGCGGTTATCTCCGCAGCAGAGCGCTATTACTGCTTCAACGGCTTTCTGTATATGGCTCGTGGCATCAATCTGGCAAGCGCGCTTGAGGGTGCGCTCAAGGTCAAGGAAATCTCGTATATGCATGCCGAAGGCTACGCGGCAGGCGAGATGAAACACGGGCCTATCGCCATGATCGACCCGACTTTCGCCACTATTGCTGTGGCGGTGCAGTCTAAGACCTACGACAAGATCCTCAGCAACATTCGCGAGGTCAAGGCGCGCGCCGGAGAGGTTATCGCGATAGCCAATCAGCACGACACCATCATTGAAGACTACGCTGATCGCGTCATACGCATTCCAGCGACCGACGAGATCTTTTCGCCTGTGCTGGTTGCCATTCCGCTTCAATTGATGGCCTACTTTGTGGCTAAGAATCGTGGGCCGTCGATTGATCAGCCTAGGAATCTGGCTAAGACGGTTACCGTCGAATAACCCATTTGCGTGTAGACACATATGGCATACAAAAGCATGGCGGGCCCGGACGAGCCCGCCTTGTCAATTATGTGAGCTTGAATGCGTGTCTGGTGTAGGGATTGCGAAGGTGCACATCTAACACTTAGTTGAGAACGGCTATTGGTTGCATTCCACAGAGGGAGAGTACATATATATGTCACGCGTCTATAACTTTAACGCCGGACCGGCCGCGCTGCCGCTACCGGTCCTTGAACAAGCCCAGGCGGAGATGCTCGAGTGGGGCGGTAGTGGGATGTCAGTGATGGAGATGTCCCACCGTTCCAAGGACTTCGCCTCCATAGTCGAGGCTGCGGAGGCCAACGTTCGGAAGCTGATGAACATTTCCGACGACTACGAGGTACTGTTCCTACAGGGTGGGGCAAGCCTGCAATTCGCCATGATCCCGATGAACCTGCGCAGGCCGGGCAAGACCGCCGACTATGTCGATACCGGAAGTTGGGCGTCGAAGGCCATAAAAGAAGCCAAAGTCACCGGCACAACCAATGTTGCCTGGTCCGGCAAGGAAGAAAACTATATGCGGGTGCCTAAGGAGGGCGAGCTCAATCTAACTTCCGGAGCAGAGTATGTCCACATTTGCTCCAACGAGACCATAGGCGGCATACGCTTCCCGGACTTCCCCAAGACAGATGCGCCACTGATTGCTGATATGTCCAGCGAGATCATGTCCAGGGTGATTGATGTCAGTCAGTTTAGTATGATCTACGCAGGCGCGCAAAAGAACCTTGGGCCGTCGGGACTTGCGCTTGTCATCATCCGCAAGGACTTGATCGAGAGAACATCTGAGGATACGCCCATCTTCCTGCGCTACTCGACCCACGCCAAGGAAAAGAGCCTCTACAACACGCCCAACACCTGGGCGATCTACATTCTGAAACTCGTTACGGACTATTTCGACTCCCTGGGCGGAATTGCAGAGGTTCAAAAAATAAACGAAGCCAAGGCCAAGGCGCTTTATGACGTGCTAGACTCCAGTAGTTTCTGGAGAGCACCGGCGGACAAGGAAAGCCGGTCAATCATGAACGTCGTTTGGCGGCTGCCGAGCGAGGAATTGGAAGAGACATTCGTTGCGGAGGCCAAGAAGGCCGGCATGGTGGGTCTCAAGGGCCATCGTTCTGTGGGCGGAATTCGTGCGAGCATCTACAATGCCGTTCCGAAAGAAGCCGTTGACTGCCTGATCGCCTTTATGAAGGACTTCGAGGCTAAGAACGGCTGATGTGGGTCCGCTGTTTCAGAGTCACTTCACGGTGCCCGGCGATGTGTCGCCGGGCCACCCCCAAATATGCGTGCCGAGCACATAACTGGTAAAATTCGGATTGTTATGCTACGCTTGCTTGCCACTCTGCTCGTCTTTATCCTCGCTGTCATCCCGGTCCGCGCATTCGATGCCGGTATGGCGGACATCTTCAGCCGCGGAACCCGGGAATACGGTTTTGTTCTAGGCTATGGGGAGAATCATAAGATACCGCATGCCATGAGCGCCAGGTTTGGCGTTGATACCTTCAGGCTTCGCTACGGCAGATATAGGTCGCCTAGGACGCAGTTCGCCTACGAGGTATGCGCAGGCAAGCAAACGAAGGACATGCACAGCACGATGGTCTCCGGGATGGTGACATGTCGGTACTATTTTGCCCGCCACGATCGGCTTGTGTTAGGCACAGACGTGGGCTTGGGGTTTGCCACCTTCGGCGAGAAGGTCCCCGGATTATCTACAACCACCAATTTCGCTGAGACGCTTGGCATCAGCTTCCAATATGTCACAAGCGATTCATCGGCCTTGACTCTTGACTATCGGTTCTGCCATATATCCAATGCGGGGCTTAAGCTGCCAAATCTGGGTGTGAATGCAAGTGTGATGTCGGTTGGATACTCGTGGTATAAGTAGCTACGAAGCATTTTAGTTTTGCGGCAATACGTCATTTCCGGCGGAGCGCTTGCGGAGTACAGAAATCTGTCGCGCTTCACGTTGGTCGAGGCAGCGGATTGTTCTGATTTGGTCGAGATGACAGCCATGCGAAACCTTAGAGTCTTATGGATAGTCTGGCACGGTTTGTAGTTACGATACGTCTTATTATTACAATAGGGGAGATCGGCCGAAGTGAGGTGGCGAAGATGAGAGTAGGGC